>PVML01009600.1_pt1 | contig 30691 bp, 27 predicted proteins | sample 1853371 | NCBI WGS metagenome assembly PVML01 (sample SAMN08533508, study PRJNA380276) | Human gut metagenome, whole genome shotgun sequencing project. | isolation source: participant 1, chromium library | host: Homo sapiens | collected 2017 | reverse complement strand
CCGTTTCGTACATCTTGTCACCAGCCGTTAGGCTGATGATAAGTGATGCGTTTCCTTAGTATACCCTGTCACCAGCCGTTAGGCTGATGATAAGTGATGCGTTTCCTTAGTATACCATATTTCTGATTTAAAGACAAATTCAACCCTCCCATACAAATTGTGCTTTCGAACCGCCTCAGATTGTGATATAAGTATTATAGAGCCGCTAAACGCAACGGCACCACGGCCAACAGAAATGTTGGAACTATTTTTTCCAAGGAGAATCGACTATGATCTGTGACTTTCACATGCACACTGAGTTTTCCGGGGACAGCGAGACGCCGGTCCGGACACAGATAGACCGGGCCATCGCGCTGGGGATGGAGGAGATCTGCATCACCGACCACCACGACTATGACTCGGATTTCTGCGCTACAAACTTCTATCTGGACATCCCTCCCTATTTAAATTCCCTGGAGCAGATCCGCTTGGAGTACCGCGACAAGATCCGGGTCAACATCGGGATCGAGCTGGGGCTTCAGCCCCACCTGAAGCAATATCTGGATGCGTTGGTGGAACGTTTTGGGGGCAGACTGGACTTTATTATCGGCTCCTGCCATTTCGCCGACCGGCTGGACCCGTTTGATGAAAACTTCTGGGCCGGGCGCACCGAGGCCGAAGCTTTTGAGCGTTTTCTCAACGTATCCCTGGAAAACGCCAAAACCATGGACTGCTACGACGTGTTCGGCCACCTGGACTATGTGGTCCGCTATGCCCCTCACCAGAACGAACAGTACAGCTACGGGCGCTTTCGCGATCTCATCGACATGATTCTGGTGGAGTTGATCCGCCGCGGCAAGGGTCTGGAGTGCAACACCGGCGGCCTCAAATACGGTCTGGGACACCCCAACCCCACAGAGGAAGTGCTGGTCCGCTACCGGGAGCTGGGCGGGGAGATTCTCACCGTGGGCTCCGACGCCCACAAACCGGAGCATCTGGGCTATGATTTCGACTACTGCCGCGAGCTTCTGAAACGCTGCGGCTTCAAGTATTACACGGTGTTCCATCAGAGGAAGCCGGTCTTTCTTCCGCTGTAGCCAGCCGGACCGGAGCGTGAAGTTTCCGGCCAGCGACCCATTGCACTCAGCCGAAACGGAGCGGACACGCGGGATCCAAAATCCCGGCGCGTTCGCTCCGCCGCTTTCTGTCACTCCACCCAGGTCTTGTCCTTGATGGCTGTCTTTACATCCTTTTTGAACTGCTTCCAGGCGGCCTCGTCGTCCACAAAATACTTGGGGCAGACCTTGCCGTTGATGTCATAATGGCGCATCAGGTCGTTTTCATCCAGCTTAAGCTGGCTGCACAGGGCCGCTGTCAGCTTCACCAGGGATTCGTAGGTGGCCTCGTTGTATGCCCCCGACTCGTCCGGGTGGCAGGTCTCGATGGAGATGGTGTCGTTGTTGCGCGGGGCCGCCGCGTAGGCCATCTCGCTGACCGGGATGCACTGGATCACTTCCCCTTCCAGCCCCACCACAAAGTGGGCGCTGGCCGACGTTCCCGCTGCCTGCGGATCCTGATCCGCCAGACCGTCGAAATAATCCCGGTTCTTCTGGGCCGATGTGCCGGGGTTTGCCACATAGTGGATCACAATGTTGTTGACCCGCTTCAGGCTCACGTCCGGCCGCGAAAATATGTTCTTACGGATAAATTCCTGTTTCACCCACTTTGGCACCTCCACGGCCTTCAAATCCACCGTGTAGGGACGCTCCCACTTCCATTTCATATAGCCGGCGCCGAATCCGGCCGCCAGCCCGATCACCAGGGCCAGCACGATGGGAAACACCGCGATGCGCCGCCCTCTGGACCTCCTGGACCGGCTCTCCCGGTTCTCAGGGCGCTCCTTGGATTTTGGTGTGACCTGCCGCGGCTGATGAACCGGGGGCTTGGCCGGTTTTGTTCCTCTCCCGTTCTCTTCTGTCATCTGGTACTCACCTCTTGTACATTTTCATTTGTCAATCACAATACCACCAATATATCATTTCTTGTCTAAAAAAACAATGAATGTTGCGTTTTATTTGTAATGGGATAAAATAGTAAAAAATAATCCGTGCTCAATGCAACTTTCACGCCTCCCGGGGCGTCTAACATTCAGAACAGCGAAAGGAGGAATGTACATGGGTTCCAAACAGGAAACAGAGGTGGAACGCCTGCTGCTGGAGAACTACGAGACATATTACCGGCTGGCCTACAGCTATGTGCGCCAGGAACAGGACGCCCTGGACATTGTCCAGGAAAGCGCCTACAAAGCGATCCGGGACTGCAAAACCGTCCGGAATCCGGATTACCTGGCCACCTGGGTGTACCGCATCGTCATCAACACGGCGCTGGACACGGTTCGCAAGCGCAAGCGCGAGGAACTGTCGGACACCCTGCCCGAAGCCGTCTGGGAGGACAGCTACGGGGATGTGGATCTGCGCGGCGTATTGGAGCGGCTGGATGACCGCAGCCGTACCGTGGTAATTCTGCGGTACTTTGAAGATATGAAACTGGAGGACGTGGCCCGGACTGTGGGCGAGAACTTAAACACGGTGAAGGCGAGGCTTTACCGGGCGTTAAAGAAGCTGCGGCTGGACCTGGAGGCCGGCGCCTACGAAGCTTCGGGAAAGGAGAAACCGAGATGAAGCAGGACGAAAAGCAGATTATGGACGAACTGAAACGGGAATATGAGTCGATCCCGGTGCCGCCCCAGGCGCGCGCGCGGATCATGCAGGGAATCAACCAGGCAAAAAAAGAACAGAAACGAGGTAATTATATGAAAATTATGAAATCTACCGGAGCTACCGCGGCTGCGGCCATGGTGATGATCACCGTAATGGCAAACTTAACCCCCACCACTGCAAGCGCAATGGAAAAGCTGCCCGTGATCGGCTCCATCGCCAAGGTGGTGACCTTCCGCACCTTTGAAGATCAGAAGGACAATTTTGAGGCCAATATTCAGGTTCCCCAGGTGACATTGGACGGAAACACGGAGAACAAGGTGAATAAGTCCATCGAAGAGTACGCCGACGAGCTGATCGCCCAGTACGAGAAGGAGCTGGCCGCAGACCAGGGCGAGGGCCACTATTCCCTGGACAGCTCTTACAAGGTGGTGACGGACAATGACAAGTACCTCTGCCTGCGCATCGATACCACGGAAATCATGGCCAGCGGCGCTCAGTTCGTAAAGATTTTTACGGTTGACAAGGCCACGGGAAATGTGATCTCCCTGAAGGACCTGTTTGCCAACCGGCCAGATGCGCTGGACAAAATTTCCGAAAACATCAAAGAGCAAATGCGCAGCCAGATGGCTGAGGACGAGAACAAACAGTATTTCCTGGACAGCGATATGCCTGAGACGGATTTCAAGGGTCTCACCGGCAGCGAGAGTTTCTATTTTGATGAATCCGGCCAGCTGGTGATCGCCTTCAACGAGTACGACGTAGCCCCCGGTTATATGGGCGCGGTGGATTTCACCATCCCCAAAACCGTCACCGGAAAGCTGTAAGACCCAGTCCTTTTCTTCCTGCGGGTACGCAAATGCCCGGGCGCGGCATATGATAAGGTGACAGGAAAAATGGAGGCTTCCATGCAAACCAATCAAATCACGCCCAGAATGGCATTTACCAACCTGCTGGCCGAAAACCGTCCCCAGGCCATGGCCTGGGTGACAGGCAATTCCAAGGCCCCCCAGCTCAGCGGTCTGGTCAAGTTTTATCACACCCCCTACGGCGGTGTGCTGGTGGAGGCGGAGTTCTTCGGACTGCCGAACGTGGACCGTGAGGGGTCCTCGGACTTCTACGCCATGCACATCCACCAGTTCGGCGACTGCTCCGACAACTTTGCCAACACCGGGGAGCACTACAATCCCACCAGCATGCCCCACCCGGACCACGCCGGCGACATGCCTCCGGTTCTGGCCAATCAGGGCTACGCCTGGTTGAGCTTTTACGACAAACGCTTTACCATCGACGATATTTTGAACCGTTCCGTGATCATCCACTCCCGCGCCGATGATTTCACCACCCAGCCCTCGGGAAATTCCGGCGACAAGATCGGATGCGGCGTGATCCGCCCCACAAGCCCGGACTGGGAAAACGCCTGACCTGCCGGAGCCGGGCGGGTATATTCCCCGGCTCCACCCCTTTTTCAGAGCGTTTACGTTTTCTTCCGGGGTTGTTAAAGAATCCTTTAGGTTTTTTATTTTTTCTTTATTCTGCGCTCAAACTTTGGACACATTTAAGCTCTATACTATAAATCGTACAAGGCAGACGCCTTTTCAAATAAAAAAGCTTTTCATACCTACAGCCGGCAAATCCCCCTTTGCCGGCCCCTCCTTTTTCTGGGGCCTTTCGCCTGATTTTCCTGTATTTCCAGTATTTTATAAGTAGGATATACCCTGAAACACTTTGTACTTTTCCCCGCCCCATGGTATAATTAAGGAAACGCATCTCTTGTCATCAACCTGCCGGTTGGTGACATGGTAGAATTAAGGAAACGTATTATGTGATATTCCGGTAGAGAAGGAGGGATTCGAATGTGCAGCAAACTTTCCTATTTAAAAAGTTTTCTGGATGAGAGCAGCTATACGGTGGCGCTCTGCGGCTCCGGGATGATGGAGGAGGGCGGCTTCATCGGAGTCAAAAAGCAGGAGCGGGACTACGAGATTGAGGCCGCTTACGGCTATTCAGCCGACGAGATATTTTCCAGCGCCTTCTACAACACCCGGCCGGAGCTGTTTTTTGAGTTTTATAAAAAGGAAATGCTGGAACACGCGCCCAGAGCCACGCAGTCCAGCCCGGCCATGGCCTCTCTGGAACATCTGGGAAAGCTCAACTGCGTGGTTTGCAGCAATATTTACGATCAGGCCCGGCTGGCCGGTTGTAAGAACGTGATCAACCTGCACGGAAGCATTTACGAAAATCAGTGCCCGCGCTGCAAACGGAACTATCCCCTGGAATACATCAAGTCCGCCAAGCGGGTTCCGCTGTGCGAGACCTGCGGCATCCCGGTCCGCCCCCTGGTCAACCTGTTCGGCGAGCAGGTGGACAGCCAGCTGATGACCCGGACCACGGAGGAGGTCTCCAAAGCCGACTTACTCCTACTCCTGGGCACCACCCTGGAATCCGAGGTGTATCGCCATTATATCAACTATTTCGAGGGCAGGCGCCTGGCCATCATCCACCAGAGCGAACACTACAAGGACCACCTGGCGGATCTGGTCATCGTGGACCAGCCCCAAAACGTGCTGCCGGAACTGGTAAAGCTCTACAACGCGGAGCGGTAAACCCGCGGTTTAGGTTTGCGGGAGCGCGGTTGATTGGTACGGCAAAAGGCCGTGTGCGAGGCAATCCAAAGCACACGGCCTTTTTATAATGATCGGACCGTCCGTTTCCCTTTTGACGGTATCCTACATGGGTTCCATGGGAATGATGATCGCCGCCAGGAAGTAGATCAGCAGACCCTTCCAGGAGAATGCCAGTATGGCAAACACCAGACGCACGATTGTCGGGTCAATATTGAAATACTCCGCCAAGCCGCCGCACACGCCGCAGATCATTTTATTCCGGTTGGACCGGTAAAGTCTTTTATTCGCTTCCATATGATAGTTGCTCCTTTCCTCACAGGCTGCCTGTAAACTGCACCTCAATGGTGCCCACGCCGCACTCCAGTTCCATACTCCTTGCCGCGCGGTTGTCAATCTTTCGCTCCACGCCAAGGGAGCTGTATTGGTCGCCGTCGATATTCACGCTGCCCGCGCCGCACTGAATTTTATAGTTATAATCTTCCCGGCTACCCGTCAGCTTTACGCTTGTGACGCCGACTCCTGTCTCCACTTCCAGCTTCTCGTCCACCCGTCCGGTGAACGCCATACTGCTGACGCCGCTCTGCAGCTCCAGCTTGCGGGTCACAATACCGTTTATCTCGCAGGCGGCGGCTCCGGCCTCCACCTCGACCTTGTCAAAGTAATAGTTTTCCGGCACGATCACCTCGATCTTGGCCTCCTTGCGGCTGCCCTTGAACTCGCGCTCAATTTTCAGTTTATCATCGTCCAGATAACAGCGGGCTCTCCCCGTCTCGTCCTTCATGCGCACGGAAATGTCTTCGGCCTGAGCGCTGGATATAACCCGCACGGAACCGCGGTCCACCTCGATGTCCATCTCCGCCACACCGGTCACATGCCAGCTGCCGTCCTCACGCTCTTCCATCGCCGCCGGGCCGCTGCGGGCCTGGCTTCCGGGGAGAATCCCGGCAGCGCCTTCGGGATTCCCGGCGTTTTCACCACCGGGGCCTGCGAAATTTCCGCCAGCCTCACCGCCGGCTCCTGCAAAATTTCCACCGTTTTCACCTCCGGCATATCCGGGGCCGCTGCTCCCGGCCTGGGCCGGAAGTCCCGGCTCCTGACCAGCCCCGTCCCCAGGCGGATTCTGGGCGCGGCTTCTGCTGTGGCTGGCCTCGTCGCTCCAGAAATCATCCTCCCAGAGTTCGTCCCAGTAATCCGGGTCCTCCAAATCGTCAATCCAATCGTCGTCCGCCCAGCTCATGGCGCGGTGGACCGCGTTCTTCACTCCGCTTCCCAGACGGCGGGCTCCGCCAAAGCTCACCGCCGCAAAAGTGGTAAGAATTCCGACCGCCAGCATGACTGCGCCGGCCACCGCACAGATCTTAATCATCTTTTTCAAACTTCATCCCTCCTGTTCTTGTGGAAGAAACGGTTCAGGCAGTCCGCGATCCCCCGGATCACAAAGGGCACGAACCGGCCGTAAAACAGTACGGACAGCGCCAGACCCAAAAGTCCCAGACCGGCCAGGGCCAGGCCGCTTCCAAATACCACCAGGCCGCTCCAGGGGCTTGCGAAGGCCATCACGATCCCCCAAGGGATCATAATAACGCCTGCAATGAGGAAACCCACTGTGACCAGGCCCAGAAACACCAGCAGCACGATCAGCAGCGCCAGGATGCACCCGGCAAGTCCCCACAGCCCCTGGCCAATTCCCCAGGCCACCGGGAGCGCTAACGCCAGCAGCACCAGGACCAACACGATTTTTAATAATCTGGACGTTCTCGGTTCCGCTTTTTTTCCGCTCTCCCCGCTTTCCCCGGTCTGTCCGGCCGCTTTCCCGCCGGCGCTTTCCGGCAGGTCGTAACGGTGGGCCACCTGGTAGCCGGGATCCCGGAAACGCTCGTCCGTGTATCCGCTCTCCGTGAACGCGCCGCCCTCCTCCAGATTGCCCGCAAGGTCGGAGCGGATGATGGCTGCCACGCGCTCCGGGCTGCCGAACTCCCGGATCACCTGTTCCTCGTTTTCAGGCCCCGCTTCGTCAAAATAGTCTCTGTAATACTGTAAAGCTTCTTCTTTCTCATCGTCCTGGACATCCTGCAAAAGATACTCCAGCTCTCTCATAAACGCATCCCTGGTCATATGTTCGCCTCCTCAAATATCTGGGATATCTTCTGCGAGTACACGCTCCACTCCCCCCGGTACAGCGAAAGCTGCGCCCGCCCCGGCTCCGTGATCTTGTAATACCGCCGGTTTCTCCCGTCGATGGCCAGATCATAGACCTCCAGGCACTCCTCCTTCTGGAGCCGCCTGAGCACCGGATACAGCGTGGACTCGGAAATGTCGATCACCCGCCGCACATCCTGGGTAATCTTGTATCCATAGGTCCCTTCCTGCTCCCTGGAGACAACTGCCAGCACGATGGCGTCCAAAAGAGCCGATCCTGTATTAAATACCATGTGATCTCTCCTATTCTGAATCTTGTAATATTGGCTGTTGAATTATATTATACATCATATAATATGCTTATACTATACAGTATATAATATTATATGTCAATAGGTGAAAATACATTTTCAGGATTATTATGGTTTGCCGCCGTCAAATCATACCCATTCCCCCCTTGTGCGCATTTTTTCAATTTCATCATACTTTCGTAAAGATGTTTAGATTTTTTTAATCACCCGGACAAACTTTCTCCATATATTTTCTCTATACTATGTATTGTAAACAATGATTCACAGATTTCATCAACCGAACATTGTATCCAACAAAAGCAGTCAGAGCTTTACATCATTTATCTCATACCTCAAGCCGGTGGGATTGACAGGAAGTCAGCCTCGCCGGCTCAACCTAATTTCAGGGCATTTTTCCTTCGCCGCGGCTGTTTCGCCGCATTTCCTGCCATTTCCTAATCATTTATGAAGATATTTTACAAGCCTTCCTGGGGATCTCATGTTAAAATAGAGCGAGTCAGGAGGATTTTAGAATGAACAAAGAGCTTCGCACCATCTGTTTTGACAGCGATTTAAAGATTGAGGCCGTCCGATTTGAGGAGATTTCCCAGTCCTTTCCCCCGCATTTCCACGAACACTATGTGGTGGGTCTGGTGGAGAACGGGGACCGTTCCCTGTCCTGTAAAAACCTGGACTGTCTGCTGAAACCGGGCGATATGGTACTGTTCCATCCAGGCGAAAAACATGCCTGCACCCAGCTGGCCGGGGCCGCCCTCAATTACCGCGGCTTCAACATCCCGGAGCCGGTGATGCGCGAGATCACCAGGGAGCTGACCGGGACGCCGTTTCCGCCGCTGTTTACCAGCAATCTGGTGCAGGACGAGGAGCTGACCGGCCGCCTGATCACCCTGCACAATATGGTGATGAGCGGTTCCGGAGAATTTGAGAAGGAGGAAATTTTTCTGTTTCTGCTGGACGCCCTGATCACCCGCTATGCCCAGCCCTTTGACGCGCCCATGCCGGAGTGCATGGCTGAGATCGGCCAAGCCTGCGCCTTTATGGACGAACACTACAGCGAGCGGATCACACTGGAACAGCTCTGCCGCCACTGCGGGCTGAGCAAGTCCACGCTGCTGAGAGCCTTTACCAAGGAACGGGAAATTACCCCCTACCGTTATCTGGAAAACGTCCGCATTAACCAGGCCAAAAAGCTGCTGGAACAGGGCACGTCCCCGGCCCAGGCCGCGCTCATGACCGGTTTTACGGATCAGAGCCATTTCACCAACTATTTCAGCATGTTCACCGGAGTTGCGCCCGGCGTGTACCGGAAAATCTTTCTGGAGAAACCGGACCATTCAAACTAGGAGGAACTGTCATGGAACGCAAAACCGCGGCCGGCCATCTGGCGGCCCTGATCACCATTCTCGTGTGGGGAACCACATTTATCTCAACCAAACTGCTGCTGGTGGATTTTAAGCCGGTGGAAATCCTATTTTTCCGCTTTGTCATGGGCTACGTCGCGCTGATTCTGGCCTGCCCCCGTATGTTGCGCCTGAAGGAGCGGCGGCAGGAGCTCACCTTTGCCCTGGCCGGACTCTGCGGCGTGTGTATGTATTACCTGCTGGAAAATATCGCCCTCACCTACACCCTGGCCTCCAATGTGGGCGTGATCATTTCCGTGGCCCCCTTTTTCACCGCCATGCTGACCCACCTGTTCATGAGGGGCGAGGAACGGCTGAGGCCCAACTTTTTCGCTGGATTCGCGGCGGCTATGGCCGGAATCTGCCTGATCAGCTTCAACGGCGCAGAGGGCTTTACCTTGAGTCCGGTGGGCGACCTGCTGGCCCTGGCCGCAGCCCTTATCTGGGCCTGCTATTCCGTGCTGACCCGCAAAATCAGCGGCTTCGGATACGGCACCATCCAGGCCACCAGGAGGATTTTCTTCTACGGACTTTTGTTTATGGCTCCCACCCTGTTTTTGTTTGACTTCAACCCGGACCTGACCCGTTTTTCCAACCCGGTTTATTTATTCAACATCCTGTTCCTCGGTTTCGGAGCTTCCGCTCTCTGCTTTGTGACCTGGAACACGGCCGTGCGGGTACTCGGCGCGGTCAAGACCAGCATTTATATTTACATGGTGCCGGTGATCACGGTGGTTACCTCGGTGATCGTGCTGGGCGAGACCGTGACCCCGGCCTCCGCCCTGGGAATCCTGCTGACCCTGACCGGTCTGCTGCTTTCGGAATCTAAATTTGAATGGAAGAAAAGGAGTACACAAAATGGACTTGCAGAATGAGAAATGCGTGATGGTAATCGATGAAAATCTGCCGATGGGAATCATCGCCAACACGGCGGCGATCCTCGGCATCACCCTGGGGAAGAAACGGCCTTACGTGGTGGGCTGCGACGTGGAGGATCAATCGGGCGGCGGGCACCTGGGCATCGTCGAGCTCCCGGTTCCGATTTTAAAAGGGAATCCCGGTCTGATCCGGGAGATTCGGGAAAAGCTTTACCAGCCTGAATTTGAGGACCTGACCGTGGTGGACTTCACCGACCTGGCCCAGAGCTGCAAGACCTACGAGGAATTCATGGGGAAAATGGCCCAGGCCTCCGGGGACGAGTTAAACTACTTCGGCCTGGCCATCTGCGGGTCCAAGAAGAAGGTCAACAAGCTGACCGGAAGCATGCCCCTGCTGCGGTAGCCGGTTCACAAACTGCTAACATTATGTTCATAAAAGTGTTACAGAAAGATCAAATTCTCCTCACAATTTCCCTCTATACTTATAAATGTAAAGAGCTAATGCTAACAAGACTTTTTTTCATAATACTCTGGCCGGCAGGGAACACCTGACCGGCCTCCTCCTTTTTTCAGGGCTGTCCCCACGTTTTTGTCCAACTCATAATTTTTCCGGTTCCCACCCATACTAAGACCGGAGGTGAGAGAGATGGCAAAGGACGAGACAAACGCAACCAACCGCGACACATCAAGCGATACCGACCGGACCAGGAAATCGGGCTGCGGTTCTGTGGAACCCCTTCCCGAGAGCTCCAGACCGCGGCGCGACGGCCCCGGCGGAGACTGATTGGGGAAAAAACAGAAAAAAAGAACGGAAGCGGACTCCGGGAGATCAGATTCCCGGATGTTCGGCTTCCGTTTTATTTTGAATATTCAGATATCATGTGGCGGCCGGCGGTGCCTTACCGGATGTAACGCGCCTCCTCCTGCCGCAGAAAGCGCTCGCACTCCTCCGCAAATCCCTCCGCGCTCCCCTCTTCCAGGCGCTGCGCCAGCAGTTTCGCGGGGGCGGGGCCGCTGCCGGGGCCGTTGTCGTTGCCGGGGCCGAGATCGGGGCCGTTGTCGGGGCCGGGGCCGCTGCCAGAATCGGGGCCGTTGTCGAGGCCGCTGCCGCCTCCGCTATCTGCACCTGTTTTCCGCCGCTGCAATTCCAGTGGATAGCCCCAGGCCGTCAGCTGCCGGACCATGCCGTAGCACTCCCGGACAAACATGGAGGGACATTGGACCCCGATGAAATCCAGTACCCGTTCAAGACAGAGACAGCGCTCTTCCTCCTTCAAACAAGACAGACGCTGCTTTAACTCCGCTGCCGCCTCCGGCGCCGCGCTCTCCAGGGCGCACCGGGTGACCGGGCGGATGGTGAGCGCCAGAAACTGCAGGCTTTCCCGATACAGCCTGAAGCTATCCCGAAGCTACGGGCTCCCCAGATCTATTTCCCCCGGCTGCGCGCAGACCAGGGTTCCCTTTCCGTGATGGGAGCGGACCAGGCCCAGGCGGCTTAAAAGCTCCAGCGTCCGCCGCACCGTGTTCACCCCAACCCCGTAGGTCCCTGCCAACTGGGGCAGGGAGGGCAGGTAACTGCCCGCGGGATAGGTCTGATCGATCATCTCCCTGATCAGGCGGGAAGCCAGGGTATAGCGCAGCTGCGGCCTCCGGCTGTAAATATTGCACTGAAAATGCACGGGCCTTACATTCTCCATGTGATACTCTGCAGCCGCCTGCTCCATAAAGGCGTACAGCTGCCCCGCGGCGACGGCGGTGATCCGCTCCAATTCCCGCTGCAGCAGATCAATAATTTCATCCCTGGACGTGCCCGGCAGATCCAGAGCCGGCCGCTGCCGCTCCTCCCAGTTGGTCAGATACGGATAACGGATGTAGCGGATCACTTCCCAGTAGCAGTTTATGATCAGACCGTTGTTCAAAGCTTTCAGGGCGAGAATATACAGCTGCACCGGCATGGACACCGACCCTGGGCCGGGATCGGAGAGTCCTTGCAGCAGCACCTCCCACTCCGCTCTGCTTAAACGGCGCATCCCGGCCTGCAACAGCGGTTCGATTAACAGCCGCTGGGCCTGAATCAGATCCCGTATTCCCTCCCTGCGCGGCACAAAATAGGCGGCGGCGTTCCGGCGAAAATCGGCGGATTCCGCCTTGTAGACCACCAAAGCCGCCTTGCGGGCATCCATTTTAATATAACCGTTTTTTTCTAAAATTCTCAGCCCCGCTCTCACCGTAGCGGGCGCCATTCGAAAGATTCCGCATATTTTTTGGATCGACGGAAGCCGGTCTCCGCAGACATAAAAACCACAGCGTATTCTGGCCTCATAATATTCATATATCAGACGGTAAACCCCATCGCCAGACTTCATCCCGTCCCCTCCTTCGCCGCCCGTTGCACCGGCGCGCCTTCAGTCTTCCTTGCCGAACACAAAATCATACAACAGCTGGTACAGCCGCTGCGGATCCACAGGCTTTGCCAGGTGGGCGTTCATGCCCGCAGCCTTACTTTTCTCGATGTCGTCGTCAAAGGCGTTAGCCGTCATGGCGATGATCGGTACCGTGTGCGCGTCCGCGTTGCTCAAATGCCGGATGTTGTTGGCCGCCGTGAGGCCGTCCATCAGAGGCATGCGGATGTCCATGAGGATGGCGTCGTAATAGCCGGGTTCGGATTTGCTGAACCGCTCCAGGGCCCGCAGCCCGTTCTCCGCGGTGTCCACCTCAAAGCCCTTATCCCGCAGAAGCAGGGCCGCCACCTCGGTGTTGATCTGATTGTCCTCCACCAGCAGAATCCGTTTTCCGGCGAAATTATATTCCACGTTGACGGGCTGCCGCCGCTCCTCCTTCTCCCCAAGAGCTCTGGTGAAGGCCGACACCAAGGAAGATTTGAACATGGGTTTGCTCATCAGCAGGTTGACGCCCGCCAGCTTGGCCTCGTGCTCGATGGAGAGCCAGTCGTAGGCGGTCATGATGATGATGGTGACGTCCGGCCCCACAATGGCGCGGATGCGCCTGGCCGTCTCGATGCCGTCCATATCCGGCATCTTCCAGTCCACCAGGATCATGTCGAAATACCGGCCATTGTCCTTCAAACCGGCCACCAAATCCACCGCCTTGCGGCCGCTGTCCACCCACTGGGCCTGGACGCCCATCTCCCGCAGGGTCGAAACCGCGCTCTCGCAGACCGCCACATCGTCGTCCACCACCAGCGTTTTTAGATGGGAAAAATTGTAATCGTGCTTTTTCTGGCTGTGGCGGTGTTTCTCCTCCTCGGAGATCCCCAGCTTCACATCCACGGTAAATTCGGTACCGATCCCCTTGATGGAGCGCACCGTAATCCTTCCGTCCATCATATCCACGATATTTTTGGAGATCGCCAGCCCCAGGCCGGTCCCGCCGTACACCGCGGTGGTGCCGGTGGATTCCTGGGAAAAGGGCTCGAAAATGTGGGGAATGAACTCCTCGCTCATGCCCACGCCGGTGTCGTTTACAATGAAGCGCAGCACGGCGTCGTTTTTCGTCTTCTTCCGCTGGGAGGCCGAGAAGGTGACCTTTCCGCCCTCGCTCGTAAATTTGATGGCATTGCTGAGGATGTTGATAAGCACCTGCTGCAGCTTCATGGCGTCGCCCACGTAATAGTCGTCCAGCACCGGGTCCGCGATACATTCGTAGTCCACCCCCTTGGAGGCGGCCTGGGCGTAACAGATGGAGTTGATTCCGTTCAGGAACTCCTCGGTTGGAATCTTTTCATTTTTCAGCAGCATCTTGCCGCTCTCGATCCGGCTCATATCCAGGATATCGTTGATCAGCGACAGCAGAAAACGGGAGGAAATGCCGATTTTGGAGATGCAGTCCGCCACCTGCTCGTCGTCCCCGATGTGCTGGGCCGCAATGGTGCTCATTCCGATGATCGCATTCATGGGTGTACGGATTTCGTGGCTCATGCGGGAGAGAAAATCGGACTTGGCGGCGTTAGCCTGCTCCGCGGCCACCAGCGCGGCGGCCAGCTCCTCCTTCTGACGCTGTTCCTGGCGGACCACATCGGTCACGTCGGTCCGTGCCATGCACACCCGCTTCAGCTCCCGGCTGATGTAGAATACCTGAATCCGCTTGACGCGCAGGCTGCCGCTGTTGTCGCGCATCTCCACGCTGAACGTGTAGGACGGTTGATGCTCCAGCTGTTTCTGCATATACTCAAAATCCAAACGTGCAAGGTATTCCCGCTTTGCCGGGCCGTCCATAAAACGGTCCGCGATGCGGCGGATCTCCTTCTGGAATACCCCATCCCGCATGATCGTGTCCTTGATCTGTTCATCGTAGGAAATCAGGCGGTGAACCCCCGCGGGGATGTTGATCTCCGTGATCACATCGTAATCCAGCGCCGCGATCTGCATGAGCAGCTGTTCCCGCAGCTTCTGTTCGGTGATGTCAAAGGTGTAGAAAAATGTGATAATATCGTTGTTCTCAGGATTTACGCAGAGGCGGAAGCTGGTGCTTCCCCAAAACGCTCCGCCGCCTTTACGCCTGCGCAGAAAATCCATATGGAAATCCGCTTTACCGGCGGCGTAATCCGCCAGCACCTTCTCACGGTTTAAGTTGGTGCGGATCTTCTCCCCGCAGACCGGGTCTACGGCGGAAGCAGCCAGATTCTCAATGGTCTGGTCGTAGCTGTTCCCCACCGAAGCAATGGCAACATCCTCTGTGGCCATATAACTTTCCACCTGGTTCCGGGTCAGATTGAGCCGCCCCTGTGTGCTGCCCCCGGCTGAGGACAGCTCCGCAAAATAGGACAATTCCTGCTCGTAGAGTTCCCTCTCCCGCTTCTGAAGCAGCTTTTCATCCGTGATGTCCACAAACACGCAGTAGAAAAATGATTCTCCGCTCAGTTCCCGGAACAGCTGGGCCTTGACGGAAACCCAGCGCACGGTCCCGTCCTTGCGGATCAGACGGTTCTCCGTGTGGATCGTATTGCCCGTGGCCAGCTGCCGGTTCAGGGTATCAACCAACACCTTCAGGTCGTCCGGATAAATAACCGAAGCCATCCGGTTTCCCAGCGCAGCGAATTCCTCCCTGGAATAGCCGAGAAATTCAAACAGGCCGTCATTGGCGTCGATCACGGAAAAACCGGCGTCAAAACGACAGCGGAATACCGCCCCGGGAATATTGTTGTACAGGTTCAGCACTTCCTCCTGGGCGCGCTTTTGAGCCGTGATGTCGATGCAAACCGAGGTGATGGCCGCCCGGCCGTCCTCGGCGGTCATCCTTTTTCCCACATCGTGAACCCATATAAAGGAGCCGTCCTTTTTCTTCATCCGGTACTCCACCATGTACTCTCCGGCCGCCTCCAGCTGGCCGGCCACCTCCTGATCCACCATGCCGCGGTCGTCCGGATGCATGCAGTTGGTGATCATGCCGTCTATATCGTCGATAAATTCCGCCTCGGTCTCATAACCCAGGTAGCGCAGCATCTGGCGGTTGACAAAGTAGAAGGGAAAACCGTCTTCTATGTAACCGCCCATCATACCTCCGGGCAGCGAATCGTTGAGCAGCTCCTGGCGCTGGCGGACCGTGTTCCGGATCACCAGCGTCTGGGGATAGTGCTCGGCTCCCTGTTGGCTGTTGCCAGGCTCCGCAAAATGCAGGCTGGCGATCTCCCACACGCCCTCCGCTGCTTCAACCAGGGTAAAGAAACACCGGAGCCGCCATATATACACCGTGTTCTTCAGCACAATCTCAAAGGAAAGACTGACGACATCCTCCCGGATCGGCTGCTGGTGAATCACGGTAAAATCCAGGTCAAAGGGCTCCGGAATCTCCAGAATATCCTCCCGGAGATACGCGGCCATCGCCTCTTTACCTCTGGCGGATTCATGCTCCCCGGTCCCCACAAAGGTGACGTCCTCCGTCAGATACTCCACCGTCTTTTTCCAGTCCCGCTCCTCAAACCACACCCGGCAGAACTCCCGTATTGTCTCAATCGCTGTCATCTGTCTCCTCATCCGGCTCATTTCCTCCACAAACTGCAGCCGCCCTTGTTGTTTTTCTTCGCCTGGTATAATGCCTGGTCCGCCCGTTCAATCAGCTCCTCTGAGGAATCCAGTTCATTCCGGCGGACAACGCCCGCCGTGCACGCCGCCAGATTTCCTCCGGCCCCCATTTCCCGGATCGCCCGGCAAATCTCCTCGCCCTTTTTGAGCGCGGCTTCATCGGTCTTCATCTGCTTCATCACCACCACGACTTCATCCCCGCCGTAGCGCGACAGGATATCGGATTCCCGGGTGTGGGAGCGCAAAAGTTGAGCAAACTGCCGGATATGGCGGTCCCCCTCCGCATGCCCGAAGGTGTCGTTGATCGACTTCAAATTGTCCAGGTCAAACAGATAGAGGGCCAGGGGAGCGTCCTCCTTGCGCAGGGAATCCATGGCCGCCTGAAATCCGCGGCGGTTTAACAGTCCGGTCAGATAATCCCTGCTGGCCTCCTGCTGAAGCTCCAGGCTCCACTCCCGGGTCTGCGTGGCCCTGAGCGCCCGGGTCACCCGGCGTTTTAGGCTCTTCATGGTATGGGGCTTGCCGGTAAAGTCGTCGGCGCCCATCTCCAGGGCCCGCTCCTCCATACCCGCATCCGCTGAGGCCGTGGCGATGGCACAGATGTTCCACACCGCTTTCTCCCGCTGCAAAATCTCCAGCACGGAGAAACCGTCCGGCCCTGATAGGGTCAGGCTCAGGACCACCGCCCCGATCCGGCTCTCGTAGTCCGCGATGCAGCCCAGGGCCGCCTCGCCGTCCGCTGCCTCCACCACCTCAAACTGGTCTTTAAAGAGCTCCCGCACCTGTCCGCGGTAGGTCTCGTCTTCGTCCGCGATCAGCAGAATCTGCCGGGGGCGGTCCTCCTGCTGCGATTCTTCCGTCTCCTCCGCCTGCTCTCCGCTTCCGGCCTGCTCTCTCAGCAGCTCCTCAAACTGGTCACAGGGCATAGGTCTGGCCATATAGTAACCCTGAGCGTAGTCGCAGCCGATCTCACGCAGCCGCTCCATCTGCTCCGGGGTCTCCACGCCCTCCGCCACCACGCTCAGCTTCATCCACCGGGCCAGGCCCATGATAAAGCGCAGGATTCCCTGCTTGTTGGGTTTAGCCGTCTCGCTCTGGATGAATTTCATATCCAGTTTCAGGATATCTAACGGCATCTGATTGAGCATGTTCAGGGACGAGTACCCGCTGCCAAAGTCGTCCATCTCGATGATAAATCCCAGATTGCGCAGGCTGACCACCGTCTCGATGATCTGATTGGGGTCCTCGGTGTAGGCGCTCTCCGTGATCTCCAGGTGGAGCCTGGAAGGGGACAGCCCATACTTGTTTACCGTGTTCATGAGGAAATCCGTCAGGTTCGCATTGTAGATGTCCGCCCGGGATACGTTGACGGAGACGGCGATTGCCGGAAGTCCCTTGTCGTCCCAGGACCGCAGCGCGGCACAGGTCCGGTCCCACACGAACTGGTCCAGCTTGGTGATGAAGCCGTTTTTCTCAAACAGGGGGATAAACTCAGCCGGAGACTGGAAGCCCCACTCCGGGTGGTTCCACCGGATCAGCGCCTCCGCGCCCGCCAGCTGGTAGTCCTGAATCCGGTACTTGGGCTGCAGATAGATCACGAACTGGCCTTCCTTCAGCGCAGCCTCCATGCCGTCCGTGATGGCCTGCTCCCGCAGTAGCTTGTTGCGCAGCTTGTCGTCGTAGGTGGCGAAATACTTTCCGTACTGGCCCTTGATGCTGCGGGCAGCCAAAAGCGCCCGGTCGCACATCTGCTCAAAGGGAATGGTCCGATCCACAACCGCGAACACGCCCCATTTCATGGACACGCTCCTGGTGTTTGACATGGCGCTGATCTCGATCTCCGCATTCCGGAACATCTCGTTGGAGTATTCCCAGCTATGCTCCAGCAGGCACACGAACTGGTCCGCGTTGAACCGGCCGCAGAGGCCGCGCCCGTTCACCATCCGGGTGTAGAGCCGGGCGATTCCGCACAGCAGCCGGTCCCCGGCCGGAATCCCGAACACGTCGTTGATCAGCTTGAAATTCTCGATGTCGGAGCAGATCACATCGTAGCGCTTTTGGGGATTCTGGGCCAGCAGCTCCTTGGCCTTCCGGTAGAAAAACTCCTTGCTGTAAAGCCCGGTCAGCCGGTCGTACTGGAACTGGTTGACCATGGCCGCCGTCTCCCGCAGATTGATGATGCTGGCCACGCGGTGCAGGATCACCTGGGGCTTGTAGGGCTTTGCCACGAAATCGGTGGCCCCGTGAGCCAGGGCCGCCACCTCGTCGGTCTCGCCGTCATTCTGCGTGGTGACGATCACCGGGATAGTCGCGTAGTCGGGCGTGGATTTCATGATGGACAGAAAGGTATAGCCGTCCATCACGGGCATCACCAAATCCAGCAGAATGAGGGATATCTCATCCTTGTACCGTTCCAGCAGGGAGAGCGCCTCCTCCCCGTTTTCCGCTTCCAGCACCTGATATTGATCGGCCAGTATCGTGTTCAGCATAGTCCGGTTGATCTCGTTGTCCTCAACCACCAATATTGTTTTATAGATCATTGTTTTATCCCCTTGTCCTGAACTGCCGCGTCAGCGTCCACTGTCCCCGCGTTCGGTGAATCCGGTCACTCCAGAAATATTTCATATATTATTTGTGTAAACAGTTTCTTAACTCTGTCCATATATATACCATTTCATTCTAGCATAGAAGGGTTGAATGTGCAATGCTTTTAACCGGCCCGATTGCAGCGCAAACCCATGATTTATATAGGTTTTTAAGATTCTTCTTTCCCAATGGGTTCGCGCCCCGGAGCCGTCCGGGAAGGTTTCCCGGGATGCAGAATGAGGAAAACGGCCGCCAGACCATTTCCCTCATTTTAACGCTCTTATGCTTTTTTGCAGGATTCCACCCGGGCGCCTCAGCCCAGGCAGCGCTTCAGTTCCTCCACCAGGAGGCGGATATCCAGAGGCTTGACCAGGTATCCCGTCATCCCCGCTGCAAACGCTTTCTGCTTGTCCTCTTCAAAGGCGTTGGCGGTCATGGCCAAAATCGGAACCGACGGGCCGTCCCCGCGGTCCATGGCGCGAATCCGTATGCACGCCTCCAGGCCGTCCATAACCGGCATACGGATATCCATCAGAACCGCGTCGTAGGTCCCCGGTTCCCGGGCCGCGAAGATGTCAAGGGCCTCCTGGCCGTTTACAGCGGTGTCCACAGCCGCGCCGTTCATTTCCAGAAGCGTCACCACAATCTCCCGGTTCAGCTCATTGTCCTCAGCCAGAAGGAAACGTTTCCCTGCAAGGCCCGAATCGCAGTGCCCGGACGGCTCCGGATTCCGCTCATCCAGCTTTGAGAACGTGTCGTAGATCGCGGACCGGAACAGGGGCTTGGCGATAAAATAGTCGATGCCCGCAGCCCGGGCCTCCGCCTCGATGCCGCTCCAGTCGTAGGCCGTGATCATGATGATCATGGTATCCTCCCCCACCAGGCTTCGGATCCGCCTGGCCGTCTCGATCCCGTCGATCCCGGGCATTTTCCAGTCGATCATGGCGATGTCGAACATCCGGTCCTGGCATAGGCTCATCTCCACCTCTGCCACGGCCTGGTAACCGGAATCCGCCCACACGGTTCTGGCCCCAATGTCCTCCAGGATATCCGCCGTCTGCCGTCCCACCTCCGGATCGTCGTCCACCACCAGCACCTCAAAGCCTTTCAGAAGATTCTGCCGTTTCCGCTCCCACTCCCGTTCCTGGTTGTCGGATACCAGCTGAAAGGGAATGGTGACGGTGAAGGTGCTGCCTTTGTCCTTTTCGCTCTCCACGCCGATGGTTCCGCCCATGAGCTGCACCAGATTGTAGACGATGGACAGGCCCAGGCCGCTGCCCACATTGTTGCGGGCATTCCCCGGGTTCTCCTGCTCAAAGGGCTGGAAGATCCGCTGCATGAATTCTTCAGACATGCCGATGCCGTTGTCCCAGACCATAAACTCCAGGTAGACGAACCCGTTGGCGCGCTTCTCCTCGCGGATGTCCACCCCCATTTTCCCTCCCGGAGGGGTGAACTTCAGGGCGTTGGAGAGCAGGTTTACCAAAATCTGCTTCATGCGCAGGGAGTCGCCGATATAGTGGCTTTCCAGGGGCTCCCGGTGGCGCATCTCATAGCCCACCTCCTTCTCCAGGGTCTGGGGATAGATGATCTGATTCAACTCCTCCGCAAAGGATTTGAAGTCAAAGAGCTCGTGGGCGATCTCCATTTTGTCAGTCTCGATCTTGGACATGTCTAAAATGTCGTTGATCAGGGACAGGAGATACTTGGATGAGGTGTCAATCTTGCGGAAACAGTCCCGCACCACCTGCCTATCCTCCAGTTTGAGTTGGCCGATGGTGGTCATGCCGATGATGGCGTTCATGGGCGTGCGGATATCGTGGCTCATCCGGGAGAGGAAATCCGACTTGGCCCTGCTGGCCGCGTTCGCGGAGGTCAGGGCATCCCTCAGGAGCTGCTGCTGGCGTGCCTGCTCCTGGCGCTGACTGTCCAAAAGCTTCACCAGATCGATGGCCAACACGTCGTCGTTAAAGGGGTTCTCCACCGCGATCACGTGCACGGAGAGCCAGTGGTACTCCCCGTCGTCCCCGATCTGCTGCATCTCCATGTAGATCTCTTGCTCCCCGGCCTCAAACCTGCGCAGAATCTCCTCCCGCCGGAAGGTGTTCCGGTAATCCTCCTGGTAGGAGGGATAGATCATGGGCAGGCTGTTCTCCACCAGATCCGTGTAGGTCCCCTCCCCCTGAATGGTATAGGAATCCTGCTCATCCACAAACAGGCTGTAGGTATCCCGGGTCAGATTCAGGCTCATAATCAGAGGATACGCGGTGTAGATCGCGGCGCGCAGAAAACGGTTTTCCAGGATCCGCTCCTGCTCCTGGGCCTTTTCCAGGCGCATCTGCTCCGTGATATCCGTAAATACCGCCTGAATCACCTCCAGACCGTCGCTGTTGACGATCCGGCCCATGACCACGCTGATCCACACCTCCTGACCGTCCCTTCGGACGCAGCGGCGGCGGTAGGACACATTCTCGCCATTTAGAGTCAGGCGGCCGATGGCTGCTAGGACCCGACCGCGGTCCTCCGCCTCCACATTGTCCAGCGGACTTGTCACATGACGCCGGTACGCTTCCTCGGAGTCATAGCCGTAAAATTTCCAGGTCATGGGATTTAAAGCCACCACCCTGTGGCTGGGATCCGTGGTAAACTGAAGAATACCGCAGGGTATGGTGTTGTACAGGCGTTCCAGAAACTGCGCCTGGTTCTCGAACTCCTGGTTTTTGATGTTCAGAGCCGATTGCAGACGGATGAATTCTTCCCTGCTGGACTCGATCGGGAACAGTTCGTCCTCCTTAATGGCCTGGTAGGGCACGGAATTGTGGATATGTACGGCCTTAAGACCCTCGTCTGTCTCACGGAACACAAAGGTCACCCGCTGCTGCATATTGATGTAGAATTCCGATCCCGGCTTGCTGCGCAGCCAGCTCACCCCCTCGCAAAGGTAAGCGCCGCCTCCCAGGTCCATGCAGTGGTAGGTTTCATCGCTCATATCACAGGCGATCATACCGTCCTTTCCGCTCCGGAAGCAGGCGGCCACCGCCTCTTTTCCCTCCGCCTTCTGTTTCTCGCCGCCGCCCAGCCAGATAATATCATCTGCAAATGTGGAAATCAAAAACTCCAGATCGGAGTCGCAGAAATAAGTCGTCAGTATCTTCCGTGCCAGGCTCTCAACCTCCGCCAGCGTCACATTCCCCAAATCCTTTTACCTCCTTTTATTCAACACAAAAGCCGCTTTGTTTCCATTCCGTCTAAGTTTGCCGTATCCCGTGCCGAGGTGTCGCAGTCAATGGTCATAAAAAACGAAAAACCCTTGAACGAGTCAAGGGTTAAGGGTTTACGAGCGGAGACGGAGGGATTCGAACCCTCGTACCGGGATGAACCGATAAACGCATTTCGAGTGCGCCGCGTTACGGCCGCTTCGCTACGTCTCCTAAAAATAGCCAACTATCGTATTATACACTAAAATTCATCTTTTGGGAAGTGGTTCGCTGTATTTTTCTATATTTTTATTGATTATTTACGCGAAATCCCGCGGGCAGAATTCCGGCCCGGGGGATTCCGCCGTTTTCCCGGGGGCAAAACACGTTTGCCGGGAAAACGGCAGGGACTCCGCGCGCAGGGAACGCTGCGGCAGCGCCGCAAGCTTCCCCGCTTCAGACTGTTTAATATCCGAAATACTGGTTGATCCCAGCCAGCAGCCCGTCCGCCAGGGTATCCAGGGTGGCGGAGGAGTGATCGGAAGCCTTATCGCCCAGCTCGATGTCCACGGAAGGGATGGTGGAAAAGGAGGTCTGGGTCAGGTCCATCTCCATGGCTCCGTTGGAAAAGATCTTCACGCCGGCGGATTTAAGCCCGCCTACCAGGCTGGCGCCCAAGGCGTTGTGCTGCTCCCAGTGGGACTTCACCGGTTCCATGTTTCGGTAGGACTGGTTGGAGGGCACACTCATGTAGAAAGCCCCCTTGTTGTTGGTGGTGCTGTCCCAGTGCAGGGCAATGTGGCAGTCGCTGGTGTTGTTAGCGATCACGGTGCGGGCGATGTTGTCCAGCTGGACGTCGTCGCTCTCCCGGATCATCAGCACGTCGTAGCCGTTCGCCAGCAGCTTGTCCTTCAGCTTCAGGGCCATGGCCAGAGTGACCTTGGCCTCCGGGGTTCCGTCAGAAAATGTCATGCCGCCGGACACCGCCACCGCCAAGGTAGCGCCCGCGCTGGTGGTGCCGCCTGTCACCTTGGGGGTGCCGTCGGGATGGCACTGGGTCTTTACGCTGCTTCCGCCCGAGGTGCCATGGCCCGCGTTAACGCAGATTGTCTTGTTCTTGCGGTTTTCAGCCTCGGAGCGGTACAGTTTTGCCGCCCCGGAATTGATCTTGGAAAAGTCCGCGTATTTCCAGGAGGCGTCCAGCTTCACCTCGCCCGCCTCCACGTTGGCGGAATTCGAGGCCGCCGTGGTCTCGGGGACCTCGGTGGTCAGAAACGCCGTGGCCACGTAATACACCTGGCCGTCCATCACAATGCGGCTCCACTCCTCGCTGATTCCGGTGCGCTTAAGCTCTTCGCCCGCGCCTGCTGTGGTCACCACGTTGGAATTGTTCTGCTTGTTGCAGCTGGAGCGCACGTTTACCGGCGTCCCGTCCGCGGTTTTTACATAGACCGTCTCGTCCACCTCGTCGAATTCCGGCGGCTTGGCGGTGGTCAATTCCGCCTCGTTGCGGCTGGACTCAGGGGTGGGCTGGGTGTTCCCGTCCGCCTGCCCGCCATCTGCCGCAGCCTGGCTGTCTCCGCTATCCGCCGCGGCCTGACCGTCTCCGCCGTCCGCCCGGTTTTGGCCGTCTCCGACAGCTGTCTGATCCGAGGCCGCCTCCACCGGCTTGTATGTCCCGCACGCGGAAAGGGCTCCGCTGGTGCAGAGCGCGCCTGCGCAGAGCACCGCCAAGCCCATTTTCGTCATTGTTCGTCTCATAAAATCGTTCCTCCTCCGGCCACGTAGTCCCCGGTGTAGAATACCACGGCCTGTCCCGGCGTCACCGCCCGGACCGGCTCGTCGAACACGCATTCCACCAGGTCTTCGCCGATCTCGCGTATGGTACAGGCCGCGCCTCTGTGGCTGTAGCGGATCTTTGCATCGACCCGCAGCTGCCCGCCGTGAAGCCCGTCCACCGCCATCCAGTTCAGTTTACTACAGCGGAGAATATTTGTAAATACATCTTCGCCTTCCCCGATCACCACCTCGTTGGTGTCCGGGCGGATCTCTACCACGAACACAGGGCGGCCCATGGACAGGTTCAGGCCCTTGCGCTGGCCCACGGTATAGTGGGAAATCCCCTTATGGCGTCCCAAAACATTTCCATGGAGGTCCACGAAATTGCCCTCGGGACAGGATTTGCCGGTGTAGTCCTCAATGAATGATGCGTAATCCTTGTCCGGCACAAAGCAAATCTCCTGGCTGTCGGGCTTGTGGGCCACATTGAGGCCGATCTCCTCCGCCATCCGCCGAATCTCGTCCTTGTGATAGCTGCCCACGGGCATCAGAGTTCTGGAAAGCTGCTCCTGGGTCAGGTTGTACAGGGCGTAGGTCTGGTCCTTGGCCTCGGTGACGGAACGGCGCAGGGCGAAACGCCCGTTTTCCAGCCGCTCGATCCTGGCGTAATGGCCGGTTGCGATGTAGTCGGCCCCGATGGCGATGCTGCGGCGCAGCAGGGACTCCCACTTCACATAGCGGTTGCAGGCGATGCAGGGGTTGGGCGTTCTGCCCTCCAGATATTCCCCTGCGAAGTAGTCCATCACGTGCTCGCGGAATTCCTGCTTGAAATTCATCACGTAGTAAGGGATCTCCAGCTGCATAGCCACCCGGCGGGCATCGTCCACGGCGCTTAAGCCGCAGCAGCCCCCCTGTTCCTCCTGCACGTCCCCGTCCTCGTCCTGCCAAATCTGCATGGTCACGCCGATCACCCGGTAACCCTGCTGTTTTAAAAGGTAGGCGGCCACGGAGGAATCCACTCCCCCGGACATGCCCACCACTACGGTCTTTTTCTCTTCACTCATGGCCGATTAATAATCTTCCTCTTCTTCCTCTTCACCGATGTTGTCCTTGGGTTTCTCAAGCCCGTCGATGGTGATGCCGTTCTTCTGGGCGTAATCCCACAGCGCCGCGTGGATGGCCTCCTCGGCCAGCAGGGAACAGTGGATCTTTACGGGCGGAAGTCCGTCCAGGGCCTCACAGACGGCCTTGTTGGTCACCTGCATGGCCTCGTAGATGGATTTGCCCTTGACTAACTCCGTGGCCATACTGCTGGTGGCCACGGCGGCGCCGCAGCCGAAGGTCTTAAACTTCACGTCCCGGATGATCTGGTTCTCGTCGATATCCAGGTAAATGCGCATGATATCGCCGCACTTGGGATTTCCCACAGTGCCCATGCCGCTGGCATTTTCAATTTCTCCTACATTTCTTGGGTGCTCAAAATGATCCATTACTTTCTCTGTATACATAATTCAATCTCCTGTATTTTGGGTTTTGTGAGCGGGCGGGGAGGCCCCGCCGCCCGTGGCGCTGTTATCCGGGAATCCCCCGCCGCCCGTAACCGGCGGTTACCGGTTGTTTTTCTTCATGAAGTCCTCGTAAAGCGGGGACAGGTTGCGCAGGTAGGCCACGATCTCCTTCAGCTTCTCCACCACGTAATCCATCTCCTCTTTGGTGTTCTCCTCGCTTAAGGTCAGCCGCAGGGAGCCGTGGGCGATCTCGTGGGGCAGCCCGATGGCCAAGAGCACGTGGGAGGGATCCAGGGAGCCGGAGGTACAGGCGGAGCCGCTGGAACCGCAGATTCCTTCCATGTCCAGCTTGATGAGCAGGGACTCGCCCTCGATAAACTGGAATGCGAAGTTCACGTTGTTGGGCAGACGGTTTTTGCGGGAGCCGTTGATCCGGGTATAGGGAATCTCGGCCATGACGCGGTCCATCAGGTAGTCGCGCAAGCCGGTCTCATACTTGGAGCGTTCCTCCAGCGTGGCCATGGCCAGCTCCACGGCCTTGCCGTAGCCCACGATACCGGGTACATTTTCCGTGCCGGCACGGCGCTTGCGCTCCTGGGCGCCGCCGTGGATGAAAGAGCGGATCTTCACGCCCTTGCGGATATAGAGGAAACCGATGCCCTTGGGGCCGTTTAACTTGTGGGCGCTGGAGCTGAGCATGTCGATGTTGTACTCGTCCACATTGATCGGCACGTGAGCGTAGGCCTGCACCGCATCGGTGTGGAACAGGATGCCGTGCTCTCTGGCGATCTGTCCGATCTCCCTTATGGGCTCGATGGTGCCGATCTCGTTGTTGGCGAACATGATGGAGATCAGGATGGTGTCGGGCCGGATGGCCTTCTTAAGCTCATCCAGCTTGACCACGCCGTTCTCGTCCACGTCCACGTAGGTCACCTCAAAACCACGCTTCTCCAGATGGGCGCAGGTGTGCAGCACCGCGTGGTGTTCGATCTTGCTGGTGATGATGTGCTTGCCCTTGGACTGGTAAGCTTCCGCAGCGGCGGTCAGCGCCCAGTTGTCGGACTCGCTGCCCCCGGCGGTAAAATATATCTCCTCGGTCCTGGCTCCCAGGGACTTCGCGATGGTCTCGCGGGCCCCGGTCACCGCCTTTTTGGTGATGGTTGAAAATTCGTATACGGAAGATGGATTCCCGTAATATTCGCTGAAGTAGGGAAGCATGGCCTCCACCACCTCGGGCCGCGTCTTGGTCGTGGCCGCATTGTCCAGATAAATCAACTGTTTCATGTTGCAAATCCGCCTTTCATTTTGTTTTATACATAGCATAAAGTTAAAAGCTTCATCTACGCTACTTACTATACCATTTAATTCCTACAATTTCAATGGGAATGATATTATTTTGTCCCTAAAATGGAGTTTTTTTGTCCACTATATAGTATATGCAGATTTTGGATTGGATTTTCGGGGGATTTTTCAAAAAAAACCGCTGTACCTGTGAAATACAGCGATTTTATCTTCTACTTATTGGAGCATTTCTCTGAAGTCCTGATAGAACCGTTCAAAGCTGATCTTACATTTTGTTCTCAACACGGAAATGTCGGCGGCCTTTGCCAACCGGCAGAACGTTTCCCGGCAGCTGTCGTTTTGATCATCCGAAACATCCTGCAGCACCCGTTCCAGGAGATTCTTCGGATAATCACTGTCCGGATCGCGTTTATCACCCCATATCAATTCCGGCTTTTGGGGCAATTTCGGCTTTTTACCAAAAACACGCTCAAATGCCTCCTCATCTGCGAGAAGCCAGTTTTCGATCATTTTAAGAGGAATCATAGGGATGAACGTTTTATCCTCCCCCATTTCCAAACCGGCGGCCGCCGCCTGATAAACCTCACGATAATACTTTTTCGCCTCCGGAGCGGTTTTGGCCGATCCATCTTTTGCATCCGCATCTGCGTAAAATATACCGTGCTCAATTTTTTGACCACAACAATATTTTTTAAATTTGCGGGCCGGAACCGCCAGGCCCTTCAAGCCGCGGTCTGACCGAAGCAATTTGACGTCCTTCAGTTCTTCTTTTCGCACCTGGCGAAAACCGGGTCTGTCTTCTATCTCATAATCCTTCATACAGTTTTCAAGTAAATCCAAAACCGGTCCCCATTCCCACTGCGGACCATTCTTTTTATCAAAAATCAAATGGCCGTAATCCGTAGGGCCTTCTCCCGTCACTGCGATGACTGCGTCTGCCACGCCAATCCCCCTATCTTATCCCATGTGCTGCATACAGAGCTCCACCAGCTCCTGATTTCCCAGATTGTAAATAATTTCTCCCGGATACATATATTCCAGCCGTTCTGCCAGCTCCGGCGTATCAAATATGCGCACTGCTTTTGTACTTCCGTCAGTCTCAGAGCGGTATAGGAAAACGATCTCGTCCTTTTCCACGTAATCCAGAAATACGACGCTGTGCGTGGTCAGCACCATCTGGGTGCCGTCTCCGCTCATATCCCGGAAAATCCCAATCAGCCCTTCCGCGTAGGAACTGTTGATCCCATTTTCTATTTCGTCCAGCATGGACATGCTGCAATTTTTGCTTTCACTGATCGCCACTATGGCCAGCAGCCTGAGCAGGCCGTCACTCAAGTGTCCAGATGAAATCCGGTATTTCGCCTTTTCGTATTTTTCTTCCACCACCATGTAAACCCAACCCGGCTTACCCCTTGTCTCCGTGGAAACCCGCTCAATTTTATCGCCCAGCAGCTTTTTCAGCTTCAGCAGAAAATTGTCTTTCTTCTCTTCCGGTAAGCTTTTTAGATAGATCGGCAGGTTCTTCCCGGAAATCGACAGATACTCCGCCCTTCCTCTGCTGCTGGTCCGCATCTGATCCGGCGACAGCAGCTCGTACGAGCGCATCCTTGTCAAAAAATGCTTCAGCTCCGCCAACTCAGGGAATATCCCTCCCATGGTATGACTATTCAAAGCTACCTTCATGAACGAAGATTCCAAAATCATCTGCGGATAGTAAAGAGTATCTTCCGAACGGCCAAACAAAGCCCCACCCTTTTCCGAGAATTCCAACAGAATTTGCTCCGATTCCATATTTTGAACGCGCTCGAACACCAGTAAGAGCGAATTGCTCTGCAAATCATACTGAAGCTGCATTTCCCATCTCAACGGGCAGGGCCGTCCATTTACAATGATCTCCACCTCGGCGGCCACGCGCAGCACCTTGTCCATCTTTCCTTTACATTTCGAGCGCAGCTCCGACACATTCCATCCCCGGCGGTCAAAAAATGCTGGAAAATCTTCCTGGACACAGCTGGAAAGCATGCTCAGCACCTGCAATATCGTGCTTTTTCCCGAAGCATTGTTGCCGACGATAACGGTCATTGGTGAAAAATCCATGGCAAAACGATTCAGCGTCTTAAAATTGTCGATTTCCAGCCTTTTTAACATAATTCGCGTCACCTCATATCGAGTCTGTCTGATCACAGTATTTCTTACTATTATACCCCATACTCTCCCAAAAAGTAAACGAATTTTGTTTACACTCCCGGAGAATCCTACCGCCTCTCTTCTCTAAAACGTCATAACCTACCACCTCCCCCATATATTTATAATAATTCGCAAAACCCGGAGTTTATATGAACAGTCCCAAGACTTCCTCACAATCCATAGGCAGCTGGCTGTCCCCGCGAAAGCGGGCATTTATTACGGGCACGCTGCTGCTCACCGGGACCGGCTTCCTCTGCCGGGTTCTGGGGTTCTTTTACCGGATCTTCATGTCTCGGGCCGTCGGCGCGGAAGGGCTTGGCATCTACAACATGGTCCACCCGGTGTTCGGCATCTGCTTTGCCGTCTGCGCCGGTTCCATTCAGACCGCCCTCTCCCAGTACGTGGCGGCCAACATGAAGCGGGGCCGGGCGGCCTTCCGAAGCGGCCTCATCATTTCCATGTCCCTGTCCGTCCTGCTGGCCGCCTTCATCTGCCGGTTCGACGACTTTTTAGCCGCCAGGCTGCTGTTGGAGCCGCGCTGCGCCCCCTATCTGCCCGTCATGGCCCTGTCCGTGCCCTTCGCAGCTCTGCACGCCTGCATCAACGGCTACTATTACGGCATGCAGAAGGCCCGGGTTCCGGCCTTCTCCCAAGTGGCGGAGCAGGTGATCCGCATGGCGGCGGTATTCCTCATCGTGGATATCTGGGCGGAGCGGGGCCGGGAGATCACCGTCACCCTGGCCGTCTACGGCCACCTGATCGGGGAAATGGCCTCGGCCGCCTTCACCTTCCTCTCCCTGCTCCTGTTCCCGCCGGACCGCGGCCTGCGCCCCGGCCTTCAGAATGCCGGCTGGGGCGGGCTCACCGCGGGGCTGCGCGACACCTCCGGCCCCTTAATGGCCCTGGCCCTCCCCCTCATGGGCAACCGCCTGGTGCTCAACTTCTTGGGCAGCGCGGAAGCCATCTGGATTCCCAACCGCCTGGTGCGCTTCGGGCTCACAAACAGCGAGGCGTTCTCCGTCTACGGCGTGTTGACCGGAATGAGCCTGCCCTTCATCCTCTTCCCCTCCGCCATCACCAACTCCATGGCGGTGCTTCTGCTGCCCACGGTGGCCGAGGCCCAGTCCGACGGCAACGAGGAGCGCATCTCCTCCGTGATCTCCATGTCCCTGCGCTACAGCTGCTACATGGGCATCCTCTGCACCGGTTTAATACCATGTACTGGAAGAACACGTCCGTGCCGATAAAATAGGAGTTGTGAGGTTCCATGTGGGCCGCAAGTTCCGGCATTTTGAGCGCGATCAGCTTGCGGGCAACCAAAAGCCCGCAGGCCTTGCCGCCGATCACTCCGCTGCCGATCCGGCGCGCGTTCACCGCCCGGAAATCCGCTGCGGTAAAGTATTTCAGAATCAGCTGTTCCATGTGGCTTTCCGAAGTCATGAGCTTATTACACACCCATTTCTGCTCCTCCGGCGTCAGGCTTTCCTGTTTCAGCATTTCCGTCCAGTCCGTCATCTTATTTCTCCCGTCTTATGTATTGAGTGCTTTATAAGTAATGTAACGCAAAAATGCATTGGTGGCAAGGGACATTTTTACACAGGGCCGTATCCCCTTTTCCGATGGAATACCAGCAGCAGACCCAGATAGCAGCAGCACAGGAAGCCGATCTGCAGGGCCGTCTCGATAAAGAGGGGCAGCTGGCCGGAGGGGCTGGAGATGGGGGTGGCGAAGCGGTAAAGGCCGATGGAGATGGCGAGGAGCAGGGAGGGTTTTAGAACCATACTCCAGGCGTTCCAGCGGAAGGGGACCAGGCGCTTTAGGGAGAGCAGGCTGAAGAGCGCCAGGGCCAGCTCGCTGGCCAGCATTCCCCAGAGGTAACCCTGGATGCCGAAAACCGGGATGGCGAAGAGGACGAAGGCCAGACGGATCAGCATGGCAAGTACGTTCTGGAAGAAAGTGATGGAGGTTTTGCCAAGGCCGTTTAACACGCTTCCCAGGGTGGTGGCCAGGTACATGAAGGGGAATGCTGGCCAGCGAGCT
>PVML01021396.1_pt1 | contig 32325 bp, 27 predicted proteins | sample 1853371 | NCBI WGS metagenome assembly PVML01 (sample SAMN08533508, study PRJNA380276) | Human gut metagenome, whole genome shotgun sequencing project. | isolation source: participant 1, chromium library | host: Homo sapiens | collected 2017 | reverse complement strand
TCCGGGCAAGCGGCCGATTCGGAGAGAATGGGCGCCGGAGGAACAGGGACGCCAAAGCCTCACCCTCTCCGGTGCCTGATATAAGTCTGAATCATGTCCAGGATAAACTGCTGCTCCTCCCCGGACAGCTCCTTTACCGACGTGTATATTTCCGATAATACCTTAGCGCTGCGCCCGGCTTCCCCGCTCTCATCCATAGGGCCGTCGCCGCGCAGCAGCCATTGGCGGTTGATTTTCAGCACGTCGCAGATGGCGTTGACCACCAGGGGCTGGGGTTCCAAAACCTTGTCGTGTTCGATGTTGGTGACGACACCCCGCGAGGCGCCTATTTTCTCCGCCAGCAGTTCCTGGGACATGCCGCGGGCCTTTCTCGCTTCTTTTAACCGTAAACCGATACTCAAAATGACCACACCTCCTCCATACCGGAAGTGTACCATGGCAAAAACGTATTGTCAATACAACACTGTATTCTAAATCCAGTATCATTGAATTGACAAGTCTATTTTTATGTGCTAATATGTATTTACAATACATATTTCCCATTATTTAAGTATTATAAAAACATTTTCCAGGAGGGGATGGACCCATATGACCCGAGATATGAAGCTGGCCGACGAGATACTGACCCTTGCGAGCGCAACCTCTTTGGATTACCAGGAACATGTTTTAGACGTCGTGAAGGCGATGAATTTCACCCGGAACGTGGTGCAGAAAGAATTTGAAAACCGTGAACATTTTTCCGAAATTGTTAAAACCTGCGGCCGGGAACCCGGTACTAATAAATGAGACGAACAGGCTGCGGCAAAACCCACAGCCCAAAATTTAAAAACTTAAAGGAGATCTATTATGAAAAAGAGCTTTAAGAAACTGGCGGCCGTTTCCCTGGCCTTCACCGCCGCCCTGGCCCTGACATTTCCCTCCTATGCCGCGGGCTGGGTGCAGAATCCCCAAGGCTGGTGGTGGCGCGACGAGGTAAACGGCTCCCCCGTAAGCTGCTGGCGCTGGCTGGACGGCAACGGGGATGGCTGGGCGGAGTGCTACTACTTCGATTATTATGGTTATATGGCGGAAAATACCACCACACCGGACGGATTCCAGGTGGACGCCAGCGGCGCCTGGGTCGTGGACGGGGTCGTCCAGACGGTCTACCAGAATCCAGCCGCCCAGGATCAGGAGGAAGAGCCGGAAGAGGTCTGGGTGGACACCACCGAGGAAAATCCCTCTTACCGCTTTTTTGAGACGGACCATTATAGCCAGGGCACCAATAAGACCCTTAACCTCAGCGACGGCTCCACCAAATTCTGGAGCAGTTACCTCTGTCTGACGGGGTACGACGGCTTCATCAAAATGGACGTGAAAACCCGCAATAAATTCCGGCCCGAGACGCTGGTGGCCAATGTCTACAGCACCAATGGAACGCTGACCATCTATGGCGACAATGACGAGGAGCTGGAATCCTTTGAATTCGACTACGAGGACTCCATACGCGAGATCGCGGTGGATGTGAGCGATCAGAGCTCTATTACCATCAAAACCAGCAGCGGCCCCCACTATATGTACTTCCAGTATCTGAAGCTGGAAGGCCAGGAGCGTTACCAGTAAACCTGGGTATCAGCTGGCAAAAACGCATATTTCCGCCTTGCAAACGGCCCCGGCGCGCCTAGTGCCCGGGGCCAAACCCCCCGTTTCCCGGCCCGGGACCAGCCCCATCCCCCGAAAACACTTGACTTTATACCGGGTACATGGTTTATACTATAATCACGGCCCGGGACCTAAAAATCAAGTATTATAAAAAGAAACGGGGTTTTATTATGAAGCAGCTGAATAAAATCATGCTGCAGCTGTTACAGGAAACAAAACAAACATTTACCCGGAAAACTGTCCTATCAATCCTTCTGGGTACAGCCATCACCTCATTCGGCATTTATAATGTCCACCGTCAGACGGGTATCACCGAGGGCGGAATACTGGGGCTGCTGCTGCTGTGCAACTATTGGTTCGGAATCTCATCTTCCCTTTTATCTCCCGTACTCGACGGAATCAGCTACCTGTTCGGATTTAAATTCCTGGGCAGGGACTTTTTAAAGACGTCCATTTTTGCGACCTTCAGCCTGGCCGCCTTTTTCCGGTTATGGGAAATGTTCCCGCCGCTGCTTCCCAGTCTGGCGGGCACGCCCCTACTGGCGGCGGTGATCGGCGGACTGTTCATCGGTATCGGCTGCGGGCTGGTGGTGCGCCAGGGGGCATCCTGCGGAGGCGACGACGCCCTGGCTTTAATCATCTCCAAAACGACGCGGCTGAAGATCAGCCAGGCCTATCTGTTCACCGACATCACGGTGCTGGCTCTGTCGCTCTCTTATATTCCGGTCCGCCGGATCGTCTACTCCCTGGTGACGGTGACTATCTCATCCTATCTGATCGATATTGTCACTACCTTCGGCAGGGACAAGGACGAAAAGCCAAACTCTGAGGCCGTGCCGGAATAACAGGTACGCGGCGCGCCTCCTAAAAATGAAATTGAACGCAATGTAAACAACAACGGGCCGTTAAAACGTGCGCCCGCCGGGCGCATCAAAAGAGGACTGAACCGTCAATGGGCTCAGTCCTTTTCTGTTTCAATGGGCAGATACAATTCCAGACAATAGGTCATGGTATCCGTCTTAAAAAATGTCATCATATCGTTTGCGTAGAGCCGCCGTTTGTGCCTTAAGCCCTGGCTCTCGGCCCACCCGGCCATGCGCCGGTAGACCGCCTCGTCGGGCAGCGGCCGGGAGGACTCCATCACGGAGTAGACGCAGTCCATCTCCTCGGTCACCGGGCATTTCCCCAGATCGATGTCCGGGTCCAGATAGGGTTCGATTCCCCGGTAGAGTAACAGCTGGGTTTCTTCCTGGACCAGCCCCTCCTCCGGCGTGTAGTTGAGCACGTTGTAGAAATAGGACATATCCAACCCCGCGCCCCGCGCCGCCAGCCGGAACCACTCCTTTAACCCCTCCTGAAGAGAGCCGCATTTTCCCATAATGTAACACCTGGGGAAACGCTTCACCCGGCAGACGTCCTTGCTATTCTCGATGGCGTTCAAATCCCGCTCGATCAGCTTCAGCCGCGTGACCGCCTGCTGGTGGCCCCTCATCTTTGCCGTCTCCTCCGCGATCCGCTGCCGCGCCCAGGCCCTTAAATCCGGCGGGGTGGTTCCCTCCATCACCAGGCCCCCGATGTCCTCCAGACTGGTGTTCATTTTCCGCTGGTACAGCACGTACATCAACCGGTAAATATCATTTTCCGAATAATACCGGTAGCCGTTCTCCTTCTTTTGGGATGTAATCACGCCCTTTTTCTCGTAAAAACGCAGGGCGTCCCGGCTCAGACCCACGATATCTGCCACGTCTCCAATCCGGTACTCTTGTTTTTCCATACCGCACCATCCTTTATGCCTTCAAATTCATAACCAATATAAAGGTTGGCGCGTTTTTTTTCAATGGCTTGCGGGATAATGCAAGGGAACCGTAATAAAATTGTAAATGGGGCAGGCTCCCTCCGGGCTCCGGTCGGCCGTCAGAAGTACGTTCCGGAAATATTTCCCTGTTCGTCGAACGAAAGGGGTTCGCATTCCCCGCAGACCTCCGCCTGGGGGATGGACCGGGCGATGTCAGCCAGGGCCTCGGACACCAGAATCTCCTTCATATGCAGCGTATTCTTGATGTACACGATCCGCATATGCTCCACGTCCACATCCGCGCAGGTCTTGATGGCCGCCTTGATGCACTCCTCGTCGTTTTTGAAGATCATGGGCACCTTGCTGACCTGGGTCACGCGGCAGGTCAGGCTATTGGGGTAGGTCTTGTCCATATCGAAGCTGTCGAAAGCCTTTCTGGTGGACACATCCGCCATGCCCCAGCCCACCGTGTTGCCGTGGGACTCCTGGGTGATATTGAGCACGGCCACCCGCTGGGTCTTGATCCCGCCGTGGGCGTAAGGGGTGGCGAAGGTACCGCTGACGTTGGGGTCCATGCCGTCGCCGGAAATATTTTTTCCGATCTCATGGACGATCAACACGTCCGCCTCCGGGATCAGAATCCGGCTCATGTTGGCCTTTGCCTCCAAGAGCAGCTTCGGTTCCTCCTGGGCGATGGACTCCGCAGGCACGGCCCGGACAATGTAGGTGTCGTCGTAGGCGTTTTCCACGATGGCCAGGCCGAACAGCAGCTTCGAATATTGGATAATGGCCCTGCCAAACTTGGGCACCGTCTCCGCCATGTGGCCGAAGCCCTTGGCGTGGCAGTAGTCCGCCCCCGCCTGCTTGGCCAGGCCGATGGCCAGCATCTTCATCAGTCCGGACTCGTAGTCCCCCATAAATGCCGTGTGGGCCTTGATCCGGTTCACCACGATGATTCCGTCGGCCTGGGCAGCAAACGCGTCGATCTGCACCGGCAGCCCATCCTGCGTAGTTCCGATTACCTGGGTCCCGGTGCCGATACAAAGGGGACATCCCATGGCCTCCTCGGTGATGCCGTAACCTGCCAGAATCTCCGTCTGGCCCTCCACCGTCGCGCCGCCGTGGCTGCCCATGGAGGCGACGATAAACGGCTTTGCACCGATCCGTTTCAGTTCGTCCACGATGGTCCTGACGATCAGCTGGTAATTGGTGATGCCCCGGCTTCCCACGCCCACCGCGATGCGTTTTCCCGGTTTCAGCCGATCCGCGATCTCCGGCCGTTTAAGCTCCGCCAGGACGGCGGCCTTCACGTCCTCGATCCGGGGCCGTGGGAAGCTCTGCTTTACCCGCACCATTTTGGGTATTGTAACCTGCTTTAAAATGTCGCTCACTGCGCTCATTGTCTGTTCCCCCTCTGCTATCTGCTCAAAAATCCCCCGTCCACCGGGATAATCGCTCCATTTAAATAGTCCGACGCCCCGGAGGCCAGGAAAATCACCGCGCCCTTCATATCTTCGGGCTGCCCCCACCGGCGGGCCGGAATCCGGTCCAGAATCTCCTTGCTGCGCACCGGGTCGTTCATAATGGCGGTGTTGAGCGCCGTTGCCATGTAACCGGGCGCCAGGGCGTTGATATTGATGTTTTTCCCCGCCCACTCGTTGGACAGCGCCTTGGTCAGCTGGGCCACGCCGCCCTTGCTGGCCGCGTAGGCCGCCACGGTATAACCGCCCAGAAAGCTGAGCATAGAAGCGATGTTGATGATCTTGCCGCCTTCATTTTCCAGAAAATGCCGCCCCGCCAGCTGGCACAGTTTCCACACGGAATTCAGGTTCACGTTGATCACAAAATCCCACTCCGCGGTGGGAAATTCCTCGCTCCTGTACCGCCGCTGGACTCCCGCCCCGTTGACGATGATATTCAGCCCGCCCAGGGCGTCCACCGCCCGGCTGAAAACGCCTTCCAGCTCGTCAATCCGGGACAGATCGGCCTGTATCCCGTGGCAGCGAAAGCCCCGGTCGCAGAACTCCCGGGCCACCTCCACCGTCCGGTCCGAGATGTCGATCACAGCCACCTCGACCCCGCTCTCCATCAGCCCCTCGGCCATGCTGTAGGCCAGTCCCTGGGCCGCGCCGGTGACAATGGCTTTCCTGCCGGTCAAATCAAACAGTGTATTCATTGGTCCCTCCCGTCAGCCGAATTCCCGCTCAAACCGCAGGCAGGCTTCTCTCAGGCCCTCCGGCTGCCTGAAAATGTTGTGTACGGTGCCCACGATCACATCCACGCCCATGTCCCGGCAGAGAACGGTTCTCTCGTGGTTGATTCCTCCGTCCACGGAGATCAGAAACCGGCAGCCGTGTTTCCTGCGCAGGTCCGCGATCTCGCCCAGCCGCTCCATGCTGCCGTCTAACAGCGCCTGCCCGGCAAAGCCCGGTTCCACCGCCATCAGCATCACCATGTCCACGTACTCGATATAGGGTTCGATGTGATCGATGCGCTGGGACGGGTTGATCACAATACCAGCCTTCATCCCGGCCCCGTGGATCTCGTTGATGATCCGCCGCACAAAGGGCGTGCTGTCCGTGTGGAACGCCACGTAGTCCGCCCCGGCTTCCCGCAGGCGCTCAATGTAGTCCTGAGGGTTGGTCACCATGATGTGGACGTCCATGACGATCTGGGGATACGCGTCCTTCAGCTCCCGGATCAGCTTGATGGGCATACACAGGTTCGGCACGTAATGGCCGTCCATCAGGTCAATGTGAAAAAACTTAGCGCCGCCCGCGGCCAGCTCGTCCAGCTGCTCCCGCATTTCCAGAAACGGCACATTGATAACCGACGCCGAATTAATCATTTTGCTTCTCCTTCTTATTTCAGATTTTCCGCCTCGATCTCCAGCATCCGCCGGCGCAGGCCGTTTACAAAGGCTTCCCGCTCCGGGGCGAAGTCCTGGCAGAAACCCGTGGTCAGAAACAGGTTTACGATCTCATAGGTGTTCTGCTCGCCCGCCACATTTTTTCCCATGGCCAGCACGTTGGCTCCGTTGAGCTGGCGCATCTTGAAGGCCGTGTACATGCTCTCGGAGGCCACGCAGTAAACGCCCCGGAATTTATTCGCCATGATGCTGACGCCCCCGCCGGTTCCGCAGAAGATGATTCCCCGCTCGGTCTCGCCGCTCTGGACCGCCAGTGCGATGCGCTTGGCCGCTTCCGGGTAGATCAGTTGATCCTCCCCCTCGTTTTGGCCTAAGTCCAACACCTCGTAACCGTTCTCAATCAAGTACGCCTTAACCTCGTTTTTCCTTGCGATTGCGGAGAAATCCGCCCCCACTGCCACTTTCATAAAAAACACGCTCCCTTCTCTCTGAAAATTCAGATTTTCCTTGACATTCCGTTATTTTGCTATAGTATTATTAATGTGTAATATATTAACTACGTTAATTTAAATGAAAGGCCGATAATATGTTAGAGATCGCTCCCCGCCAGAATAACCAGTCCCTGAAGCAATATGTGTTCGCCACCCTGTCCCAGAACATCGTGCGCCTCAACCTGAAGCCCGGTGAGAAACTGAACGAGGCCGAGATCAGCGAACTGCTGGGAATCTCACGCACACCCATCCGCGAAGCCCTGCTGGATCTGGCGGAGAAAAAGCTGGTGGTGATCCGTCCCCGAAGCGGCACTTTTGTATCCTTTATCGATATGGATATCGTGTCCCAGTTCCTGTATCTCAGGACCGTGGTGGAGCGGGATTTGTCCCGGATGGCCTGCGACTGCCTGAGCCCGGACGACATCGACCGGCTGCATGAGAATATCGCCATTCAGAAGTATTATTATGAGACCAGCAAGCCCAACAAACTGCTGGAGTGCGATATCCGGTTCCACGGGGAGATTTACCGCATCTGCAAGAAGGAGTTCCTGAGCGACGTGATCTCCAGTCTGTCCATCCACTTTGACCGCATCCGCTATCTGAGCATGACCAAGCGGGAGTTTATCCTGAAAATCTCCGAGCACGAGAATTACCTTCATGCGCTGGAAAACGGGGACGTCCAGGCGGCTATGGCCATATCGGACGAGCATATGGCCCATACCTTTGAGGACTATGAGTGGATTAAGGAGGCGTTTCCGCATTATATTGGGTCTTCGGAGGGGTGAGGCGGGCTGCGCCTGGTACCCCCTTGGATTCTGATTGCTGGAATTCGCTGGCCGTCCTAAGGAATCCACCAGGCTATGCCTGGTACCCCTTAGGACAAGGGCCGTCCTAAGGAATCCACCAGGCTGCGCCTGGTACCCCTTAGGACAAGTTCACACAGTTCATAGGTTTATTCCCATCCAACACATTCACCACTTCTTCCGCCACCTTCCGCTGCAGCGTCGTGATCGCAGTTTCCGAATACCACGCGCAGTGCGGGGTGGCGATTACATTGTCCATGTGTAGCAGCGGGTTGTCTGCTTTCACAGGCTCTTCCTCATACACGTCCACGGCCGCTCCTGCGATCCGGCCGGTTTTAAGGGCTTCCACCAGGGCCTTCTCGTGGATCACGCCGCCCCGGGCCGTGTTGATCACAACGGCCGTGGACTTCATGCGGCGGAATTCCGCCTCCCCGATCATTCCCCTCGTCTCTCTGGTCAGCGGCACATGCACGGAGATAAAATCGCTCTCCGCCAAAAGCTCGTCCAGTTCCACCGGCTCCGCCCCGTATTCCCGCACCAAATTCTCGTCTGCATAGGGATCGCACACCCGGATGGCCACGCCGAATCCCTTAAGCTTCTTCGCCACCAGCTGGGGAATTCTTCCAAAACCCACCAGCCCCACCGTGGACTCGCAGAACCGGGACAGGGGAACGGTGCTTCCATATCCCCAGTCCCCTTCCCGCAGCGCCCTGGTCAGCACCGGCAGTTTCTTCGCCAAAGCCAGCATCATGGCCACCGTGTGGTCGGAGACCTCCTCCACCCCGTAGTCCGGCACATTGCACACGTAAATCCCCTTGCGGGTGGCCGCCTCCACGTCGATGTTGTTCACCCCGATGCCGTACTTGATGATCATCGCGCAGTGTTCCAGGCTGTCGATCAGCTCCGCCGACACGTCCGAATACTGGGTCACAATGGCGTCCGCGTCCCGGCAGACCGGGATCAGCTCCCCGGCGTCCTTGATCTGATAATCGCAAAGCTCATAGCCGTGGGCCCCGATGATCCGTCGCTCCGCGTCGATATTTTCATACTGGTAATCCGTGATTACTACTTTCTTTCCCATCTCGCTTCCCCTTATAAAATTCCGGTTTCCCGGGCCACGATGTATGCGCCCCTGGCCGAAAGCGGGATATCCCCCTCCGGGCAGAAGGTCTCCACCTCCCTGAAATAACCGTCATATTTGAGCACATCCGCCACCGCCGTGCGCAGCGGCTCCTTTCCGCCCACCACTGCCAGCGTGTCTTTGTCCACCTTCAATGCCGTGGAATTGCGGACCGCCTGCATGTCCCCGGCGATGGTGGCCCCCAGAATATAGTTGGCCAGCTTCTTCGGATCGTTGTCGTAGAACAGCATCAGGATTCTGGCGGTAAAGCAGGCCCGGCCAAGCCCGGCCCGGGAGGCGATCTCATACCCTTTCAGCACCCATTCCCGGTCATAATTCTCCTGGGAGACGAACTCCCGGTTCACCGACTTGGCGATAATGGTGTCGTTTGTGATGGAAGCCAGCAGTTCCCCGGAAATGGAGGTGAGACAGCCCGTGATCTTTCCTTCCCGGTCCACGGACACGAACTTGTTGTGGGAGCCGGGCAGAATCAACAGCATGGGCTTTCCCGGCGGGAACCGGTCGAGGATGGCCACGCTCTCCACCTCCTCCCCCCGCATAATGTCCATGGCTTCGATATTATCAAAGTCAAAGGGCCCTTCCCCGTTCTTAATCCCTGGGATAAAGCAGATGGGGATGGGGCAGATATCCGGCAGGGAAATCTCTGCGATATTGGCGGCCAGCTCCTTCACCCCAGCAGGCGCGGTAATCCAGGGCACCACCACCAGCCCCACGTCGGAGGTGATCATCCCGCTGCCGATGATCCGGTGAATCTGGTCATAAGCGACGCCGTTGCGTTCCAAAAGCTGCTCGATGCACTCCCGCACCGCCTGCTTTAGCCTGCCGTTGTTGCCGTCGATGGAGGTGTTTCGCACCCCCACGGCCCGCCGCTCCTCGTCGATCCGCCTCTGCCCGCTGCCCCAGAGGATACACCGGGTGTTGGTAGTTCCCCCGTCAATGGTGATAATGTACTCTTTCACGATCTCACTCCCCGTCCTTCCTGGAATGTTTTACCTTCTCCTTCTGCTTGTCCGAATACACCTGCACCAGCACCGCGATCAGCAGCACCACGCCGGTGATAATGTCCTTCCAGTACGCGCTGATATGCCCGTTTAAGTTGATCAGGTTGGTGATAAACGTCACGAACAGGCAGCCCAGAAACACGCCGTGGATCTTTCCGATGCCGCCGCGCACGGACGTGCCGCCCAGCACCACCGCGGCCATGATGGTCATCTCCCAGCCCTCGCAGGCCGTGGGCTGTCCCGCGCTCAGACGGCCGCAGAGAATGATACCGCTGCACGCCGCCATCAGCCCGCTGATGGTGAACACGATAATCTTAGTCCGGTTTACATGAATTCCCATCATTTCTGCGGAGCCCTCGTCTCCGCCCACCGCGTAGACGCCCCGGCCAAAGTCCTTTTTCCGCAGAATCACGGTCAGAACCAGAATCAGGATGATAAACGCGAAGGTGGGAAACGGGATCAGGCCGAACACATTTCCATTGCCCACATACTTTAACTGGGGCGCGTTGGTCCCCAGGGAAATGGACAGCTCCTTGTTGATCAGCAGGGCGAATCCCCTGGCCGCCAGCTGGGTTCCCAGGGTGGCGATAAAGGGCTGCACCTTGAACATGCTGACGATCACGCCGTTAAAGGCCCCGAACACCGCGCCCACCGTCAGACCGCCCGCCACCGCCACCGGGAAGCCGTAAGGGGCCAGCCAGGCCGTGACCATGCTGACCAGGGCCGCCAGCGCGCCCACGGATAAATCCCTGGCTCCGATCAGGAAACACAGGTTCACGCCCAGACCCATGATGCCCATCATGGAGGCGGTGTGAAGCACGTTGATTAAATTTTTCTTGTAGTTCAAAAATGTGGTCCCGTAGGCCGCGGTACCCAAAAGGATCAGCAGCAATACCGCGATCACGGAAGAGTTGTCGTTCAGAAACTGCCCCAAGGGCTTCCTGGCTTTCGCTTTCATCGTATCCATGTTCCGCCCTCCCCTTATACGCTTCTCTCACGCTGAATGGCCAGCGCAAAGATGATAATTGCCGCCTTGATAATGTTGGATGTGGCAAACGGGATACCGTTCATATTGACCGTGGTTCCAATGAGAACCATGATCAGGCAGCCCGCGATGGAGCCCACGATGTTGGCCTTGCCGCCCTTCATGGAGGTGCCGCCCACCGCCACGCCCGCGATGGCGTCCAGCTCGTAGAGCTTTCCTAATTCATTGGGGTCCAGGGCCGCGTTCCGGCACATTTCCAGGATGCCGCAGGAACCCGCCAGCACCGCGGAGATCACGTACACCGTAATGATCACGGCCACGGTGCGCACGCCGGTCAGCCGGGCCGCCTTGGGGTTGCTTCCCACGGCCTCCACATACTTGCCCAGCAGGGTTTTGCGCAGCACAAACACGCTGACAATGACGATGAAAATGAAAAATACGATCTGAATCGGCACTCTGCCCGGAAAGCGGTAAATGCCCAGGGTCTTGATCTCCGGGTAGCCGCCCAGCACGAACACCGAGGATTTGGCCATGAGCACCGTGACGCCGCGCATCACGATCTGCATCACCAGGGTCAGAATCACCGGCTGCACGCCCACGCTGGAGATGAGAAAGCCGTTGAACACGCCGATGGCCGCGCAGGCCACCAGGCCGATCAGGCACCAGACCCAGAAATTCCCGCCGTTGGTGATTCCCAGGGACACGATGATGCCGCAGAACGCCATCATGGACCCTGTGGAGATATCAATCCCTCCCGAGCTGATCACAAAGGTCATACCCACCGTCATGAACAAAATGGGGGTAGACTGTTTAATTACCAGCCACAGGGTGTTGAGGGATAAAAAGTTTTTTGTGACAATTCCGTTAAAGACGATCAGCACCGCCAGGGCGATCACCGCGCCGTAGCTGATAAAAATCTCTCTGAACGTCATCTTCTCTTTCTGTATGTGATCCGCCATACAACCAGACTCCCTTCCGCGTATGTAACCGTCCGCTGCCTCCGCAGCCTCCCACGCTCTATATATCGATTTGGCCGGACGCAATCACGTTCATGATGGCATCCGAATTAATCTCCTCATTCACCAGTTCCCCCACGTTTCTCCCGTCGTGCAGAATCACGATGCGGTCGCATTCCCGCACCAGTTCGTCCAGCTCGGAGGAAATGTAGAGCACGCTGATCCCGCTGTCGGAAATCTGTTTGATCAGCTCCTCAATCTCGCCCTTTGCGCCCACGTCGATGCCCCGGGTGGGCTCGTCCAGGATAATCAGGTCCGGGTGGGTGGCCAGCCATCGGGACAGAATCACCTTCTGCTGGTTCCCGCCGCTCAGATCCTTGATCTTGGTGGAGGTGCCCGGCGTCTTGATGGCGATCTTCTGAATGTATTCCAGGGTGACTTCCTTCTGCTTTTTCTTATTCAGGATTCCGAACCGGCTGATCTTGGGCAGTATGGTCATGGTCAGGTTGTCCTGAATGGACATGTAGGGGAAAATCCCCTCGGCCTTGCGGTCCTCCGAGCAAAACGCCAGCCCCCGCTTGATGGCGTCCGCCGGGCTCTTGAAGCGGATTGCCGTCTGGCCCATGAATACCTCGCCGTCATAGTTCAAATCGTCCCCGAAAATGACCTTGGCGGTCTCCGTTCTGCCGGAGCCCAGCAGTCCCGAAAGCCCCAGAACCTCGCCCTTGTGAATCTCCAGGTTGATGTTCTTCAACCTCTGGTTGGCTTTTTTCACGCCCACCACCCGGCAGATCACTTCCGACTTCACCTTATCCGGGTCATATTTTTTCCTTTTATTTACAAGCTCGCTGGCATCCCGGCCGATCATCAGGGAGATCAGCTTGAGCTTAGGCAGCTCCTCAAGGGGCATGCAGGCGACGTATTCTCCGTCCTTAAATATAGTGGCCGCGTCGCAGACCTGATAAATCTCGTCCATTTTGTGGGTCACGAAAATGGTGGAAATGCCCTTCTTTTTCAGTCCCTTGACCACGTCGAACAGCACCTTGACTTCTCCGGTATCCAGGGAGGAGGTGGCCTCGTCCATGATCAGCAGCTTGGTGTTGCGCGACAGCGCCCTGGCGATGCTGACCATCTGCTGGATCGCCGTGCTCTGCATGCTCAGCTGGGCGGTCACGTCGATGTCCACGCCCAGCTCCAAAAGCGCAGCTCTGGCGTTTTTGTTCATGGTATCCCAGTCGATCATCCCATTTTTCTTAGGCGTATTTCCCAGATAAATATTTTCCGCAACACTCAAAAACGGGCTTAAGTTCAGCTCCTGGAAAATGGTGCTGATCCCCAGCCTCTGAGCCTCGTCCGTATTTCTCGGATTTACCGCTTTTCCGTCGAAATAAAACTCCCCGGCTCCGGGGTCCCGGCGGTAGTAGCCGGTTATAATCTTGATGAGGGTGGATTTCCCCGCTCCGTTCTCCCCCATAAACGCCATGATCTCGCCCCGGTGGACCTTAAAGTGGACGTTTTTCAAGGCCTTGACGCCGGGAAATGTCTTTGATATGTTCTTCATCTCCAGCAATACATTCTCTTCCAATGCGGTCCCTCCTCACTTGCCACTCATCGCCCGCGGCCTATTCCACACGGAAATCGCCCGCGGCCTATTCCATTTAAAAAATGAGTGTGCGTTCAGCCATCACACGTAGCGGAGTGCACACTCATTTTGATTATTACCAAACATGCCTGAATGCCGGTGAATTACCAGCCCGCTTTCTCCAGCTCTGTCGCTGCATTGTCAACTGTGAAGAAACGGTCGTTGGCCCAGATCAGTCCGTCCACTTCCATGCCCTGTTCCAGAGCCGCCACTACCTGAAGCGCCTGCGGCCCAAGGAGCGGTGAGCACTCGGAGCAAGCCGCCACTCTGCCGTCAATGATTTCCTGAAGCATTGCCGAGCTGCCGTCGCCGATGGACAGCACGTCGATGTCCTCGCCGGGTACCAGGCCCATACCGTCGATAGCCTGCAGCGCGCCGAAGGTCATCTCGTCGGAGTGCGTTACCACCACGTCGATCTCGTCGCCGTAAGCCTGGATCAGATTCTCCATACAAACCTGAGCCTCGGAACGCATGTTGTTGCCTACCTGGGACTCCAGAAGCACGATGTTGTCGTGTCCCTTGATGGTGGCCATGAAGCCCTTGGAGCGGTCCATGGCGGTGGTGGAGCCGGGCGCGCCGAAAATCTCAACCACGTTGCACTTGTCAGGATAATTCTGAATCACCCAGTCGGCGCACCACTCGCCCTCAGCCTCGGCGTTGGAACGGATGGCGGTCACATAATCCTCGCCCGGGGTGCCGTTGGCGGAGCGGTCCAGAAGGATCACCGGCACGCCTGCGGCCTTTGCAGCCTCCAGGGCCGGAACCAGACCTTCCTCCTCCTTGGGCGGCAGCAGCAGATAGTCGATATCCTGCGCCAGCAGGTCGTTTACGTTGGAAATCTGGGTCGCGGTGTCGTTCTTCGCCTCGTTCCATACTACCTCGAATCCGGCGCCCTCAAATGCTTCCAGCACGCTGTTGGTCTCGGCGATACGGAACGCGTTGGTGTAGTGCATCTGCGCAAGGCCCACCTTCTTACCCTTGCCGAAATCCTTGGGAAGCCCCTCTAACGCCGCGCTCAAATCCACGGATTGCGCGATGGTCTCCGCTGCGGCTGCGCTGGTCTCCGCCTTGGACTCTTCCTTGGTTTCCTCCGCCTTCGTCTCAGCCTCGGTGGCCGCGGTGGTGGCGGGTGCTGCGGTGGTCGGCGCTTCCTTGGCTCCTCCCGAACATCCGGCCAGGGATGCAACCATTCCGATTGCGATTAAATAAGCGTAAAATTTCTTCATGTACCCTCCTCCTAATGTGTTTCATCACATTTGATATATTTGTATAAATGAAATATATCATTGTATTTTTGCAGAGTCAACAACATTATCTTCGATTTATAGAATATATTCGACTTTTCTACTATATCCACAATTAATCCCCCCTCTTTTTATTCAATATTGCCCAAATTTTGTGTGATTTTTGTTATGGTTTTATCAATAATATGTAATTTTCGTCTTGTTTTTAACAATGTCCCCCCAGGGATTGGACGACGGGTGTTTTAAAAACTGATATGTTTCAGTGGAGATGATATTTTTATAAAATGCGGTTGATTTGATGGAAAGCGGGAATTCAGGTTTGACGGGATGTCCACTTAGCGGTATACTGAATACAACATAATTTACCATATTATACAAGGGGGACTTTAAGATGAAAAAAACTTTCATGACCGCGATTCTGGCAGGGCTTATGGCCGTATCCATGAGCATGACGGCCTTTGCAGGACAGTGGCAGCAGGATGCAAAGGGCTGGTGGTATCAGAACGACGACGGGACCTATTTGAAGGACGGCTGGAAATGGGTGAACGGGAAGTGCTACTATTTCACCTCCGACGGTTACTGCCTGACCGGAACCCAGACGCCCGACGGATACACCGTGGACGCCAGCGGGGCCTGGATCGTGGACGGCGTCGTGCAGACGCAGGGTGGTGAAGCGGCTGCGGCAGGACAGAATACTGTAACAGTAGGCTCTTTGACGTTTGCGATTCCTGAGGGATTTCCCGAGTATTCAGAAGACGAGAGCTGCATTTATCTGGCCAACTCAGATTCCACCACGATAATTGGATTAGCTTCTGAAAGTACGGCAAACCTGGGCTTGGGCGCTGAGGATCAAAAACTGGTTGCGCTCCTTGCCGATGTGGTGCTGGACGAAGCTATGAAGGATCAAACCGGAATCGATATGACGGGCACCAATCTGCAGCTTGCCAACGGTACCTGGCGTTTCTATGACTACGGATCCACCCCGGTTATGGGCATCCCTGGCCAAACGCAGGTTTACGCCAGCCTGTCCGAAAGCGACCTGCACATGATCATTTTTGCCGGAGCGCTCTCCGGGGTGGACACCGCTTCCATCATGCAGAACAACCTGCGCTAAAGGCCGCCGTCTTTAGCCGTCATATGGAAACACTACAAAAAGGAAGAATCCCGGCCACGCTTGCCGCGCCCGGGATTCTTCCTTTTTCACGTTATATGATATCTAAAACCCTCGTCCAGATTTCCATAAACTCCTCGCCCGAAAGCGTCTCCCGCCGGATCAGCTCCCCGGCAAGCGTTTCCAGCGCGCCCTGCCAGCGGGTGAGTATCTGCAAGGTCTTTTCATACTGTTCCTTAAGGACCCGGATCACCTCCCGGGACACCTCCTGCTCCATCCCCGGCAGCACGCTGCCCCCATTGGCATTTCCCAGGTAATCGGCGGCTTCCGCCATGATGGCGGCCGGGCCGAAGAGGCCGAACATCCCATACTGCGCCACCATCCGTTTTACAATGCCGGTGGCCTTGGCCAGATCGTCCCCCGCTCCCTGGGTGACGCCGCCTTCCCCGCCGGTCAGCTCCTCCGCGGCCCGTCCGCCAAGCAGGCAGCGCACCTCGGCCAGCAGGTCGTCCTTTGTCCTTAAATGCTTGTCCTCGCCGGGCAGGTTGATCACATATCCCAACGCGGATTCCCCTCTGGGCACGCAGGTGACCTTTTCGAAAGGACGGACCGCCTTGTCCCGGGACACAGGGTTTCCCTCGCCGTCCACCACGCGCAAAAGGGCGTGCCCGATCTCATGAAGCGCTACGATCTTCTTATCCTGCGCCCCAGGGATTTTCCGGGACGGAAGGCCCACAATCATATTCTCCAGCGCTTCCAGCATGTCCTCCAGCGTCACGGTGTACAGGCAGTTGTCAGCCGGAACCGGACCGGGCCGCCAGCCTCTGCCGGCCGCCAGAATCCCCGCCTCATTGACCAGGTTGGCCAGCTCCGCCGGGCTTGCGCCGTAGCTTCTCGACGCCGTTTCCCGGATGACCGCCTCAGCGGTTTCGGCCCACCGGGCGTCCAGCTCCTTCTCTTTTTGGTTGAGCGACGCGGCCAGGGCCGGGCGCAGCTGTTTTTGCGCGTACAGCCGCAAAATGTCCTCCCGCCCCTTGCGGTCCGGCAGGCCCACAGGAATGCGCCGGTCAAAGCGGCCGGGGCGCAGCAGCGCCGGGTCCAGAATCTCCGGACGGTTGGTGGCTCCCAGCACAAACAGATTCTGGTTCCCCGAAAAGCCGTCCATGCAGGCCAGAAGCGCGATCAGCACTTCGTCGGCCCCTCCCCTGGCCCCTCTCGCCTTCGCCACCGCGTCCAGCTCGTCGATAAAGATCACAACCGAGGCGGCTTCCGCCTTCTGCGCCTGCAAAAACAAATCCCGCACCCGGTCTGCGCCGGTGCCGAGTCCCCCGGCCAGAAGATCCGTGGCTGCCAGGGCGATAAAGGCCGTGCGGCCCTTGCTGCAGCCCGGGTCCATTTCCCGGACACGCCGGGCCGTCTCCCCGGCCACAGCCCGGGCCAAAAGGGTCTTGCCCGTTCCGGGCGGGCCCACCAGCAGCGCGCCCTTGGGAAGCCGCGCCCCGGCCAGGCGGTAGGCATCGCTGTGGGCCAGCATGTCCACCACCTCGCCCAGCTTTTCCACCGCAGTCTCCTGGCCCTTCACATCATCAAAGGTTTCCGTTATATCCTGCTCTACTTTAAACTGCTTGCGGGCGCGTCCCAGGCGTTCCTCATTGGCCTCCAAAATGGCCTCATAGTTGTCGATCAGCTCCTTGCCGTAGGTCTCCGTCACCGTCCGCCAGACCTGCGCCCAGCCCGGGGCCTCCCCCTGCTGCCGGAAGAAACGGTATTCCGTTGCCAGACGGACGGCCAAGGTCTCGTTTCCCCGGAAATACGCGAACTGATCCGCATACTCCTGACTGGTGACGCGCCGGTAAAAATGCTCCGCCTGGCGCAGATTTTCTCCCTCCAGGCGGCCGCCGGGCAGAAGTTCAGGCTCCCGCCTGCCGATCCGGAATTCCAGATCCCGCACCAAATCGGGAACGGAGGGACTTTCCAGCTCCAGCACCGTCACCCGGCTGTAAAGTCCGGGATTGTCGTTTAAGAAGCGGCGCGTTTCCTTCTCGTATCCGGCCATCAGAATGGTGGGCAGCTGATTCTCCCGGTAGGTTTCGTACTGTTCCACCTCCTGCCCGCTCTTCTCGTCTGTCACAATCTTCGGAAGGCGGCACTCCCCTTTGAGCACCGGGAGCAGCGCCTCCAGGGCCTCACGGCCAAAATCCTGGCCCGAGGTGTTAAACAGCGTGTACACGTCGTCCAGGAACAGGACGGTTTTCCGCTCAATGGCCTGGATGATCACCTTCAGGGTTTTGGGCCTGGTGTGCCCGATATACCGGCCCACCAGATCCCTGGCGCTGATGGCGGTGCACATGTCGTCCGGGTCCGTGTCCGACCGGGGGATCACATGAAATTCCACCAGCGTGTCCACCAGCCGCTTTGCCAGCGTGCTTTTGCCAACGCCCGGACCGCCGAGAATCACAATCCCGGCCAGACGGCCGGCTTTTTGTTTCCAGTCCGAAGGCGGGCACTCCCCCATATAGCCACGCTCCACCACCAGGCGGTGCACGGTGTCCACGATGGAGGCGGCCTCCACCATGCCTTCTTCCGGCGGGAACAGGCGGCTGGATACCTCCCTGCGGGAAATGAATCCCGGAAGAGGGGCGATAGAATCCGCCGGCGGCTCTGCCCCGGCCGGACAGCCCTCTCCGTTCAAACCGGCCGCTCCGTGGGCCCCTGTCTCCCCGGCATTTTCGGGTGTTTCCGTTTTTTCCTGCGTTTCTCCCTGCATTTCATCCGTTTTCCGCTCCGGATAGTGCGCCTCATTCTCCCATGCGCTGACCGCCACGCCAATCACGGCCGGATAGGCAAAAATCCCTCTGGCCCGCTCCGCCGCCTGAGGATCGGAGGCGTCTCCGAAGTCCTTCAGCCAGAGCCGTGGATTGCGGATATCCTCAAAGCCCCTGGACGGCCTTCCTTTCACTCCTTTGAATTCCCCCTTCTCAATTCCGCCAAGGTAAACCTTTCCATCCTGCCACCGGTAGATCAGCACATAAGGCCGGGTTTCGTCGGTGTCGGGCAGCAGCCTGCGCAGATTGGTAAAGCTGCAATCCTTCTGTACCTCCAGGCAGAAATCCACAAAGGACCGCTCCCCAATTTTGAGCGGAAGGCCGGTGAAAATATGATTTTTCACCTCCGGAAGCCGGAACAGATACGTGTAGTTGGCCGGGTCGTCCGCGGGAAGAGGCTTAAACGTATGAGGGGCGGGAAGCCCATCCTTGTTGTCCGCCCCGCTGCAGAACGTCAGGGCGACGCAGCTGTTGGAACCGCGGTAACCTTCCGTTTTCCAATGGTTTCCATTATACTGTATACAGCAATACCGGCCGTTTTCAACCTTAAAATAGACCACGTAATGTTTGTACGCGCGCATATCCTCCATATCCCGCAGCAGCGCCAGCCCCCTGTTCAGCCACATTCCGCATCGGCAGTCAAAATTAACCTGCTCATAGCTGGTCATGTAAACGTTATTGTAGTCCACCTTGGGAATATTTTCCGACAGCTTCCAGTCCGACATCTGGTAGCAGTATTCCTTATAATTCAGAATTTCGCCCCGGGATGCATTCTCTTCGTTCACAGGCCCCTGGCCGCCCGGGGGCGTTTTTTCCTCCGCCCCACTTTGTTCCTCCGCAGTCCCTTCCTTCCTGATCCACAGTTCCTGATAACCTTTCAGATGATAATCCCGATAACTGCGCAGCCAGCGGGAGGAATGGTAAATGCTCCTGTCGTGCCCCGCAAACGGCTCCTGATCGATTTTCCGAAAATCCAGAAGTTCGTCCCTTTCTCTTTTTTTCTTCTGAGCGCAATCTGTTGCAAGTTCGTTTTCCCAACCCTGCCGGCGCTCCCCCTCCTGTAACGGCTCACTTTTTTGATCACACGGGTCCTTGCCCATTGTCACAGGCATATCTTCATATAATTCGTTTTTGCACGCCTCTTCCTCAGGCCTGGTCTTAGCCTTTCTGTACCGCCGGTTCTCTCCCTTTACCAGAAAATACTCGTTCGTCAAAGAACCTTCCTCATACACGGCCATAAAATAGCCTTCCTGGATCTCCGTCCAGAGTTCCTCCTCCGCCGGTTCCTCTGCAAATTCCTTTACCACTCTGGTATATATCTTCCCATACAGCTTCTGCGCGATTGGTTCGCCGACCGTTCCCATATAAAATCCCAGCGGCTTTCCCGCCGTATCCCATGAGCACAGCTGAATCCTCCGCCTGCACTTCAGCGTAAAGCCCCCGTCTCCAAATCCCGCCTTGCCGAGATAGCAGTCGTACCCGGACAGCGTGTAGATCACGGTGGTCGCGGTAACCGGCGCGTAACAATCAGCAAAATCCGATTCCCTCTCCTGACAGTTATCCCAGGCCAGAGGAATAAACATACAGGTCTGCCCCTCAGCGTAAGGATAATACGGCCCCTCTTTGAGGCAGTCCCACTTCCGCACCTGGTAAATATCCGGCATTTCCGCTCTTACCAACCGCATTTCACTGAGCCAGCCGTTTTTCATGCATGCATTTATATCGTTACCCCAACCATATCTCCGGATCAGAAGGCTGTCGCGCTCCCCCCCGGCAAAGATAATGCTGAAGCTCGTACAAGGTCCAGCGCACCGATGCCTCTGGGCGGTCCAGAATCCCCTGGGCCGATTGCGCTTCCCCATCAACGGAAATCAGAAACTTCACACCGCTCTTGGTGTGCGCTTTCTTCGCCGGGAATGGGAACCGTAACTCGAGATATTGCCGGATCGATTCTGCACGATTCCCATCCTCCCTGCCTGCGGATCCCTCTGCCCAGCTATATAGCTCAAACTCCGCATAGATGGATAATTCCTGCTGTACATCCGCATTGATTTCTAAATTTTTCCAAATCCATGTTTTCACCTTTACCACCCGAATCTGCGCCAACGCTTTGCACAGCCGCTCCAGACTCTCAATCTCGCAGCCTCCCTTGTTCTCCCACCGGGACACCTGGCTCTGGGGCACTCCCATGCGCTCCGCCAGGTCGTTCTGGGTCAGCCCGCGGGCTATTCTCAGGGCCTTGATCTGCTCGGCCAGCTCCGGATCCTTACCCAGATACCCCAAAAGCTGATCATACAACCGCTGAAATTCCGCTTCATCATATGTTATTGACTCCATATCCATCCGTTCCTCCTTGTTTTAATCCGGTATATGTGATATATTGAATATAAATGAGATATATTTATATTATATATTTATTTTTTTAATGTTTCAAGATCTCATTTTCCCCCTATTATGTCAGGCGAAGTCCCGCACATTTCTTCTCCCTCCTCCCACTATACAAAAAAAGCGGATTTTGCCAGGGGATTTTATCCATTTTCTGGAATCCCGCAGCATTTATCCGCTTTCAACTATAACTTGTGATTGTATTCCCACGCTCACCGGTTCCCATAACCCGCCGGATACTCAATTCTCTGATTGGAATATTCGAAGGGCCACACGGTCTTGTACTCGCCGTCCTGGATCTGGGCGATGGCTACGGAAGCATAGATATTATTATGGTAATGCCGGACCCCGTCAAATACATGATCCTCGAACTTGATCCGGTCGTAGGGCAGGATGATCTCCGGGCCGTCAGGAAACGATTCCCGGATATCAATCTTTGTAAGCACATCTTTCACCGTCTCCCCATCCTCGGTTCCGGCCTGCTCAAAGGCGGTCTTGAAGGTCCAGACAGCCGTATAGGATTCTGCCGAGTGGCCGTTCATATCCACACCGAAGATTTCCTTAAAACGCCGGTTGATCTCCTGCCCTTTGGTCATATCCGGATTCCACTCCACCACCGAAGTGACTCCCTCCGACATTCCCCTGGTCGCGGGGATAAAACTGGGATCCGCAAAACCGTTGGCCTTGGCGATGAGGATCGGCGGACGGTAATTCTGTTCATACATGGTCCGCATCAGCAGGCTGGCGTCGGAAACATAGCTCTCCGCCAGGACCGCGTCGGCCCCGGCCGCCTTCAGCTCCAGAATCTCATCCGTCAGGTCCGCGGCCCCCTGGCCGTACTGGATCTCTTTTACAATCTCCATTCCGTACTGAGGCGCATAGATCCTCGCACAGCGGATGGCCTCCTGGCCGATCATGCTGTTGTCCGCAAACACGGCGATGGTCTTTACTTCCTTACCGGTCTGCTCCGCCTGCTCCTTCATGTACATGAACATATTTTCCAAATAAAGGGAATTCATGGGGCACAGACGGAAAAAATACTCATTGTGATGGGTGGAAATGCTGTCCACTGTGGAGATTGCCGTAATCATGGGGATATGATACTCCTCGCACACCTCGGCGACAATCTCCGTCAGCGTGCTCTGATGGCAGCCCACAATCGCATGCACCTGCTCCTCGGTAATCAGGCGTTTTGCCACGGCGCGGGCCACTTCCTCATCCCCCTGGGTGTCTCCCCGGATGATCTCGATGGGACGTCCGTCCACCCCGCCTGCCGCATTGATATCCTCTGCCGCAAAATCAATTCCCCGCAGAATATTGGTGCCGATGGCGGCGTTGTTGCCGCTCAGGGCGTAAATCGCGCCGATACGGATCGGTTCGCCTGTCAGGGCCGTTCGCCCGGAGGGCTTCATCCCGGCTCCTTTTGTGCCTGCCGCCTGCCCTACCGCGCTCTCTGCGCCTGCCGCCTGCCCCGCCTCGCCTTCCTCGCCTGACATCTGCTCCGCCGCGCCTGCCGCCTGCCCTGCCGCATCCGCCGTCCGTTCCCCGGTTGTCCCGGCCCCGTCCGCCGGTCCTGCGCAGCCCGCCAGCAAAATAGCGGCCAGTGCGGCGGCAGCGATTGCCAACGTCCGTCTCTTTAAAATTATGGGATGCTTCATATTTATCCCCCTGTCGCCTGAACTCAATCTACCCTTATCATACCAGAAACCCCTACCGGAAATCCAGTATTTTCCCGTATCCGCAAACTCCGCAACTGTCGGAAATCAGCCTGCCGCGTTGCGCAGCAGGCTGTCATATTCCTGGCAGTTTTATTTCCTTAATCCCTTATAACAGTTACCGTTCGCACCTGCTCTTTACTGCAGCGGAGCCGGGTAAGCGATCTTTGTCTCGGTGAAGCTGAAGGGCCATACGGTCTTCCACTCGCCGTCCTGGATCTGGGCGATTGCCACGGAGGCAGACGTGTTGTCTCTGTAGTGCGTCTCGCCGGCCAGATCATAGTTCTCAAACTTGATGCGGTCGTAGGGCAGGATGATCTTGCGTCCGCCCGGGAACTCGCCCTGGATGTCCAGCTCAGCCAGCGCGTTCTTCACAGCCTCGCCGTCGGTGCTGCCAGCGGCCTCGATGGCGGTCTTGAACAGCCATACGACGGTGTAGGACTCTGCAGAGTGGCCGTTCATGTCCACGCCGAACTGTGCCTTGAACTCCTCGTTGATCTCAACGCCGTTTACCAGGTCCGGGTTAAACTCTACAACGGAAGCGACGCCGTTGGAAATCGCGCCTAAGTTGGTGATGAAGGAAGGATCGGTAAACCCGTTCGCCTTTGCAACGATCATCTTCGGGCTGTAGTTCTGCTCTTTTAAAGTCTGGATGAACAGGGTTGCGTCGCCGATGTAGGAATCGCACAGGATCGCATCCGGGTCAGCCTGCTTCAGCGCCAGCACCTGGGCGCTTAAATCGGTCGCATTGCTGGTATAGTCAACAGTTGCAACCAACTCGATGCCGTACTGATCCTTGAACAGCTCCACGCAGCGGATCAGCTCCTGTCCGATGGCCGCTCTGTCGGTAAAGATCGCAACCGTCTTGATCTCCTCGCCGGTCTGCTCCGCGGAATCCTTTAAATACATCAGCATGTTCTCCACGTATACGGAGTTCAGCGGGCACAGACGGAAGAAATAGTCCATATCCTTGTGTTCCTCATTGGACAGTCTGTCCAGGGTGGAGATGGCGGTGATCATCGGAACGCCGTACTGCTGGCATACCTGAGCCACGACCTCGGTCACAACGGACATATGGCAGCCCATCATCACATCGACCTTTTCCTGGGTAATCAGACGCTCGGCCTCGGATCTGCCGGTAGCGGCATCTCCCGCATGGTCGCCGCGGACAACCTCCAGCGGACGGCCGTTAACGCCGCCTGCCGCATTGATCTCAGCTACTGCAAAATCAATACCGCGCAGGATATTGGTACCGATGGCGGCGGAACCGCCGGACATCGCATAGATCGTGCCGATCTTGATGGGTTCGCCGGTCAGCTCCGCGCCGGCCTCTGCCGCTGTTGTGCCGGCATCCGCCGCTGCTTCCGCCGCCTTCGTCACGGCTTCCGTCACCGCATCGGCCGCCGCGGGGGCCGCGGAAGACGATGAGCCGGAACCGCCTGCGCATCCTGCCAGCATGGAAATCGCCAGCGCCGCTACGCACAACACAGAAGTAATTTTTTTCAATTTCATGTTTTTCCTCCTTTTTTACCGTTCCGGAATTCCCGGAACTGCTCTATTTCACACCAGACTGCCAGCGGTGTAAAAATCCTTCAATGGTCTGTTTCTAAATGCCAAGATAGGCTTTCTTGACGTGTTCATTGGCCTGTAACTCAGCGGAAGTCCCTTCCAGGGCGATGCGGCCGTTCTCGATCACATAGCCCCTGTCCGCAGCGGCCAGGGCCTTGGTGATATCCTGCTCTACAAGCAGCACCGAAATGCCGTCGTTTTTCGCCAGAGTGGAGGCCACATTCAGGATGTCGTCCACGATATTGGGCGCCAGTCCAAGGGACGGCTCATCCAGGATCAAAAGCTTCGGTTCGCCGATCAGCGCCCGGGCCACGGCCACCATCTGCTGCTCGCCGCCGGACAAGGTGCCCGCGGCCTGTTTGGCCCGCTCCTCCAGCTTTGGGAACCACCCATAAGCCTTTTTCAGGTTTTCCTGGAAATGGGCTTTGGTCTCCTTGTTGAAAGCGCCCATCTGTAAATTTTCCAGAACGGTCATGTCCGTGAAAAGTTGCCGTCCCTCCGGCACCTGCACGATGCCGCTGTTTAAGATCACCCGGGAATTCTTTTTCGCCATGTCCTCCCCGTTAAATACCACCGATCCGGAAGAGGACTTAAGCATTCCCGTGACCGCTCTCACCATGGTCGTCTTGCCGGCGCCGTTGGAGCCCAGGATGGCGACGATCTCCCCCTCCGCCAGTGTAAATCCGATGTCCCACAGGATATTGACGGAGCCGTACCCTGCATTCAAGCCTTCGACTTTAAGCATGCGCATCCTCCTTCTTCATCCCCAGATATACCTCCATAACATATGGGTCGTTCATCACCTGCTCCGGCGTGCCCTCTGCGATCTTTTCGCCGTGGTGGAGCACGATGACCTCCTCGCATAGGCTGACCACCGCCTGCATAATATGTTCGATCAAAAAGATCGTCACGCCGGACTCGTTGATCTTGCGGATCAGCCGGATGGCCTCCTCCGTCTCAGCCGGGTTGAGGCCCGCCATGTTCTCGTCCAGAAACAGCATTTCCGGTTTTGTGGCCAGGGCTCTGGCCATCTCCAGGCGTTTCTGGTCAGGCGTCCCCATGTCCTTGGAAAGCACATGTCGCTTCTCAAAGAGACCGGTAAACTGCAACACCTCCATCGCCCGCTCTCTGGCCTCCCTCACGCTCCTGGCTCCGGCATGGCCGAAATAAGAGGAGGCGACCACATTGTCCAGCACACTTAAATTTTTCAGCGGCTTCATGATCTGGAAAGTCCGGGCAATCTTCATATTGGTGTACTCGAAGGCCTTCTTGTCGGTAATATCAGCCCCTTTATAGAAGATCCGGCCCTCTGTGGGAGGGTAATACCCGCAAATCATATTAAAGGTGGTGGACTTTCCCGCGCCGTTTGGCCCGATCATGCCCGTGATGCCCCCTTCCCGGATGGAAAAGGAAACGTCCTTCACGGCAGTCAGCCCCTTAAAACGTTTGGTAATATTCTGTACTTCAATGATTGGAGATTCCGCCATCTCTACGCCTCCTTCCTCTCATACTCCATCAGCTCTACCTCCTCCAAAATGTCCATGGAAGGCTTCCTAAGGATCTTTTCATCGATAAACTGTTTGGTTCTGCTGTGCATAAACCAGCCCAGGACGCCGGAGGGCCGGAACCGGATGACCGCCAGCAGCACCACCGCGTACATCAGCATGTTAATGCCCGGAAGCACGGCGCTGAAATTGGCTCTCAGGTACTCGGACAGCGGAATCATGATCAGTCCGCCCACAATGGGCCCCTCCACAAAGGCAGCGCCGCCCACGACCGCCGGAAGCACCGACTCGGTGGACTTGGCCTGGATCATCAGATCCGGATCGATATAGCGGATATAGCTGGCATAGAAGAAGCCCACCAGGCCCGCCACCATAGCCGAGATCACTACCGCCATAATCTTATACTTTGTGGGATTGATACCGATAGCCGCCGCCGCATCCTCGTCCTCACGGATGGTCTTTAAGGCAAATCCCATTTTGGACCGGTCAATCTTTTTCATGATCAGATAAATTCCCACCATCATGGCCAGCCCCACATAGTAGTAAGGAACCTTGCTGGCAAACCGGAAATTCAGCCAGGAATCCTGGCCGAAGGGCAGGCCCACGCCGCTGGCCCTTCCGAAGAACTCCGAGTTGATGATCACCTGGCGGATGGACTCTCCGAACGCAATGGAAACCAGGGTGAAATACGGTCCCCGCAGAATAAAGCAGGGGTAAAACACAATACCTGCAACCAGCCCCACCACGACCATACCGAAAATCGCAGCCAGCCAGGGATTGGCCCCGGTCTTTACCACCAAGAGACAGCAGGCATAGGCCCCAAGGCCCATATAGGCCGCATGGCCCAGGGAGTTCTGCCCCGTCATTCCGCCTAACAGGTTCCATGCCATGGACAGTGTGGACATATAAAAGGTCAGAACAAAAATGTTTAACATGTACGGCGACTTCACCATCGCGGGAATCAGGATGAACGTCAGAAGAACCAGGCCGACCAGGATGGCAAGATTCCGATGGTAAACGCGTACCGCTTTCTTACGATCCATATTATTTCCTCCTCGCTATTACGGTCTGGCGTACAACCAGGATCACGATAAATGTCATAAATACGATCAGGTCGCTGTAGGACGGGCTGATAAACAGCGCGCTCATGGTCTCCAGCAGCCCCAAAAAGATACCCGCTAAAAATGCTCCCGGAATGGACCCCAGTCCGCCTACGACTACCACGATCAGCGCCCGGAATCCGAAGCTGGCGCCTGCCGTCGGGAAAATGGTGTAAAACTGCGTCAGCAGCGCTCCCGCGGTACCCGCCAGCGCAACGCCCAGGCCGTAGGTCAGAAGGTAGATCTTCTTCACGTCGATTCCCACCACCTCAGCGCCCACCGGGTTCTGGGATACGGCTCGAATCTGCTTTCCCACGGTGGTATATTTCAGGAATGCAAACAGCGCAATGGTAACCACGATCAGCACCCCGAAGCTGATCATCCTCGGCAGGGAGATTGTCACCGGCCCCATGGGGATGTAGGTCTGGGAATAAGCGGTGCGGATCGAGCGGTACTCCGATCCGAAGATAACCAGCGCGCCGTTGGAAAGCAGCAATCCCAGTCCCACCGTCAGAAATAACAGGTTCGTAAAACTCTTTGTTCCAAGGGACGGCGTGATCAGCGTGTGCTGAATCCCGGCTCCCAGAACGAACATCACGGCCGCCACCATCGGAACCGCCAGATACGGATCGATCCCGAAAAAGGTATACAGTATGAATGTCAGGTACATTCCCACCATCAGCATCTCTCCATGGCAGAAGTTAACAATTTTCATTACGCCAAAAATAATGTTCTGCCCCATGCCCATCAGAGAGTAAAAGCCTCCCATCAGAAGTCCATTGACACACGCCTGCAAAAACATGTTCATGAACGTATTCCTCCTCTCCTGTGTCGTTTCATTGATCTAACACGAACTACCATGGCCATAGTTTAGCACAAAAAAAATAGCACTAACTTGCAAGATTCTGCACATTTCTTTTCCGGCCGCCAGGCCGGCGAAAAATATGTAGCATTATTTTGCTATGAGTTTGTGCTATTTTACTTCGCTTGTTGTAGAGTTCTAATGGTCCTCGCCCACGCCGTCCCGGAACTCCGTGGGCGTGATTCCCACCCACTTTTTGAAAATACGGCTGAAATAATTGGGGTTGGCGTAGCCGGAATCCACGCAGACCTGCTTGATGCTCAGCTCCCGCTCCGAGAGCAGCCGCTTGGCCGTCTCGATCCGGATTCCGGTCAGGTACTCCGTAAAGTTCATCCCCGCCTCTTCCTTGAACAGCTTGCTGAAATAATAGGGGCTGATGCCCACGGTCCTGGCCACCTCCTCCAGGGAAATATCTTTGCGGAAATTCTGCCGGATATAGTCCTGGGCCCTGGTGATAATGCCGTCCGGCTCCTGGTTTTTAATGACCACGGCCTGGGCCAGCTCCACCATGGCGGCCACGAACTTCTGGCGCGCCGTCTCCTCATCCCCGGCCGCAAGCAGGGCGCTCAAAAGCTCCTGATCCCTGACCGGCGCGCCCCCCTGGTCCTGTACCATCCGCCTGGCCAAAAGCAGCATCTCCATGAGCTGTAGTTTTTCTTCTTCCAGGGCGCTGGCCTGATTTTTAAACACCCAGCCGGCAAAGACCGTGGCCTCCTGGCGGGCTTCGTGCTCCATCCCCATGGAAACCGCCTTTAATACCATCTGCTCCATCAGCTGTTTCTGTTTTTCCCGGTTATCCTTCACCACCAGGTCGTCGATATGGTTCACGTTCCGCATTCCGTGGCGCAGCGCATTGAGGGCCTCCTGGTAGGAATCAAACATGTCCTCCCAGGGCCGGACCGTCCCGATCCCGGCTTTAAAGTCAATCCCAACCGCATGCTTTAACGAGGTGACCAGGCTTCTGGCCTTTTCGATCAGCTGGAGCCTGGCTGCGTACTCCAGATTCGGCTCCACCGAAGGGATCACGCAGATCATCTTGTTTCCCATGATTCCGCTGACAAAGGCCCGGAAATACACCTTCACCAGCTCCGACATTTTCCCATAATACTTATGCGCCAGAACGCCGGACCCCACCGGGTTGCCCATGGCCGCGCCCTCCCTGGCGTTGCCCCACTCAAGAGCCATGATGATGCCGTAGTCCTCCTCCAGGTTTAACAGGCTCCGGTACTGCTCCCCGCTGTCCTCATATTCATTCTGAATGATCAGGCTGATGACGAACCCATTTTCAATAATGGGGATCACCGCCTCCATCTTTTCCTTCACCAGGAGATCGTCCCTGCGCTTCTGCCGCTCCTGGTCAATGGTGTGCATCATGCCGGTCAGGCGCTCCACGATCACCTTTTTATTGATGGGCTTCATCAGGTAATCCACCGCCCCCAGGCGCAGCGCCTCCTTGGCATAATCAAAATTATCATAAGCCGTCAGGATCAGTGTCTTGACCCTGGGATTCTGGGCGCGGATTTCCTCCATGGCCTTCAGCCCGTTGATGCCCGGCATCTGGATATCCAGAAGGGCCATGTCCGGCTGAAAGCTCTCCGCAATCTCAATGGCCTGCCGCCCGTTCTTGGCAATGGCGACCTGGCACTCGCTGCCGAAGTTCTTTTCTATGATGTACTGAAGGGAGTCTGTTACAATCCCCTCGTCATCTGCTATCAGAATCTTGTACATTGCCTGCTCCTTTATCTGTTACAGCGTTTCCGCGGCTTCGGTTCCGGCATCTGCCCCGGCTGCGGACCCCGCCTCGCCTGCGGCTCCCGCCAAAGCCCCGGCTGCTCCCCGGAGGACCGGCACCCGTATGGTCACGGAGGCGCCTTTTCCCTCTCCGCCGCTCTCCACTGCCATCACGTCCACCCGGTCAAAATACAGCCGCAGCCGTTCCCGGACGTTGGCGAGACCCACGCCGTTGCCTGAATCGTGCTTATCCTCCTGAGGCGGGATATTACCGGTATTTAAATTCTCCAGCGTCTCTTTCGATATGCCCATGCCGTTATCCCGGATGCAGATCACGGCCTCCCCGTTCTCCTGGCCTATGGAAAACCAGATCCGTTTTTCCCACTCCACGCCGCCCAGCCCGTGGCGCAGGGCGTTTTCAATCACCGGCTGCAGCACCATACCGGGAAACCGGATGTCCAGAAGCCTGGCGTCGATTGACTTTTCCAGATGGATCTCATTGGAATACCGCACATTCATGATGTACATATAGCTGTCGATCAGCTCGATCTCCTCCCCCAGCGTGGAAACCTCCCCGTTGCTCTTTAAGCGGTACCGGAAGAAAGAGGCCATGTTCTCGATAAACGCGTAGGTGCGTTCCGCATCCTCCATCATGGCCAGCTGCTGCCCCGCATTTAAGGTGTTGAACAGAAAATGGGGATTGATCTGCGCCTGGTAATATTTGAGCTGCGCGTCCTTGAGCAGGTTTTCCATGGCCAGCTCCCGCTCCTTCATCCGAATCTCCATTTCCATGCTCTCCCGGATCCGCCGGATATAGTCGTTGATGCTGGCGATCATCTGGTTAAATGCCACCGTCACGGTGCCAACCTCATCCCCGCTCTCCGGCTCCTCCAGGGAGATGCCGAAATTCCCGCGCCCCACCTCCTTTGCCTTTCCCGCCAGCTTTTCCAGGGGCCGGGTGAAGGTCCCGATCATACGGTACAGCAGCGCCATCAGGCAGCAGGTGACGCCAATCAGCACCGCGATCATAAATACTTCCAGATACCGCAGATACCGGTACAGCACGTCGTAATTTTCCGAATTGGCCTTAAATCTCAAGTCGTCCAGCCCGCGTATGTATGCCTGAAGATACGTGTATAGCTTCTGAATCTCCTCATAGCTTGCCTTGTAGGAAGTCACGTCATGGCGCTTTTTGGCTTGTATGGCCTCGTCGGTCAGCTCCAGCCAGGAAAGGGCAAGACTGCGGATATTGCGCTCCATGCGCCGGGCCGGATGGTCGGTAATGGTATCGTCAATCTCCTCTACCATCGCCTCAAACACGTTCCGGTTGCGTTCAAACGCATCCAGGGCCTCCTGGCTTTGGATATTCAGATATTGATACACGTTGCTCTCCAGCTCCGTCAAAAGCCCCTCCAGCTCTCCCAGGCGGATATTCGTGGCATACACCTGATCCATATTTTTCACAATGGTATCGATGCGGCCAAACAGAAGGAGATTGATCCCAAGGGAAACCGCCATGGTGATGATGACCGGAAGGATCAGCTTGGTACGCAGGGACTGGTTTGAAAAATACTTATTTTTCCAAAACCGGCGTTTCTCCATCCCGGACCTCCCTTCTGTACTCCGCGGCCAGGGGCCGGTCCACCAGCATCGTGTCCACCTCCGTATAGTAGCTGACCATATGGTACTTCAGATAGGTCATAAGGGCCTCCACGCTCATGCGCCCCATGGCCTCCGCGTCAATGGTGATCGTGGAGTCGATATACCCCTCCTCGATGCCCTCCAGGATCGCGTCCGTAACATAGCTGCCGATCACCTTGATCCGGTCCGACAGCCCCCTGTCGTAGATCATCTGGCAGGTGGACTGGGTGATAACCTCGTCCAGGCAGATGATCATATCCGGCTGTTCCACCATTCCCTCCACAATGTCGTGGATCACGTCCTCTGCGTTGTTTAACCCCTTATCATCCCGGATAATCCTGAAATCAAAGCGGATCTGCTCCTGCTGAACCGTATTCTGAAGTCCCTGGCGGAACCAGTTCCGGCTGGTCTCGTTAAACCTCGCCCCCGGGAACAGCACGGTCACCAGCCGGGTATTCTCATCGGCCAGTTTCAGCACCCGTTTCCCGAATTCCTGTCCCAGGAAATAGTCGTTGATCCCCACAAAGCCCTGCCGCCTGGAGCCCTGGACATCCTTCTGCATGGTGATCACCGGAATCCCAAGGCTGCACGCCTTGTCGATCATCTCCTCGCTCACTTTCCCGTCCGTTGGCCGCAGAAGGATCCCGTCCACCCCTTCATAGATGGCCACATTGATGGCATCCTCCATGGAGAATCGGTCCACCAGCCCCTCGTCGATCTGCTCCACATAGGCCCCGTACTCCCGGCCTTCCGCCACCGCGCCCTGATATACGTTCTCCCAAAAGGAATTATCCGTATCATCGGATATGATGGCAATATGATAGTCATAGGAGCTGTAGGCCGCCTCCACCGCCGATTGGTTTTCCAGCAGCAGAAAATAGCCGGCAAACATGGCGGCAACCGCCGCTCCCAGGAGGATGCCCGCTGTTGCGTATAATTTTTTCGTAAGAACCGGTTTCTTTTTAGGATCTGTTTCCATGGTATTCACTCCTGCGGATTATTCGTACAGCCTCAGTCAGTCAACTATAAGTATAACATGAATCAGCTAAAATCCAAACGGTATCTGACCGGCGATTTGAAATGGCGGCAAAATACTGCATTGAAAAAAGCGGCCCCGGGACAGTTTTTCACCGTCCCGGAACCGCCTGTAGTCTTGGTTCTCTATTCCTCTGTCTTTATTCCGCCGTGTTTCCCATCAGGCTGTCCATCACCCGCTCCACCGTGCTGATCTCAGTGGCCCGACAGGCGTTGCTGCCGCAGAACAGCAGCGCGTTGTCGTTGTCTCCCCGGGCCGCGTTCACCAAAGCCTGGGT
>PVML01003107.1_pt1 | contig 32366 bp, 37 predicted proteins | sample 1853371 | NCBI WGS metagenome assembly PVML01 (sample SAMN08533508, study PRJNA380276) | Human gut metagenome, whole genome shotgun sequencing project. | isolation source: participant 1, chromium library | host: Homo sapiens | collected 2017 | reverse complement strand
AGCGTAAGCATTTAATGCTGTTCTTAATGCATAATCACCTACAGGAGCATATAACGTATTAGCCTTATCTTGTGTTAATAAAGACTTATCGTTATGTGTAATGGTATTAGTATCAAAAGCAAATACATTCTGATTAGATGCATTTTTAAATAATACTCTATTATTTTCAGAGACTACATCGTAGCCATTTAATTTAATAGGAGTATTATTCGTGAATGTATACTGACCAGTTAATGTAGCACCTTCTGTTTTCTTAACGAAAGGAGTTAAATCAATATTTTCAGCAGTACCAGGAGGTCCTTGAATACCTTGTGGACCACGAGGACCTGGGTCACCTTTGTCGCCTTTAGGACCTTTTAAATTGCCTAATCTAATTCTTGCCATTATTTAGTCTCCTTCCAGAAGCCTACTAAATCTAAAATATAACGTTTATTATTGCCAGCAACACCCCAGCCTTTAACTTCACGACTATTAGGGTCAATATAAACACTATTGTTACTAGCATCGATAGAAGTTTCTAATAAGCGTGTAGGTACAGGAGCATCATTCGGAAGTGTACATAAAACACCACCATTACCAGAACCATTTCCTGTAACTTTCATATCGAGATGTAATTTACCGAAGCCACTTAATGCACTATATTCAAGATAACCACGAATAGAACCAGGAGCACCAGCTTGTGCTATTCCCCATACAACGTCGTATGTCTTAGTAGCAGATGCTACGTTTATATCATTAACTTGTGCAGAATAATTAATATCGACGTATAAGTCGCCATTATTTTCTAGCGTAAACGTTAATTCTGGTGTTAGACCAGCTTTACCTTGAACACCTTGTTCGCCTTTAATACCTTGTAAGCCGATAGGACCTTGTAAACCTTGTGGACCCCTTAATGCTTCGAGTTGTTGTTGAGTAAAATCAGAATATACAAAAGCTCTACCAATAGGACCTTGTGGACCAGTTTCACCACGAATACCTTGTTCTCCACGAGGACCTTGCGGACCTGTTAAACCAGTATCACCTTTAGGGCCTTTTAATCCATTTAATTGTGCTGGAGTAAAATCAGAATATTTAAAAGCATCACCTTTATCGCCTTTAGCTCCAGTTTCACCCCTATCGCCTTTAGGACCAGTTAACGCTTTTAATTGAGCAGCTGTAAAATCAGAATATGTAAAAGGTTTACCTTGAATGCCTTGAATGCCTTGTGGACCTTGAATACCTTGTGCACCACTAATATCTACGAAGAATGTTAAACCAGTTGCTTCTTTTAGATATAATTTAGCATTATCTTCGTTATTGGTATCAGTACTAATCATGACAAGATTATGTAAAGGAATATTATCAGCATCTGCATTCATAGCTTCAATAGAAGGATAAGATTTATAGATAGAGAATGGTTCACCTCTATCACCTTTAGGACCACGAGGACCAATATCACCTTGTTCACCTTTTGGGCCAATAATGCCACGTTCGCCTTGTGGACCTTGTGGACCAATTAATAATTTTAATTGTGCTTCCGTAAAATCTTCAAAAGTAAATGCATCACCTTTAGGACCAGCTGGACCAACTTTACCAGTATCACCTTTTTCGCCTTTTGGACCTTCTGGACCAGTTAAACCAGGAATGCCTTGTGGACCGATAGGACCACGTTCACCTTGTACGCCACGTTGACCTTCTGGACCTTGAATACCACGAGGACCTTCTGGACCGATATCACCTTTATCACCACGAGGACCTTTAATAGATTCGAGTTGTTCTGTCGTAAAATCACTAAATTTAAAAGCATCACCTTTAGGACCTACTGGACCTTGAATACCTTGTTCACCTTTAGGACCGACTTCACCACGAATACCTTGTTCACCTTGAATGCCTTGTGGACCACGGATATTTAATACTTCGATAAGTACGCCATTATCCTTTTGATAAATATGACCATCAGTAATGGCTACAAATTCATCTTCATTAATATTGTCAGCATCAGCATTCATTTTTTCTACGGTAGAATAGGTATGACTCAATGTAAATGATTTACCATCTTTACCTTGAATACCACGAGGACCTTGTTCACCACGAGGACCTTGTACGCCTTGAATACCTTGTTCGCCTTTAGGACCAGTTAAGCCAATATCACCTTTAGGGCCAATATCACCTTTATCGCCTTTAAGACCTTGAATGCCTTGTGGACCTTGTGGACCAGTATAACCAGTTTCACCACGAGGTCCTTTAATTGTATTTAATTCTTCTGGTGATAAGTCAGATATTTTAAACGTATCACCTTTATCGCCTTTAGCACCTTTTAATGATGCTAACCATTCATCGACGGTACCAGTAAAGCCTTCTTGTTTAGCAATTTCGTAAGCAGATAAGCCACGAATTTCTTTTAATGCTTCTTTGGATAAGACGATATTTTTATTTTGACCACGATTTATTTTAATCATAGACTAACACCAGCCTTAATTGTCATATCACCATAACAAATCACTTCATCTTTTTTATTGTGAGCGAGACGTACATCATAATAGAATGTTTCTTCTTGAATATTATCGTAGCTAAACATAATAGAAGATGTATCTTCGCTATTAATTAATAAGTCGATGCAGTTTGTATCAGTATTAAATGTAGGCATAAAAGAAAGTACGACACCGCCTTGAGGCGAATTACGTCGTACTTTACATGTGATAGTGCCTTCTATATATCTGATAATTTCTTTTGTACTGTCATCTTCGACTTGAATATTGAACACATGGTCATGACCTTGATATACATCGAGATGTAGATAAGGAATACCAGCGAATTTAATTTGTTCCATTTAGTAGTTCCTTTCTTACTCTACTTCTACTGTCTTAGTAAACATCAATTTCATTCGTGCATTATAGAATTTAATTGTTATAGGTTCTGTTGTAGATGGTAGTGGTACTTCTACAGAGCCATTTTTCATATATTGAATTTCGCCGTCATTAATTTGGAATGGCAAGGTTGTTCCATATTGAATATTTATTTTACCTTCATTCACTGTGATATACGGTTCTCCAATACCCTCATCACCAATTAAATAAATAGATGTGCTATTTCTTTGTGCTTCAAAATATTCAAGCATAATGCCTTCAAGACTATCGCTTTTCACAAATACATTATTGTCTAGTAATAGATTTTTGATTTTAGCGACAGTTTCAAGATTTACGTTATCACCTGGGTCACCTTTAGGACCTTTTAATTTTTCAATTTGTTCTGGTGTAAGTTGTGCACTTGATGTATACTGATTAATTTCAGATTTCTTTACATAGTCGCTTAGACTAGTTTTGGTAGCATATGTATTTTCTGCATTGATTTTAGATATATAATAGTTATTAAGTGCTGCTGTCTTTACATAGTCACTTAACTCTGTTTTAAGTGCATATTTAGGGTCACCTATCATAGTAAGGTAATTTCTTAAATCTACTTTTTTTAGGTAAAGATTGTCGGCATCTTTTTTAGTAGTGTAAGCAGATAAATCTACATTACCACCAGTACCAGAACCAGCTGGACCTGGAGGACCTTGCGGACCAATATCACCTTTAGGGCCTTTAAGTGCTGCTAGTTGTTCTGTAGTAAAATCTTCAAATCTAAATGGTTCACCCTTCGGACCTTGTTTACCGTCTGGACCTCTTAAAGATTCTAATTGTTCTTGTGTAAACATATCATAAGTAAATGATTTTCCATCTTTACCAGGTTCACCTTTTGGACCTTGTAAGCCAGTATTACCTTGTGGACCCGTTGGACCAATATCACCATCTGCACCACGAGGACCTTTAAGTGCTTCTAATTGCTCTGGTGTAAAGTCTTCATAAGTGAATGCATCGCCTTTAGGACCTTGTTCGCCTTTAGGGCCAGGTTCGCCTTGTGGACCACGAGGACCTTCTGGACCAGTTAATCCATCACGACCATCACGACCAGCTGGACCTTGTGGACCAGCAATATAACCAGTGCCAATAATACCATTAGTCGGAATTGTAATATCTACTACTTTAGGTATTCTAGCTTCGATTGTAACAACTTCTAGTTTATCCATATATAAATCTCCTAGTGCATACTAACGTCTGGAATAAATGTGATGCTACCCATCATAATTTTATAGGTATATGTTTTGCCGATAATAAAGATATCGTATTTGCCTTGTTTAATATCTCTAGGTATTTTTAGACTTGCTTCGGAGCTAATATTGATATAAATACGATTATCTTGAATGCTTGTATTGGCTTCAATTAAGAATTCATCATTTTTATCTCTAATTTTACATACAGCTCTAGCATTCGCTAAATTAATATCACCTTTAATTTCGTATGCACGAGTAAAATCAGAGCCAATATATAATGTTTCGTCTTTACGTTTAACTTGTTCCATTATCTAACCTCTTTTAACTGCAATACAGATATAGTTAGCAGTACCAGGAACCCAATATTCTTTATCGTTACCTTTAAGTCTAATGTAATTCCCTTCATAACTAGGGGAGACACCATCTAAGCCTTTTAGTCTAACACCAACATGTGCTGTTCTTCCGTTACGCCAACATTCATAATTAAGCATATTACGAGCACCGCCTTCAGCAATGTCATAGTACATTCTATTGACATTAGATTGGTCCATAGATAAGAGCCATGTACATTCGTTTTCGTTGAAGCCATCTGGAATAGGTAGTTGCTGACCGTCACGAATATTGCCATAAGTAACAGAAATATCTTGAAGTGTCATAAATGGTTTAAATACTGGTTGCCCGTCTTTGCCAAACCAGCCAGGTCTATTTCTACAGCATAAGTTAGTTTCTCTAGTAGCAGTGTAACTACCTAAATCTAAGTTAGTTCCACCACCATCACTATCAAGTCCACCGTCAGAAATAGTATGGAATCCTGCTCCATTTTTTCTATTGATTCTAATATATGTATTATTAGAAATTGTTAATGGACCAGTCATAGTGTCGCCAGATTTTTTAACATAGCTATTATCTAACTTCATGTTAATATCGTCGGCTAATTTAGCAGCTGTAACAGATTTATCGGCTAATTTTTCAGTCGTAACGTTTTTATCTCTTAATTTAGGAGTTGTAACAGAACCATCTGGATGGTCGATAGGGTTGGCATTTTTATGTGCTTTTAATGCATCACTACCATCACCGATAGCTTTATCGATTTTATCCCAGTTATTATTTCTAAGGTTCACATCGTATTTTTCTTGTTCGGCTGGTTTGAGTAAATTTATATTTTTTGTATAAGTAGCCATTATTTAGGTAAGACCTCCTGGTTTAATACAAAATGAGTAAATTGAGCGAGTTCTTTATGTGTATACCGAGCTAAATCAATGTGACGGTTATACAATAAATCAACATCGTAGATAAGATTCATCGGAATTAAGTCTTTAAGCAATTTAGATACAGCATCACGTTGTTTTTTAACGCCCAATGATACTTTAAAGTGAACATTATAATTTTTATAATCTTCAATAATTTGATAGTTGCCTTCGCCACAAATACCATTAAGAAGTTCTCTTAATTTAATTTCGGTATAAGGACGTTGGCCAGCTAATGCCAACAAGATATTAAATCGCCTGTCATCAATCGTATCGTCACTAGCTGGAATAATATCTAATATGGTTTCCCATTGCGTTAAACCATGAGATTCAGCCGTCATAATAAATTGTTCTCTGAATATTTCGACCATCGTATTCCATAAGGCTTGCATTTCGATGCTTTCGACTCTATATATTTCTTGCATTTCAGCAGTTTCGCCAGATACTGGTACAGCAAATTCGGATAAATCAATGATACGAGTATAATTATCAAATATAGTCATAGATTATCCTTTCGTTAATGTAACAGTACCGAGTTTAGGAATTTGATGAGGTTTTAAATCAAGACGTTTAACAGTTTTACCATTAATTTTAATATCGCCTACATCGACTACTTTATCTAAATCAACAGCCAAAGAAGTGACTACAGAAGTACGAACCGTTAAGAATTGTTTCTCGTCTTGAGTGGTCCATTCTTTACGTCTAACCTTTAAACGTTCTTCGATTTTCTTAGTTAATTCCGCTTGAATTTCACTAGGTTCATGACCAGCTGTCATAACGACAGGAATTTCATAATTAACGATAACTTCTTCTGCCGCTTCAACTGTAACAGTATGTCCAATAGGTGCTAAACCATAGCCTTTACCTTGATTAGGAGTAGGGTCAAATACATTTTGCACTTCTTTAACAAGTTCAGCAGATGGTTTATTAAATTCGTTATTTACGAAGACGACTTTAACAGTACCACCACCATTCCAGCATCTGTAAATTTTAGAGCCACCAGTACCAGTAACCGTTAATACTTTTTCTTTATAATCAGCACCATTACCACCGTAGGCTTTAGATTTTAATGCACGGATATATCTTTCTCTGAAAGCTTCCGTATTTTCTTCATCTTGACCAGGTACTAATACTTCTGTAATTTGTGCAGATTGTAGTCCAGGAATACTATTAATTGGAGTGATACGTCCTATACAATAATTGCCTTTAGCACCAGGAGTTTCACAGATTAATTTAAATTCATTGTTAGTCAAATTAATGGCTTCAGTCACACGGAAATTTAAATCTTCGAAATTAAAACGAGTACCGATATCGACAGCCCTATCGAATTTACCTTTTACTTCGGCTGCTGTAGCTTCACGAGGTACGATATTAAATTCGAGTGCTCTTAATTCTAAGAAAGCTCGGTCAGCTGTTTTAGCATACGTTTGTCTTAAAATCACTTGAGCCATAATATATGCTTCAGCTAATTCAAAAGAAAAAGGAGCTAATGAATCATATATCATAGAGCCTTGTCGTTTATCGTATTTTGTATCGGTTCTAAATAAGGCATCAGCTAATATATTTTCATAAGTTTTATTTTCGTACATAGTCTGTTACCTCTTTATATATATCATTAATCGTGCCGTAAATAGTGTCGCACGAGAATACACATAATACGTCGCCACCATTATTAGAGAAATTAAAGTCGTATACTTTATCGATTCTATCGTCAGCTAATAATGCTTCCGTGATACGTCTTTGAATTTCTGCATACACATAAGGAATAGCTTCACCAATTAAATCATTTAATTCGATGCCATAATTCCAGTCGTATATTAAATATTTGTAGCGTTCTGTATTGATAATTTTAAAGATAGCTTGTTTCATAGCTTCATAGTCATCACACATACCGATTATTTTATAATCATTTTCGTATCTGACTCTGAAAGTGTTTGATGTTTGTCGTTTCATAACTAAACTGCTATCAAGTTGGTTATGACTAGACATAGGAGTTAATGCCATTATTTAGTTGTACACCCTTCATTTGGATTATATACACGGTCAATGGCAATATAGCGTTGGCCACCAGTTTCTTGAAATAACCATACCAAATCACCATTTTTTAATTGGTTATGTACTAGATATTTTTTTCTACCTTTATAGTCATGGTTATGACTAGCAAATTCTGCATAACCACCGCCACCACTTCTATTTTCTGTGATATGGTCAACACTCATTTCCATCGTCCACTCACACGTATTTTTAGTTAACATGATGCGGTCTTCTGGAATAATTAAAGTAGAATCAAGTGCTATTTGAAGTGGTGATTCAGATACAACTAAACCAACTAACATAGTGGCTGGCTTTGTATTTTCGACAGCACTAACAGCCGCTGATTTAATAACGTTGAGTATTTTGTTAAAATCGTTTTCCATTATTTAACACCTGTTCGAATAATATGAGTAGGCGGTGTGCCATTATGATAAGCATAATTAACGTCTGAATAATGAATAACAGAACCAGCTTTAGTACTGTTACCTACACAGCCACCAGCACCATCAGCAATAACGACATGTTCATCACCGTCATAAATTAAAATATCGCCAGGATTAGCTGTACCATTAAAGGATTCAATAGCATAACCACGTCCATTCATAAATGTTTTTAATCCAGGTACGTCTTTAATGCCTTGGTTATACGCATCGGCTAAATCGCTATTATAATAAGAACCACCAGCTGTAGCTCTATCAACACAGCCTACATCACCATATGGAGAAGAAGTACCTTCAATGGAGTCGAAGCCAGCTTGTACACCAGCATTCGTAGCTGTAGCATTACCAGAAGCACCAGAACCATTTGCAGTACCACCAGATTTTTTATTCATAGCTTGAATTCTCTTTCTAATTTCTTCGTCGCCATTATCAATAACTGTAATGTCTGGTTTTTGTTTATCGAAATAAATAACGTCGAGGTCCATTACATGTTTATTATTATTAAAGTTATGAGTAACAGCTTGCACATACACTAATTCATTAATGATTTGGTCACCAACATTAAAGTTAAGCCAAATGCCAGAACCAGGTCGTATTTCTGTATGACCTAAACATTCTTTTAATCGTAATGTATGTGTTTTTTTAGCTAATGTCTCTAGTTTGTTTTTAGCAAATTCAATAACATTAGTTTTTTTATCATCTGGTTTAATGACCTTTTGAAGTACGCCCCATTTAGCTATTTCATTTTTAGCAGCGGCAGAACCAGTACGCAAAAATTCTTTAGTTTTTTTGCCATCTTTCATGACATTGGCTTCACGGACTACTAATATCTGTGTAAATGTATCTTCAATAGAAGAAGTATAAGAATAATCACCTACTTGTGTTGCATCGATAAGAACATCGGTTATCATGTCGTTTAATTCTTTAACGACTAAAAGACCGTTATCGTCATAAGCAATATATACAGGTTTTCGTTCTTTCATTTCTTCGTCTTGTTTTTTATATTTATCTGACTTGGCTAGTTCTGCTAATGCATCTTCTTGTTTATAGCCATGAGATGTTAAATAATCGATATCATTTTGTTTATAATACGTACCATTTGGACCTGTGAAGTTACTATCAGTCTGTTTTTTTAATGGCTTCATAACAGGTATAGCTGGCGAATAAATGCTAGTTTGTTTTAACATATCTAGGATGATATCTTGATATGTTTTACCATCGTAAATATAGCCAATCTTGTAAGTAGTTGGTGTAATATCGCCTACTTTAATAGCTAAGTCTTCTGCTAATGCTTTAATTAATTCAGAAGCAGTATTTTTACCATCAAATACATAATAGCCTTCCGATTTTAAATATTTACATTGGTCATATGCTGTTACTTCAATAAAGTTATCTTTAGAACGTTTCTTTTCGAAGATATAACCAACAAATACTAATTTGCCATTTACTTTGAAATTAACTAAATCGCCTTCTTCGATATTAAGCACTTTGTCTTTAAATACTCTAAAAGATAATTTAGCTGGAGCAAGGTCAGGGCTACGGTCAAGCGTAACCCCATCTTGCGGGTCTATTAAATACATGTCTTTTCTATCATGCATCACTATTAATTCGTATCGAACACGAAGAGGAGCATGTGTTATTTTTTCAGAATGAGATTCATCCATGCATCTGTTCCCTTTCCTTCTTCATACATACTAATAGCTTGTGTCGCACCTAAATAACATGGAACACCAATTTTATTCAAGGCGGCAATTTTAAATAGATTATTCGTATCTCCAAATTGTTGTTTAACCACTCTTTGTAGAGTGGCTTTATTAAAACCATTAGGGGATTTAACTTCTTTAGTTGGAATTTTGTCTGTTGGTCGTTCTGTCTTAACAGATGCATTAGCAGTACCATCTTTATTTTCTTCTATGACTAATTTTTTAGTACCATAATCACGCCATTGCTTTAACGTGATAGTGAAATACATATCGAAGCCATAATCATGGTCTTCTTTAGTAGCCATATTTTCAATAGTGACACGCTCTGTTATCATACTCAGCATTTCGCCAGTAGGTTTCATACGGACTACGGTAAATTTAACAGGATTGCCAGCCAATTTCATGCTATGTATTTTTTTAGCATAATATTCGGCTTTTTTGCCTTTTTCCAACATAGATTGATTAAAAGGATATTTACTATTAGGCAACAATATTTCAAATGAATATTCAGTTAAACCTAATGGCTTAGGTATCGTTACTTCGCCAGTCTGTAATAAATCCACCGTTTCATTCTTGTTATTGTAAGAAATATCAAGTGTTTTAGGTGGAATAGGAATTTGGAGGTTATCTAAATAAAAATAATACATTATGTTAAAGCCTCCCCAGTGTTACGTTTAAATGCATTAGCTAAACCATCAGCGAAGTTAGTATTAAAGTCGTTATAGTCAACAGAAGAATCGATAGTATTATTATTAGTCACATTCAAATGAATAGTTCTTTGAGACCAGGACTTAATCGCATCGTTCATAATGCCTTTATGTAACGTATTAATTTCGTCAGCTGTTAATTGTAATGCTTTAGCAGTTTTCTCTGTATTCTTAGCAGTTTTGCCAGTATTTTTAGCTGTGTCTTTAGCAGCATCAGATACGGCTGCACGTTTATCGTTGTTAGAGTTATTGTTATTAGTATTATTAGGGTCAGTTTGACCAGGATTAAAGATATTGCTAATTTTGCCGACTAAGCCATCGCCAGCTAATTGTGCTGCACCAGCTGTTTCGCCAATATCTTTATACTGCATCTTATAATCATCAAATGCACCAGCATCAACTTGTACTTGGAATCTGGAAGCTACGACATGACCTACACCATCTAATAATTTTTTAAGGAATGGTACTTGCTTCATAACGTCGAGCATTGCATTAATACCTTGTACAGCAAATTCGACTAAGTTATTCCATAAGCTACCAAACAAATTCTTAATAGCTTTTGCTGGATTATTAAATACTGTAGCTATAAAGTTAGCGAAGATAATAAAGATATTCCAGATATAAGCAATTTGATTGTAAATAATAGCCCATAATGCACCGAATACACCAGCAATAACACCGACTACTGTATATGTACTACCAGTCCATTCGTTATACATATCGATAACGAAGTATAAAGCAGCTACGATACCCATAATAGCCAATGCTACCCATGTAGCTGGACATGCTAACATAGCAGCATTTAAACTCCATTGTGCAACGGTAGCAACGACAGTCGAAGCAGCAGCCACTAACCAGTTAGCAGCATATACAAGAGCTACGGTAGCTAATGCAAATAAAGCACCATGTACAAGCCATGCATTTTCTTGTAGCCAGCCAAATACTTGTTGACCGACTGTTAATACTTGTTTAAATGCATACGATATTTCATTAAATACATTTTTAATAATAGGTGCTATGTACTGAATGTTATTTTCTATGCTATCGACAAATTGTCTGAATTCTGGTGAATTAGCTAACTCATTAACAGCATCGAATAATGGAGCAAATGCATATTCTGCAACTGACTTAATATCAGTGGCCCAATCAGCAAAAGTATGTGGCAATTTACGATACGCTGCTTCAATTTCATCAGCATTTTCTGTCATAGCCTTCTTAATCACTTCAGCCGTAACTTTACCTTCAGAAGCTAGTTTCTTTAATTCACCACGAGAAACACCCATAGTTTTAGCTATGATATTTTCAATCATCGGAGCATTTTCAGCTATACTTCTAAATTCATCGCCTTGTAACTGACCAGAAGCTAAACCTTGTGTCAACTGAATCATAGCGTTCTTTTTATTTTCGCCAGTCGTACCACCGATAGCCATAACTTTGTTAATTTTTTCAGCAAAATCTACGGCTTCTTTAGGGTCTGGGAAAGCATCGTGTGCTGATTGTGATAAAGTAGCTACTGTTTCAGCCATAGAAGCATATTCAGTGCGAGAACGTCTTGCAGATTCATAAATCTCTTTATTTAAGGCGGCTACATTACCTTGTTCACCGACTATTAAACCGAGACGAGCTTGTATAGATGAAAATTCTTGTGCCATATCAAAGACATGACCAATAGCATCACCAACTTTTTGAATAGCTGCGGCTGCTATATTGGCTCCTAAAGAACCTAAAAAGATAGATTTTAAATTCGATAAAGAACCATTTGTTTTATTAGCAGCATTACCAGTATGTGTAACTTGTTGAGCAAAATTTGACATACTATTTGATGCTGTACCAGCCGTTTGACTAATATTGTTAAGAACAGGAGAAACACCGTTATTTAACTTTATCGTGTTAGATAATATAGACATATTCTACTCCTGATTTATTGCGTTTTAATTCTTTAGAAATGTAGTCACGCTCCTTTTCTCGTATGGCTAACGAAGCAAAAATAAAATTGCGTTCTTGTTCATCCATAGAATTTAATTCGAGCGGACGGATATGTAAATCTTGGAGGGCCCTATGGTAGAGATATGCCTCTGGGTTCTCCTCTATTAGTTTTTTAATTCATCGATATCGTTAGCTTTAGTACCAGCCATAACTTCTTGTAAGGCATTTGTTAATACTTGTGTTTCACCTGGATATAACATAACGCTTAGCAATTCATTGGCGGAGGATACACCATAAGAATCTTGCAATTCTGCATCATTTAAAGATGGATATAATACAACAGCTTCGAGAAGTTCAGCGTTAAGATTTTCTTCGTTAACAACAGACTCTTTTTTGCCATTTTTAATAGTAGTTTTAGTATTTCGTTTTGTAATTTCTTCTACTTTTTTAGTACTGATAGGATGTAATACCCATTCAATAGGACTGCCATCTTCATTAGTGAAGCGTTCAGATACGACTACTTTTACATCTGGTAAAGATTTAGCATTAGATTTAAAGAATCCATTTAAAGACATATTTTTGATATCTGCCATAGAGGTTAATCTCCTTGATTATAAAAATATAAGGAGCCATAAGGCCCCTTATCTAAGATTTACATAATTAATTTAAGCTTGCATACCATCAAGTTCTTTGAAGTTTTCTGGAATTTCAAGACCTTCGAATGTGAAGTCTACGTCTTGTTCCAAATATTTGCCATCAGCATCACATAAAGTTAAATCAAAGTTGTCGATATTAACACCTTTAATAACAACTGTACGAGAACCAGCAGCACTATCAGAATCTTCATTAGTTACTTGCAAGTCAAAATACACATCTTTACCATGATTCATAAAATCAAGCATTAATTCTGTAAAGATAGGTGTATTATCGTATACTGTCATAGAACCAGTACCTTTAGCACCAGTAGATTTATTGCCTTTATTAATACGGCCTAAAATAGCCACTTCTTCTTTAGTTTTATCAACTTTAATAGTGACTTTTTTAGCGTTAAGTAACAAACGACGTTTACCGTTAATAGTCATGTAAGCACGAGCTTCGACTGCACGAATAACGTCTTTTGCTAACATAGTTTGTGCTTTTGCCATTAGTTAGTACTCCTTATTTCACAATGCAAGTAGCATACAATTTATCCATAGCAACTGTAGGGTTAATTTCGTAGTTAACGATAACAGAACCTTTTTCGTCGCCTTCGGAAGGAATTTCTACATCTTTAGATTCAAATTCTTTAATTGCACGTACTTTAGCATAATCTTCGAATAATTTAACGATATCGTTCCACAATGCAATACGACCATCTTTATCATTAGGTGTTTTACCTAAATAATAATTATTGAATAATCGAGCTACATCATATGCAGAATTATCGAGTACACGAATAACTTGATTTAATGCGAAGTCTTTAGTGCGTTCTTTAGAGAATTCAGTAAATGTATTCACATCAGCTAATACACGAGTATTACCTTTTACATTGCCAGATGCAGAATCTGCTACGTTATGGAATACTAATTGACCTGTTTTAATGAATTGTTCTAATTCATATTGTTTATATTGAACGTTGAAGTCATATTCACCGTCATAAATTTTATTAGTCAAAGATTTATTAATAGGGCAAGATGCTTCAGCACCAGTAAGCCAATATACACCAGCACCAGGTTCAGCACCAGAATCAGCTACTTTATTAGCCAAAGAAATAACGCCTTCATAATTAGCACGAGTATTATTGTATAAAACGACTTGGAATTTTTGACCAGTCATTTCACGAGCACGTTTAGCAAATGCAATAAATAAATTTTGAATGGTATTATCTGTACCTGTATAACCGAGTACGTTGAAATAATATGGTTCAATTAATTCGATGTATTTTTGATAGTCAGATGCTTGTACAGCTGTACCATTAGTACCGCCAGTTAAATATGTAGCAGATTGTGCTGTAAATGCGGACATTTCATTAAATGTAACGTATGCGTTATTAACTAAATCTTTAGGAGTAGAAAGACCAGTTTGTTCATCTACTTTTTTAACTACATCATCTGTTTTCAAATAAGTAGTCACTACGAATTTAGAAGCATCGTTAATGTCAGCCGTAATTGCTACAGCAATATCATTACCACGTACACCACCACATTTAGCGGTTGCTACGGTAGATTGTGCTTTAACTGCATCAGAATTCAAACGATATACATATAATGTTTTAGTGTTAATGAATAAGTCACGAAGACCTTTCATTTTTTCATGTGCGTAGTCGTAGCCAAAGATTTTAACGGAATCCTTTTGGAATTCTTCTTGTTCGACACGTACAATTTTACCTGTTTCGCCCCAGTCTAAAGACAAAGCCATTGTTGCATAACCACGGTCAACAATTTCTGCAAATGCTTTATTCTTGGAAACGAAATTAATATATGCTCCTGGCAATGTTTTATTTTGGAAAAGCCAGTAACCGCCACCTAAAGCCATATGGTTAGTCTCCTTTTTAATTAATCATTAATTGTTTCTACGATAGGTTTATTAAGGGTATCTTGAATAAGTTGTTCTACTTCTTCGATGCTATATTCACGATTTTCAATAACAGCTGCAATTAAATCAGCATATTGTCTAAATCGTTCGGAAGCCATAATGACTTCTGGACTAAAAGTAGGAGCAGTAGTTTCGTTAACTTCGTTCGTTACTTCTACTACTTCTGTATTATCTGTATCAGTTTTCTTTGCTCTTGGCATTGGACACCTCTTGATTTTGATGTAATGTAAGCATAGGGTCAGCATCATGTCTAACTTTTAAGATATGATATTCATAAGACACTTTAAAATGTAGAATGCCGTCTGTGATTCGATGACTCATATCGATGCCATTTAACATAGAACCATCAGATAATGTGATATATTCTAAATCAAAATAAAGACTTTCAGTTATCGGATTAATTTGTGCCTGTTGTGCTTCAATATAATCATCGTCAGAAATAAAGAACATAATATCAAAGTCATTTCTTCTTTCATAACGAATATCTAGTAAATGCTTTTGTTCTGTATTTAATGTTTCGATGACGAAGCAAGGAAATTGTGCATCTGATTTTATTTCGTCTATATAAATAGGATAGTTAAAAGAATTAAATAATGCTTTAGCTATAGCTTTTTGTATTTCGTTAATATAATTCATGTATTATTTGCTCCATGATGCTAAATATTCATCGAGAGCGTTCTTTAATATACCGTCAGAAGCTTTTCTTGTAGCTGCTTCTGCCTTCTCTTGCATATGTAGACCTTTTACGAATGACTTAGTTAAGCGTTTACCCAATACAGGAATAAAACGCCCTGGTTTTTGTCTATGGCCATCATTTACATATGAAGCATACGATGCTGTGTTCTGTACTTTAACAGTCGTATCATTAATACGTTCTGCTTCCCAGGACCGTCTCATATGTTCAGAATGTGTACGATATTTACCGTCTGGTGATATATTTACTTCACCGACTGGAGTAGCTGCAATAGCTTGTGCTAAATAATTTTGTGCTAAATTATCTGTGATATTTTCATTTAAAGAAGGAAGATTATTTTGTAATGCTTCTGTTCTTTTAATTAATTCATCAAAGCCAGATAAATCAACAGTTACGTCAGCCATTGTGCTTGCTCCTTAATGTGAGTTGTATTTCTTGATGTGTATCATATAATGCTACTTGTGAAGCAGCCGTATATTTAAAATGTCTGTTATTTCTAATCACTTCAATATCAGTACCAGGTCTAATCACAATGTCTGGAGACATAAATAAAACTACAGTTTGTGATGCGGAAGGTAATTTATTAACGATATCATTTGTTTGAAGTGTCTTAAAAGACAACCGACAAGGATAACTCACTTCTTCGAGTTCACCGTTAGTTATGATGCCTGTCGTAGGGTCTTGTATGGCTTTTCGCTGTTCAGTCAAAATACATGTATCGGTATAGAGCCGCTCGTAATGTTGTCTAGCTACCATCTTAATTTTCGATAACATGTAATATCAGTACCTTCTAGTGATAACCATTTATATGTAAGAGTAGATAACGTAGTAGCTGTATTATGAGCACTATCAAACTCAATTTCTGTGTCGCCTTCTTTTAATTTAGAAATAGGCTGTAAATCAGAAGATTGTAAAATAGTGTCTTTGTGATGTTCAATGAATCTTGCTGCTACACGTTTATCTAATAATTGGTTAAGTTCAGAAGGCAATTCTTCATCATTTAAAATATTCAAAAGAAATTGCCGTTCTGAATCATAGATATATTGAAGAACATTGTCATAATCTGGCGTTACATTAAAATGTGTAGCCATACGAATAAGCTCTTTAATATGTTCCATGTGTTAACCTATATTATTTTTTGAATGTTGCTTTAACGACTTTAGATTCGTTAGTCAAACCTACAGCATAATGTGCAGATACTACAACGTCAGTAGACAATGCTTTTGCATGACGTTCTGTTTCGAGCATAGCTTCAGCTTTAGTATAAATAGTTACAGCTGGAAGAGCTGGAGTACCATCTTCTACTTCTGGAGACAAGCATACGATGAAGTTGTCGATGTTAGCTTTAGAATCATCAATACGACGAGAAGCAACTACACGACAGCCAGCAATCATACCAATTTCACCGTTAATCATAACGTCAGCATTATATTTATTGCGGTCAATGAAGTTAGGGTCCAAACGAAGAGTTGTTACTTGGCTAGGAGCTACAAACAATACTTTTTCTGTATTGCCTTCTTCATTCAATTTATCCACAGCAGATACAACGCCTTCATAAGAAATAGCTTTAGTAGAAGTAGCTGTCAAAGTAGTAGTAGCCAATGCTGCCAACACATCGTTATCAATTTTATCTGCCATAGACAAAGATAATTGATGAGTAGCTTGACCTACAGGGTCACCTAAACCAGAGTTAACTGCTTTGTCAGTCAAAGTAATAGCTTTACCAGCTGTTTTAATTTGTACAGCTTTAGTAGAAGCAGTCATAACAGTAGTCGTTACTTCTGCACCTTCTGCAACATCTTCAGCTGCACCGATGTAAGCCCATACTGGAATTGTGATAGTGTCACCAGGAACACCTTTAAGGTCTTCATTTACTGCTGCGAATTGTGTGAATTTTAATGCTTTAGGCAAGCCAGCAGATACCATATCTTGCATAACTTGTGGATTAATAAGATTAGCTAATTTAGTTTCGTTTGCCATTGTTAGTTAAATTCCTTTTTATTAATTAATTAGAAAGTTCAGAATATAAATCTGGGTTAGTTTCTTGAAGTTGTACACGGTCAAGATAAGACATTTTATTAAATTGTTCTTTCGTGATACCGTCATGTGTTTTAGGAGTTGCATCACCAGGAACAACGCCCTTAATAGAATCTTGTTTAAATAAATAAGGGTCTGACTCTTTTAATGCCACAATTTGTTCTTGAATACCTGTGATAGTGTTATCTTCACCAATAGCTATTTTCGTGCGGTCTAATAAGCCAGTTAAAATAGTTTCGTTCATAGCACCGCTTTTACTTAATGCTTTTGTGATAGCTGTATCAATTTTCATATTCTTAATGTTTTCGTTATAATCAGCTTCCCTTTGAGTAGCGGCATCTTGAAGTTCTTTAATTTGAGATTGCAATGCTTCGTTCGCTTTATTAGCTTCGGATAAAGTACTAATATCATTCGTTAGGTTTTCAATTTCTTGTTTGGCTTGTTTATATGCATCATTTTTTTCGTTGAATTGTGCTTTTGATACATAGTTTTTGCCATAATCTTCAATAATGGCATTAATTTGTTCTTCTGTAAGATTGAGGGCTTGAAGTTGTTCTTTTGTCATGGATAAAATACTCCTTGAATTAATTAATACGTTTCGTTTTATTTTCGTGAGTCACATCTCACATTGGATTAATTGCTATTGCTTGTTCTTTATCGTCTTTAAGCAATAAAAAAAGACAAGATATTTATTTTAAATATTTGTCTTCCCATTCTTGATAATTCATATCTGGTATATATTCAGTTTTAGTGTCTGGTCTGGATGCACGTTCATTTATTTTTACATAAGGAATCATCGTAGACCGACAATAAGGATGAAATGGTGGTGCAGTTACACCTAATTTACAGTCAGACACATTAACGACTTTTTTATCGAGATGCCTACAAGTAGAGGATGTATGCTTATCGAGTGTCGCCAGTATCTGATATTGTTTAACATTTAATTCCGTGAAAGAATTAATTAATGCTTTTTCTTGTACGTAAGCAGTTTCTGTTTCGACTAGTCTACGTACATTAGAAGTTTGTGTATTAAATGCTTGTGAAATACGTTCTGTTGTTCTTTCAGATGCTTCTTGTGCAATTAAAGAACGTGTGATTTCTTGCTGTAATTTAATAATTAATGTATCTCTTTGTCTCCATATACGTTCCGAATAATTTAATGCATTCCAGGGTTCTTGAATAGCTGCCAATATTTGTTTTTTAGGTACTTGCCTAAATGTTTGGTAGTTACCCATAAGAGATTGAGTTAAATACGCTGCTTGATAATAACTAGATTGATATTGTTTAGATAAAAAAGTAGTCATTTCTGTATTTATATCAGCGGCCATTTCTTCTGCAAATTGTTGTGTATGTACCCATAAGGCTTCGATGCGTGATAATCTGGAACGAATAGATGCATTATCTAATAATTTAATTTGTTTATTGGATAAGTTTTTTTGTTGTGCTAGTTTTGTGTATTCTTTGAGGGTTAATTTAAATGCTTTTAATTCTCTATCTGTTAATTGTTTCTTAGCATCTTGCAGCGATAAGCCATTAGTATTTGCGTATTTTTGATAGAACGCCTGTATTTGTGAAAGTTGCTTTTCAAGAGCATATTGAGTTATGGAATTTAGTTTTTTGAATTCTTGTAGTGCATCTGATAAACCATCTTCTTTTGTTTGTAAAAATCTATCGTTCCAGTACATTATTCACCTTCGTAGGTATAATCTTGATTAAGTGTTTCTTGTCGTTCTTTTTTAATTTGTTTTAGTTCTTCATCAACATTCACAGTAAATGGATGATTAGCTACTAATGTTCTTTCAGATAAAATACCGACAGAATTTTTAATAGCATCAATTGTGTCTTGTTGGTTAACAGGTAAGTCTCTATTAAAGATAAAATTAATAGATTCAATACTAGGCAAATTATTAAGAGAACGATACGCATTAATAAAGTCCACTAAATGATGTAGAGATGCTTGAAATTCAGCTTCCATTTCATTAGCATCTAAATCAATGTCAGAATACATAGAATTGATATTCATTTGATTAGGGTTATTAGTCATACGGTCATCTTTAGCATCAAAGCCACGACCATTTGTAATAATAGCCCTTTCTAATTCTTTAATAATGGTTGTGTAATTCGTAGAATCTACATTTACTTGTAAGGCTTGTACATCACCTTCTATTTCTGGATTGCCAGATATTTTAATCACGCCATGTTTTGCTAAATTGTATCTAAAGTCAGCTAAGTCTGTACCTTCATAACCTTTAAGAATTAAAATCGTATTATGTACATCTTGTGACATAACATTAGCGAAATTAGAGAGCATTTGATTTAATGCATCTTGTAATGTTTTAATTTTGTCTAATAAGAATGTTTCATCAGAATTAGGCTTGAACCAAATTAATGGAACAGAAGACCAATTATAAGAAATATCATTTTTATGAATATAAGCAGTATTTAATTTAGAAGTATCTGGTGCTAATTGACCATTAGAATAAATATAATAATGAACACCTTCTGGCAAATAATATTCGACGTGTGTTTCTGTTGTCGTGATATTAGCACTTTGATATATTTCCACGTCATAAAAATGAATAAATGCATCGAGTTGTTTATGTGCTTCATCGTGCCAGAATGGAATTACATTTTCTGGTTTAAAGCGTTTAAAAGAAAGAGCACCTTGTTCATTAATATAAGGATGTAAATAACCAATAGAACACTGATATACGTCTTTACCTAATTCTTTTAATAGATTTTGAAAGCTAGGATTAAAATAATCAGTTACATCAATATCGTCATTTGTTTGTGTGTCGATTTGTTGAGACAATAAATAATTTGTCTTTTGGTCTACTAAATCATCGAATAAATTATTAATGATTTTATGATTAGGAATGATACCAGAAGCATCTTGCATATTTTGTTTGTCTGTATAAACTAAATGTTTAGGTTCTTGTTGCTGACCTAAATAATATTTTCTGGATAAGAGCATTTTACGTCGTTTAGTAGATGACAAGAATCGTTCTAATTCTGACTGAATGAATTCTTGTTCTGATACACCTTTATGTTGACGTATAATGTCTATCCATTGTTCAGTTGTATTCATTAAATAAATAATCCTTTATTATTCAAAAGAAAAAACAGGTTGTAATACATTTACTTTTTCAGCTACACCAGTCAATGCATCTGGAGCATCATCATGTAAATTTTTACCTTCTCGTTGATAAGAAGTGATAGCTTTATAAAACTCTGGGTATTTATTATGCCAATTTTGTGGAAAATAAATATGTTCCATTACCCATGTCGCATTCGATAAAATACGAGCTTGTTTATTTTTGGATTGATGGAACGGTCTTATGACTGTATGGTTAGTGTTATATGTATTTGTTAAATAATGAGATATTTGTCTTGCAAATCCTCTACCGCCATTATTAGATTCAATATCAGCTTGATTGACTTTATATTCAAAGATATGTTTAGCGACTAAGGGTTCTGTTATTTCCATTGGTTCATTTGTATAAATCACGTCAAGAATATAGGCTTCTTTTTGGTAAATACCATAAATAATAGAACATAAATAGTCAGAACCAGTATCAGCTGTATCTGTATATGACTGTATTTTTTCGAATTGTGGTAGAGTATCATATGTTTTAAATGACGTATATAATTGACCTTTTAAATCAATTGGTTCTTGTTGATAGTTAGCATAGAAGATATCTGGAGACATTAATTTCTTTTTCTCTTCATAAGAATCTCTGGACAATACTTCATCACACAACATCGTGCCGTCATCTTGTAAGGCTTTTAGAGAAATCACTTCAGCATCATCTTTAAAATGATTAATAATACGTCCAGCTAAATCATCAGATGCCCAGCGTGTCATAATAATAATTATTTTTCCGCCTTCTTCTAAACGAGATAGCATTGTATTAGTGAACCATTCATAATGAGATTGTTTCGTTAATTGATTATTTGCTTCTTGTGCATTTTTAATAACATCGTCAATAATCATCAAAGAACAGCCGAAGCCAGTTGCAGTACCAGAAGGGGATGTAGCCAAATAAGAAGAATATTGTCCTTCGAGTGACCACATATTCATAGCTGCATCACCTTGTTTTATTTTTACATCTGGAAATACATCAGAAAAAACTGGTATAAATGGCTCTACTTTTTGTGTTTGAATTGTATTTCGTACTGTTTTAGCAAATTGAGTAGAAAGTGTTTCATTATAAGAACCAGTCATTATTTTTTTAGTAGGGTCTTTACCGAACGTCCATTCCGCAAATAATGATGCAGTTCTTGATTTACCAGTTCGAGGTGGTATAGATATAACTAATACTTTTTTAGGAGAATTAAATACGAATTCTTGTAAGGTATTAGCCAATTGAACAAGATACTGTCTTGAGCGTTTATAAAAATCTGGAGCCATTAATTCACAATAATCAAAAAAATCACGTCGAGCTAATTCTAATTTAGCTTCATACGTGATATGTTTTTCGAGTTGTGGTGTCATTATCAATTGGGTATCAGAAGAAATTCGTATCACCTCCTTTTAGTGTTCGTATATGTTCATATATGTTAAAAACTACATAAGGATTATTAAGACTTCTTATTCTCAATTAGATTTGTAGCGAGAGAACGAAGGTCTTCTGTCGACAAATTTTGTAGTGGATTATTAATAGTTGTATTCATAGTGACTTTTTGTTCATAAGCAGCATCCATTTTATTTAATAAATCAAGTGCTTTTAATCTATCTGCATATTTAATATCATCTGCATTTACAAACTTAGTTAATAATTCACGACGTTCTTCAATTGAAATAACTGTTTTTTTAATTCGGTCTTCATCAGAACATCCAGAGGCTTTTTGTAAATAGTCAATGTAGGCTTTAATGCCAGGCTTTGCAAGGTTCTCTGTTGCCATATTAGAAATGACTTTATATGTTTTTTGTGAGTAACCAGCAGCTTTAACAGCATCGAAACCATTATTGCCATTTGAGACATATGCTTCACAAAAAAGAGCTTGTTTTCTTGTTAGCACATAGCCATCAATCATTAATTTACCTTTGTCATTTTTTTTGAGTGCGATAAGTCTCACCTCATTTTTTTAATTGAAATATAGATAGCTAAAATAAATGTTTTTTTATATGTCTTGTTATCATTTATCGTTTAAGATAAAAAATAAAGAAAGTTGCTATAAAACTATTGATTTTTTAATTAGTAGAACATTTGTTCTTATTTTAGGATAAAAAAATAACCCTCTTAATTAAAAGAGGGTATTTTTCTTTTTTGCTTTAATTTTTTTTCACTTTACTATACTTTACATAGGAGGATATATAATTATGGACTTTTGGCTAAGAAATTTATTTTTGAAAGGAGGTTAATGTAAAAACAAATATGACCAGAAAAAAAGAATTAAACTTGTTTTGCTTCTACACTAACGATATTACGTGGCAGTATATGAATAGTCATGAAAATTAGCGAAGTCCTAGACGATTAAATTCTTCGTCTATTTTCTTAAATATATTTTCTGTACGATGGTATTCTTTGTGTTGTAAATAATTATCTATTTTATAATCAATAATAGATAAGGCTTGTATAAGAGATTGTTTAGGTATATTGGATTTAAACACATGGTATTTAAATTCGCCGCCGTCATATATCGTATATTTTAATACATCTTGCTCTGGTCCTAACATCATATCTGAAGGTAAATCATTAACAGTATATATATAATCATGTTTAGTTTCTTTTAGAGAGATATGTTTAAATATATTATACTGTCTTGATTTTATTTTATAGAACATATATTCGAATATATTAGTAAGTATCACGAACAATAATAGAATTATCATTAAGAATAAAATAATAGAAGCAAGATTTATTAATGTGAAATATTGAGTAAGCATGAGATTATGTTCTCCTTTTTATTTAATTAAGATATACAGTAGATTGAGAAATGCGTTTTTCTTCTTTCGCCCCAGTTTTTAATGTGCGAATTAATTTCCAGTGTTTAGAAGTAGGTTCTTCATTGTGTTGGAGTCTAAAATATGTATCAATATCTCTTAGGAGAGAAATTAATTCTTTATTATATAGATTTAGTGATTTAGAGTAGAAGGAAATACCTTTGATGGTATTTGGATTATAACAATAACAGTCAAAGATATTAAATTGTTCCAGCCGTTTTATATATATTGGCGGCAATGGATTTATAAAAAAGAAATGCATAGAATATTTTTTAAGTGGAGGATTATGAGGAGCTTCATCTACATAATCATGAATAATAAAATTCTTAGATGGTGTATACCAATTGTAAAAGTCCATAGTTTTTTATATCCTTTCCGTTAATAATCTACGTTATAAATCAAAATAAATGCTATTGCTAATATAATAAACATAATTATCATATGATTGGGTTCTCCTTTTCTTGGAGTAATTTACAGATATCTTTTAATGCTTTAGATAATACGATTTGAATAAAACGAAGTGTACATCCTTTTTGGGTAGAGCCAGCGACTTTCCATTCTATTGCTATGTTAGCCATTGGTATATCTAATAAATAATAGCTAGTAAGAAGTAATTTATGCCTAGCATTATCTAGTTGATTAATTGTGGCTATCACTTGCTGTTGTACTTTAAGATATTCTCTTTGAGCTTCTTTTTCTACTTCTTGGTATTGGATAAGCAAGGATTGTAATTCTTCGTCGCCGATTTTAGATATATCTTGTTGGTATAACTGAACCAGAGCATCAGATTGTTTTAAAGATAGCTTGGCGTTGCGATATTGTTCGAGATATCTGCGAGCTTTCTTTAGATTATAATAAGGTTCATCCTCTCCGAAGAGTGGTTCTTCAATATAGTTAGGTGAATTATCTAATAATTCTTTAATTAATTCTTTTTGTTGTTTAGTGTACTTCATTAGTCATATTACCTTTCTATTAATTATTATTTATTGTCTTTCAATTAATCTCATAGCACGTACTTCAGTCATGCGGATTTGTTTTTCTGTCAATTTTAATTCTGTAGCTATTTCTGCGTGTGTTTTATCTTCTATATATAAGCCATTAAGAGTAGCAAATTCTGTAGGGCTTAATATACTCATATCAATATGACCGAAAGCTGCGTTATTTAATGCATTTTCTAATTGTTCTTCTGCATCTCTATCAACAATCGTATCAATTAATTCTTCGCCTTCGTCTAAGGACGTTACATTTAATTCAACTGTAGAAATAGCATTTAATATAGAAATAATTGTAGTTTCTTGAATATTAGTGAGTTTAGCTATTTCTGTAGTTGTAATTGGCTTTTTTAGTCTTTCTAATAATTGTTTGGCTTTATTTATTTTTCGTAAATTGTTAATGGCTTGTTCAGATATTTTCATGACCTTAGTACGTCTTAAATATTTAGCCATTCGTCTAATAATAATTTGTTTTGTGTAAGTCATAAAAGAAGCATCTTGTGTATATTCATAATTAGGGAAGGCTTCTAGGACTGCAATCATACCTTCTTGAAATAAATCTTCAATATCACCCTTATCTCTATAAATTTGTGCTATGGAAATAATATGGCGACTTTGAGCTAATATAATAGTGTCTTTGATTTCTCTTTTTCGTCTAGTAGATGGTGTTTCATAATATTCTTTAAATAAGGCTTTTTCTTCTTCTTTGGTTAATACTTTACTACTATCAATAATGGTTGAAATTTTCATTGGTTTTTATATCACTTTCTGGGTAAATAAATTGAATTAGTATTATTTGCTGTATAGGGAATTTACATATAAAAAAGGAGCCATATGTTATGTTTAATATTTTGGCTCCTTAGATATATGTGATATACATCCCTTAACGGCCTCTTCACTATTCACATTACCGAGAAAGGGTTTTCTTAATCACATTAGATATTTAATTTTTTTTGACTAATTAATCTTCGTCATCATACTTTTTATTGTAGATGCTTTCTGGGAAGCTTAATAAACAAACATGAGTTGTTACATGAGTGTATACATGAAAGCGACCTTCAAGATAAATACAATTGTAAAGAACATCGTCTTTATATAATGTAGCACAAACTGAAAATTCATAATCATCATCGTTATGTTCAAAACCAGCAAAACCACAAGAGACAGGTAAGAATTCTTTAAATTCACCAAAGACAATTCCTTTTAACATTGATTGTCTTTCTTCATAACTGTATTCATTAGTCATGATATCTTCAAATAAATATCTGTCGAATTTCTTTTCCAAACGTTTAATATTTTTCTTAATTTCTTTTGCTCTTCTATTTCGTTGTTCTTCAGTTATTGGCATTTGTTTTTTCTCCAATCTATATTAGTTAATTATTTACGTGTCATTTATTTTCATTGTTTTGTCTACTCACCCTTCATATTACTATGGAGCTATTTTATTAATCACAAATTAATCTTTTTCTTTTTGCGAAGCATTAAAGATACTAATTGTTGTTTCATCTAATTCAATGTTATATAGGGCTGCTAAATATTCCATAGCCATTTTGAATTGATTTTCTGTGTCTTCTTCAGTGCCCATAAGCATATACATTAAATTAAATACGTCTAGGCCTCTACGTTCATCTGTAGATACACATTCATCATTCATACAATAATATCTTTCCTTGCCGTCTTTATAAATAACTACTGCAAGTTGTTTATCATCTTTATGGAAGATGCAATTAAATCTAGTTCTGACTGGTAAGCCTAAAATATCAGAAATACCATTTTTTTCAATAAAGGCTTTTGCTTTAGTCCAGGACATAAGCACTTTTGTTTCATTCGCTGCGGCGACTTCAAACATTTCACCGTTCATAATTTTGTCAATGTTATATCGTGTTCTATCAATCATAGATAAGTATTTACATTCATTTACCTTTGGATAGTCAACGTTAACAATTTTTGCACAAGCAAGATATTGATATGGAGATAATAACTGAATTAAATCATCTGGAAAATAGAACATTAATTCTGCAAAAAATACACTATGACCAGCATTAAATGCAACTGGGTTCATAACATACACATTTTTAACTAATTCATTGCCTTGTGTTTTAATTAACACATTAGCTTTCTTAGCAACAGATAGATAATTTTCTACTGTTTTTTTGGCTACTTCAAAACGTTCAGATAAAATATCAACAATGTCTTGTTTTTGAAGAGGTTTTTTCTTTTTCTCATCAATAGTAACTAACTTATTTTCTTTATTTAGGTATTGAGCTAAATAAAAAGTATACATAGCATAGTTAGCATTATTTAATCGACCTAATACTTTATTAGATAAGAAATAATAACTTTCTGCATCTTTGTCATAAATCTTAATGTAGTTGCAGTTATTCGTGAAGAATTTCTTTCTATCAGTTATAAACCGATTTAATTCTTTTTTTGTATCTGGTTTTTTAGCCATAACAATTTCCTTTCAATTTCTAGTTTTCTTTCCCATCTGCAAGAAGTTTTTGGTATCTTTTCTCCTAGTGGGCTGGGAAGAATTTACGATGTAAAATAATGATTTTACGACCATAACGTCGTATTGATATATTATTTTGTCTACCATCAAAAATAGTGCTATATATTAGAATATAGAATATAGGACTTTTTTGACATTCAGTTAAATTTATCTTTTCGTATTTTTTCTACTTCACATATATCATAAGTTAAATGTCATTGTCTGTCAAGAACATATTTTATCTTTTTTTATTATTTCGTACATTTGTTATGAGTTATGTGTTTTTTGTTCTTCGATATATATATTACGTATCTGACTATTAATTAAACAATAAAGGTTAAAAATATTTTTTTATACAAGAATATAGAAGATACAGAATATATGTTTTTTGTCTTCACCTACATATTACCTAACATCAAATATCTTATTTTTGAGATATTTTTATTTTTTTGTATTTTCATCTTTAAAATTGTATTTAACGTAGATAGTATCTATATTTTCATATGTTTTTTAGTACTATTTTGTTTGAAAAAAGTTTCCCATCTGCAAGAAGTTTTTGGTATCTTTTCTCCCAGCCCGCTAGGAAAGATTTTAGTGTACTAAAGTGCTATTTTCCCCTGTATATGTCGGTATAAAACATTATTTTGGGTAGGAGCAAAAATAGTGCTATATATTAGAATATAGAATATAGGAAAAAGTTTCGCTTAAAATTTAGATGTGGTGAAGGAGAGTTATCGACTGAACACACATCGTCTGCTAACTTCACTTAATACATTATAGGTTGCTATTTCATATATATAATGCGGAAGCTATTGTGTGTCATATCTACAACTACATATTACTGGTAAGCTTATTTTAATGTCACATCTAGTTTTGAATTTAAATAAAGATATCTTAATACATTATGTATCTTTGTTTCATAATCATAATGCGTATCTTAAACTCTTCACCCTTAATACTACCTATATCTGTTTCTATTAAATACATATTGAGTAGAAAATATTTTTGTAGTAGTAATTTTGTTGGTCACCTATATATTACCTATTAAGTTTCTTATTAAGTGTGTTACATAAAATTTTTTTGTAAATTATATATACTAGGCCAGCACGTCTAGCATAGTCGAGTAGTTTAGCATAACCCTGGCCTTCTATTACATTCTAGGAGGGCAGCTTATTTGTGTCATTGCTATTAATGTGTAAAAAAACTGCTACTTTTATACCTAAAATATTGTTATTTAGATAGTATGTGGTTGATTATCTGGTAAAAGTCTAAAACTCATTATTTTTGATATAGTATGTGTTAAATAATTAATATGGTATTGCTATTAAGAATATTATTTAAATAATGTGGTTGCCATACTATATGTTGTTGCTCTTAGTAAGAAATATTCAGTAAAAGACTATGTGGCTGTTTCTCTATTCAAAAGAAGCACACAATTTAGTCCTTTCTTTGTCTAATATGATTCAATAACTCAATATGTGGCTAAATCATGCTTTAATTTTTAATCCTAACAAGAAAATGCCCTCTTTTAACAGATTCGGAGAGTTAGTATGTATGTTAGGTTCTAATCAAAAGAAGTACAGGGAGTTTAATTTAGATATGCTATGCTAACGCTTCGGCCAGCGTTAACGCTTTCCTGTACAAGAAATAGTCTGCAAGAGCAGTTTCCGAAGATATTTCAGTTAAGGCTGCAAAAATCACTCTGTTCTTCTTATGATTAAGAAAATTAGCCATATTATAGTTTTCTGAATATTTCCTAAGCAAGATAATATAATTTAGCCTAAAATAAGAGTATGTTTTTATTTAACACATACATATAGATTGAGCAGATATTATTAACTGCCCTAATGAGTGTTCTTGATTAAGAAATTAGCCACATATAATGATGGCTGAATATATCTTAATCAAAACAAGAACATACTACATCTTTACTAGCATGGTTAAGATATAAAAAAAGTACAGGTTTTTATATCACTTTTGACACTTTAACAGATATTATAATAAAAGAACCACCATAGATATTATTTAAATAAAAAAGAAGGTATTAGTACGAATTATATTATCTGAAAGGCCGAGTTATCATAATAGACCGAGCATATGTAGTTAAGCGGCCTTAAAGCAATTAATATTTAATAGCTCTTATTATGTTTTAATAGCATCTGCTGAAGTAGGCTTAGCTTATGAAAAAACAATAGAAAATACATAAAAAAAATACCCTCTATGTTATGTAGAGGGTATTCATTCATATTAAGTTGTTATTTCATTTCAGAGGCATGTAATTGAGTATCATACCAATTTATATATTGTTCTAATGCTTCTTCTAAGATAGGTTCTAAGATTTCATTAGATTCACAGATAAATTGATATTGTTCTTCTGGAGTCATAGCTTGCATACGTTCTTTTTGTTTATTTGTCTGTTTCGTTAATGCTTGCATAGGAGATTGATTATTTTCTAATCGGTAACGTAAGGTCATAGCATTTAAACCAAATGCATCAGCCATATCAATTACATTAACAGTTAATGGTATTTCATCAAATAAAGGCATCTTCGTATTATTTATTTTATTGCGTTGTTGTTGTTTAAGAGTAGCCCAACGACAATTATCTTTAGAATAACCTTTAGTATTATCAATTCTATCGATAGTTAAACCAGGTGTATAGCTATCATACATATCACGTTTAAAGTTATCGAAGTTTTCCCATTCTTCACAGTAACCTAATAAAGAATACGTTCCGTGATATGGTTGTGTACTATTATTGCATCTGGATTTCATTTGTTTCCATTGATGATAGAATGGTGTATCTGACATACCATGTGTAGAAACACTATAACGTCTACCAGGTTCATAATTATTAAAAGATGTATCTTTCGTTCCAGTTAATTCACCAGTACAACGAATTTCTTCTTCCCATGTTTCTAAGTTTAGTACATGGTATTGATGGCCTTTTTCATGGTCAAAAGCTACTTCTTCAATAATTTCAAATCTACCAGCTACTTTTTCTTGTAATTTTTCTAATCTAGTCATATTTGGTTTTCCTTCTGCATTCATTTCATAATGAATGACTTCTAAAATAATAAGAATGTGACTAAAAAACATAGTGTTTTTTAATGCTTCACCCTGTATATTACCTATCAAGGTGTTAGCTTAACGTAAAAATATTTTTCGAGAACAAAGTTTTTCATATATAGAAATATAAGAAAATAGTTTAATGATTTTGTCTGTCATCTTGTATATTACCTAACAAGATGTATATTAGTGTGTGACAAGCAAAAATATTTTACGAGAACAAAATTTTCATATGAGAATATAATTTATATTTTTGTTCGTCACCCTAATATTACCTACTGGTATTTCTTAATCACACAAAAGAATAAATTCTTTTTATAAATTTTCTTGTATTTTTTAAGATAACCATTGTCTGTGTACTTTCTTCACTAGAAAGTCTTGAAAGGCGGCTATGTTAATCGTCTTCTTTTTATGAGAAAATGAAATAACCATTCCGTCATATTCTGGGTCTTGCTCCATTTGATGTACTAAAGCAGTTGTTTTAGTTCTGCCGATATCAAATAGTTTGGCTAGATTAGTTACACTAGCCCATTCTTGTTGCATACGCTATGGCCTCCTTAGCCATAACTCCCAATAAAATAAAAACCTCACTATCATAATACTGCATATACAATTATTTGTCAAGAACAGTCATTGACTTTTTATTTCATATCCAGTATACTAAACATATAAAGGAGGAATCCACAAATGAAAAATATTCAATTAAAACAATTAAGATTATCCAAAGGATTCAAAACACAGCAACAAATAGCTGATGCTATTCAAAAGTATGTAGTAAAACATGGTTATGCACAGAGTTATACGAGAACAGCCTATACGATGTTAGAAAATGGCTTAGTTAAAAATGTACCAGAGTATGTCGTAAAAGCCCTTCAAGATATATTAGATACACCTACTATACAAGAAGTATTAGATTCAGCACATACTGTATCTAATAATAGACAAGCTATGAGAGATGCATTACTACATAAATTAGATGCATTAACCGATGAAGAATTTGAAGCTGTATTAACGATAGTTAATATGTTAAGGAGATAATATATGTTTATTGAAGAAAGGACGTTAAAAAATGGTAGTGTCTCCTATCGTTATGGAGAGACATATAAAGACCCTTTAACCCATAAATATAAAAAAGTATATATAACGTCATCGAAAACAGGTAAAGCCGTACAAAAAGAAATACAACGTCAATTACAAGATAAAATAGATGCTATTATAAATGGTTTAACCATAAAAAAATCTATAGTTTTAGGTCAACTTATTGATGAATTTGCTGATTCGGAACGCAATATACGAAAAGTGACTACACAACGAAATATAGATAAATATGCTTCGGTTATTAAGAAATGGTTTAATCCAGATATAGTAGCTACAGAATTAAAGGCTATTCATATTCAAAAAATAATTAACGAAAAATTAACGGAATTATCCTGGTCGTATGTGAAAGCTACGTATGGTTATTTAAGACAAGCCTATAAGTATGGAAAAAGAGTAGGTTATTTATCTACTATCGATATGTTTGATAATATCGTGTTACGTAAGCCAATTAAAACACCAGAGCAATTACAGGCTATAAAAGGTAAGTTTTTATCTAAAACTGAATTAGATGAATTACTAGATAAAGTAGAACAAAAAAATCCTAGAGCTGCTAAATTATTTACATTTTTATCATTAACTGGTTTACGTATCGGTGAATTACGAGCACTACGAGTACAGGATTATAATGCCAAAGATAAATACATAGAAGTGAATGCTACCCTATCACAAAAGAATGAAAGACTAGCACCGAAAAATGAATACTCATTTAGACGTGTATCATTAGGTAAGCCAGCACAAATGATTCTAGCGTATTTCATTCAACTCAATCATACAAGGCAACAAATCATGGATAAATATGATAATCCAGATAATTATATTTTCGTTACAGATGGAGGTCAGCCCTACGATATTCAATTTTTGAATAAATTATTGAAGAGTATACCTTTCCATAAGCATGTATCGACACATACATTTAGGCATACACATATATCATTATTAGCAGAAGCCAATATTCCATTAAAAACGATTATGGAACGTGTAGGACATAATGAACCTAAAACTACGTTATCTACGTATACTCATGTTACACAAGAAATGAAAGAGCAAGAACAACGATTTTTAGATACATTATCTGTATAATAAAGAAGAGCACCTTTAACAGGTGCTTTTTTTATGATTATATTTAATTCTGAAAAAGGGGAAAATAAGGGGATAAAAAGGGGAAAAAATAGTGAAATATATATGATTTTTAATGAACATATACGAACATATAAAAATAAGAAAAGTACTACAGGATATCTGGTTTAACAGACATTCCATAGTACTTTTAATTAATATTTGATTGAATGGCGGAGAGGGTGGGATTCGAACCCACGGCCCCTTGCGGAGTCACTGG
>PVML01017154.1_pt1 | contig 32507 bp, 43 predicted proteins | sample 1853371 | NCBI WGS metagenome assembly PVML01 (sample SAMN08533508, study PRJNA380276) | Human gut metagenome, whole genome shotgun sequencing project. | isolation source: participant 1, chromium library | host: Homo sapiens | collected 2017 | reverse complement strand
CCGGTTTGCGTACCGATTTGTCCTTCTGCTGGTCGGAAAAGTCAGGGAACCCGAAGCTTCATTAAAGCATGTCCTCCTTGTCGGAGCCGGGGCTGCCGGTCAGATGATCCTGCGGGATATCAAGCATGCGGAAACAGTGAAGGAAAAGGTATGTTGCTTTATTGATGATAATCCGAATAAATGGGGACGTTACATCGACGGAATCCCGGTCGAGGGTGGACGCGACGAGATCATGCGGGTATGTGTCAAGTACCATATCCAGAAGATTTATGTAGTAATTCCGAGTGCATCTTCGGAAGCAAAGAAAGATATTTTAAACATCTGTAACCAGACAGGGTGTGAACTCTTAAATCTCCCCGGGATGTATCAGTTATATACAGGCGACGTGACTGTCAGCAACATGAAGGAAGTTGCCGTGGAAGATCTTCTCGGTCGTGATCCGATTAAAGTCAACATGGATGAGATATTTCAGCATCTGAAGGGAAAAGTCATCATGGTCACCGGCGGGGGCGGATCCATCGGATCAGAGCTCTGCCGTCAGATCGCAGCCCATGGACCAAAACAGCTGATCATCTTTGATATCTATGAAAATAACGCATACGATATCCAGCTGGAATTAAAGAAGAAATACCCAGAACTCGATCTCGCCGTCCGGATCGGTTCTGTCCGTGACAGCCGGTTGATGTTTAAAATCTTCGAGACATACCGCCCGGAAATCGTATACCACGCGGCGGCCCACAAGCATGTACCGCTGATGGAGGACAGCCCGTGCGAGGCAATCAAGAACAATGCCATCGGTACATATAAAACAGCTTACGCAGCTCTGGTTTATGGCTGTAAACGTTTTGTCCTCATCAGTACAGACAAAGCTGTTAACCCGACGAACGTTATGGGGGCGTCCAAGAGACTCTGTGAGATGGTCATCCAGTCCTTTGATCATATGGTAAAGGCAGGACGTGCATATGAACTTCCACAGCTCTTTACCCACAGCATGACTGATATGACAACCAAACCGGAAGTTATTGAGGCATTAAAACACGCAAAGACGGAGTTTGTTGCCGTACGTTTTGGAAATGTTCTCGGAAGCAACGGTTCCGTTATCCCACTCTTTAAAAAACAGATCGCTGCAGGTGGACCGGTGACCGTAACACATCCAGACATCATCCGGTACTTCATGACGATCCCGGAGGCTGTCAGTCTGGTATTACAGGCCGGAACCTACGCTCATGGCGGAGAAATCTTCGTCCTCGACATGGGAAAACCTGTGAAGATTGATACCCTGGCCCGCAACCTGATCCGTCTTTCCGGACATAAGCCAGATGTAGATATCAAAATCGTATACAGCGGTCTGAGACCGGGCGAAAAGTTATATGAAGAAAAGCTGATGGCGGAAGAAGGCCTGAGAAAAACGCAGAATGACCTGATCCACATCGGATGCCCGATTCCATTTGATATTGAGGTGTTCTTAGGACAGCTCGAGAACCTGATGGAAACAGCATATAAGAACAGAGATAACATCCGGGAGGTATTAAAGAAAGTCGTTTCTACCTACCATCCGGCAGAATAGTAAAGGAGAGGTCGCAATGTATAAAGCTACAGATATGAAACCTTTTGAGCAAAAAGTATTTCGATATTTATATAATAGGGACAACCAGCAAACTTAAGTATTTACAAGGGTTTAGCTGCTTAAGCCCATATCTTTTTCAATTTTTGTGACCAAACAGAGGATTCATGTGGCGAGAGCAAGTTGAACACTGAAAATGCGGTGACACTGGCGATTGCTTCTTAAACCCAAACAAGTGGCAAACAAAAATTTATAGAAAGGAAATGGACTTAAGCCTGGGAGAGATAATCTTACAGGCTTTTGTCGTGTATGAAAATAAATTAGCAATCAAAAGTACTTAATCTCGGAATGCGACTTGCGATTGTTTCTACAGATGAATAAAGAGCAGGTTGCTGGAGAACGATTACTTTTAATTTACATTCTAAACCTCCGTTAAACCATGAAGCTATAGAGACAAGATGCAATCGGCATCAGTGAAGGTGTAGGTCATTATTCTGAGGGAGGGCTTTTTAAATATAGATAATTATTGTGAGTTAAGTGTACAGAGGAGTTAAAAATGAATAAAAAAATTGCAGTAGCAGGAACTGGATATGTTGGATTGTCGTTGGCAGTGCTGTTAGCACAATATAATGAGGTAGTTGCTGTTGATATCATTCCAGAAAAAGTTGAACTGATAAATAACAAAAAATCTCCGATTCAGGATGATTACATAGAGAAGTATCTTGCTGAGAAGAAATTAAATTTAATAGCGACAACAGATGCAAAGTCTGCATACGAAGGTGCCGATTTCGTTATTATCGCTACGCCTACAAACTACGATAGTACGAAAAACTTCTTTGATACATCAGCTGTTAAAGCTGTGATCAAGCTTGTAAAAGAGATTAATCCGCAGGCAATTATGATGATCAAATCCACGATTCCTGTAGGATTTACAGACAGCGTAAGAGAGGAGTATCAGACTGATAATATTCTTTTTAGTCCGGAATTCTTAAGAGAGTCAAAGGCTCTCTACGATAATCTCTACCCAAGCAGAATTATTGTTGGAACAGATAAGGGTGATGAGAGGCTTGTAGCAGCAGCTCAAGAGTTTGCATTCCTTTTACAGGAGGGTGCTATCAAGAAAGATATTGATACGCTCATCATGGGATTTACTGAGGCAGAGGCAGTAAAACTTTTCGCAAATACATATCTTGCACTTCGAGTTTCATATTTCAACGAATTAGATACATATGCAGAGACTAAAGGCCTTGATACACAGGACATTATCAATGGTGTCTGCTTGGATCCAAGAATCGGATCACACTATAACAATCCATCATTTGGATACGGTGGATATTGCTTGCCAAAGGATACAAAGCAGCTCTTGGCAAACTATGCTGATGTTCCACAGAATATGATGTCTGCAATTGTTGAATCCAATCGTACCCGTAAGGACTTTATATCGGATAGAGTTCTTTCCATGGCGGGATACTATGGTTACTCCAATCGTGGTGATTTTTCAGTAGCATATGAGAAAAAATGTGTGATTGGTGTTTATCGTCTAACTATGAAGAGTAATTCTGATAACTTCCGTCAGAGCAGTATCCAGGGTGTTATGAAGAGGATAAAAGCAAAGGGAGCAACCATTGTTATTTATGAGCCAACTTTGGAAGATGGTAGCACTTTTTTTGGTAGCAAGGTAGTAAATGACATGGAGAAGTTCAAGTCTATTAGTCAGGTCATTATTGCTAACCGATATGATGCTTGTCTTGATGATGTGAAGGATAAGGTTTATACCAGAGATCTTTATGGAAGAGATTGATTATATAAATAATATTTTATGAAGTGAGGAAAACATAATGAGTGAAATGATTCGTCGTTCTATACCTTTTAGCCCGCCAGATATATCGGATCTTGAGGAAAGAGAAGTAATTGAAGCATTGAGATCAGGATGGATCACAACTGGTCCAAGAACGAAGGCGCTTGAAAAACGCTTGGCTGAGTTCTGTCACACATCGAAAGTTGTTTGTTTAAATTCTGCTACTGCTGCTGAAGAACTGAATTTCAGGATCTGCGGTATAGGCGAATCTGACGAAGTAATAGTACCTGCATATACATACACGGCATCAGCTTCTGCTGCAATCCATTGTGGAGCTAAGGTTATCTTTGTGGATAGCCAGAAAGACTCACCGGAAATGGATTATAAGAAAGTAGCTGAAGCTATAACAGAAAGAACTAAAGCAATCGTGGCTGTTGATTTGGGTGGAATTATAGCGGATTACGATAAGTTATTTGAAGTTGTAGAAAAGAAAAAGAATTTATTTAAAGCAAAACAAGGAAATGACCTTGGAGCCAGAATTCAACAAGCTGTAGGACGTGTACTTGTTTTTGCAGATGGTGCACACAGCCTCGGTGCAAGTCGAAATGGTAAGATGTCCGGAGAAATCGCTGATTTTACAGATTTCTCTTTCCATGCAGTGAAGAATTTTACCACAGCTGAGGGTGGAGCAAGTACATGGAGAGATATTCCAGGTATCGATAATGAGGAGATTTACAAGCAGTATCAGTTGTTCTCTCTTCATGGTCAGTCTAAGGATGCTCTTGCTAAAACACAGATTGGTGCGTGGGATTATGATATTGTCGGACCTTGGTATAAATGCAATATGACGGATATTATGGCAGCTATTGGTTTAAGACAGCTTGACCGTTATCCTGGCATTCTTGCGAGAAGAAAAGAAATCATCGCTAAATATGATGCTGTTTGTGACGAACTTGGTGTGAAGCATCTGATTCACAGTGGTGATAATTTCCAAAGTTCTAATCATTTGTATCTCACAAGAATCCCTGGTGCTTCTGATGAGGTGCGTAGAGAAATTATCATTAAGCTTGCAGAGCGTGGGGTAAGTACCAATGTTCACTACAAGCCCCTCCCGCTGATGACAGCATATAAGGCAATGGGATGGGATATCAAGGATTTCCCGAATGCATATAATTACTACATGAATTTGATTACACTTCCTCTTCATACAAAGCTGACAGATGAGGATGTTGAGTACGTAGTTGAGAATTTTAGAGATGTGGTTAAGGAATACTTGTGAAAAATATCTCATCAGTATTCTTGCCGGCATATACATAGCCGTAGTACTCTGGATTACATTGATTTCAAGAATAGGGACGGGACATCGAGCTATTCTTTACCCGTTCCATTCTTATGTAGAAACATTCAATGGAAGTTGAAGATCATTTGAAGAAATCATTGAAAACATAATTCTTTTCATTCCATTTAGCATGATATTGGGTGCTGTTGAGAATTATGAATGTAAGAAAGTCATTGTTGCTGGACTGTATTCATCACTGGGGATGAATTATTTCAGATATTTTTTTCGTGGAACATTCGAATTTGATGATCTTATACACAACACTTTTGAAGCAGTAATTGGCCATCAGATTATTGAAAATATTGGATTTAGAACGGAGATTAAGAGGAAGCAACTTAGAGTTTTTTTCATTATGTTTTTTTTCGATCATTAGTCCAATAGCAATCCAGAGTGTGCAACATCAACACATGGTTAAATTAGCTGGCAGATATGATCGCTAAGATGGCACAGAGAATCTATCAGTCCTTAATGGCAAGAGTGGTTATGCATAGAATACGGACGTGTATATCGAGTCTTTACCAGATGGATGCATAAATATAAAAGGAACTTCAGATAAAAATACTTGGTTTCCAATAGGACAGATTGACCTAAAACCGGATGAATATGTGTTCTCTGGTTTGTCAGATGTTGATAAGAATACTGTTGGCCTCGTATTGGAAACTGATAATAACAGAATTATTGATGATGTTGGACCGGTGGATGAAGTTACATTTGAACTATTGGAGGGCACTGACATAAAAGCTTATGTAATTGTATATATAGGATTTAACTGTGATAGCTATGCCGGTAATATATAGAGAAGGATAAGAAAAGATGCTCAAAAAATGGGATAAGTTACCTGACTTTATGAGAACTGCTGAAGTCAAACCATATTATGACAGTTTAAAAAAGAAGAAGATTAGTCTTGCTCTAAAAAGAGCAATGGATCTTGTTGGAGGAATAATCCTTCTCGTCATCTTAACTATTCCAATGGCAATTATCGCAGTGTGGATTAAGTTAGACTCAGAAGGCCCTGTTTTTTATAGACAGGAGCGAATCACAATATATGGCAAGCATTTTAAAATCCATAAATTCAGAACAATGGTCAGCAATGCGGATAAGATTGGATCCGCTGTAACGGTTGGTAATGACAGCAGAATTACAAAAGTTGGAGCAAAGCTCAGAGGATGCAGATTAGATGAACTTCCACAGGTTCTTGACCTTATTTCTGGTAATATGAGCTTTGTTGGAACCAGACCCGAAGCTGTTAAGTATGTAGAAAAATATAAACCGGAGTATATGGCCACACTTCTCTTACCTGCTGGCATCACATCCGAAGCATCTATTCGTTACAAGGATGAAGCTGAATTGTTAGATGTAGCAGATGATGTGGATAGAGTATACGTGGAAGATGTTCTTCCAGAAAAGATGATATACAATCTTGATTCCATCAAAAACTTCTCCTTTATTGGAGAGATAGCCACTATGTTTAGAACTGTGTTTGCGATTCTTGGAAAGGATTATGAATAAAATGCCAGAGAGAAAAATAGTCGATGGTTTGGTTTCTATTATCATGCCATCTTGGAATACAGAAAGATTTATTGCTGAAACGATTCAGTCTGTGATTGATCAGACATATAAAAATTGGGAAATGATAATTGTGGATGACTGCTCTAAAGATAATACAGATACAGTAGTAGCATCTTTTAAGGATAACCGAATCAAATATCTCCATAATGAAAAAAATTTAGGTGCTGCATTAACTAGAAATAAGGCAATGCGTGAAGCACAGGGGGAATGGATTGCTTTTCTTGATTCAGATGATCTTTGGACTTCGGAGAAGCTTGAGCATCAAATTAATTTCATGAAGAAAAACGGATATAGCCTTTCTTTCACCGAATATGAGAAGATAGACGAAGAGTCCAAGCCACTTAACATTTATGTGTCTGGACCTGAAAAGGTTAATAAGCATAAGATCTATAATTATGATTACATTGGTCAACTTACCATGATGTACAGTGCAAAGGAATTTGGGCTCATTCAGATTAAAGATATCAAGAAGAATAATGACTATGCTATTAGATTGCAACTCTACAGGAAATCTGGCACTTGTGCATACCTTCTGAAAGAAAACTTGGCTAAGTACAGAGTAAGAAAAGTTAGCATTAGTCATGACAAGTTCAGAAGAAAATTTAAGAGCCATTATGATTTGTTCCATATGTGCGATGAGAAGCCAGCGGTAGTTGCTATGTGGTATACATGTTGGAATATGTTTTATGGGGTACTGAAAAAAAGAAATTACGAGAAGAGTATATAGGGTGAGTGTGAAATGAAAAGAATCCTTGTTGTAGTTCAGAACTATCCGAATAACGATGGTGGTGTAGCATTGATGTATGTGCATACACGCAACAAATACTACGTTCAGCATGGGTTGGGAGTATGTGTCTTGAATTTTTCTGCCGAACAGGGATATTTTAAAGATGGGGTAAAAGTTCTTTCAGTTGAAGAATATAACGAATCAAAAGAAATATATGATGTATTAGTTCTTCATGCACCGAATGTAAGAAATCACTATAGATTCCTTAAAAAAAATGAAAAGAGTTTCGAACATATCGTCTTCTTTTTTCATGGGCACGAAGTTCTCAAATTGAGTAAGACATATCCTAAGCCATATGATTATATGAAAACAAGTAGTACAGCAAGAAGGATATTTCAAGATTGTTATGATATATTCAAACTTGCAATTTGGAGAAAATATTTACCTAAACTGGCATCAAAATCAGATTTTATCTTTGTGAGTAAGTGCTTTTATGACGAATTCAAGTACTATACGAAAATCAATAATAATGATCTTCTGAACCATATCCACATTATTAATAATAGTGTTGGAGAAATTTTTGAAGAGAAAAAATATGATATAAATACGACTAAAAAATACGACTATATTACTATACGTAATATGCTGGATGAGTCTGTGTATTGTGTAGATTTACTTTGTAAAGTTGCAGAGAATAATCCGGATAAAAAGTTCTTGCTGATAGGAAGAGGACAATACTTTTTACATTACAATAAACCAAAAAACATCGACTGGGTTGATAGATTTTTAAGTCATGAGGAGATGTTGGCATACATAGATCAGTCAAAATGCGCACTCATGCTTACTAGAAGAGATACCCAAGGTGTTATGTCATGCGAACTTGTGACATATGGAATACCATTGATTACATCGGATCTTCCTATATGTCATGAGATATTTGATGGGGTGATAAATGTTAGTTTTGTGAACAATGATGCATTATGCAATGTTGACATATCAATTGAAGGAGTATCTAAAGGAACTGAAAAATATAATTCTGATAATACAATAGGAAAAGAAATGAAAATCTTGTCTCGGTAATTCGGAGGTTAGGTAATGGTATATATAGGATTAATAGTATGGATTCTGCTTAGTTCCCTTCTATGCTTCGGAAACCACTTAGACGTAAGAAAAAACAGGAAGCTATTTGTTTTGCTTTCATTTCTTTACATGTGTGCGATTATGTCATTTAGAAGTGTGGACGTTGGTGTAGATACAAAAAGTTATCAACATATTTTTGAATTAATGTGTTCAACAAGAATATCAGATATTTTGGCGCATTTTCACACATATTCAATGGAAGTAGGATACGCCCTTGCAATGAAATTATGTTCGTTGATATCCTCTAATTACTATTTTTTCCAGATTGTTTTTTCAATCGCATTTAATATATTGTCTGCGAAGTTTATTTTTGAGGAAACAGATAATATTTTTGTAGGTGTTATTGTTTTTTTGGGAATAGGAATCTATGCAACAAGTTTCAATATTGCAAGGCAGATGTTGGCAGTTATGTTAGTTGCAAATAGTTGGACACTATTGAGAAAAGAGAAGAAAATAACAGCAATTTTTTGCGTATTATTAGCCTCAACTTTTCATATAACTGCATTGGTGTTCTTTGCTGCTTACGTTGTGTATTTTTGTAGAAATAATAAATTTATCATCAGAATAGTTCCATTTGTGATTCTGATTGGTGCAATTAGTTTTAACAGAATATTTCCGCTCATTACAAGATACTTTAGTTATTATCATAACTATTATGCGAATGAAAAAGTAATTCAATCAGCAGGTAAGGTTTGGATTATTTGGCTTATAGTGTTGCTCATCGCAATAAATATTATTTACGTTGTAAAACAGAAAAATTTTGAACACTCCATTGCAGCAATATTTTCATTAGTATGGATTGCTTGTAATGTTATTGGTTTATCTTTTAATTATTTTGAAAGATTGGGGCTCTACTTTATACCTTTTGTGCCTGTAATGATCTCGTTTTACGGGAAATATTTAAAAAACAGTACTATTAGAAGAGTATATATTGGAGGTACGTCAATTGCATTTATTGCTTATTTCATAATGCAAATTCCGCTTCATCGGATCATCGATTCCGCTAGCAACGGATCAGTGTTTCCGGTCGTAACGGAACACTTTTCCGCTTCGTCGGATCACGCATTCTTATAAAGTGTTATAGTTTTTTCGTAGTCATTATTTTTAGATTACGAAAGGAGGCATTTTTATGCAGGACTACAACACTATTATTGGTGCTATTCAGATGCGTCTGAATAAGTGCCCAACCAGATCTGTTATGGATCGTTTTCGAATCGGATCAAGCACTCTTAACTTGATCATGAGTCGATATAAGGCTCTTGAGCTTACCATTGACGAGCTTGAAGCTATACCATTCTATTTGCTGTGCTTATTTTCTTAGTATTGGTCGAATGACAATATGGACATTCTACTGCTGTTCTTATATTGGATATATCTGCATCATCCTTGCCAGCTTTATATTTTTCTGGTAACATAGTCCAACCACAAGTCATACCAGAAAATAAAATGGCAAATCCACCTATTACCATCATCAGATAACCAATACCTTTTAATTCCATTATAAAGCCTTGATTATTTTCTTTCATTCTTGCTTCTACTTGATGAGGATATATTGTTTTTACTTGCACCTTGCCATTTATATCTGTAAATGTATATTCTGATTCATTACACATTTCTGTATATGTATTGTTATATTGAATCGAATAAATCCCTTTGAAAATCAATCCAACTAAGACAACAACTAATGCAATCAGCAATATATAAAATCTTGTCTGCTTTTTCAAAACATCAAAATTCTTTTTCATAACTAAATCACCAGCTTTCCTATTTCTTTTTACTTCCGACATACAATATTGCAGATATAATCGCTGATACTCCCAAAGTAAATATAGACACACCTATTGATATTGCATCTGTTACCCATGTGGCTGTGTTAGGCTTTGTCGGATCTGGAATATAAAATGCTTTTGTACAAACAAAATATGCTACTACTGTAAGCAAAATCGGTACAATGATATGTAATATTTTCTTTTTCATGCTAACTCCTTTCATCACCACGGCATTACCAATAACCCTGTAGAAACAACTAACAGAACCACGGCAATATAATTAAAAATATTCACAATCTTATAATTGTCCCTATGGAATATCATGCTTATAATCACAAGAACAAATCCAACTACAACAACTAAGATTTTAAATAACGAATCATAAATTTGTGACAAACTGATGCCAATATGTCTAAACCATATATTAAAAGCATTCCACAAATAAAATATCTGTGATACTAACCCAAGTCCAGTAAATATTGCATTTATCTTTTTATTCATCCGCTTCACTCTCCCTCCACCGGGGCACATAAAAACCACGCTATATTAAGTACCATACAGCAGCAGTCGTACCCTAAAATTTCAGAAAATTATTTTTTGAATGTCCAATGATCATCCTTTATCATATACTGTCCGTCTTCATAGACCACATTATATCTGGATTTCTTTGTATCTCCATTCTTTTCATAATAGAAATATCCTTTGTCTGGAACTAAGACTATTTTAGATGGATTATCTGATTTATCACCATTGCTCAAATAAGCACTATCGTTGTCAACGGTAAATATAAAATCATAATCCCCATCACCAGTTTTCCATGTGCCATCTATTACTTCTGACATTTCCTCTTTACTCTGGAATTTTACATTTTTGTTTATCTTAATTACAAGTGGAATACAGATAAGTAAGATCAGAATAATAGCTGCCATAAAAGCAAAAATTATCTTCTTATTCTTCATATATAATTTTTTTCTCCTTTACCATTCACTCCCACAAGAATTACAATGCCATTGCTTCTTAACCTTCTGCGAAAATATACCCCATAATGCTACACTTCCTGCTTTTGTCATAGCAGAAATTTTTTGAATATTTTCACTTTGACACGTAGGACATTTCGGTTTATTAACATTTGCTTCTTTGTTGCTTGCAAAATATGTTTCTGCTTGATGATTTAAACTATCTCTTCTAGCTTCCATGATACCAGACAAAAATTCAAAATCCGTCATTTGTCTACCAGTTTGTTTCTCAATTCTTTTTCTATAATCAGAGTATTTTTCTAGTATTTCAGCATCAGATAACCTATATTCCTCGTTACCAATTTTTATTAAGTCATAATCAATATCAAGGAATGGTATCTTCTTTCCGCAACAAGTACATATATCTGCCATACCTTCTACCTCCAATCCTAATAACTCTATTATATCCCTTTTAACGAAGATATTCAATTCAAAGAATACAAAGTACACTTGTTTCATATACTAACGAAACGGAGGTGCTATGATGATTGACTATTCCCCATTTTGGAATACACTTGAAAATTCAAGCGAAAACTGGTACACACTTACAAACAAACATCATATGTCACATAGCACACTCCACCGATTAAAACATAATAAAGATGTATCAACAAAAACACTTAATGATTTATGCAGGATTCTTGATTGTAATATTTGCGATATTGTCAGATATATTCCATCTGATACAGACCAACCATTATAATAAATTACAAAGCAACAAATGTACTTTCATCATTTTTTGTATCAAACATCCACACATTCCCAGAATCACTTACTAAATTACTTATTTTTGAAATCTCTTGTATTGTATATTTTGAAAAATCATCAGGATATTGTTTTATGTTTTTGCATAAAATATTTGCACATGTTTGAAAGTCACAATCATTAGGATGAAATAACATCATTGAAACTGGCTTTAAATCTATATGTTTTTTCCTCAATGTAACTGCAAATAATTTTGCTTTCCTATCTACAGTTCTTCCTGCAACCAAAAAACAAGCATTACTATTTGCTATTAGTTTTGCCCATTCAGTATCCATATTGATAATTGCATTACACATCGAATATATATTACTTGCAAGATCATTAACAAACCAATTTTGATAACCTTGCATACCTTTATAGCACTTCATAAAAAAAGATTGTGCTCCATAGTTTCCAGCAAAAGCTACAGATGTATTATTATTAACCACTTCTATTTTTATATCATCATCCGATATGAATTTACCCTCTGCATCTGTTATTCTATTGTCCGCTGCTAAATAAACCTTCTTATCCATAACATATCCAAATATAACACTCATTTTTACTTCTCCCAACATTATTAATTATATGCTCCATTTTACCATATCCACCTACAAAAAAGGTAAAAAAATAGGGCATATCAGATAAACTAATATCCAATATGCCCTAATCTCTAATCCCACAACGAATAGAACCACTTAGAAAATAATTCCAATGCCTCATTCTTGCAATCTTCCCTGTACTGGCTCAATGCTTTTTCTTCCTCATAATATTTTTCCTCAATATCCTTATACTCTGGTATTTCACTAGGAAAATGCAAAACTCTACTATGTTTATTTTTCTTTTCTTCTTCGAGTTTTTGTCCAAAGATTCCATATTTTGCTTCAAACTCTTGTAATACACCCTCATGCTTTTTCTGATATGTATTTTTCTTCTGGCACATTTCCTCATTCATTTCTCTAAATAAGAATATCATCTTATCCAAAATTTTATCCCACTCTGCATGACATTCATCATTGCAGGAAATCCCATGTTCATCCACGTACTCTGTCCCCAAACAGCTCGGACTTCCATGCTTTGTATCTTTGAATTGTTGCAACATATCTGGCATAAGATTCATAAACCAATAATCAATGTTCCATAAATCCTTATCGCAATAACCTTTTGTCACTCTCTGAAAGCTGTATTTTATATTCCGCAACACAAGACCAGGTATCTTCCACGGTCTTTTTCTTTCATACCAAAAATCTGTTTTATTCCATACATTATCCATTGTGTAGCACCCTCCATCAAAATAGCAATATCCCCGTCAATGACGAGGATATCTTCTATACTGGTATGTAACACTTTGCTTAGAATCAGCAGATTATCCAAGTTGGGTAACGATTTACCAGAAAGCCATTTATAGACTGCCTGTGGATTTTCAAATCCCATAACTTCTTGAATATCTTTTACTGTATATCCATTATTCAATAAAAGTTCTCTGATTCTGTTTCCTGTTGCTTCTTGTTGGATTGATAAATATATAGGCTTCACATTGCTCCTCCTTATACATCTTCCATCCCGATACACAAACATATTTTATCATTATTTCAATGTTTCTTCCAGTAATTTTATCTGACAGCACCTCGAAATTATATTTAATTTTATGCCTATAAGCATTATCTGTCATTAAACTATTGGTTTAATTCAGTTTTACAACGTTTCCCTCTTTGGAAACGTCAATCTTCATACGGACTATAAGGATGCACCTCATATTTAATCAATGCATCAAATAGCCTGTCTGGTATCTTATCTCTATATCTCAATGCCAATACCCTAATCTCCGATTCCTTAAATAGTTTATATTCTTGAAAAGCTTCTTCTTCCGTATTCCAGTAATGCAGCTTAACTTGTTTGTCATGCCCGAATGGTGTGATCCTTGCAAAGAACTTATCCCTTGCTTTGTCATAATCAACACCGATAGCATAAACCTTTGCTGATTTATAACGGCTTCTTCTCTTTGTAGCACTTGCCAAGGGATAACCAACTGATTTAATATCAAATTGCTTGCCTCATAGTGAACCAATAAGCTTAACTAAGTGACATTGCTACTGAACAGTTACACTATTTTCTACTATCATTGTAACTGGATTCTATTTCTCTGGCAATATGCATTCTGTTTTTTAACTGCAGTCCATCACCGTCCATTTGTTCCAATTTAATCCGCACCAAACATACTCCACATGTCCTCCTGAAATCTTTTATTTCTTCTACATATTTGCACCAATTGACGATTCCATGAAAAAAAGTTATACTCTTAATTGTCGTGTCTTTTGACATATCATCACTCTAATTGAGCTATTCCTCGATTACAATTTCACAGGAGGACATCATGAATATCACACAAAAACAAAAGGGCATCCTCTTTATGATCCTGTCCGCGCTTTCTTTCGCCTCCATGCAGGTCGTTGTCCGTATGAGCCGCGAAATTCCAACGATGGAGCAGATCTGCGTCCGCAATCTCTTCATCCTGATCGTTTCCTTTTTCATCATCCGTAAAAAACGTGGTTCCTACTACGGCCCGAAAAAATACCAGCCGTACCTGTTCGGCCGCTCTTTCTTCGGATTTCTGGGCCTGATCACGCTGTTCTACGCCTCCAGCCATGCTGCACAGGGAGATGTCACCGTATTAAATAAGCTCTCCCCGATCTTTGTCACACTGCTGGCGGCTGTGTTTATGAAGGAGAAGCTTTCCCCGATCCAGATCCCGGCGCTGGCACTGTCCGTTATCGGCGCATTCATCGTATTCCGTCCGAGCTTCCAGTCCGACCCATTTCCGCTGGTAGTCGCGCTGCTCTCCGCCATCACATCCGGCGTTGCGTACACGTTTCTCGGCTACTTTAAGGGAAAAGTCGACGGAATCACCGTTATCATGCACTTTTCAACCTTCAGCGTGTTCGGTTCCCTGCCGTTCGTCATCAGCAATTTCGTTATGCCGGACCCGCGCCAGTTTATGCTGCTCATGCTGATCAGCCTCTTCGGCTCCCTGGGCCAGGTATTCATCACCTACGCTTACCGCTTCGCCCCGGCATCCGAGATCAGTATCTACAACTACTCCGGAATCCTGTTCAGCATCGTTCTCGGCGCAGCGATCCTCGGCGAGCCTGTAAAATCCACCTCGATCCTCGGCGGCGCATTGGTTGCGATTGCTTCGATCATGGTGTATATCTATGGGAATTCGAAGAAGCAGACTGGGAAATAAAGTTCTTTCAGCCCAAACTAGCGTAGACCGAATAATTACGTGCATAACGAATGTCAGAATCCGAAAAGTCTGCCCGCATGAACATAGTCTGGATACACTGTTCACCTGCGGAACCGCCACCGGCAGCTTCTTCCGGATGCATGGCAATTAGAAATGTGCATTTGCATAATGCCTTTTATTTAGATCGTTTGTAACTATTCAGTACCTTCATAGTTACACGCAAAAATCCATTCCAGATCAGCTTCGCTGATGGGATTTTTGCCCTCCAGCCTATGTTTTCTTACGGTCAGCGCAGCAAGTGCGCAGACCTACTGAACAGTTACGATCGTTTTTTGATTCGTTGTAAATAAAAGTCAAAGTCCACATGATAATATTTATTGAAGTGATCTCTTCTAAAATATCATCATGTGGACTTTTTTCGTTTTTTATCTTACCAGGCATATTTTCTCAACATTTTTACTGCTGTTTCAAATCTCGCCCAGCCTCAATTCTCAGCTCTCCATCTGCCGTCCCAGGAATCCCGCCGCCGTCGCCGCCAAACGCACCTCTGCATCCGCGAACTTCGCCCTCGGCTCCCTGCTCATCACAATGACCGACCCGATCGCGTCACCTTCACAGATGATCGGAGTGATCACCTGCGCAGTGATTCCCTCGCTGTCATCGTCCGTCACAGGCGTGAACGCCCGCTCATCCTTTCCCGCCTGCACCGTCATCCGCTCCTGGATCACATGCTCCAGCGCCCGGCTGATAGGCTTCTGGAAAAAGTCCTTTTTCGCCCCGCCGGCCGCCGCGACCACCTGGTCCCGGTCCGTGATGCAGACCATAAGCCCTGTCGACTGCGCCATCGCGTCTGCATACTGCCCTGCAAACGCATTCAGTTCCATCATCGGCGAGTACTTCTTCAGAATGATCTCCCCCTCACGGTCCGTGAAGATCTCTAACGGCGTTCCTTCGCGCAAACGAAGTGTCCGCCTGATCTCCTTCGGAACCACCACACGTCCGAGGTCATCAATTCTTCTTACAATTCCCGTAGCTTTCATAACGTCTATTCCTCCTGCATACCACTGCTTCCATATCGTGTGACTTATGGGTAGTATGTGGAAAAACGTCGGGATTATTCCTATTTTACTTCAACCAGTTCAATCTTGAAGTTCAGCTCTTTCCCCGCCATCTCATGGTTCGCGTCAAGAGTGATCATCTTCTCGTCCTTCGCGGTAACCTTCACCGGGAACGGCTGGCCGCTCTGGTTTGTGAGGTATACCTGCTGTCCAACCTCAAGGTCCTCGGAACCCGGGAGATTTGCGATCTCGAGTGTGAGGATCATATTCGGATTCGGCATTCCGTAAGCTTCCTCCGGCATCAGGTGGATCTCCTTGATCTCACCGACCTCCATATCCGCAACAGCCGCGTCAAATCCCTTGATCATCTGTCCAGCGCCACATACAAACTCTAACGGCTCGCCGCGGTCGTAGGAAGAGTCAAACTGTGTACCATCGTTAAAAGTACCTCTGTAATGTGTGCGGCATGTCTTTCCAACATTGCGTCCTGTCATCTTTAAGTTCCTCCGATATTCTCTATTATTTCCTGCACGCCTGCGTTCTATCACGGTCAGCGCAGCAAATGTGCAGACCTCATCCGCAAAACCTGCCGATAACAGGTTTTTCACGAATGTTCTATAACGAAATCATGCATTCCTATCCAGTATACCTGTTAAAAAGAATATTGGCAACTTATTTCAGGTACCGCCGCGCTTCATTTTTCTGTTTCACAGCCGGATTCTGCTCACGATATCGCAAACAGCTGCATTTCCGCAATCTGTTATGCACCAAATTTTGCCACACAGGAGCTTTACTGTCCCTGCCTCTTCTTTTTCTTCTCCAGCTCCTCCTGCTTCTGCCGCTCCTCTTCCAGTCCCGGAGACCATAAAAGCTCGTCGCTCTCATCGAACACGATCTCCATCACATCCTCCACGCGGCAGTCCAGAATTCTGCATAAAGTCTCCACGGTATGCGTCGAAATATATAAATTCTTCCGCAGCCTGTTCAACTGACCATTGCTGATTCCATATGTCTTGATCAGGCGATACTGGCTGATGCCTTTTCTCTGCATTGTCTCCCATAACCTTGTATATTTAACCATACCGTTTCCTCCTTTGTCTCATTTCTCGCCGTTATTTCCAGGACATTCCAGGCTGACCCGTTCAATCCATAGACTCGTAATCCGGCAGAAACCGCCTAAATTCTTCTCTTTCGGTTTCCACGCCTGCTCACCAGCGATACATTTTCTATTTTCTCATTTGTATTTCCTGCCAACATCCGCAAGATTCGACCTGTTTTTCCTTATATTTCCACAAATTCCCCTAAATATCTTTTATTCTTTACTATGGCAGAACTTCTGCCGCATTATATAAGGAAAGGAGGCGTTTCTCATGATCGATTACAGCCCGCTCTGGAACACCTTAAAGTCAAAAGGCATCAGCCAGTACCGCCTGATCCGCAGCTATCATTTCAGCTCCGGCCAGCTCCATCGGATCCGTAAAAATGAACATGTATCCACACATACTCTGGAAACTCTGTGCTGGATCTTAAACTGCAGCGTTGCGGACATCGTCCGCATCTCATTTGACCGCGTGGAAAAAGAATCGTAAAAATATCTGGTCTTTATCGGAACTCTTTTCCGGTAAAGATCAGTGTCAATTCGCCTTATTTTCCTTCTCCTCGTCCTCGAAAGAAACCTCCATCACATCCTCGATCCGGCAGTCCAGGATCCGGCAGAGCGTCTCCAACGTATGCGTCGAAACATATGTATTCTTCTTCAGACGGCTCATCTGGCCGGAGCTTAAGCCAAACTCCTTGATCAACCGATATTGACTGATCTTTCTCTTCTCCATGGTCTCCCACAAGCGATTGTAACTTATCATTTTATCCTCCGTGCATATCAGCCCAACACACTTTTCAGCCCGCAAAATATCCGCGAATCTGACAAACCGTTACTCTGATGTCTTCTATATAACATACATTGACACTATTTGTATATTGCCCATATTCGGACTATATATGTTCCACGTTCGGTCACGGTCAGGTATACGACGCGCGAATGGCCAATTTTTCAGCTTATGCACGGATTCTGTGCTCTGTTTCAATCATTGTTTTCTATGAACTGACAGAATCTTCTTCTGACATTTTTTCGGATACATGGCACTCAAAAACGCCGGTCAGCCATTTCTGACTGACCGGCCATCATAATCACTGATCACACAAATTACAGGCATCCGCCTGCCGCTTTTTCATTTTCCCCTTTGCAGGCAGTTCACCTGCTGCTTTTTCATTTCCCCTTTTACAGGCAGTTCACCTGCCGCTTTTTCATATTTAATTTCCTGCGCACCTGCAGTTATTATCGCCGTCAGTCCGCTTTGCTTCCGGACTCTTATCTTCCACCTGAACCAGCAGACGTTCAAGCTGCATCTTCTCCCGGTTCCAGCGGTAAATCGTCGACTGCTCCGCGGAACAGTTTCTCTCACCATTTATCGTATCGATGATCGCCGACCTCGAATAATGCTTATGAGGAACCATGATGTCCGGGAGTTCCAGATGAACACGCCCACACACCGTACACTTGTATCGCCGCAAAACAAATGTATCCACCGTACCATCCGCAAAAATCACCTTCCGCCTCTTGCTGTCACGGATCTTCATCTCTCCACCGCACTGCGGGCATCCCGGAACGCTTGACGGAACAATATAATACATTCCATTCTGCTCTTTGATTTTGTAATTCTTTAACACGACCATATTCATTCCTCCTCCATTCGTCATATTCGTAGGACCACATCCGCCTATCGGTTCAAATAAACCTGTATTCCGGTTCTTTAGGGTTTTAACCAGAATTTCACCAAAGTTCTGCCGCCGTCTGCCGTTTTCCGTTTTCCGCTCATTTCTCTGGCAAACGACCACGTTTTTTCGGAAAAATCCCGGTCTGATCAACATGTTCTACTAATATAAACGTAATAAAATTGGATTTGTGACGAAAAAATGGAAAAAAATTGAAGTTTTTTACTTTCTTTTGTTACCATTTCACCTCCCGAATCTCCATAAACTCATTTTTATCCTTCTCCACTCTTCAACTGCCGGAACATGTTCCACCATTTTTTGAAGTTCTGCTGCCAGCGCACAAGTTTTCGCACGCATAAGAATTTTTTCTCTCGCTATGCTCTCAGTATCATCACTGCAAGGCACTGTTGTTTTTACAAGCTACATTAACTTTATATTCAGCAGAGGCAGCACACTCTCCGATAAGTAATTTTTCTTCGCAAGGCACAAGAAGAAGTCGATTAAATTCATTTCCTTTCAGCTCTTCCTTACTATTATTATTCATAGACTCATCCTCACTTCTGCTCTTCGATTATTTATTTTTATACTATAAATGAGCAAATTTGAAAAACTGCACTATTAAGTCTTTCACATGCAGACATTAAGAATATTAAACGAATCAATGTCCGTGTTACATGCACAATAAGTCATAATTTTTGTGCACTTTTCGGTATTTGCTCATTTATAGTTTTATCCTTATTTTAAATTCTACCGAAGGACTTGCGCTGTACCGTTTACCCCTCAAACACGCAGCCGGGCATCCTCTTCTCACCCTCTACCTGCAATATCCCTCCTCAACTTCCTCAAAATCCCCTCTTCCGCCTCCTCATCCAACGGCTCTCCATACAGCACCCTATACGCGAAATCCTTTGTCGGGAACATTCCCATTTTTACCATCTCTTCCACTTTCGCATCGTCATACTGCTGCCGCAAAAGAAGATATTTATGCGCTGTGGCTTTATGCCGCTCATAGCGTTCTTCCAGATGAAGCGCCTTCACATTCTTCTCCATTCCCGCCCTCGGATGAAAATGGATCGTACAGTCAGCAACCGGGACCTTTTCCATGTTGACTCCCACGGGCAGATCCGGGTAAAGCCATGTACATCCTTCGATTCCCTCTTCATAAGGATTCATTCCCAAGAGCTCCTCTCGCTTCATTCCATTGCAATTCTGCCCGCTGGGAACAAGATTATAGAAGCACATTGCGAGCGCCGGATATTTTCCCTTCGGAAAGAAATGGTCGATCTCCAGTGTCCTCAGTTTTCCTCCATTTCCATTCTCAACAACATCCAGATACTCCTCGTCACAGTAGGGACAGATCGTGACACCAAGGTTTTCAATAAACATGTACGCATTATATTTCGTTGACGCATCCACATATTTATCACTTCCGGCACTGAAATAATCGGAATACATTCTCTTAAACTCATTAAACTGCAGCAGCTCCGGCCTGCCGATCATCTGCTTCAAAGTCTTCACATCTGCCAGGATAAAATCAGAAAGCCAGCTCCAGTCATCCCTGGCACTCATGTCCTCAAAGGTCCCAGAAACAAGCATGACACGGCTGATATTTGCAAACAGGTCTCTCCTGTATCCCTCCGTCTTCCTTTTCACAAATGCTATAACTGCTTCAATATGAGCGGCCTTAGCTGCGGAAAGCCGCCCCTCTTTCTCGGGTATTTTAATCACGATTTCTCACCTTCTCCATCTGAAGTTCAAATGCCCTGCGGATCATCCGGTCCCCGATGTGCTGGATCAACTGTTCCATCGACATCAAAAACGACTCATCAGCGTCACCATGATCCGCATACCTCTCCAGCCGCGAAAAAGCATTCTGCAGAAAGCTTCTGGAATACTCCCCGATGGTGTAATCAAGGAAAAATCCATCCGCCAGGATCGTGTGAATATTTGCACCAAAATATTCCTTATCTGATCCGTTCTTTACCAACGCATTTCCTGTCTCACGGTCGATCGTCAGCCTGGTGATCTCCTCCGGAAGAACATCAGAAAGCATAAATGGCGAATGCGTGCTGAGTATGATCTGGATCGTAGAAGGTCCCTGATATTTCTCAACGATTTTCAGCATGCGGGCGATAAACTGCCGTGCCAGCTCTGGATGCATATACGCCTCCGGCTCGTCCATCAGTATGATCTTGTCCAGTCCTCTGTTGGTCCTGCCGGAAGACGAAAGCTTCAAATAGTCCTCCATCCCGCCAAGGACCTTGGCATACTGATACTCCCCTGTGCTGAGTCTCGTAAACTCGTATGGAAGAAGACACTCCGTAAAAATCCCCGCATCATCCGGACGATACTGCTCCATGCGTTCAAACAGGTCATCAAACAATTCCCGATACTCCGGCCTCTCCATATCAACCACCGGTATGGAACATGTGTCCACCGTGAAATACCGGTCATCCAGCTTCTCGAGAAAACCGGCAATGTCCTTAATATCCCCCATGATCTGCCATAACAGCCCATGTGGATCCCCATCCCCGGCGCTGTCTATATACTCCGCCAGCCAGATACATCTCCTGACAATGGACATTTTTTCTCCATCCGGCAGCACAGTCGGATCGATGCTCTCCCTGCGCGTTTTCCCTATATAATAGTCCATAAACTCCTGGTAAGCATCCAGGTCCTCCGCCGGCTCCTCTTCCGCATTAAAGTTCCGGATCTTTTCGACCCATTTTCTCAGATACTTCACATAATCCGTCCACAGATCATGAATGAACATCTGCTTGTTCGTCAGCGTTTTCTTCTTTTTCCTCTTCCGTACACGTTCCCTGGCCTCTGGATCATAAATTGCGCGTTTCTCATCCTGCATCCTCTCATAAAACGTCCAGTATTCCTTCTCCACTGCCTTAGAAAGCTTTAACGGATACCGATCCGCAAAATTATGTGTCGACAGCACAAACGATACCTGACGTTTCCCGCTCCCCGGTTCCAGACTCGTAAGATATTCCCGGATATAGCCGCAGATCTGCCAGAGCGATGTCCTCTGATATGGAAAAGCCGCCCTGCCGATCCAGTCACTCCTGAAATCCGTAAAATCCTCCTTATCATCCGGATACGGTGGCCGTATAAAAGCATGAACATCATAACAGTTCATGATCATCGCCATGTCGCGGACCTTTAATTCCGGAAGGCCTTTTTCATATCCATACTCTTTTACCGCGCAGAATCTGACCGTTTTCTCACCCGGCCTTAACGCTTTTTCAAGCGCAAAACGCACCGTCCGCAGTGTCCCCGCACGCCTCGCGTTCTCCCTGATTGGCTCCGGAATCGTCGAATCATTCCTCTCCACAGGCTTCGGGAACTGCATGATCTCCATATCACATATCTCAAGGAAAAATTCCGTATCACTGATACTATAAAGCAGAAAATACGAGTCATCCTCTCCTTCCCACTTTCTGTGATACCGCACATCATGCTTCGCCCCGATCATCTGAAGTAGATTCGTCTTTCCAGACCCTGTTTTTCCAACAAGAATATGCAGGTTGTCAGGTTTCCTGTCTCCACGGATGACCGCAGACGCGGATGACTGACCGCGGTATTGGATCGACAGTTTGTTGTTTGAGAAATTGACACGCCAGCGGTGGTCGAAGATGACTTCCTGGGTTGTGTAGTTTTTGAATTTGTTTATGTAGGCGTAGATGAGGATCATGAGTTGGGCTCCTTTATTTGGGGGGATTAAGATTTATGATACAAGATTTTTTGATTTAGTTGATATTTTGTCTGTATATTGTGTCTTATTTAAGTTATACACCTACATACGGGTTTGTCAACCTAATATTCTGGTATATATTGTGTTTTCATCTTTCTGTAATGACTCCATGGTAATATTATCTTCAGTTTCCAGTTCTTCCCATTAGATTTTTTCGCGCTTATATATTATTACTAAAACTTCCCACACCGATATGGTGTGTTGAACCTTGAAAATTCAATATTTCAGCCAATAAAAAAGGCATAAACCTGTTCCGTTTGGTATAATGGAATTGACTAGAAACCATCTTTACAAAGGAGATTTATGCCATGTCCAGTATACCACAAAACCATTCTGATGAAAAAGCCCTAATTGACTGCGTTCAGAGATTTTTTTCTAAACACCATGTCGGTAAACTTCTTGCCAGATGTAATGGCATGAAAGAAAAAGGTGTTTCGCCGGTTTCTCTGCTTAGTTACAAACTCAGTAACATTTTTGTCGGAAGAAGTATGTATATGCAGCAACAGACCGGCTCTTTTGAGGAAGCGTTTTCCAAGAACACGTTCTACCGTTTCCTTAATTCCGCAAAAACAAACTGGCTCCGTTTTACTTCTCTTCTTGCTGCAGATATCGTAAATCGCGACATCAAAGGTCTGACGAATGATAGCAGGAAAAATGTCTGAGCAGTCTTCCCTATCTCCACGTAAATGCATCAATAAGTCATTTCCTGTCAAACTCTTATATTTCTGATTTTCACAGTTACCACATTTTATCTGCTTTCCCTCGCGTTTTGGGCATAAACCATTTTTCCAATAGTTCCAACATTGTGTGTAATATCCTGTCTTTCCGGTTTTGGGATTCGGCTTTCCTGATCTCTTGCTATAGACATCAGTTCTGCCCTTGAAGAATGAATAGAAATAGTTGGCGTGTTTTGGTGTAATCGTCTCCAGGTATTCAATTCGTTTCTTAAGAACATCAATCTCAGTCCCTAACTTTTTTGTTTCATTGCCCATACCGCTGCTCATAGAATTATCTACACTTTCTTTTGAATGCACCCTTATGATTTTAACGCTTTTTACCAGTTAAACAAATAATCATCCAAATCTTCAAATGCTTCCTTCAGCTCTGAATCCTTTTCCTGTTCTATTACTTTTTCAAGAAAAATTGCATCTGAATCCGTTCCCACAGCACTTAAATCATATGACATTTCAACCAGCTTTTGCAGCCTGCGGCTTTTTGCTGAATTATGTTCCATGCAATATCTTTCGATTGGAATTCTTGAGTATTCCTGCATGTTGATCCGCCTTACCACTTATTATATATTTTATCCTCTCCATATATAAACTAAGACTTTCCAGATTTAAAATGGAAAGTCTCTCGCGATCCGAACCTCAATATCATCCATGCTGGTCTCCAAAACCTTACCATCACTTGAAAACACTACGGCCCGATCAGGACGATTCAAATTCAAAACACGGAATCCCTCAGCGCAACGGGTAAACGCATAACCATTTACAATCATATCTGCCGCATCTGCAACCTGCTTCACATCAACCATTTGCCACCTCCACGCTTTTGATTGGATTTAAGAACTTATCGACATCGAAATACAAATTTTGGAGAATCGGAACTAAATCAATATATTCTTCTTCCGGTTTCTCGTTGTGCTTATACTTTGCCATAACAACAAGATATCCATTGTCCCACTCTTTCACTGCTGTATATCGTTCCAACGAATACGGAGCAATGAACCGGATCACATGGTTTCCGAACTGGAACACGGTATAGTTTTTCTCATTGCTAAAAGTTGCTACGCCACTCATGCCAATTCCTCCTTCAAAAGTTCCGAAACCATTTTATAGGTTCCATTTATTGTTTCCACTCTTTGATATCAACCATGGTATTGTCTTCCACATTCAGCATACGTCAATATCGCTGTGTAGTCAAGCTGAACCACTATACCATTATAATTCGTCAGAATCCCGTTCCATTACGTAAACGCTATGGAGCGTTTACAATTTAAATAACAAAAAGGAAGCCACCTCTCCGAACTCTCCACAACCATAGAAAATCCCAAGCGATCGCTCCCTTTTTCTCTCATTCAATATTCACCTATAAACTAAAACTACTACAACCTACAATCAACCTCTTGGTTCCAGTGTTCCCGTACGGACATTAGTGTTCTCTACTCCAACACCACACACCCCACAACGCTCTTCCCAAGATCCTTCACTCTCTCGATCTCCAGCTCCAGCGCACTATACTTAGACATACCGCACTGCTCAACAAACACAACTCCATCGCACTCCGGCAGCTTCTTAACGGTCTCAGCGTCCTCCAGCATGCAGTTTCCAGAGATCACGCGGATTCCACTAAGCTCTTTCTCCAGTGCCTCCACAGCCCCTCTGAGGACCTCAGGATCCACATCACCGGTAACAAGAATTGTCTTCATTCCATCCGCATAGTTCTTAATATTCGCCGCGATCAGACCATACTCCGTCTCAGCGTTCACGTTGCATGCGCGTCCCTCAAGACGATTCAGCCATGCGTCGATCGCTCCAGCTTTCTTTCCGCCCTTGGAAAGTCTTCCGAGAACTTTTACCTTATAGCGGGATCGGAGTTCCTTCGCAGAATACAGCTTATCACTCATCACAAACGCAACACAGATTCCAAACACAATAAGGAATCCACCAAGAATTCCACCGAGAATTCCATATTTAATCGCGCTCTTTAACGCCGCACGCTTGGAAGAATCGACTTCCTTCGGCTCCTCAAGTTCATCATATTCAGTCTGCTTTGTCTGTAAACTGTCATTCAGCGTTGTCAGCTTCTCGGTCTGCTGGCGCTGAAGTTCTGCAAGATCAAGGTTCACCAGCGCGCTGACACTCTCATTTACGATAGAAACTGTATGTTCCCCAATACTTGTGGCGATCCGGTCATGCATATCGTCTACATGTGCCAGAAACGCGCCAAGAACTTCCTCGGCATCTTCTTTTGTCGTATGCTTTACATCAATCGTAAGCATACGGTTTAACTGGCCATCCTGATTTGCCCCGATCGTCACTTCCACAAGTTCTTCCAGATATCTCGGCTCCGTCTTTACCTGCTTCGCAACATCCTCAAGAACTGCGCTGCTGGTTAAAAGAGACTGATATGCCTGAAGGATCGTATCTGTATTATCACGATTCTGATACTCCATTCCCGGCATGATCTGATATCCTGTGGAAACGAACAGATCCGCTCTCGCCTCGCATACATCGTACGGGCTCATGTTGATCCAGATCGAATGATCCAGATATTCCTGCTGATTCGCAATATCTGTTCGGAGATTTTCCATCTCACGCTCATACGTGGACTTATTCTTCTCATAGAGCTCCAGATCATTCTGGTAAGTTACTCTCGCTTCCTTCGCCGTCTCCGGATCATTCTGCTTCCTGTAAGTCATCGTGCCCTTTGCACCGCCAAGCAGAACCGCCATAATAACCGCGACTGCAAGCACCGGTCTCCACTTATGAAGAACCGCAAACATCAGGTCCTTCAGGTCGATCTCTACAACTTCATTTGCATTGTTTTCCATGGTACTCTCCTTCATCTTTGTTTTCCAACATGTAAAATTCCACGCAAAAATTATTCCACCGTCACACTCTTCGCCAGATTTCTCGGCTTATCCACATCAAGTCCCTTCGCGACAGATACATAATATCCCATAAGCTGCAGCGGAATCACCGCAAGACTCGCCGCAAACAGCGGATCCGTCTTCGGGATATAGATCACAAACTCCGCGCAATCCTCGATGCTGTAATTTCCATAGGTCGTGAGCGCCATCAGGTACGCCCCGCGGCTCTTGCACTCGACCATGTTGCTGACAGTCTTCTCATAGAGATCCTGCTGTGTCAAAACACCGATCACCAGCGTTCCCGGCTCGATCAGGCTGATCGTTCCATGCTTCAGCTCCCCGGCCGCATAGGCCTCAGAGTGGATATAGCTGATCTCCTTCATCTTAAGACTGCCTTCCAGGCTCACCGCATAGTCGATTCCACGGCCGATAAAGAACATATTCTGTGCGTTCATCTGCTTCGCCGCGAACCACTGGATCCGCTCCTTATCCTCGAGAAGCTTCTCGATCTTATCCGGGATCGTCTGAAGCTCCGCGATCAGCTCCGCCGCCCTGTCCTCATCGATCATTCCGCGGACACGGGCAAATTCGATGGATAAAATATAGGACGCGATCAGCTGTGTGCTGTACGCCTTCGTTGTCGCAACTGCGATCTCCGGTCCCGCAAGCGTGTAGAAAACATGGTCCGCTTCCCGGGCGATCGTGGATCCGACTACATTGACGATCGCTAACGTCTTAACCCCATGGGCCTTCGCCTCCCGGAGCGCCGCAAGGCTGTCCGCCGTCTCCCCGGACTGGCTTACGATGATCACAAGAGAATTAGGTGCAAACAGCATTCTCCGGTAACGGAACTCCGACGCCAGCTCCACGCGGACCGGGATCTGCGCCAGCTCCTCGATCACATACTGGGCCGCAACACCAACATGATACGCGGAACCACAGGCAACAATATAGATCTGCTGCAGCTTCTGGATCTCTTCCTCCGTAATTCCTACTCCGCCAAGATCGATCTTACCATCCCGGACAACCGAATTTACTGTATCACGGACCGCTTTCGGCTGCTCATGGATCTCCTTCATCATAAAATGCTCAAATCCCGCCTTCTCCGCAGCTTCCGCATCCCACTGGATCTCCACCAGATCTTTCTCGATCTCATCGCCGTCCAGATTGTAGAACGTCACACTGCCTTTCTGCAGACGGCACATCTCCATATTTCCGATATAATAAACATTTCTTGTATACTTCAAAATAGCCGGAACATCCGACGCGACAAACGACTCGCCATCCGCAACACCGATGATCATCGGGCTGTCCTTTCTCGCCGCATAGATCTCTTCCGGATAATCCCTGAACATGATGGCCAGCGCGTAAGAACCGCGGATCCTCACCATCGCATGGTTGATCGCGTCCACCGGCGTATGCTCATACTTCTTATAGTAATAATCGATCAGCTTGATCGCAACCTCTGTATCCGTATCAGAATAGAAGTTATATCCCTTGTGCTGCAGCTTTTCCCGGAGTTCCTGATAATTCTCGATAATTCCATTATGGACACCAACTACATTCCGGTCATCGCTGCAGTGCGGATGCGCGTTCAGCTCACTCGGTTCCCCGTGTGTCGCCCAGCGGGTATGCCCAATTCCACATGTTCCGTGCATTGCAGCTCCATCATTCGTCTTTTCCGCAAGAACGCGCAGGCGACCTTTCGCCTTTACGATCTCCACATCCTTCTCTCCGTCCCGGACCGCGATTCCCGCAGAGTCATATCCACGGTATTCCAGTTTTGCAAGTCCGTCAAGCAGCACCGGAGCCGCCTGTCTATGTCCTGTAAATCCAACGATTCCACACATATGTAAATTCCTTCATCTTTCTCAAATCTCATATCCTGTCGAAAAGACAGTTGGTTTGATTATAACACACTCAAGAAAGCCATACAAGTATGATCCTGACTGATACCGACGTTTCTGGAGAATTTCCGGAGAATTGCCGCAAATTCTCCTTCCACCGCCTCCATTGTGATTTTTCTGGATCCTACTTATAATTTTTGTAATCCCAACGTAACTGTTCAACATCTTCACAGTTACTTTTCAACTATAAATGATACCGCATCGCACGGTAGAACGGAGGTTCCATGGAACATTTATTTGAAACATATCTCACCCAGCGAAAGCTCTCCCCAAACACCATCAAATCCTACAACTACAGCCGCGAACTCTTCTTCTCCCTCTATCCCCGGCTCACTCAGAGAAATCTGGAACAGTATAAGCTCCATCTTCTGGAGACCTACCGTCCTCAGACCGTCAACTTACGGATCCGGGGCATCAACTGCTATCTGGAATTCTGCGGGAAAGACCACTGGAAGCTTCCTTTTATCAAGAAACAGCAGAAACCGTTCCTCGAAAATGTGATCAGCGAAGCCGACTACCTCTACCTCTTAAACTCCCTGAAACGCGACGGGTATCTCTACTGGTATTTCGTTGTCCACTTTCTCGCTTCCACCGGTGCCAGGATCCATGAATTCGTCCAGTTTAAAGTTGAACATGTCCGATGCGGCTACATCGATATCTACTCGAAAGGCGGCAAGCTCCGCCGCATCTATATCCCAAAGCATCTCCAGCAGGAAGCGCTGGATTGGATCAACACTGAACAGCGGACCAGCGGCTTCCTTTTCACAAACCGCTACGGCGACCGGATCACCTGCCGCGGCATCGCGAGCCAGCTTAAGAAATTCGCTCTCCTCTACGGGATCGATCCCAACGTCGTCTATCCCCACTCCTTCCGCCACCGCTTCGCGAAAAGCTTTCTGGAACGCTTTAACGATCTCGCTCTCCTCGCCGATCTCCTTGGACATGAGAATATCGAGACCACAAGGATCTATCTGAGGAGAAGCAGTAGAGAACAGCGGGAAGTGATCGATCAGGTCGTAAACTGGTAAAATATAATTAACGGCAAAGGGCTTTTTCAAAATACGAATGTTATTGAAAAAGCCTTTATTATGCATTATTTATTACAACATAAATTTATCAATATCATGTGTTAATTTCGCCAGTGGTCGGTTTCCCCAATTTTCTTTATGTATATCTGACATGAATAAACTGCTTTTCACATCCTCGTCATCTGCAAATAGCTTCGGAAACATTTTTTTCAATTCTGGTATTCTGCCTTCATTAATATAACGATTTTTTAATAAGTCCTTCACATAATCCTTATGTGTATTGTATAGATCCGATAAATGGAATATCTCCTTTTCTTGGTCTACAATTTCTTTTATAGCATTTTTTTCTGTTTTAATACAAATATCAAATTCATTTGACATTCCACGCATAATTCGGACATAATTATCATGCTTAAAATCTATTTTAAAGTTTACATCATTTCCAAATTCATCCTCGTATGGGTATAAAATCGGCTTTTCATATGTGTCCTTATCTGACTTCGCTACATTGCAATTCGGACAACATGGAATGAGATTATATATCGACAACGCAAGATATGGATATTTACTTTTGGGAAAGTAGTGATCTAATTGAGCACGAACGTTACCCTTATCAAGGGTTGTAGTATATTGACGATTACAATAAGGACATACATCTACTTTTAAAATTTTTAAGATTTGTTTTACAACACTGCGTTTTGAAAACGCATCGTATCTGAAAACCAAATTTAACAACTCATCTGCCTTTTCATTTTCAATTTTGCCTACCTTTTCTATAATTTCCTCAAGGTATTTTTTATCTCCAAGTAATAGTTTTTTTACTTCTAATTTTTTTACTTTACCGCCAGCACCGTATAATAAATTGTATAATTGAGGGTATTTTCTCTTATCTATCGGATGCTCCTTTAGATTGCTTATGATCCCTGTCTTTTCATATCCTGCATCGCGCCATATAAGTTTTTCAATTTTCTTTCTATTCGAATTGGATATATTTATTTTTATCATTGTTTCTCCAATTGTCTAAGTAATATATTTATTTCATCTCTCTGTTTTTTTAATAATTCAATAGCTTTTCCCTGCATATTCTCATTTGAATATTCGATCTTCTTATTCTCTTGTATACTCCTATTACAAATTTGTTCCAATTTATTTCTTATTATATTATCTCCGACAAGTTCAATTTGAGTTAAGATTGTATCGTCTGTTAAACCATTTGCATTGGATAAAACCTTATCAATCAATTTATTGATTTTTTCTTCGGCAAATCTCCCCATAGTTCCCTCATTCTCTAAGAAAAATGAATCTAAAAATAATGTATGAATATTGCATCCAAACGTTCTTTTTTCAATATCTTTGCGCCCGATTATTTTCTTATTTTCAGACATTAAATATAATACATTATGTGCAGGGAAATCAGACAATAAAATCGGAGAGTGTGTTGTCATAACAATTTGTACGTTTTTATTATCAAAATAATTATTTATAAATTCAGTCAGCCAAAACATAAAATTTCTTTGCCATCTTGGATGTAAAGTTACATCTGGCTCATCTAAAAGCAATAGTACATTTTTTTCTGTACCATCACACATTGAATAAAGATCTGCAAACAGTGATATGAATACATATTCTCCCGAGCTAATACCAAAATCTATTGCAAGATTCGGAACACAAAAACCTATTCTTGCACAGTTTTCCATTAATTGTATTATAATTTTTCGTGTATTATCTATTAATGGAAACACTAATTTATTTTGGGAAGTGTATTTACTTATTTCGCACTCATTTTTTTGCATCCATTCCAGAAAGTCTATATATTTTTTTGCATTTATACTTGAACAATTATTTTCAAACCAACTCTCCGCCATATTTCTAATGTTATTAATATCGTATGTTCTGGGAAAACTCAAGAAAGTATTCCATATATTTTTATATTTTGTTTGATAACTATTTATTGTTTCTTGATTTATTATTTCTACAATACTATTTATAATCAAGTTTTTCGTAATATTTTTAATCCATTTATTTGTACAGCCGTCAGTAATTAGGTCTAAATTTTTTTCAATTATTTTGGTTTGTTTATTTCTTTCTATATCGTTTTTCAAACTCTGATCATAGTGTTTTAAAGTATTAATTATTATCTTATCTTCTATACTTGATAATGCTGTTATAGTTATATGATCAGGTTTAGGAAATTTGATTTTTTTCTGTTTTATAATTTCAGAATCATATAAAAACTTTATTATTTTGAAATTTTGTTCATGAAAATAATTAAAAATCTTATCATTATTTTCAATGTATATTTTTTCTGGTTTAATATAATAATTCTGAATTGAACTTCCGACAGAAAAATTATAGTCGCAACTTTGAAATTCTGTATAATCCCACGATGACAACGCCTTATGATTATATGCTATGCAATATGTCTCACGAATTTTTTTATATGCGATTTTATCCAATTGTTTAATATTAATATTCGCTTCAAATTTTAGGTCCATTTTGGAATAGTAATATAACTGGTCACCCTCGGCATTTTCATAAATAACAATTAAATTATCAAAACCATCTAATACCCCGTTTTTCTCACCTTTGCATATTTCCATTATAAATCTCAGAACTTGAGTTTTACCTGCACCATTTTCTCCTACTAATACACAGCAATCACTAATATGCCTACCCCAAAATTCCTGGTTTATCTGGCAATTCATTTCGACTTCTATCTGGTTTTTTTTATTTTTTTTTATATTATACTTTCCGCTCAAGTTAACTTCGACTTTTCTCTTATTATAACATCCCGATATATATACTAACCGTAGCTTTTCCTTCTTACTCATAATTCGTTCTCCTCTATTAAACATGTAATTATCCTATCTTTAGTCTAACGGACTTCTGTACATTTGTAAATCGTCAATTGAATTCTATTCGTAATTTTACAAATGACTACCATTTTGTTTATTGCTTCTGATTCTTCCATACATTCCTCAGTTATGATATCCGTTACTATTATAACTTCCGATAAGGATCATTATCCGAAGAAGACCGGAAATTCCTCGCGCTCCCAAATATATCGTAAAAGGAACTTTGAAACATGCTTAAGAAGAAATTCCACCCGGAACATTGGCAAGTCATGGCAGCATATTTGATGATTTATGATCTTATCGCCATTGCGGCTGCTTATTTTTTTGCTCTCTGGATCCGGTTTGACTGCCGCTTTCAGGCAATCCCGAAAGAATACCTGGATATCTATTTTAAAACGATCATTCCGTACACTCTGTACTGTATTTTCGTATTTTGGGGATTACGGCTTTATAAGAGTATCTGGAGGTTCGCAAGCTACAATGAACTGATCCGTATGACGTTAGCCACTGTGATTACGTCGCTCTCCCAGATCCTGGCAGTTACTGCGTTGGTGGGAAGAATGCCGATTTCCTATTACTTCTTTGGAGTGATCATTCAGTTTGTTATGACATTGGGAAT
>PVML01016767.1_pt1 | contig 32713 bp, 28 predicted proteins | sample 1853371 | NCBI WGS metagenome assembly PVML01 (sample SAMN08533508, study PRJNA380276) | Human gut metagenome, whole genome shotgun sequencing project. | isolation source: participant 1, chromium library | host: Homo sapiens | collected 2017 | reverse complement strand
CTGAAGATGGCAAAGCTATTCCATTAGCTGAATCAAAATCCGTAGTATTAATTCTAACGCTTTGGCGGTTGTCACATCGACATACAGGTTACCTTCAATAACTTCACCTTCTATTGCTTCTGGATCTGTTAATACTACGGATTTTGATTCAGCTAATGGAATAGCTTTGCCATCTTCAGTCAACTCATAACCGTCTTTGACATAATCCTTCGCCATAACACCGGTACCTTTAATATAATAGCGGGCACCGTTATCCTCTACCCAAGCATCTGCCTGCATGACACCGGATTCACCCATGAAATACCAATGCTCATTGGAAGCGATCCAACCGGTACGCATTGCTCCGTTATCATCGAAAGCATACCAGCAGTTATTATCTTTGATCCAACCCTTAGCTTTACTGCCATCTTCCTTAACATAAGACCATGTGCCATTGTTATTGACCCATTGAGCTTCAGCCGCTCTGATTGGCATTGCTGCTGAACAGAGCATTGCAGCTATGACTAAAGCAGTCATCGCTGACTTTGTTTTGTTTGATTTCATTTTAATTACCTCCCCAGGTATTGAAAGAATGTCTTAAAAGGTATACTTTTTGAGACACTCTATTTCTCTTTCATTATAGGCATTTTTGAGTCATTTGTAAAGGCTCACAGACTTTTTTATGCACTTTCACAGTTGTTTTTTGTCTCTCCTTCAGTGTGGTATAAAGTATACTTTTTAAGACACTTTTTCATTCTGTTAAATAGTCTCTATCATAATTTAGGTATATTACTATGCACTTAATCAAAAATATTTATGAATCAAGAAAACTAAATAAGAAGTATGCATTGAAAAAAAGATTAAACGTAAAATAAGAAACATCTGAAATTACATTGATGCCCATAGATAAAAGGAAGATCATAAGCTTTCCGCTATTAAAACAAAAATCCAGTTAAAGGTCAAAAAAGCCTGATACAACTGGATTTTTATTTATAGAATTTATCTGACTTTAATTCAAGAATAAAGAATATCAATCCTAGCCGCCTGCATGATAAGCCAAAAAGCCATCACTTCTCTAACAAAAATATCTGTACCACATAAGCAATCTCATTGGAAGGTATCTTTACACCAAACGTATCCGCGGCATATTCCAAACGATGCTCCACAATATGCATCAAATTATAATTTTCATTAGAAAATGTATTAATCTTCTGGAATCCCCAAGTTTCATTACGAATCACCCGTTCCAGCATATTCGTGCAATGACATAGATATTTAACAGCTAATACATCCGTATATGGTATATGCAGATCCTGCAATGTTTTTCTGAAACAGATATCAAGTACAGAAACGGCTTTATCCACATCAATAAACGCCACTGTCTTTGATATCACCTTATCCTTAATCTGATCAATAAAATTATTAATATGCTTACCGGTTGGATTCGATGAAGGCTCCGGCATTTTTATTTCATTGCTTACTGTATCTAAATTATTATAGGCACTCATTGATGCTTCCACAAAATGTATCAGCATATTCAAAGACACATTGCTAATTGTCCGGCAAGGGATGTGCAGGTTCTTCTGAATATATGATCCAATTGAAGTCAGCGGCTCAATATCTGTCAAGACCAGCACTCCGGCCCCCTGATTTATTTGATTGGCTTTTATACTTGCCAATTCAAGACAGTCATTGAGCTGCATTGTTTCGTTATAGTCGATGCAGTCCAGAATATAGTTTCCCTCAATTGTCCTTTTGATATAATCAACATACTGTGAAGCCACACTGTCACCATGACAGATTAATAAAATCGCAATATTAACATGATCAGCCCATTGTGTAGCAATTACTAAATATGAACAAAGAAAATCAATCTCACGCTCAACAACCTCAAAATTATACACCTGTGCCAATGACTGATAAATATCTTTCGCGAGTAAATATTCATTTGGATAAAACTGTGATGTAATTGACTGCGGCTGGCTGGCTGACGATGTTTCCTCATGCGCGCGTTTTAAATAATTAGATATATGCAGCAAAATCCCATACAACAGCTGTACATTCTTCTTTAATTTAGAAAAAAATGGTCTTTGACTGAGCTTAGCCAGCGTTAACTGATACACATAAGGATTGATACTCTTTTTTATCGCATCAAGCTGAGGCGGCGGACAATCCTTCAGAACGCTGATATTCTCCCTGACATAATTCTCCATGTTATCCAATTCCCCAACATCGATATTCAATTCATTAACAAATTGATTCAGACGATGCTCATTAAATTTATTAGGCGCGTTTTTGAAAATCGCCGCGCTTTGGCTCGTTCCATCAGCGTTAAACTGCGCATAATCGGACTCGATGCAGGACAGCAGTGAGATTGCGATACTGTTTACTTTACTGTTCGCTTCACTCTGTGATAACAAATCAATCGATAATGCCTGATATGTGACATATACCTTGCGAAACTTATTGCCCGGGTTTTCCAAATAAGCCTTTGAACAGCAAATTTGAATTTCATTGCGCATCTGATTTAAGTTACCCGGAAATTTCTTTGCTGCCAGCAACGCGATAATATCCTTATGCACGGCAATATCGGTATGAATATGTTTTGCCTCTAAACGAAACAAGTCTAAAATCAATTCTATTTTCTCATAAATTCCCCGTGACTCAATATCTTTAATCTGTAAATGAATTGGGAAGGATGTGCTTAACGGACTGATCCGCTCATCCTGTTCATCACAATCAGTTGTAGCGATTATCATCGTGGTTAACGGTGTGGCGGCTGACTGCAGGATATTGTGAAAGGACGCGGCATTGATGATAGAAGCCAGCGCATTTTGACATGAAAAGGGTAAAAACTGAATCTGTTCAAGAATCACAACACCATTTTCACAAAGCTTAAAGATACTGTCATTCCCTTTTAAACCAGCCTTTTTTTCAGAGCCATTCAACGCCTGCATAAATAAAGAAGGATCATCCTGATAATTCTGGCAATACACCGTCATCACCGGCATTTTAGGATCATTGCGCTTCTTGCGGGCATAATTGACCATATGATAAGAAAAACTAGTTTTACCTACACCATTGGGGCCATGAATCAGACATGGAATCCCATAAGGCGGATAACTTACCGCACTCTTCGCGTTTAATACCGCTTCACTTAAAGAACCCGTCGCCCCGATGATCTCATCAAGACTATCTAATATTTCTTCATCATCATTTGCAGACTGGACAGCTGCTTTCTGTGACAGATAATTATTAAAATTTTCATCCTTACCAACTACAGATGGGAAAAAGCAATCCGGATAATGCTGAGTAAGCATTGCATAATCTAAATAATAAACCGGCTTTCCCTGAATCTTGATGGCATCTCCATTCTTCCAAAGTGTATTTAAATCTCTTGATACATTCGCTCTGTCCAGCTGCAGATCCAATGAACAATTTAGGGCATCTACACCATTCTGATTCAGCTGATCCGTTTCAATCAGCTCCGCCGTTTTCACCTTTAAATACTTTTTGATTTTATCAAGCCGTTGTGAGTTCATAGAAATCCCCTTTTTTGTGTTTAATTAAAATTAATGTGTGTATAAGTGACTGCACAGGTTGTAAACATTGACATCATGTGTGTAATTATCATTCAAATCTTAACACAGATGAAATTATAATGTCAAATTATCGATTTATCCACCCATATCGATCAAATAAATGTGTTTATTCTGCATAACACACGTATCAAGTGTGTAGCTTTTTTACCAAATTTTGTGTTTTATTTTTTTGATGTTATTATCTAGTCATGAACAAGGAGGTGGATAGGTAATGGCCAATTTGCTTTTATTGAGCCATTCACAGTTAGCAGAATCAATCTACGAAACTATGAAATTGATAATGGGGAAACCAAGTGATTCAGTATCCTATATTACGCTTCCCTATGGGCAGGATCTGCAGGCTTATCAGGCAGAAATCGAAGCTCATGTGGAGAAAGCAAAGGATGAGGGCATACTGATCCTTACAGATTTATTTGGCGGCAGTCCATTTATGATATCTGTAAAAACATTTGATAAATATCATGACACAGTTCCAATTGAAATTATCAGCGGTATGAACTTACCAATGGTGGTGGAGCTGGTCAATGCAATTTCTCAAAGCCGATCATTAAATGAGCTGAAAGAAATCGCGCTGAATGCCGGTATTAACGGCATTGTCGATTTCAAAGCAAAATTAAATGCTTAAGTCAGAGTAAGAAAGGAGTTTGAAATTTATGAGTATTAAAATGATTCGTATTGATGACCGTTTAATTCATGGTCAGATTGTAACCGCATGGGCTAAAAATATCAATGCCGGTAAAATTTGGATCGTAGATGACGGCGTTGCGAAGGATGATTTTATTAAAGGTGTAATGCAGATGGTGGCGCCAAGTGACAGAGAGCTGATTATCAGCAGTGTTGCGGAAGTACCTGCCTTGCTGGAAAAGCTGGATGGTGAGGGTGACAATGTCTTAATTTTAGTTAAGTTTCCTTATGTTGCTCAGGAAATATTCAAGGCAGGTGTAAAACTTAAAGAGCTGAATATCGGCGGTATGGGGGCTAGTGCTGAACGTAAGAAGCTGTTTAAAAATATCAGTGCCAGTCAGGCTGAAAAGGATACATTAAAAGAAATACAAGATTCTGGTGTCAATGTTTATTTTCAGGTAACACCAGATGAAAAACGAACGGAATACAAATAAAGATAAAGGAGGATAAAATAATGTTTGTACAAGCTTTATTAATTGGAGTATTAGCTACCTTATGTGGCAGTGTATTCCTAGAACTCTGGGTTTGGGTAATGAGAAACCCAATCATCGAAGGCGCATTAGTTGGTTTGATATTAGGAGATTGGATGACAGGGGCTACGATTGGCGCTACGATTCAGCTGATCTATATGGGACAGATTACGGTCGGCGGTATCTCATCCTTTGATAAATGTTATGCCGGTGTAATCGCGACGGCGGTAACGATGCTCTCTCATCAAACACCGGAAGTTGGTGTAACAATTGCCGTTACCTTAGGTACGATTGGTTTATTAGCCAGCAACCTTACGATGACAGTCAATGCAGTCTTTGTTCATATGGCTGATAAATATATCGAAACCGGTGAAACAAAACGTTTATGGATTTATAACTGGCTGCTGCCTAATTTATTTGCCGGTGTAGTTTATGGCTTGCCTGCGTTCTTTGTTTGTTACTTTGGCGCCGGTGCCTTTGAATCATTCATGGCATCACTGCCTGCCTTTATTTCCAATGCCTTAACCGTTGTTGGTTCTATTCTGCCGGCACTTGGAATCGGTATGATGTTTAAAGCGGTTTATAAGCAGAAATTCCTTGCCTTTGCGATTATTGGTTTCGTTTTGATTGCTTATCTGCACTTAGATATTATCGCATGTACACTAGTTGGCGGAGCTGCCGCTCTATTATATTGGACATTAGGTTTAGACAAGTTAACGGAGGGTGAATAAGATGACTAATAATGCAGAAATGGTAAATACACCAAACAATGAAAAGCATCTTACTAAGAAGGATTTAATTAAAACTTTTATATTATGGGAAACAATGACAGAAACCTGTTTATCTTATGAACGTTTGATGTCATTAGGATTCTGTCATGCGATGACACCGGTCATCAATCGTTTATACAGTGATGATAAGGAAGAACGTGTTAAAGCATTAAGAAGACATATGTTATTCTTTAACACTGAGAATAACTGGGGTGCGTTTATCCCCGGCTTAGTTGCTTCGATGGAAGAGGATTATGCGAATGGCGGCAATGTTTCTGAAGATATGATTAAAAACATTAAGGTAGGTCTGATGGGGCCATTAGCCGGTATCGGTGATACAGTTACTCAGGGCTTAGTAAAGACGGTTACCTTAGCGATCGCTGTTGATATGACATTAAAAGGCAGTGCGATTGGGCCTTGGATCTTCGTATTCCTTTATACTTTATATCTGCTGTTAATGGGTATCTTTACCTTTAATCAAGGATATAAAGTAGGCCGCAGTGTATTGAATAAGATTACTGATAAAAAGATTATGAATAAGATTACTGATTTATTGTCAATCATCGGTTTAACCATTGCCGGTGCCATGGTTGCCAATAATGTCAGCATCTCTACCCCATTAGTTTTAACGTTTGCGGATTCAACGGTTATCTTCCAGGATCTGTTGAATGCCATCATGCCGAGCATGCTGAGTGTTGTCGCAGTCGGCGGTGTCTTTGCCTTCTTAAAGAAAGGTACTTCCGTATTTAAGATTATGATTGCAATGTTTATAATCGCTGTTGCATGCAGTTTGATCGGCATACTGTAAGCGGGAGGATGAAAAATTATTATGTGGATGAAAGAGCTATTTAAGACGGATAAGCCAGTCATTGGGTTAGTGCATTTACACGCGCTGCCAACCGACCCCAAGTATGATCCGCAAAGTGGTGTAGAGGGCGTTTTAGAAGCTGCGAGATTTGATTTGCTGGCCCTTCAGGAAGGCGGCATTGACGGTGTGCTTTTCTGTAATGAATTCAGTATTCCTTATACACACAATGTTAAGACGGTTACGGTAGCCTGCATGGCTAGAATCATCGGTGAATTAAAGCCATTAATCAAGGTTCCCTTTGGTGTTTGTGTCGCTTCTGATCCAATGAAGGGTTTTGATTTAGCGGCGGCGGTAGGTGCTGATTTTATCAGAGAGGTGCTGCATGGTGCCTTTGCCGGTGTCTATGGTATTAATAATGTTTCACCGGGTGATGTTGAACGGCATCGTTATGAGGTCGGCTGCGGTAAGATTAAGACGATGACGGCGGTGATTCCTGAAGGATGCGCGCAGTTAGCCGAAAGACCCTTAAAAGAGGTTGTCAAAACATTGACCTTTAATCTGAATCCTGATACGTTATTGGTTTATTCAAGCAATCCGGGTTCAGTAATTGATATTGAACAGGTTAAGGAAATCAAGGCGGTATCAAATACGCCGGTATTCGCCAGCAATGGCGTTAAGGTGGAAACCGTAGAGGAAATCCTGTCTGTCTGTGATGGCTGTATTGTCGCAACCGGCATTAAAGTCGATGGTGAATTCTATAATCAGGTGGATGTTACGCGGGTTAAGCAGTTAATGGCTAACGCTGAAAAAGTACGTTAAAGAAAAGAAAAGAAGATAGGATTTAAATGATATCTTCTTTTCTATTACCAAAATTTGAGGAGGCAGTTAAAATTGGAACGGAAAACATGGTTAAGTGATGTAATTGGAACAGAGAAGGCAGCAATTGGTGTCGTGCATTTTAAAGCCTTTCCTTCTGATCCCTTGTATGATGCAGAGGGTGGACTTGAAGCGATTGTGGATGCGGCGCGAAAGGATTTGTTAGCTTTGCAGAATGGCGGCATTGATGCTGTCTTATTCTCAAATGAATTTTCATTTCCTTATGAACCCGAGCCTGCCCTTGAGGTAGTGGCTGGTATGGCTTATGTTATCGGTGAATTAAAAAAGGATATCACTGTGCCGTTTGGCTGTAATGTCATCAGCAATACCCATGATTCAATTGCCTTAAACGCGGCAGTCGGCGGCTGTTTGATGCGGGGAACATTTGCTGGCGCTTGGTCTGGGGATATGGGTCTAATCAACGCGCAGCCTGGTGAGTTTTTAAGACATCGGCATAATTTAGGATTAGATAAAAAGCTTAAAATGGTGCATTATATATCACCGGAAAGCAGCAGTGAAATCGGCGGCAGAGATAAGCATGTGATTGCGGACAGCGCATTATTCGGCAACCTTCCGGATGCCCTTGGTATCTGCGGCGCCAGTGCGGGAAAAAGTATCGATCTGCCATTTATGAAAGAGCTTCGGGAAGCAAGAGCGGACGTCGTATTATTTGCAACAACCGGCGTTAAATATGAAACGATTGAGGAAATTTATTCAGTGGCTGACGCAGCCTTTATTGCCACCACCTTTAAGGTAGACGGCATCTTTGAAAATCCTGTGGATGAAGAGCGGGTCAAACGCTTTATGGATAAGCTGAAAGCATGGCGGTTATGAAAACGATAAAAGGCATCTTATTTGACTGCGACGGCGTTTTGCTGGACAGCGAAGCCATCTATCTGAACGCGTTGGTTCAATATTTGGCATCCATCAATTATCCGACAACCATTGAAGAAGTAACCTTTGTATTAGGCAAACCGATGAAACGTATCGTTGCTGATTTGCGTACTCATTTCAACATACCCCAAGCACTAAGCGATCAGCAGCTGATTGACGGTCAGCGGGCAATATTCAGAGCCCAGTTTAATGCGATGCAGCTGCAGCCTATGAATGGCCTTGTTGATTTTCTCAATTTATGCCGTCAAAAAGGGTACCGTCTGGCAATTGTATCTTCCAGTGATTTAAGCTATATTGAAGATGTCGTTAAACGGCTGAAGATTCAAGATTATTTTGATCTGCTGATCAGCGGTCAGATGATTGAACATGGCAAACCAAGTCCGGATATATATCTGCTTGCCCAGCAGCAAATGGCTCTGCCAGCCGATTCATTGTTGGTTATTGAAGACAGTCCGGCCGGCATTCAGGCTGGCAAAGCGGCTGGCTTAACTACGATTGGTTATAAGGGCAGCATTATTGATCAGGATACTTCTAAAGCTGATTATCAGGTCAGTGATTATCATGAATTAATCAAGCAGTTTGATTCTCTGATCAAGCAGCTGCAGTAAAAAGCTAAGGCGATAAACCTTAGCTTTTATATTATTAATATTGCTTATTCGATGATTCTAACCTTTAATACTTGATCAATCGCTTCAAGCTCCCCTTTGATATTGGCTGCCGTGGTTTCTATATCCACCAGTGTTACTGCCATCTCCCCTTTTGATTTATTCAGCAGATTGGCGATATTAATTCCAGCGGCGGATAAGACATTGGTAATTTGCGCAATCATATTTGGCACATTGCGATGCACACAGACAACCCGGGCATGACCACTGCGCTCCATGCTCACATTAGGCAGATTGACAGAATTGACGATATTGCCGTTTTCTAAATAATCAGTCAGCTGATTCACTGCCATCACCGCACAGTTTTCCTCAGATTCCGGTGTACTGGCGCCAAGATGCGGCAATGGATAGATGTTCTTTCTGCCAAGCATGGCCGGTGTCGCAAAGTCTGTCACATAAGCCGCAAGCTTGCCTTTTTCTACCGCCGCGATAACATCATTTGCTTCAACCAATCCGCCGCGGGCAAAATTTAATAAACGCGTACCATTTTTCATCATCTGCAGCGTTTCTGTATTTATCATTCCCTTTGTATCTTTAGTTTCCGGAACATGCAGCGTTATAAAGTCACACTTCTTATAAATTTCTTCCAATTTCTTTGCGTGAATGACCCGTGTGGACAAGCTCCATGCGTTATCCACAGAAAGGTATGGGTCATAGCCATAAACTTCCATGCCCAGATGTACTGCCAGATTCGCCACTTTAATACCTATCGCACCTAAACCGATGACGCCTAAGCGTTTGCCCGCAATCTCCGGACCGATGAAATTACTCTTACCCTTTTCTACAACCTTATTGAAATCTGCCGTTTCATTTAATGACTGAAGCCACTCAATTGCCGGATAGATCGGTCTGGCACTCATGATCAGCGCGGCAGTTACCAATTCCTTGACAGCGTTAGCGTTAGCTCCCGGTGTATTAAACACAACGATACCCGCTTCATTGCAGCGGTCAATAGGAACGTTGTTAGTGCCTGCACCGGCTCTGGCAATCGCTTTTAATTCAGGATCAAACGGAATATCATGAAGTGTGGCAGAACGGACAAGAATCGCGTCGGCAGCCTCTAAAGCATCACCAACTTCATAATTTACAGGAAATAAGTTTAAGCCTTTTTTAGATATTTTATTGTATGTTTTTATTTTCATTTTAAGTTCTCACTTTCAAATTGACGCATAAACGCGGTTAGCTTTTCAACACCTTCGATCGGCATTGCATTGTAAATTGAAGCCCGCATACCGCCGACACTGCGGTGTCCTTTCAGATTAACCAGTCCCGCGGCTTCTGCCTCTTTCACAAATTTCTTATCCAATTCAGCATCACCGGTTACAAAAGTAATATTCATCATTGAGCGGTCTTCCTTTGCGACCGGTGCCTTAAACAGCTTTGACTGATCCAGCGTTTCATAAAGCAAAGCCGCTTTCTTTTCATTGATTGTCTTCATTTGATCAAGACCGCCGATTTCTTCTTCCAGCCATTGCAGTACAAGCCCGCAGATATAAATCGCATAGGTCGGCGGTGTATTAAACATTGAATCATTATCTGCATAAGTCTTATAATCAAGCATACTCGGTGTTTTCTCATCCGCCTTGCCAATCAGGTCTTCACGAATGATTACAACGGTTAAGCCAGCCGGCCCCATGTTTTTCTGGGCACCCGCAAAGATTAAACCATACTGCGTTACATCAATCGGCTCACTGAGAATACAGCTGGATAAATCGGCAATTAACGGCACTGCCCCAGTATCCGGCAGCTGATGATACTTAGTACCATAAATCGTATTATTTTCGCAGATATAGACATAATCCGCCTCTGGATCAAATTGATCTTTTGTGGTTTTAGGAATATATGAAAAACCTGCCTCTTCACTGGATGCGATCAGATTGCAGGTTCCTAATTTCTTCAATTCCTTCATGGCTTTCTTACTCCATAAGCCCGTATTGATGACATCTGCTTTTCCTTTAACCAATAAATTCATCGGTATCATAGAAAATTGTAAAGAAGCTCCGCCTTGCAGAAACAATACTTTATAGTTATCAGGAATGTTCATAACCCTGCGTAAACGCTGTTCACATGTCTGTATGATCGTCATAAAATCACACGAACGATGACTCATCTCCATCACTGACTGGCCACTGGAGCCATATTCCAGCATCTCGGCGGACGCTTTTTTCAGTACCCATTCTGGCAGCATAGAAGGACCTGCGGAAAAATTAAACACTCGTGTCATAATATGACCTCCTTTTCAAAGGTGTTAACCTTACAGTGATTATACATCGCTTCACAAGTGATGTAAAGATACTTTCAGCGAATAATGTATAATTTTCATCATAAATGTAAAATGTTTCTTGATTCTATGAATCGCATAGTCTATAATAAACTACAAAGAGGAGGGGATTCAATGATTGACGCACATATGCACCTAGAACAAGGCAGTTATACGGTTGACTGGCTGATGGAGTTTATAAATACAGCCCAGAGCCGAGGAATCAATGAAATCTGGGTGTTGGAACATACACATCGCTTTTTCGAATTTGCACCGCTTTATCAGCAAGTGAAAGAAGTCAACGATCTGCAGCGAAAGTGGATTGAAGACAAACACCTGCTGCCTCTATCATCTTATACAAATTTCATCCGTGATATGCGTAAAAAAACATTTCCGATTACTGTTCATTTCGGCCTTGAGGTTTGTTACTTCCCTCAGCATGAGCAGTTTATCCGTGACATGCTTGCGGAATTTAATTATGACTTTGTGGTTGGCAGCATTCATTTCATTGACAACATGGCCTATGATTTGAAAGGCATCAGTGAAGCGACGCTGTGGGATCGTTATGATACTGACTGGATCTGGAAGCGTTATTTCGAATTGATGGAAGCTTTGATCAAGAGTGATTTATTTGATGGAACCGCCCATCCGGATACATTAAAAATGTTCCATCGAATGCCTGAATTTGATACAACCGCTAATTGGAACCGCATTGCCGACTTACTGGTTAAGCATCAAATGTATACAGAAAACAATGTTGGCTGTTACTATCGCTATAACCATGAGGAAATGGGGCTCAATGATAAGATTCTGCAGATTTTCAAGGATCACCATGTCAAGCTTTACTGTGCAACTGATGCGCACAATCCAAAGTTTGTCGGTATCCACCTGGATGAAATTAAAGATAAAACTTTATATGATTAAGCAAAAAGATCAATGAAGCTCACCTGCATTCATTGATCTTATTTTTATATAGAACTCAATCGGTTAATGAATCACCATGGGTTCGAATCACTTCTTTATACCAATTAAAACTATCCTTTTTATACCGCTTGCCGCTGCCCTGCAAATGATCATCAAGATCCACATAGATAAAACCATATCGTTTGCTCATCTCACCGCTGCCGCTTGATACAAGATCAATTGGTGACCAAGCGCAGAAAGCTTTCACATCAATGCCTTCCTTTAACGCGTAATTTAATGACATCAGACATTCCTTATAATAATCAATTCGCCTTGGATCATGAACATGCTGCTGCTCATCAAGCTGTTCAAGCTCGCCAATACCGCATTCCGCAATGATGAGCGGACACTGATAACGCTCATAATACGTTCTCAAGTTATGAATCATCAGCTTACCGTCAGCAGGCCAGCCCCATTCATTTACCTTATTTTCAGGATTAATTGTAAACGTCTTAGGGTCAAGTGTATCTTTATCAGCATTCACCGCAAATGTATAATAATAGCTCAGTGCCAAAAAATCCATCGTATTTTCTTTAATTAATCGTAATTCAGCTTCACTTGTCACAATCTTAATTCCCTGTTCCTCAAAATAATTTAAGATATATGCAGGATAACTTCCTCTTAATTGGACATCACTGTAAAAAAGCTGAAGCTGATTCCTTTGATCGGCCAATAAAATATCCTTCTCCCGATATGAATATGGATAAGCAAGACAATCTGCCAGCATCGTTCCAATCATTAGATCAGAATCGTGTAAAGATTTCGCAAATTGCTTCACTTTAGCACAGGCAAGGAATTGATAATGGATGGACTGATAACATACCTGCTGATAATTATCACAATTTTCTTTGAATACACCAAGTGATGGAAACATTTCAAAAAATAATAGATTAATTTGATTAATACAGATCCAATACTTAACCTTATGATGATATCGCTCGATAAGAACTTTCGCATAATTTACATAAAAATCAACCAGTTTAGGGTTCTGCCAGCCGCCGTATTGATTTACAAGATAAATCGGCATGTCATAATGAAAAATAGTAATAATCGGCTGCATGCCGTTTTTAATAATCTCATCAATTAATCGATCATAATAAGCGAGTCCTGCTTCATTCGGCTTTGTTTCATCACCTTTTGGAAATATCCGTGTCCACGCAATTGAAATTCTCAGGCATTGCAGACCCATTTCCGCCATCAATTTTAAGTCCTCAGGATATGTGTGATAAAAGTCAATGGCTTTGCGTTTGGGATATAAATCATGATTTTTATCTTGCATATAAGCTTCAATATCTCTTTCATTTAACTGACAATGCTCTTTCCTTTTGTCTGGTGATACAGCCTTATGCAAATCTGGGATGCTTATCCCCTTGCCGCCTTCATTAAATCCACCTTCAGCCTGCGCCGCACACATCCCAGCGCCAAACATAAAATTTTCAGGAAAATGATTATTTATCTTTTTCAAATAGTGCATCCTCCAATCGGCATAACCGCGCATTTAATAATTGATACATTGCCATCATCTGCACCGCTGTATTATATTCTGAATTAATCGTCATCAGCGTATCCTGAGCATGTGCAAAAAGCAATTCCGCGCTTTCCTTATTCTCCTTTGCCATTGCCTTTTGAATCACTTGTGTCTGAATTATATGCGCCTCTTTTATTAGTTCATTGGCTTTATTTAATTCATCAGCAGCAGCATCTATTTTGCCTTCCATCATATAATTTAACGCTGTCTGAATCTGACATCGGCCATCACCTGACAGAGATATCATTTTCATCGCTGTTTTTAATTGCAATTCCAAATCCATTTTATTTCCCCTCTCCATTATTTTCATCTTTTAATACCTGAGTTTCATATACCTTAAAGAACGGAAGCCATACCACACAGGCAACAGCAAATGCAACCGCAAGCAGAAGATAGCTTCTTAAATCATAATTAACAAGAAAGCATGAAATGAAGGTTGGAATAAAGCCAAGATTCAGCGCTTGGGAAGGAATCGTTACAAAACCTAAAGTCAGTGCAAAGTAAACAATAATCGGAATAACAATACTGTTAATCCACATTGGAATCATTAAAATGGGATTTAAAATGATTGGTGCGCCATAAACGATTGGCTCATTAATATTACAAAGCGTTGGGATAAAGGCCCCCTTCGCGATTCCTTTAAGTTTTTTACTCTTTGATTTCAGCATATAGAGGACAAGCGGCAGCGTACAGCCTAAACCACCGATGGCACACCAGCCTGAATAGATTACCTCGTTTGTTGCTACCCCGACTACTGGATTGCCTGCCGCAACAGCCGCGCCATTTAACGCAATATTGCCAATTAAGATTGGATAAAAGGCTCCTGACAGAATCCAGCCGCTGGCGCCAATCGAATAGAAGAAAACATATAAGAAGTTAATTAATACGAAACCACCTAACGTATTCGATATATTTTGAATCGGAGCGAAAATTTCTGTAATCGCATTTAATATATTAAAATCAAGCAGATATACAATTACAAAAGGAATCGCGAAGCAGATGGCTATCGGCAGCATCTGATTAAACCAACTAGTAACAAAATCTGGCAATACACTGTTTTCACCAAAGAAAGAGAAATCAGCAAGCCTGCACATGATATATGATACAAAGTAACCGCCGATTATCGCTAATACAATTCCTTGCGGGCCTAAATTGGTAAACATAATTCCAGTTTCTCCCCAAGGATTCAGATTCCATTTCTGCAGCATCAGGAAAACTCCTACAGACGTGATGATACTTATCAATTGAATTTTCTTTTTTCTTTTACCTTCAGCGACATAATAAGGAATCATTATAGCCACAAAGAGTCCTAACAGATAAAAGGTATAATAGTAAATCGTCGATAAATCCGGCAAAATCGGAAAATACATCTTACATGTCGTAATAATATTAACGATTGAGCCAACCAAAATAATCGGCAATGTCGCAATCATTGTTCGCTGCAAGGCTTTCACCCATACATTCTGGGCAAATTTATTGACCTTTGGCGCAAAGCTTTCATTCATCCAGTTAATTAAACGGTTCATCTTTTTTCCTCCTCAGCCATATTAAGTGCCAATTGAAGTGCACCAAGACCATCTAACGCACCGTAAATTTCACTCGGTATACATTGAACCGGCACATCATAATCTTCTCTGGCCATTTCTTTTATACTTTCTTCCATTGTTTTTAAATGCGGTCCTAAAAGGCAGACATCTGCTTCCTCCAGATAGCTTTCAATCTCATACTCACTATGTGCGCTGATTTTAATATCTGTGCGCTGAAGCTCTTTAGCTGCTTTTTTCATATTCTGAGCCAGACATGTGCTGGACATCCCCGCTGCGCAAATTAATAATACATTCATAAATTCCATCCCCTTTCTGATACCCTTATTTTCGCTTATAATGGATTTGAAAAGCAAATCAAAATTGGCACAGCGGCCGCGCCAAAGTTAACTTTACGATGCTTATCAAAAATTTGTATAATAGGATTAAATAGGAGGATTATATGAAAGATAAGAAAAATCAAATTCTCGAATATCTATATCAATATGGTCCGGCAAAGGCGAAAACAATTTCCGATAAGCTGGATATATCACTGCGCTCAGTACAGCGGTATATTCATGAATGGAATGAAACCTACAAAGATTTGATAAGAACTGATAATGCGTTTTATAGTATCAATCAGGAACAATATAAAAAGCTGCAGGAGAGTCAAATTGATTATTCACGATCCAAAAGGATCCAGCAGATTATGGTTAAATTAATACGCAGCCATGATTGTTTAAACATTGAGGATCTCTGTGATGAATTCTTTGTCTCCACCTCTACAATGCGAAAAGATATAATTGAAATTAAGCAGCATGTGAAACCATTTGGCATCACGGTTAACATAAACGCTGATAATATTTATGTAGAAGCAGAAGATAAAAGCCGAAGACAATTAATTAAAGAGAATTTATATGCGGAGATGAATGAGAATTTTATCGATATGCATTTAGTGCAGAATTATTTTCCTGATTTTGATGTCGAAGCAATTAAAAAAATTATTACTCAAGAATTTACAAGTAAGCAATTTTATATTGATGAATATTATCTGGATAATCTATTGCTGCACTTAATCATCAAGCTCTACTGCTTAACTGATGAAACTGAAATAAGATATTGGGAAGCTTCGAATGTCTTTGAAGAAATGTCTGATCATATATGCAGCGCTATTGAAGATTTATATCATATTTATTTTGATGCTGAGGAAAGAAAAGACTTAAGCTGGCTGATTTATTCTTATATTCAAAAAAATCATCAGGAAATAGATATTAAAGAAGATAACTTAATACCCGCCGATATTTATGATACATTAGGTAATATCATCAATGAAATTGATCAAATATATGGGATTGATTTAAGAAAACATGATCTAAACTTTTTGGATAATTTTGCTTTACATATTAAAAATCTATTATTTAGAAGCAGTCACGGCATTGTTATTAAAAATCCCATTACTGGTTCAATCAAAGCAAATTATCCATTACTCTATGAAGTTTCGGTTATGATAACTAATCGTCTGCAAGAGGTTTATACCATTTCTCTGAATGAAGATGAAATCACCTATATTGCCCTGCATATTGGATCGCAAGTTGATTCAATCAAATCTTTGACGACAAAACTGAATTGTATCCTAATCTGTCCTGAATTCTATGCTTTAAGCAAGAAATTGTTATCAACCTTGAAATCACGCTACAGTGAAGAAATTGTGATTACAGATATTTTAACCGATAGTAAATTATTAAAATACAAACCCTGTGACCTGATTATATCAACTATAACCCTGCCTTTAGAAACAACACAAAATAGTATCAAAATTGATTATATATTAACCCGTGAAATGAGTCTTGAGCTTGATACATGTATTCATCAGACATTAAAAAAGAAAAATGCTGCACGTTTAAAGTACAATATTTCAAAACTGTTGTCAAAAGAACACTTTTTCATCATTGATAATGGACTTAATCAAGAGGAAATCATTCATCTTATGGGAGATAAATTATTCAGCAGCGGATATGTCGAGGAAAGCTTCACAAACGATTGTCTCAGCCGAGAAGTTATTTCACCTACTGCTTACAATACGATTGCTATTCCTCACCCAATCACCTTAAATGCCAAACAAAGCATAATCAGTATAGCGATTGCGAAAAAGCAAATCGTCTGGCACAATCATAAAAAAATCCGATTAGTGCTAATGCTTGCTATCGAAAAAAAAGATTTGCCGATGTTTAAACCGATTTTTGAATTTATATCTTATTATATAAATGGTGAATTAAACATTCAAAACATCTTAAATGCCAATAATTTTGAAGAGTTTAAAGCAGCATTCTTGAGCTGCTTAGATTAATAAAATAAAAAGAGCTGCAATCATTTAGATACTCTGATATGAGTAATTACTAAATGTTACAGCTCTTTTTTAAAATGCCAGACTGCCCATCGGGTCCCAAGGCTCTAATTCTTTAGGCTCTTGCGACAATGCTGCCAGCTGTGCTTCATTCAGGTATTTCTTGTTGATTACAACCTGATAGGTAAATTCATTAAACCAATTATCACTGGCAACAAAGTAACCCTTTACCCCTTTATCCTCACCCCAGCTGTTCTCAATCTTCCAGCGGTTCGGTTTTCCTGACGCGTCTAAATTGACACCGGTAAGCACCATTGCGTGATTCATCGCGCTGTCACGGTAATCAAGACGCTGTGCCTTACTCATTTGGAAGCTTAAGCCGCCCAGCATCTCACCTAAGGCAAAAGAATCCTGATCCCAGATGCCAAAAGTACGATCCGCATATTTTGAACAGTCACTGCCAAACCATACCAGCTCGCCATCCTTCATCTGTTTAATAACTAAATCTTTTAATTCATTCATTTCAACATTTAGATATCGAACGCTTCCCTCAACGAGATTGCCAAGATATTTAACCGTGTAGCAATGACCAAACGGCTTATCCTCAGTCGGTGCGTTAATAACACTGACATAATCGCTTAAATCTAGCTTAACGTATTGCTTATAGAATTCTTGGGGCGTCAGATGCTGAGAATGATAGTTCTTATCCTTATCCCGATAATCAAAATCAAAGCTTTCAGGCGGATTGCCGAAACAGATACAGAGCGCCCGATACATTTCACAAAGCATTTCTTCTTTTCGCGCTTCCGTCGGTTTTCCCTCATGAACCAACGCTCTTAATTCAGCCGCATCTTCACGCAGCTTCGTATTCAGCATTTGATTCATCGCCGCTGTGTTCGATGACTGATAAGTTTCCGGCATCGCGGTCTTAGGCACAACACCATACTTCTTTACCAAATCGGCAATCATATCCCATTGACCGCCGTCATTCAATCCCTGCAGCAGCCAATCCAGCGTCCGATTGCCAACCGGCAGTTCCGCACTGTCAAGAATAGCTTCAAGGAAGTAATTGATCTTCTCAAATTTATCCCAAAAGGCAATATAATTCTGTGACAGCTCCATGCTTTCCATTCCGCAGTTTTTCGCAGCTGCCTCTCTTAAGACATTCATAGCGGCAAAAATCCAGCAGCGGCCGCTTGACTTCTGATTTGTAACCTTAGAGCTGCACAAATCAATGGAAAAATCCATTGTCAGCTTACGGCCGGCATTTGCGTCATAAGCTGCGTCCATCAAATCCGTTTTTGAAAGAGCACAGCCCAAAGAACGCATCATTGAATCTTCAGCAGTCATTTTTTTACACTTGTCCAATAATTCCTTATCAATCATTCTGGCTTTTTTCATAAACCCTTCTTTCTGCGTCGCTTTTATCAATCAGTCTGTGACAGCAACGCTGACACATGAATCACAGACAACCATTATTATGCGGCAAAAGCAGCCGAATAAACCAATTTTATGGCCGATAAGCCAACCGCTTAATAAAAGTATATCTGTTTATGACATCTTATCAAAATCAGCCGCCTTTTACAATTCCAATCATTACTCTGCGTTTAATTAATTTCCTAATTTTAACCTTTTCATCGTCAATGAAAAGCGCTATAATAAGTATCGTGTGCAAAGAGAGGGAAAGTACATTATGAATAAAAACATATTTAAAAAAGTGGCAGCTGCCATGGTATTAACACTGGCTTTATACGGATGTCAGTCACAGCCAAGCGGCAACACAAAAGCAGATGAGCTTTATGAGCAAATGATTACTTATGTAGAAGAAGGTAATTTCTCAGAAGCGCTGAAAACTTATAACTTTAATAAGGAAGATCTGCGAGACTACAAGGATTCTGAGGCTATTCACACTTATGCCCAAGCACGTTTCCAATATGATTCATTGATTAATACTGATAGTATTGATAATCAGATGGATGCATTTACAAACGAATTGGATACGATTGCTGATGATTACAGCGGTGAATTTGCTGAGGATATCAAAGATTTCAAAGCTGAACTTGAAGCAAAACTGCCTGAAGTTCAAAAAGCTTACGATGAAGCAAAAGCAGCTGCGACAGAGTAAAAATGATTAAAAATAAGCCGTGGGATATAAACTCACGGCTTTTCTATGTCATTTTGATTTAAAAAGGCTAGTATCTGTTCATTAAAATCAGCAGCTTCATCATATAAGCCATGGCCCAAGCCTTTATAAAGAAGAAGTTTGCTGCCTGAAATCTTATCAGCCAATTCGCTCGAGGCTTTGCTGCCAACAATTTTATCCTGATCACCGCCGATGATAAACACCGGGCAATGAATTTGATTTAATTCAGCTTCACAGTTATGAGTGAGACAAGCGCGCGCCTGAATTATGTAACGGTTAAAATCTTTTGGCTTGCCTATTCTCGATAGAATCGGATAGGCAAAGCGGTACGCCTTAAGATATTTTTCAGTATATGATTTTTCTGCAGTATCAATAAAAATAGTGCGGTAATCATCAGTCTCTGCCAGTCTTATCCATTCATGTATCACCGGCTGCATTGTTTCATTAGGTTTCGCCGCGGTAACAGCTAAAACAAGCCTATTGACTTTTTCAGCAGCATCAATGGCTAAATATTGAGCAATCATCCCTCCCTGCGAAATACCTACAACATCGGCCTTATCAATATTTAAATAATCCATGGCCGCTTTCAAATCCGCCGCCATGCTGCGTGTTGATTCATCAGCAGACATATTATTTTTACGGCTGAATACATATACCTTATATTTTGAAGCATAACACCTGTACATAAACGCAAAAGGCAAAGCTAATCCTTTTACCGTTTTTAAGCCGTCACCAAGACCCGGAATCATGATTAAATTCTTATTGCCGCTGCCAAAACTAATAAAATCCATTTCCATATCGGGCAGCTTAACACATCCATTTCTTGCCTTAAACATAGCCAATCACCTCACGACTTTATGCTCTTTATTATAGCAAAGTTTAAATTAAAAGCACAGCTGCCTGTGCTTTACTTAGATTCAAATAATTATTTATTGTAACTTTATTACCGTTTTTTATCCCAATGCGACATCGAGAATCATCATAATCAGAAACCCAGCCATAACTCCCATCGTACCCAGATTGGAATGTTCGCCTAAATGTGCCTCTGGGATCAATTCCTCTACAACTACATAAATCATCGCACCAGCCGCAAATGATAACAGCCATGGCATATAAGGCGCGATCACACCAGCGATTAATACCGTCAAAATACCAAATACCGGTTCTACCAAGCCAGACAGACTGCCGCAGATAAAGGCTTTTGTCCGGCTCAATCCCTCCTGTCGCAATGGCAGTGAAACAGCGGCTCCCTCAGGAAAATTCTGTATGCCAATACCGATTGCCAATGCCATAGCAGCCGCGTACAATGCCGGATCACCGCCATGCTGAGCCGCTAGCGCGAAAGAGAGTCCTACAGCCATACCCTCTGGAATATTGTGCAATGTAACAGCAAAGATCAGCATCGTAGTTCTTTTCATTGAACTCTTCAAACCTTCCGGTTCATCAGAACCAGGGTGCAGATGCGGAAGCAGTGTATCCAATAAAAGTAAAAAACCAACCCCTAAAATAAAACCGCCCGCTGCCGGAACCCAGCCAATCTGACCTAATGATTCAGCTTCTTCAATCGCCGGAATCAAAAGACTCCAAACCGAAGCGGCAATCATTACCCCAGCCGCAAAACCTAAAAATATTTTCTGCGTGTTGCCGGTATTCTGCTTTTTAAACAAGAATACAATAGCAGCACCCAAGGTTGTCATAAGAAAGGTAAAGCCAGTTCCGCCGGCTGCCCATAAAATTGATTCCATAAATTACCTCCATCTATATTACTATGTACTTTCATAGTGTATTGTTAACTTAATCTAATTATAGGCTGACAGGCAACTTTTGGCAAATGAAACACAACAAGAAAATGATTTCCTTCAATCCTTCAGGAAATCATGCCATTAAAGATGACACCCAGCTGCCTTTCTCGCAACGCTGTTCCTTCCTGTATTTCAATGTCTCTCTCTTTCTACCTACCGGTATTGGAGTCGCACCCGAGCAAATCCTTACAGGAACTCTTTTTATCAGTTCAATGATTTCCATCAAGTAAACAGCCTTTTCTTCTAGTTTGGGTCTATTCAACTTGATTCATTGAACTGATTTTTATGTTATCTGAATAATGCTAATATGGCGGTTAGCTGACATTCTTTAATACTCGCTTTTCCTATATTCTTACCAATCGCTGCCCACTTCTCTGTTTGTGTTTGCTTTTCTTTTACGAATACTCGATATTCTCTCAAGATCTTCTCTTTATATCCGATCCCTTTTCTTGCGATCACATAACTCGCTGCCTGATGCACACTCATTCCCTTATCCCGTACATACTTCAATTTACCTATCAGTGACGTGTAAGCTGGATCGACTTTGATTACTTCTATTCCTTCATAAGCTGCTTTTCGCTCGATGGCTTCACTGATCTGTGAATAAGCAAACTCACTCAGCATTCGATTCAGTCCTTTTGGCTGATAACGCTGCTTTTGTTTTTTATCACTAAAGTCCAAGGCTTCCATCACTAATGGTTTATTGGTATGTACACATTCATGAATGATCTTACTTGCTGTTTCCGCAATCTCATGCTTTCGCTGATTCCTTGTCTTTCCCTTTAGCTTCATCGGCAGAATCTGCTGTCTGCACAGATTGCCTTGCCGATCGATGTGGGCAACCGCGATATGGTTAACATTGATGTCGATACCGATACTGCCTTCTTCCTTTTTGGTCATGATCATTTTGGGTTCCACCTCAATGATTGCTTTGATGATGAAATACTCACCATGATCATAGAGTTCATAAGCTACAGCTTTACCAGCGGTATTATGCGGTAATCTGACTGCTCTTTCTAATTTCTCTGCATGATGATAAAACTGGATCGGTAAATGAACTTCTTTCTCTGTGCTTCGATAAACCATGATCCCTGATTCAAGATGATATTTGAAGAGATTGTTACTGTATTTTCCCTGCCGTCTTCCCGTTATCAGCATTCGTTTTCTTCGCTCATACCGATAAGCTTCAAGATTTTTATGCAGCTTCTTCCTTGAACCAAAGCAAGCGGCTCTCACACCTAAGTTCAAATGATTCAGTTTATCCGTTTCCCGGTTTAATTTAAAGGTCAGCAACCCGATTCTATGTTTTAGCTGTTTGATATTCGGATTAACGATCTGTACCTCATACAAATAGTCTGCTTCACTAGTTTCATGTTCCTTGCTTTTTTGAATCAGCTGCTCTTTCTTTTTCTGCCAGTTCTGTAAAGTTTTGTTTTCCTTACGGACCTTCTCTTTGATTCTTTCAATCCGTTTAGTACATTCTTTCTTCAATCGCTGATTGATTTCGATATTACTTTTAAGCAGGGCTCTGGCTTCATGTATTGCAGATAAAGGAAAGTAATCATTCGTACCATATCTTGCTTTTAACTGTTTTTCTAAAGAGACAGTTTCTTTGAAACCATGAAAACAAGTTAAATAGAGTTTCTTATAAGCGGTATGAAGCATTGAGTTATACAGGATCAAATCCTTCTTAATACAATTCGCATCTTCTTCTGATAACTCTTTATAATAGAAGCGATTTGAATAAGATAAACACTTCATTGATGTTCCCCTCCCCTTGAACAAAAAAGCATCCACTGAGATTCGATAGATACAAAGGAAACTAGGTGATGCTTATATGAAATTTAATGATTAAATAGATTGTTTTTTGTTACTTATAGTATACCATATTCACACGATATTTTCATCCGTTTTTATCATTTTTTTGATACCTCTTCATAATGAGATATTTAACCTTTGATGCTTGAAAATGAAATTTCCTATAAAACAAAAAGAAAAAAGCCGGCAGCCGCCAGCTTTGTAAATATTAATTTAATTTTATTAAATAAAGATAAAACGAGCAATAAAGATTAAAATCAATACCCACATTGAAATATGGACTTCTTTAACCTTACCAGTTGCAATCTGAGCAATGCCATAAGTAATAAAGCCTAAAGCAATACCATCAGAAATACTTGACGCGCATACCATCATGATTACAGTAATGAAGCAAGGCGCAGCCAGAGCCAGATCCGTCCAATCGATTTCTCTCAGCTGCTGAACCATCAGCACACCGACAATGATTAATGCAGGTGAGGTAACCGGTGAAAGGAAATACTGTGTTTCACCAATCATTACTGGTACAGAATTAAATACGCTCAGCAATGGTGTAAAGAATACTGCTAATAAGAAGAGCACACCTGTCACCACAGCTGTAAGACCTGTACGGCCGCCGGCAGCAACACCTGAAGTTGATTCAACAAAAGATGTAACTGTTGAAGTACCTAATACAGCGCCGACACAAGTACCGACAGAGTCTGCCACAAATGCTTGTTCAGCATTGATCAATTCACCTTTTTCATCGATCAGATCAATACGGCTTGCGATGGCAACTAAAGTGCCGGCTGTATCGAAGAAATCGACAAATAGGAAAGAGAATAATACTAAAATCAAATCAGTATGTGAGAATAAAGTGCTGAAGCCTTCAGTAAATGCCATGAAGGTAGGCATTGCAGGTATGCTGTCAACGACACCGCTTGGCATAGCAGGCATGCCGGATACACCCAACATTCCCAAAACAACACCAACCACTGCTGTGATAATCAAACCATAGAATACAGCCGCGTTTACCTTACGAATCAGCAATACAACAGTAACGACGATGCCGAAAAGACACAGAGCTACCGTTGGATCAGTGAAAGGTCCAAGGCCTACATAGGTAGAGGCATTCGCAACTACGATACCCGCATTCTTCAAGCCGATGAAAGCGATAAAGAAACCGATACCGGCACCAATCGCAGCTTTTAAATGCTTTGGAATCGCATTGACAACCATTTTTCTTAAGCCGGTTACAGATATAATAAAGAAAATTACACCAGATAATAATACAACGGCTAATGCTTCCTGCCATGTATAACCATACTGGAAGCAGACAGTATATGTAAATAATGCATTAACGCCCATACCAGGAGCCAGTGAAACTGGATAATTTGCCAATAGTCCCATTAAAATACTAGCAATACCAGAAGAAATAGCCGTAGCAAGGAATACTGAATTGAAATCCATACCTGTTGCTGACAGCATATTCGGGTTTACCCCAAGAATGTACGCCATGGTAAGAAAAGTAGTAACACCGGCAATAATTTCTGTCTTAACCGATGTATGCTTTTCCTTAAGTTTAAATAACTTTTCTAACATTGTTCAATCCCTCTTTCTGTTTTGTTCGGCATATAAAAAAGCTTTCATTGACCACAATGAAAGCAAAAAGATGCTTTCACCATAGTCCGGCATTTACGGTGCCAGGTAGAAACGCTTCCCCTTATCAGAAGCTTATATGATGAACAAATACCTTACTATTATATCGAAATATGACTGACAGTTCAATTGTAAAATCTGCCTTTTTATCAATAAATTTAAGCTTTTTCAATGATCATTTAACATCTTTAAAAATGTAAGCCCTGTCATCTGTAAAACAAGAAAAAGAGGGAATTTCCCTCTTTAGATTAATAATCCATTGGCGGAGCGATTGGTTCCTTCTTTTCCGGTAATTCAGCCACAGCTGCTTCCGTTGTCAGGAATAATGCAGCAATGCTTGCGGCATTCAATAAAGCGCTCTTTGTAACTTTAGCCGGATCAATGATACCTGCTGAGAACATATCCACCCATTGACCAAGTTTTGCATCGAAACCAACATTAGGTTTAGCAGCTTTCTGCATTGCGACAATATCATCACCATTATAACCAGCATTCTCAGCAATCTGATAAACCGGAATTAATAATGAATCAAGAACTACGCTGAAGCCTCTCTGTACATCAGTAACCTCTGATTTCAATACATCTTTTAATTCATTGTATACTTCCACTAATACTGCGCCGCCGCCGATAACCGTACCTTCAGCAACCGCTGCCTTGGTAGCATTTAATGCATCCTCGATGCGCAGTTTCTTTTCTTTTAATTCACTTTCTGTAGCGGCACCAACTTTAATTACAGCAACACCGCCAGCCAGCTTAGCTAAACGTTCAGCAAATTTCTTCTTATCAAATTCGCTTTCTGTATTATCCATCTGATTGTGGATTTCGTCAGTTCTAGCTTCAACAGCAGCCTTATCACCAGCGCCGTTGATAATTGTCGTCGTATCTTTATTTACTAAGATCTTACCCGCAGAACCTAAATCAGTAATATCCATTTCTTTCAGATCCATATTCAGATCTTTAGCATAGAATTTAGCGCCCGTTAAGATTGCGATATCCTGCAGCATTTCTTTCTGATTGTCACCAAAGCCAGGTGCTTTAACCGCTACAACATTGAATGTACCGCGCAGTTTATTAACAATTAATGTTGATACTACATCGTTATCATAATCTTCAGCAATCATCAATAATGGTTTGCCTGATTGTACTACTTTTTCAAGTACCGGCAGAATTTCCTGAATTGTGGAAATCTTTTGATCAGTAACCATAATTAAGGCATTGTCGATTTCGATTGACATTGTTTCGCGATTGCTTACCATGTAAGGTGAAACATAGCCTTTATCAAACTGCATACCTTCAACAACTTCTAATTCAGTATCAAAGCCTTTAGATTCATCTACAGTGATTACACCGTCTTTGCCAACCTTTTCCATTGCTTCAGCAATAAAGCCGCCGATTTCAGTGCTGCCTGCAGAAATTGAAGCAACTGATGCGATATCATTGTTAGTTTCTACTTTGTGTGCCTTGCTTAATAAAATCTTAGCTGCTTCTTTGCTGGCTTTATCGATACCTTCACGCATCAATACAGGGTTAGCTCCCTTTTCAACCATCTTTAATCCTTTATGAATCATTGACTGAGCTAAAAGGGTAGCTGTTGTAGTACCGTCACCAGCTGTATCATTTGTCTTAGCTGCTACCTCATAAACTAATTTAGCACCCATATTAGCAAATTTATCAGCACATTCAATTTCTTTTGCGATACTTACACCATCATTAGTAATCAATGGTGAGCCATAACCCTTATCCAAAACTACATTACGGCCTTTAGGACCCAATGTTACTTTTACTGAATCGGCAAGGATATCTACACCCTGCAGCATTGCCTCTCTTGCATCTTTAGAAAAACGTACTTCCTTACTCATATCATTTTCCTCGCTTTCTTATTATTCCATGATTCCTAAGATATCACTTTCAGGAACCAAGATATATTCAACATCATCTACTTTAACTTCAGTACCTGAATACTTTTTATAAACTACTTTATCATTAACAGCCACAGTCGGTTTTACTAATTGTCCATCCACCAGCTTTCCCTCGCCAACAGCTTTAACAATCGCATAGGAAGGTTTTTCTTTTGAAGCTTCAGTCAAAACGATACCGCTTGCTGTTTTCTTTTCAGCCTCTACTTTTTCCAACAGAACATAATCATGTAATGGTTTAATCATTAAGTATTCCTCCTTTTTGGCACTCTCACTATCTTTGTGCTAACTCATATTATACTCAATTCTAGCACTCTGTCAATACGTCTGCTAAAACTTTTTATATATTTTGCTATTTCATTCCAGTATTACAATGCTGTCATAATGATTGTAATTTCATGAGAATAAATTATAATAAGAATATCTTATAAGGAGGATTCGTTTATGTATTATGAACCACATAAATCATCAATAGCTAATCTGGATGCAAATCTTGTAGCTTTATTTGTTTATTTAATACCGATGCTGGTTGGCTTTGCCTTTCATGCCTCAGCTTTAGCTTGGATTATTCCACTTGTTGTTTTCTTTGTTGAGAAAGACAGCGATTTGGTTAAATTCCATTGTGTTCAGGCTGTCATGCTGGTATTTATTCCCGGTGTTCTTTCATTTATTATTTCAATGATTACAGCTATTATTGGCGGTACTGCCATGGTAACTGGTTGGTTTGTTAGCTTTTCAGGGATTATGTCATTGTTAACCGGAAGTGTTTTTGGAATTATTTTATTAGTATTTGGCTTAATTACCGGCATTATTGCTTTAGTATTTTTTGTCTTTAAAGTAATTGCGATGATTAAAGCCTACAATTATATCGCTTATGAAGTACCTGTAATTGGCAAGATTGCATCAATAATTGTGAATGGATCACATTAAAAGTTTATGGGGCTGAATCGAACCAGATTTGAATGATGCCCCATTCCCTCTCTTTTTATATATATGTAGAAAAGTGCTGAAACTTGATTGTTCAGCACTTTTTTATGTAAACAAATCACAGGGGGTTAGCCTGTGATTGTTTGAATTTATTGATTATTCAGTTGCTGGAGCAGTCGGAACTTCTTCTTCTTTCTCCTCTTCGTTATTTGAAGTTGTTGAATCATTCACAGTATTATCTTCTGTATTTGATTCATCAGTATTCTCTATATTATCTACATCTTCAGGAAGAGAACCATTAGTTGAATCATTTGTCTCTTCTTCATGTTCTGATATGATTTTACTATTAGTATCTATCTTGCTATAATCTGTTAATCCGGTGATATCTGTGTGCTCAGGTCCAACTAAAACCTTAGAAGCAACAAAATCACAGCCATCATTAACATTAAGAATCGCACTATGTCCATTTCTACCATATACATAAATTTGAACTAATTGAATGTTCTCTGTATCTGCCGATAATTTCTGAGTATGTTCACCAGTAATTGTTACATAATCAAGAGTTAAAACAGAATCAGACTTATACGTATCTGAACCAAATCTATCCCCAACTACAATTGGAGCGCAAGGCAATTCATTGCCACCTCCCCAATTACCAGTTAAGTAATCCTTATCTTTACCAAATGCATCAGTATAATGAATTTTTGTATTAGTAACTGTTGCATTGCCAGCTCTAACTACTAATGTTTGACGATTTCCATATAATTCTGAATTTTTAATTATTAAGCTACCTGGAACATTTATTAATACTGTCGCATCATCGTTATCTTTAGCATCTTCTGTGTCTGTTCCATTATTTCCTGTTGTTTTTAAAATACTATCTTCAATCAAAATTTCAAAATTATAATTATCTTCAGAGCCCGCATTTGTTCCAACTGCATAAGTTCCAGCGTTAATTTCAGAATGATTTTTTACTATTACTTTTGAAGCATTACCTTGAGGTGATAATGCGGAAGCATTTGTATCCATCTTTACATTATCTAATGTAATACTTCCATCCTTACCTACAATAAACACAGAATCTGAACCATCTATTTTATTTTTACTTGTTATATTACCATTCTTAAAGACAATACTCTTGTTTATATATGAAAATTTAGTTGAGACAGTTTTACCTTTATTATTTATATAATGAACACTTGAAAGTGTTAAAGTTTTACCATTTAAATCGATGATGATCTCTTTCTTACTTGTATCAGAAAGCAATTGATCATAAAACCCAAGTTCAACACTGTCAACACCAGTTTTTGTCAATGTTAATGTAATATCATTTTGAAGAACAATATGATCATTATCCTTTGAATCCATAATTGCTGTTTTCAAAGAGCCATCATCTGTTACTGTGTGTGTAGTGTAGCTTGGTGTTACAGAACCGCTTCCTCCACTTGAAGATCCACCTGTTGATGGTTTATTTACTTCTGGTGCTTTCTCAACATCCTTGCCTGTTTCTACGTCCTTGATAACTGTATCCTTGCCAGCTTCTACGCCATCAACATTCGCTTCTACCTTGTTGACAGTTCCTTTACCATCAATACTTACTGGTGCGTCGGCTGTCAATGTGCCTACTGTACTGCCTTTTGATACTTCAATGGCTGTATCTTTTGCACTTTCTGTTACTACTACATTCTTAACATCGGCATTTACCTTGATTTGAGTGTCTGTCTTTACTTCTAGGCTTTCCACCGGTGCTTGGATATCAACACTTGCATATGTCCGTGTACTTACTTCCTGTGCAGGAACTTCGATAACTACTTCTCCCTTTGTTGTTGACTGGACTTCAATCTTCTCTACTTCCCCTTTGAAGTTCTTATCCGGTGTTACCGCAGCTGTTTCTTCCAATACGATCGTCTTAACTTCTGTTTCGCCGCTTAATACGACTTCTGTATTTCTTGTCTGTGTACTGATTGCGCTGTTGTCACATCAACATACAGGTTACCTTCAATGACTTCGCCTTCTATTGCTTCTGGATCTGTTAATACAACCGATTTTGATTCAGCTAATGGAATGGCTTTGCCATCTTCAGTCAACTCATAACCGTCTTTGACATAATCCTTCGCCATAACACCGGTACCTTTAATATAATAGCGGGCACCGTTATCCTCTACCCAAGCATCTGCCTGCATAACACCGGATTCACCCATGAAATACCAATGCTCATTGGAAGCGATCCAGCCAGTACGCATTGCTCCGTTATCATCGAAAGCATACCAGCAGTTATTGTCTTTGATCCAACCCTTGGCTATACTGCCATCTTCCTTAACATAAGACCATGTGCCGTTGTTATTGACCCATTGAGCCTCAGCCGCTCTGATTGGCATTGCTGCTGAACAGAGCATTGCAGCTATGACTAAAGCAGTCATCGCTGACTTTGTTTTGTTTGATTTCATTTTAATTACCTCCCCAGGTATTGAAAGAATGTCTTAAAAGGTATACTTTATACCACACTGAAGGAGAGACAAAAAACAACTGTGAAAGTGCATAAAAAAGCCTGCGAGCCTTTACAAACGACTCAAAAATGCCTATAATGAAAGAGAAATATAGTGTCTCAAAAGGTATACTTTTTAAGACACTACACTATAATGTGATTATTATTAACGATCATATATCTCTGTGTTTTTATCTTTTATAATCAAAAAAGTAAGTTTATAAGCTAAAATAAAAGCCGAATCAGTGCAGATATTAATTCCGCATAATTCGGCTTTCTTATCCTTTATACTGCTTAAGTGCATTAATTTATCCATCAGCAATCTTTCCACAAAGTTACCGCTCACACTTTTATATATAAATATGTGTGTCTGAATCACACTTTTATTACACTATGCTTTTGAACTTAAATTCTATATGTTTAATAACGCTAAAAATATTCTGCGCGTTGGCTTAGAAATTGACACTAGATATTTCTGGGAATGAGAAAAGTTTCGCCTATCTTTATTTAGCCAAGGCTTTTCATCCTCCCGAATTTATCCGGGGCATTGAAAAGAGGAAAGATTTTTTTCATTCTTTCCTCTTCTTTTGTGTGTTTATTTTTGTTGCCACACCCTAGTTTACATTACCATTTGAATTTTACAGTTAGTTCAGTTTCTCGTTAGTCTCATTGTCAGACTCTTTAATATGGTATTATGCTTCTACTTGATTATCCTCAGTGTTATTGTCTAGATTATCATTATTAACTATTTGATTATCTTCTGAATTATTGTTATCTGATTGATTTTGATCATCGGTATTATTGATTTCAATCTCATTAGTAGTTTGTGATGGGTATGTGTAGCTATAGGCTCCATCTGAGTCAACCGTCCATGTGTCTATACTCTCATCTACAACAATTTTTACATTACCAGAGATAGTATTTTTAGATATAGTTATTTGAATATTATTTGCATTTGGAGAAGAATATCTAGTATCTAATAGAATTGCATCTGCATTTGATTTAATGGTAGCACCGCTGATATTAACAGTTAAATCACCGCTATATGCAGCATTATTTGGTTTGCCAAAGGCAAATGTTGACCAGAATGAACCTGATTGACCACTACCCCAATCTGCAGCTGAGTTATCAGAAGAGTTTTTTGTAGTAAATGTACCACCAGTAATAACCAAATTTCCTTGACGCATTTCCATACCGCCATCATTTCCGTTAAAAGTACCGCCAGTTATGGTTACTGTATTGGCTTTTGGTAAATAGAAAATATTTGTTTCTTTGCCCACAGTATTTATTTCACCACCGTTAATTGTGATAGTTTGTCCTGATTCAGTACCATTTGTTGCGATACCAAACCAGCTAGCATTAACTGTACCACCATTCATTACAAATTTACCATCTTGACCAACAGTAATGCCATTAACAGCTATGCTACTGTTTTCTATATTACCTGTTGCATCACCAATCACACCTGAGTTTAATGTCATTTTACCGCGTATTTTAATAGATTCATTATGATATGAATGATGTGAAAGAATAGTTGCTCCATCCACTGTAAAATTACCGCCTTCATTGACAAAAACTGTACAATAAGATGTGTCGTTTTTCAATGTACCGTTACCCGTTAATTTCAAAGTGCCATTTATAATTAAGCCACTATAATTTGCGCCTTTTTCACTGGCTTTAGCTTGAATCGTCAAGGTAAAGCCATCATTGATAGTTATTTCCACATTTCTATTTTCTGGAATCGTTAAGCTTGTATCTTTAGTTAAGGTAATATTACCAGCAACAATAATTTTATCAACACTAGTATTATCTAATGCAGCAAGTAATTCATTTTCATTATTTACTGTTTTAGTAATATAAGTAGGTCCTGTACTACCACCAGAACCACCAGTTGATGGTTTATTTACCTCTGGTGCTTGCTCAACATCCTTGCCTGTTTCTACATCTTTAATCACTGTATCCTTACCAGCTTCTACGCCGTCAACATTCGCTTCTACTTTTTCAATTGTTCCGCTTCCTTCAATTTTTACCGGAGCATCTGCTGTAATTGTGCCTACCGTACTGCCTTTTGATACTTCTACCTTCGTATCTTTTGCACTTTCTGTTACTACCACATTCTTAACGTCGGCATTTACCTTGATTTGTGTATCAGTCTTTACTTCAAGACTTTCTACCGGTGCTTGAATATCAACACTCGCATATGTCCGTGTACTTACTTCCTGTGCTGGTACTTCAATCACGATTTCACCTTTGGTTGTTGACTGGACTTCAATCTTCTCTACTTCACCCTTGAAGCTCTTATCAGGTGTTACCGCTGCTGTCTCTTCCAATACAATTGTCTTAACTTCTGTTTCGCCGCTTAATACGACTTCTGTATTTCTTGTCTGTGTACTGATTGCTTCAATCTTTGAATCAGTGATCGTTAATTTACCGGCTGTCTTGTTGTCACCGATGATGACCAATTTACCTTTTACAGTTACACCTTTTAATTCTAATGCTTTTGCTGTTGTCACATCAACATAGAGGTTACCTTCAATGACTTCACCTTCTATTGCTTCTGGATCTGTTAATACTACCGATTTAGATTCAGCTAATGGAATGGCTTTGCCATCTTCAGTCAA
>PVML01006641.1_pt1 | contig 32769 bp, 37 predicted proteins | sample 1853371 | NCBI WGS metagenome assembly PVML01 (sample SAMN08533508, study PRJNA380276) | Human gut metagenome, whole genome shotgun sequencing project. | isolation source: participant 1, chromium library | host: Homo sapiens | collected 2017 | reverse complement strand
GAGCCTCGGCATTGATTGGAAGATTCCAGTAGAGAAGGCACTACTCTCAGAGAAAGATACACTACACGAGTGTTTGAAGGATTTTGACTCTCCTTTTACCATAGATATGGATTTCTACCCTGAGTTTTCTTGAATCTTGAGACTTTTTGAAACTTGAAACTCATGAATATAATAGTAACAGGTGCCAACGGACAGTTAGGCAATGAAATGCGAATCATCTCCAAGGATTCTGCAGACAACTACATCTTTACCGATGTAAATCAGGTGGAAGGTCTTGAAACAACCTATCTCGACATTACTGACCTTGATGCTATCCGCAAAATGGTAGCAGACAACAACGTGAACGCCATCGTTAATTGTGCTGCTTGGACGAATGTGGATGGTGCTGAGGATCCAGAAAAGTACGAGTTGGTAGAGAAGTTGAACGCTACTGCTCCCGAGAAGCTTGCTAAGGCTATGAAGGAGGTTGATGGCTGGCTCGTACAAATATCTACTGATTATGTTTTCGGTAAAGAACCATACAACACACCTTGCAAGGAGAGTCAGAAGGGTACGCCTACTGGAGTATATGGTGCGACTAAACTCCTTGGCGAAGAGAAGATCATCGCTACCGGTTGCAAGCATATCATCATCCGTACAGCTTGGCTCTATTCTGAGTTTGGGAAGAACTTCTGCAAAACTATGATGAACTTAACCGCCACAAAACCAGCACTCAAGGTAGTATTTGACCAATGCGGTACTCCTACTTACGCATGGGATCTTGCTACTGCTATTATTGCAGCACTCAAGAATCCTGTTGAGGGCGTCTACCACTACAGCAATGAGGGCGTTTGTTCATGGTTTGACTTCACCAAGATGATTGCTGAATATTGTGGCAATACCGAATGTGACATCCGACCTTGTTACAGTTCAGAATATCCTTCGCCTGTAACTCGCCCTTCCTACTCTGTTCTCGACAAGAGCAAGATTAAGGAAACCTTTGGTATTAAGGTTCCTTATTGGACCGAGTCACTCAAGAAGTGCATTGCTAACTTGAAAAAATAATATACGTGTAATTCACGATACATTTACGTTTAAAGTAATACAAATGTGGCTAAAAGAAATATAGTAATAACCGGTGGTGCCGGTTTCATCGGTTCACACGTAGTTCGTCTTTTCGTGAACAAATACCCAGAGTACAACATCATCAACCTCGACAAGTTGACTTACGCAGGCAATCTCGCCAATCTCAAGGACATCGAGGACAAGCCCAACTACAAGTTTGTCAAGATGGACATTTGTGACTTTGATGCCTTCTACCAGCTGATGCAGGACGAGAAGATCGATGGTATAATTCACCTTGCAGCAGAATCGCATGTGGATCGCTCCATCAAGGATCCTTTCACCTTTGCACGCACCAATGTGATGGGTACCTTGTCTTTGCTTCAGGCAGCTAAACTCTACTGGGAGTCACTCCCTGAGAAGTATGAGGGCAAGCGCTTCTACCACATCTCTACCGATGAGGTATATGGCGCACTCGAGATGACCAATCCTGAAGGCATCGAGCCTCCTTTCACAACATCGGCAAGCTCCAGCGAACATCATCTTGCTTACGGCAAGGACTTCTTCTACGAGGATACCAAGTACAATCCACACTCGCCTTATTCAGCAAGTAAAGCAAGCTCCGACCACTTCGTTCGTGCTTTCCACGATACTTACGGCATGCCGACTATCGTGACCAACTGCTCGAATAACTATGGTCCTTATCAGTTCCCAGAGAAGCTCATTCCCCTCTTCATCAACAATATCCGCAATCGCAAGCCCCTTCCTGTCTATGGCAAGGGCGAGAACGTTCGCGACTGGCTGTATGTAGTGGATCACGCACGCGCTATCGACACTATCTTCCACAACGGCAAGGTAGCAGAGACTTACAACATCGGTGGTTTCAACGAGTGGAAGAATATCGACATCATTCATACTGTTATCAAGACCGTAGATCGACTCTTGGGTCGTGAGGAGGGCGAAGACCTTGACCTCATTACATATGTTACCGACCGCCTCGGTCACGATGCCCGTTACGCGATTGACAGCACTAAGTTGCAGAGAGAACTTGGTTGGGAGCCAAGTCTTCAATTTGAAGAGGGCATCGAGAAGACAGTTCGATGGTACTTGGATAACGAGGAATGGATGAACAACATCACTTTGGGAGGCTATATGACTTATTATTCAGACATGTATGATAACCGCTAAAACTCCGCATAACTGGCAGTACAGGTATAGCATCAGCTAGTGGTTCAATACCACCTGCCAGTTCAAATCAAAAATAAAAAACATTAATATACAATGTTCAACCTCAGTAAATTCATAGGCGATTACGTAACGGGTCGCCCAGTCTCAATGTTCGAAGCCGACATTCAGGCAAACAAAGAAACACTTACCCGCGAAATCAAGGGTAAGAAAGTGTGTGTAATCGGTGGTGCTGGCTCTATCGGCTCCAGCTTCATCAAGGCGCTTCTCCGTTTCGAACCTGCATCGGTAGTTGTCGTTGACCTCAACGAGAACGGACTTGCCGAACTCGTACGTGACGTGCGCTCTACCGAAGGCCTCTATGTTCCCGAGGAGTTCCGTTGCTACACCCTCAACTTTGCTGACCCAATCTTCGAGCGCATTTTCCGAGAGGAGAAAGGTTTCGACATCTTCGCCAACTTCTCTGCCCACAAGCATGTGCGTTCCGAGAAGGACAAATATTCTGTTCAGGCACTCATCGAGAACAACGATATCAAGGCCAAGAAACTCATGGAGCTCCTGACCGTCTATCCTCCAAAGCACTTCTTCTGCGTCTCAACCGACAAGGCTGCAAATCCGGTCAACATCATGGGCGCCAGCAAGCGCATCATGGAGGACCTCGTGATGGCTTACAACACCCACTTCAAGGTCACCACCGCACGTTTCGCCAATGTGGCCTTCTCCAACGGTTCCCTTCCTGACGGATGGATCTACCGCCTCCAGAAGAAGCAGCCACTTGCAGCACCTTCAGACGTGAAGCGCTACTTTGTTTCTCCTGAGGAGTCTGGTCAGATCTGTATGCTCGCTTGCATCCTCGGTAAGGCAGGTGAGGTATTCTTCCCTAAGTTGGGCGAAGACCAGATGCTCACCTTCTCTGCCATCTGTGATGATTTCGTAAAGGCAGAAGGTCTCGAGAAGATTGAGTGCGCCAACGATGCAGAGGCAAAGGCTAGGGCAAGTGCCATCTCATACGATTCCAAGGAATATCCTGTCGTTTACTTCAAGTCGGATACCACTGGCGAGAAGGCATACGAAGAGTTCTATGTTCCTGGCGAGAAGGTCAACATGGATCGCTTCATGGCTCTCGGTGTGGTAGAGGAAACTACTCGTCGAAACATGACCGAGGTGGATAACTTCTTCGAGGAGCTCGAGAATATCTTCAAGGCAGAAGACTTCACCAAGGCACTGGTTGTTGAATCCATCAAGAAGTTCATCCCTAACTTCGAGCATGAGGAGAAGGGTAAGAACCTTGACCAGAAAATGTAGGTATGCGTCAGTCAAATCTTGAACTGTGTAGAATTGTTAGTATATTGCTAGTTGTTCTTGTACATGCAAATTACGCATGGCAGGGTTTGGCCAACAGATATCAATACATGTTCTATTCCATCGTTGTATACAGAGGCCTTCGCTATAATAGGCGTAAATGTCTTTGTTATGCTAACTGGTTATTTTTCTGCAAAACCCAAATTACCATCGCTTATTAATCTTACTTATATTTGCCTATTTTATGCAATTGTAAGGCTTTCTTTCGGATTCTTCAATGATGATCTTGTCGAAACAGAGGTTCTGTATATTACGAAATCAAATTGGTTTATTGTAAGCTACCTTATATTACTGTTTATAGCACCGATACTCAATACATATGTCGAAAGTGTTAGCAAATGTAAATTGGAGGGGGTAATTCTTGCTTTGTTCATATTTGAAACATATTATGGATGGTTTCCTGCTTTATGTCAGGTAAATCCCGGATATGGATATGGTTATTCCGTTTTATCTTTTATAAAGTTGTATCTTATTGCGCGTTATATTAGATTGAACGGATTGCCATTTATTTTCAAAAAGTATAGTCTTGTTGTCTATATCATATGTTCCATCTTAATTGGCTCGATGGCTTATTTTCAATTAAGTAAAGGATTGCACACAAATCTGTCGACGCTGTCATATGGATATAACAATCCAATAGTATTGTTAGCATCTATTGCTTTCTTTTCCTTCTTTGAGAATCTCAAGATTGGTAATCAAAAATGGATAAACTACATAGCACAATCATGTCTTGCAGTATTGCTTTTGCATGGCTCTTATAGTACTGCTGGTTGGATGAAGGCGTATTTTGGAGATACATATAATTCGTATGACGGTGTTATTCTAATTCCAATCTGGTTCGCAGGTTTATTGATGGTGCTTTTCTATAGTGTAGCCGTTGACCAAATAAGAATATATTCATATAAGACATTATCTGAAAAACTTTTTAATACAAAAATATATAATTCAATTAACAACAAATTCACTAAATATATAGGTTAATATTATGGCTTACAAAATACCTTTATTTAATCTGAACTTCGATGAGCGCGAGGCTCAGGCAGCTTACGACACTATCAAGTCAGGCTGGATCTCTACCGGTCCTAAGAATGCAGAACTCGAGCAGATGTTCATCGATATGTGGAAGGTAAAGTATGCAGTCAGCATGTCTAACTGTACCGATGCCCTTCACGTTTGTTGTATGGTATGTGGCTTCGGCCCTGGCGATGAGGTTATCTGCCCATCTCTTACCTTTGCAGCATCTTGCAACTGCATTCGCTATGTAGGCGCGACTCCTGTATTTGCAGATATCGTTGGTCCTAACCATATCAATATCGATCCTAAGGACATCGAGGCTAAGATAACTCCTCGCACCAAGGGTATTGTAGTTGTTCACATGGCTGGTTTCCCTGCTGATATGGACGCTATTATGGCTATCGCAAAGAAGCACAACCTCAAGGTTATCGAGGATGCTTGCCACGGACCTCTCTCCGAGTACAAGGGCAAGAAACTTGGTACCATTGGCGATTGTGCTGCATTCTCGTTCTTCTCAAACAAGAACATCTCAACCGGTGAGGGCGGTATGTTCATCACCAACGATGAGGAACTCGAGAAGAAGGCTCGCCTTATCCGTTCACATGGCATGAGCACCATGTCTTACCAGCGTGCCAGCGGTCATGCTACTGAGTACGATATCACCTGCCTTGGATACAACTTCCGTATGGATGACATTCGTGCAGCCATCGCTATCGAGCAGCTCAAGAAGCTTCCTGGTGATCTCGAGACACGTATTGCTGTTCGCAAGCGTTATGTAGAGCGTCTCACCAAGAACCCTCGCATTGCAGTTCCTTTCGCTGATTGCGATGAGTTTACCAGCAACTACATTTTCCCAATCGTTATCCTCGATTCTACCAAGGAGAAGCGTAATGCGTTTCGTGAGTACATTCATGCAGCAGGCATCCAGACTTCGGTTCACTATCCTGCAGCTCACCACTTCTCTACCTACAAGGAACTTGGTGCAGTTCTCCCACAGACCGATTACTGTACAGATAACGAGGTAACACTCCCAATGTATGCAGCCCTCACCATGGAGCAGGTTGACGAAATCTGCGATGTAGTAGAGGCAGGAATAAAGGAGATCTATGGATAAAGACGTTATTTTGGTTGGCGGTTTTCACGAAGTGATTGAACTTTGTGAAAAGGCGGGCTTTAATATAGTTGGTATCATCGATGGCCAATTACAGGAATCCTATTTTGGATATCCTGTAATTGGTTCTGATGCCGATGCTGAAGCCCTTTTCCCTGAATATGGTAAGTATAAGTTGGTGATAACTCCAGATTCTCCGCGCATCAGAGAGAAACTTGTTAACCACTACGAACCTATAGGATATGACTTTGCCACGATTATTAGTCCTTCGGCTACAATTTCCAAGTTTTCAAGCGTTGGAAAGGGTGCTATAATTCAGGATGGTGTAAATGTGTCTGCTTGCACGACAATTGGCAATTATGTCAAGCTCAACACCAATGCTAATGTAATGCATGACAACACTATCTCTGATTATGTAACCATTGCACCTAACGTAGTTAATCTCGGTCGTATTACCGTTGGTCGTTCTTCTTATATTGGAGCAAATGCAACTGTACTCCCAGAGGTTATGATTGGAAACCATGCAACAGTTGGAGCTGGAGCTGTAGTAATCAAGAATGTACCGGATAATACGATAGTTAAGGGTGTACCTGCTAAATAAAATCTATCCGACCGTACAGGTATAGCTTCTGCTAGTGGTTCGATACCACCGGTCGGTACTTTTGAAACAATTTAATAGTAATTTATATGTCAGTCTTAGAAAAGATAAACAATCGCGCTATACAATGCACAATGACTGTACTACAGTCCCTTAAGACGATGGATGAAGTGATGGTGAAGATGCTCTTTGTGTTCGATGGAAAGCAATTCCTTAGTATCCTTACCATTGGAGATATCCAACGTGCCATCATCAAGGGTATTGATATGAATGCATCCGTTACCACCATTCTCGATAGAAACAAGAAGTTTGTCTCACCAGCTGAACCTCGTGAGGTTATCCGAGAGAAGATGCTCAAGCTTCGTGCTGAATGTATGCCGGTAGTTGACGAACAGGGAAACCTCGTGGATGTCTATTTCTGGAATGATATGTTCAAGCATTCAGAACCTGATCATCGCGACAAAATAGAACTACCGGTTGTTATCATGGCAGGAGGTAAAGGTACACGCTTAAAGCCAATTACTAATGTAATCCCTAAGCCTCTTGTACCTATAGGTGACAAAACTATCCTTGAAGTCATCATGAATCAGTTCGAGGGTATTGGTTGTAAGAAGTTCTATATGTCCGTCAACTACAAGGCCGACATGATGGAGTACTACCTCTCTCAGCTCGACCATAAGTACGACATTGAGTTTTTTATGGAGGATAAGCCGCTTGGCACCATCGGTAGCGTTTCGCTATTGAAAGGCAAGATTACAACCCCATTCTTTGTCAGCAACTGTGATAGCATCAACGACCAGGATTATCGTGATGTATATGACTATCATGTCCAGAATAATAACGACCTCACCATCGTCACCATGGTCAAATCCTTCCGTATTCCATACGGTGTGATCGAGACCGGAGAAGATGGTATAATGACCGCTCTTCGTGAGAAACCAGAACTGAACTATCAGGTCAACACAGGTGCCTACATCCTCAATCCTGAATGTATTGACGAAATCCCAGAAGGAGAGTTCTTCCACATTACCCACCTGATGGAGAAAATCAAAGCCCGTGGAGGTCGTGTCGGTTGCTATCCAGTAAGTGAGGGTTCATGGCACGATATGGGTGAATGGCCCGAGTATTTGAGAATGATAGGTGTAAAGTAATAAAGCATGAGAATATTAATTTTATCTAGTCGTTCAGAAAAGCATTCTGCGAATCTTGGCTATAATGTGATTTCTGCACTTCGAGAATCCGGTCATGAGGTGGATTTCAACTTCGCAGGTGCAAATACTGTTCTTGAAAAACTTCAGAATGTTGGTAATAGCTGGTTTGCTCAACAGGTGCAAAGGGTAATTGATAAATATACCTCGGTACGTGGTTTGCCTATGTGGAAACTAAGAGGATATTATGAAGGTGCAGGATATAAATTCTTTGTTGGTGATGAAACAAAAAATGTCTATTCACCAAATAAATTGTTAAAAAGACTGAATGGAAAAAAATATGATTTGATTATCACCATGTTTTTTCCTGATTTTCTCAATATGAATTCGGTCGAAGCTTTATGTAAGTCCCAAAACACACCATTGCTATTTTTTAGCATAGATGACTATCCAAAAACCGGAGGTTGCTATTTTTGCTGGAATTGTCAGAACTATAAGATTGATTGCAAGTACTGTCCAGCCTTTGGAGGGAAAGAGTTTAGTCTTGCTTATAAAAACGCCATTCATAAAAAGAGGATATTTTCCTCATATAATATTTGGATTATGGTAAACTCTTGGATGAAGAGGACATTTGAACAAAGTAGCATCATCAATCCCAACCAACTATTACTCCATTCTTTTATCATTGACGAAGATTATTATAAACCGAGAAATATCGAACTATGCAGAGAGAAGTTTGGCATTCCCTCAAATAAGATGACTATTCTTTCCATGCGATACCAAAGTATGGACAGAAAGGGTTGTTCCTTGGCAATAGAAGCATTGAATAGATTGTCTTCAAAAATGGATTCTGTAGATCGGGCTAAACTATTACTGATTACCTTTGGCGATTCTTTCGAGGGTGATGTTGATTTTGATGTATTGGATATGGGGTTTGTTCCTACAGATACGTTGCTCGATATATATTGTGCTTCAACTGCTTTTTTGAGTCCTTCCATCGGAGATGCTGGACCATCAACAGTTAATCAGTCAATCTGTTGTGGAACGCCAGTAGTTGCATTTGAGATTGGAACTGCGATAGATGTAATTGAAAATGGAATTTCGGGTTATCGAGCTGCTTTTAAGGATGTTGATGATTATGCACATGGCATTGAGTCAATAATCACACTCAACGAACAGGTATACATAAAGTTAAGAGAGACTACAAGAGAAATGGGCTTGAAGAAAAATTCGAAAAAAGCATTTGCGCAATTTATTGAAAAAAAATTCAACAAAACAAACCGATGAGTTCTATTAAAGGAGAAATGGTGAAGGGGGTCATGTGGACAGCTGTAGCCCGGTATTCATCGCTGGTAGTACAGATACTTGTATCCATGGTGCTGGCTCGATTGCTTGAGCCCAGCGAATTCGGTTTTATTACCATGGCTTCAGTTTTCTTGGCGTTCTTCAATATGCTTGCATCCATGGGCATCGGACCTGCCATAATCCAGCGTACCGACTTCACGCGCGAGGATCACGATAATGTGTTTTCATTTTCCATCGTAATGGGGTGTGTTCTGTCTGTCATATTCTTCTGCCTATCATGGTCGATTGGCAGATTTTACAATGATGACAATGTGATTCCCGTTTGTCAAGTAATGTCGCTTTGCATCCTCATTGCCACGGCAAACATGGTTCCTTCTGCTCTCATGGCTGGTCATCGTCGATTCAAGGAGAGTGCCCTTATATCATTTGCAGGTGCGTTTGTCACAGGTGTAGTCTCGATGATTGCTGCATGGAAGGGATTCGGAGTATATTCTCTCCTAATAACTCCTATTGTGGGAGGTTTGATTACGCTTGTTTGTAATCTGCATTATTACCCTTTATCTTTTAAGGTTAAGTTCAGCCTTGCACCACTTAAGAGCATATTTTCTTATTCGGTATATCAGTTTCTTTTTGAGTTCATCAACTACTTCTCAAAGAACCTCGATAAGTTCCTGATCGGGAAATTCATGTCTCCTGTACAGTTGGGTTATTACGACAAGTCCTATCGTCTGATGCAGTTGCCCTTACAAAACCTCACATCTGTTGTAAATCCTGTTATCCAGCCGGTACTTGTTTCGATCAAAGAGGATAAGAAGGGTATTGCCGCCAAGTATATCAAAATTGTAGAATTGTTGGCAATCATCGGCTTTCCTGCCTGCATCATATTCTGGTTCTGTGGCGAGGAAATAATCTTGGTCATGTTTGGCGAGAAGTGGCTGCCAGCGGTCATGTCTTTTAAGATTCTGAGCATTTGTGTGCCTTTCAATCTTATTTCGTCTCCATCAGGCGGTTTCTTTCAGGTTAGTGATGCCACAAAGCAATTCTTTTGGGTAAGTTTCTTCAATTCAGTCTTGGCCATCCTTGTTATGCTTTTCACAGCTCTCACGTTTGGTACCATCGAGGCGCTATCTGTAGGATACGTATCTACGTCATTCATTTGCATGTGCGCATCTGTGATTATACTGCTCCATAACGTGCTTCACAATGGGATTAAGGGTCTGCTGAAAACTCTGATATTTCCCGTTAGCATGATGTTAATTGTGGGTTGTTGCTTGTGGATATTAGACGCAATGGTTGATTGTGGAACTGTTCTGAACCTTATCCTTAAAGGTTCTATCGGAACTATCCTTAGCCTTGCGCTGATTCAGATATGGGGGCCTTACAACATCCTTTCTGGACTTAAGAACTTATGGGGTAGAGTTACTGGCGCATTTAGAAAATTAAAATAAAAATTCGGAATAAACTTATGGATAAGAGACAACATGATTTGCTGGTCATTATAGTAACATACAATGCCATGCAATGGGCGAAACGCTGTTTTGATAGCCTGCTTGCATCATCTGTGAAATGTGATGTATATGTGGTCGATAACGGGTCTACTGATAGAACACAGGATTATATTCAAAAAGAATATCCAGATGTTATGTTTAGCCAAAGTGAGGAAAATCTTGGCTTTGGACGAGCAAATAACAAAGGGCTTGACTATGCCATTCAGAATGACTATAAGTATGTTTATTTACTGAATCAGGATGCATGGGTCTTGCCAGATACCTTTGAACGTCTGATTAAAGTAAGTTGCAATCATTCGGAGTATGGAATACTAAGCCCAATGCAACTTCAGGCAAATATGGAGCACTTCGACAATAATTTCCGTATCACAATTTTAGGATATAGTCAGAGTTCGACACCTTCTCTTGTTGAGGATTTGTATTTCCAACGTGGGGGTGATATTTACGAGGTAGATAAGGTAATGGCAGCACATTGGCTGCTCACTAGGGAATGTGTCCTGACAGTAGGAGGCTTCTCTCCTTCTTTCCCCCATTATGGTGAAGACGATAATTTCATACATCGTGCACATTACTGGAAAATGAAGGTAGGTGTTGTACCTTCTGCCAAGGCCGTACATGACAGATCAGATCCCGTTTGGAGTCAGGAGAAGGAAGCTTATGTGAATTATTATATTCAGCAAATCTCACGCTGTAGTAATCCGAATCACAAACATTCTGTAATTGCGTGTATAATGCAGAACTTTATATCCTATATAATTTACAGAAAACCTGGATTTTGGAAGTATTCAAAGCAATTATTCCAACAGAAATCAAAGTTTGAAGAAAACTTCAAGAAAAGCCTTGCAAAACAGGCATTTTTATAAATGGCTCAAATGAACTACCCCAAGAATAAGTAAAATGAAGAACTGGTTCTTATCGCACAACGAATCTCCACTTGCGCTTCCTGCAGTTTGGGGCATTCAGGCTCCATACCATCCTTCTGTACTATACTTTGCTGAATCATGGAATGGTTATAACTATTGGATGGCAGAAACCCCATTCCCATTTTTGCCAAAGGGCATATATCGGGATCGTTATGAATGCCCTTGCATCCATGTGTCTAACGATGGAATTCATTGGAGTGATGTAGATGGTTTGACGAATCCTATCGCAGATCTGTCACAACAAGAGATTGCTGACTTCGACTTCTATTCTGATCCGCACCTGCTGATGAATGACGATAGAATGGAGTGTTGGTTCAGAATATCAAGGAGACATGGAAAGAACGAATATCACGCTCCAGATACAGAAACGTTCCTTCTAAGAATGACAACCTCAGATGGGGTTACGTGGACAAAACCAGAGGTTTTAATAAATCTATCTCAGGTGTCAAAAGCTGAATTAGTATCTCCTGCTGTTATTTTTGAGGGTAAAAAGTATTTGTTATGGTTGGTAAGTGTAGATAAGATAAAAGATGTCTACTCTGTTGTTAAACTTACTTCGTCTGATGCAAAAAAATGGTCAAGTATCTGCGAATGCAACCTTGCTGGTATAGATTTTAAACCATGGCATATTGATGTCCAGCATTTTGACAACAAGTATCAGTTGGTAATATTTGGTTTGAAATCAACCATGTCATTGACTCTCTGGCAAAGTGATAACGGGTGTGATTTTATGAAGGCATTTGTATTCCCTGTATCAATTGGTCATCAGGGCTCTTTCTATGAGCAGAGACTTTACAGGGCGGCTCTTTGTAAAGTAAGCGATTCTGACTACCGGTTATATTTTAGTGCAAATGATACTGAATCTACCCACATAGGCCTACTTCAGGGTAGAAGTCTGCATGAGATGTCTATTATTGATATCGACAATAATTCGTATCGTAGTCTATTCAGTTATTTATCTTATATGACAAAAAAGGTCAAAAGACGTGTTAACAATATATTCAGTAATATTTTAAATAGATAATAATGAAGAACTTAATATACTTGATTGAGTTATCAAATCATAACGATAAAAAATCATATGGTCCTATTAAGAAGGTTGAAGCACAGATGAAATCTTTCAGAACTGTTTGCGATGTAACATTGATAAATCATGACCCCAATAAGAATGGGGCTTTGAGTATTTTTGATAAGATTAAGAGCAGGCTCCCTTTCATGCCAATTACTACTAAATGGGAATATGACGAGCGTTTTACGTCTGCTGATTTTATTTACATAAGGCGACCTTCATTCTTTGATCATTCGCTATACAACCTGCTCAAAAAAATTAAGCAGAAGAATCCTAAAGTTAAAATCATTTTAGAACATCCAACATATCCATATCTTAGTCAGTTGATGGCTCATGATTTTTGGAAACAGTCGATTTTTATTTTGAAGGACATCATTAATCATCATCTTATTGCATATTATCTAGACAGGATTACTACATTTTCTGAGCATGAGGAAATTGTTGGTGTCAAAACCATCAGAATTATGAATGGTGTTGATTTTTCCAGTATCAATATGCCTGTTCGAGAAAATGCAGAAGACAAGATAGAACTGATAGAGGTCTCATCTGTCAATTTCTGGCATGGATACGATCGAATCTTGGAGGGTATGGGGCAGTATTATATAGCTGGCGGAAAACGCAACATCATTTTCAATATTGTGGGTGATGGTATGGTAATTCCGCAGTTTAAGCAGATTGTAGAAAAGTATCATTTGGAAGGCCATGTTGTGTTCCATGGCAATAAGGGCGGCAAGGAACTGGAGGGTATATATAGGCACTCTTACATCGGCATAGATGCACTTGGTCGTCATCGTAGCAATAATCCAACAAATAGTTCTCTGAAGTCTCGTGAATATGCAGCCTATGGTATTCCGTTTGTGGCTGCAGTACCTATTGATTTCGCAGATAAGGATTGGCCTTATGTTTCGTATGTGCCACAGGACGAGAGCCCTATTGATATGGAGCAGATTATTGCATTCTATGATAGTATCTATAGGGGCAAAGATGCTAATGCCATTGCAACAGAGATAAGGAACTATGGGAAATCCCGTTGTGACATGAGTATTACTATGCAACCGGTTGTTGATTACATTCAAGAAGGGAATTAATTATGAAAGTCAGCATTATTGTACCAATATATAATATTAAAGAGTTTTTGCCCGCATGTCTCAATAGCATTATAGATCAGACATACAAGGACTTTGAGGCTATTTTGGTTGACGATGGGTCTACTGATGGCTCTTCGCTTATTGTGGATGAGTACGCTTCTCGGGATTCTCGTTTCGTTTCTCTTCATAAGAAGAATGGCGGTTTGGTTCGTGCATGGCAGGATGGCGTAAAAAAAGCTTCAGGTGACTACTTGCTTTTTATTGATGGTGATGATTTTTTTGCGGTTGATGCGATAAGTAATCTAATGAAGCCGGTAGAAGTTCACAACGTTGATATGAGCATAGGTAACTTTTTTTATGATCATAGACCTAATGGTGGACAGTTAGTGCAGCATCAAAACTATACGGAGGAGGGTTTGTATGTTGGAGAGAAACTTATATATATATATAGGAATATTATACCCAAGGCAGGTAATTATCTCTCTCCATCACGATGTGGCAAACTGATTCGCCGATCTGTCTTTATGGAGAATATGCATTACAGCAATCCGGATATCTCTAGTGCTGAGGATGTAAACATCATGTTGCCGGTGCTATTCTCATGCAAGAGTGTATATTGTTCCGAAGTTAATGTGTTTTATTATGTCAATAGAGGTACTTCCATTAGCCACACCCTTCGAGAGAGCTTTTTGGATGGTTATATATCGTTGATTGGCATCTTGGAAAAAGTAATCGAAGATAAGAAACTACCTTTAGATAAGGATATCCATAATTTGTATAATAAATATGGCATCCTTTGGTATACATACGTCTATGATTCCAATCTTGCATACAAAGACAAAATTCGTCAGATGAGACGACTTCGTGACATCGAAGGTTTTGGTAAGTATCTTTTTTATTTAAAGATGTTGGATGGTCCCATTTATCTGATGTACAAATATGCAGTTAAATTTAATTGTCCCTTCTTATACGTGATGTACAGAAAACTTCACGATATTATAAGAAAGTAAACACTTGTTAAAAACTCATGAATATTCCTGATCATCTGCTTAGGAGTAACCACCATTTTGACATTGATTATCGATTGCTTTGTGATATTGAACAAGAATCAAAGAAATATTATTTTCAAGAAATTACACATTATCAAATAATGAAAGTGAGCTTCGATAAATTTTTATTAACATTTAAAATATGGTACGATTGTTTAGATATTTTAATTTCTGTATAAAGAGTATTGTATACATTCCGCATGTTATATTCTATTTACTTTCTAAAAATAGGACCTTAATAGATGAGGATTGTAGGGTGAATGTAATTCATCGTCACAGAAACTATATAGGACTACCCTTTCTCTTGCTTATGTTGCAAGATGATTATTTCATTAGATTCTTTTATTATCGACTGGGTGATATTAGCAAACTAATATCGTGGTATATACCTGGAATAAGATGTATAAGATTGAATGTCAGTCAATAAGGGGTATGCTGCCGTCATTCCTTCGCTACAATTTTAAGTGCACAACATATAGGTAAAAACTTTTCTCACAGACATTCAGCCACGTTAGGAAATAAGGGTGACACCACCATTATTAAACCAGATGGTTCTATTTCCAGAAATACACGAAATAACAATGCTCCAATAATTGGAGATAATGTAACCATTGGTGCTAATGTTGTAATCATTGGCGACATAACCATCGGCAATAATGTTATAGTAGGCGCTGGATCTGTTGTCACTAAATCAATACCTGATAATTGCATAGTAGTGGGAAATCCTGCTCGAATTTTAAGATTAATTGAATAGTTACTATGAATATTCCCGTAATATTTGCTGGTGGATCAGGTACACGCATGAACACCAAATCACGTCCTAAGCAATTTTTAGACTTGAATGGAAAACCCATCATCATATATACCATCGAGCTCTTCGATAATCACCCGGATGTGGATGGAATTGTTGTGGTTTGTCTCGAATCCTGGATTCCTTTCCTTGAGAAGATGCTGAAGAAGTTCGAGATTAATAAGGTGGTCAAAGTTGTACCGGGTGGTGCGTCTGGTCAGGACTCTATCTTCAAGGGTCTTTGTGCTGCCGAGGAGTACGTCAAGGAACAAGGCGATGAAAATGCTATCGTGATGATACACGATGGAGTCCGTCCTCTTATTACCGAAGATACTATAGCAGATAATATTGCAAAGGTGAAGGAGTGTGGCAGCTGCATCACTTGCGTGCCGGCAACAGAAACCTTTGTTGTCAGTCGTAATGACGGCATACTTGACATTCCCAAACGATCAGACTGTATGTTGGCTCGTGCCCCCCAGAGTTTCTATCTTAAGGATATTATTGGTGCGCATCGCAGAAGCCAGCAGGAGGGTAAGAGCGACTTCATAGATAGTTGTTCTATGATGAGCCACTATGGATATAAACTCGGTCTTATCCAGGGTCCTATGGAGAATATTAAAATTACTACACCTACCGATTACTTCGTACTTCGTGCAATGGTTGAAGTTCATGAAAACCAACAAATCTTTGGATATTAGTTACCTTCCACCTGGGGTAGAAGCATTTCTCTTCGACTTAGATGGTGTACTGCTTGATACCGAAGGGAAGTATCAAGAGTTTTGGGAACGTATAGCAGTTCAATATGGATTAAATCCAGAAGTGTTTCCAAATGCTATCAAAGGGCAGACAACTGACAATATTGTTAATGAGTACTTTGCTCCTGAAGTTCGTGGATCTATAAAAGAGCGCTATCAACAATATCACCTTGATATGCAGTATGAGTTCTTTGATGGCGCTCTGGATGTTTTGAACCAATGTAAATCTAAAGGTCTGAAAACTGCTATTGTTACCAGTAGTGACAATGACAAGATGAGTGTGGTATATCTGCAGTATCCTTACCTGAAAGCCATGGTTGATTTGGTGCTGACTGCGGAAGACTTCAATAGTCCAAAGCCATCACCCGAATGTTGGCAAATTGCTGCAGAACGCTTAAATGTTGATATTGCTGATTGTATAATATTTGAAGATAGCATTAACGGACTCAAATCTGCACAAGCAAGCGGAGGATATGTAATAGGTCTTACTACTACACATCCTGTCGATATTGTCAAACTGTATTGTAACCAAGTTATAACTGAAATTTCTGAGATTTTATAATAATATGAACAAAATACAACAAGAAGACATAAAGCAGTTTGCAGAGAGCTTTGAGCTGGCAGATTTTGTCGCTGGTTCAAAATTCCTTATCACTGGAGCCACTGGTCTCATCGGTTCCACTTTGGTTCATTGCCTGTTGGCTTTGAATCGAGGCATAGAGATAACCTGTCCGGTTAGGAGTATAGAAAAGGCTCGCATGATGTATGGCGATGAAGCCTCTAAGATCAATTTCGTAGAGTGTGATTTGATGGAATACCTCAACGGCTTAACCGCTAACGATTATTTCCAATACATCGTACATTGCGCCAGCCCTACTGTAGGTAAGTACATGACAGCACATCCGGTGGAAACATACGAACTTGCTTACTATACCACACGAGCTCTACTGAATCATGCACAACGTACAGATGCACGAGGTATGGTCTTTGTGTCTTCTTTGGAGTATTATGGTCAGAACTTCGATGATTCCATTATTACTGAGGATAAACAAGGCTATGTGGACAATACTGACCCTCGCAGTTCCTATCCTCTTGGCAAACGAGCAGCAGAATACCTATGTGCAGCATACGCTAAGGAATATGGAGTGAATGCAAAGGTCGCTCGCCTTACACAAACCTTTGGAGCAGGTGTTGCTGCAGACGACAATCGTGTTTTTGCTCAGTTTGCCAGAAGTGTAATCAAAGGTGAGGACATCGTGCTCCACACTACAGGCGAATCTGCAAAACCCTATTGCTACACTACCGACTGCGTCTCAGCCATGCTCTATATCTTGCTGAAGGGCGAGAATGGCGAAGCCTACAATGTAGCCAACCAAGACACCTACATTTCCATCCGTGATATGGCAGAATTCCTTCGCGACAACTTCAACCCTCAGATAGCTGTACGTGTAGAATCGCATCCTGAGATGGGCTATGCACCTGTCACAAAACTGCATCTTTGCGCTGAGAAGTTATTGGCCGTAGGATGGAAGCCAAGATACGATTTGAAAGAAATGTATAAACGACTTATAGAAAGCATAAAATAATATGGACAATAGAAAACCAATGACGCTCGATGAACAGAAGAAGGTAATGCTCAACATCCTCGTTGAGTTTGCTAAGTTCTGCGATGAGCATAACCTCATGTACTACCTCGATGCCGGTACATTGATTGGAGCCGTTCGCCACAAAGGATTTATCCCTTGGGATGATGACATAGACATCAACATGCCGCAGCTCGACTATCATAAGTTTATACGTTTCATGTCGGAATGCGATTACCGCTTGAACGAATATCTCAAAGTGGAGATGCCATCAGAACACCTCTATCCATACATGAAGATCTCTGACACCAGAACGACACTCGTTGAGTTCCCAGAATCTAATCCTATGGAAGTGGCTGTCTATATGGATGTATTTCCAAAATATGGCATCAAGGATAAGAGTTGGTCATCAAAAATGGTTTGTGAGGTGTGTCGTTATCTGAATCTCGTTCATTGGTTCAATCATTATTCTGTAGATGCTTGGCAAAAGCCTGGTAATAGTATAATAAAGAAACTCTTCGCAAAGACCATGAAGGCTATTACTTGGAATAAGGCATGGGCATCAGATTTTCAGGAATTAATTATGACCAGATATGCAAAGCGACATCCTTTGGAATCATGCCAATATGTAACCACTCTTACCAATGGGGAGTTCCACAAGCTTGCTCCAAAGGAGTGTTTCGATGGTTTTCAGTGGTTAGAGTTTGAAGGCCTTAAATTCAAAGGCCCCAAGGATTTTGATACTTATCTGCATTGTCTCTACAAAGGAGATTACATGCAGTTGCCACCAGAAGATAAACGCGTATATCACACAACCAAAGTATATTGGAATTAAGAAGAAATGAGTAAATACATTACAAATCTGCTCTTTTTTGTAGCAATTATATCTTGTGCATATTATAATGGACTGAACAACCCTATAGCTAAAATCTTATCAGCGGTATGCTTTGGCATTTTAGCTTTGATGGCCGTATTCCAAAATAAGCAGAACTCCCCTCAAACTAAGGTCTTTAGACATTGGCTCAAATGGTATTTCGTAATATTTTTTGTGAATAGCCTCTATGGTTTATTGAATCCACACACAGGCTTATTCTTAAAATTCGATCAGGAGATAGCAATTCCTCTGGTAGCTGCATTTTCAAGTTTTTATCTGTTTGATTTGCCTAAAGATAAGAATCATTGGTTCTTGTTACCTATGTGTGCACTAACTGGTGCAATAGCAGTATATTCGGTATCTGCCGGTCTAGGCGGTTTTGTTATTAACGAAAACTCGGGTGGTCTTGAACTTGCAAAGAATCAAATTGGTGCTGCCTTCGATGTATTTGCTATCATTGCTATTTGTTGCGCGATGCATAATGGAACTAAACTGATCTATAGGGGGCTGTATATTGGTTTTTCCATACTTAATATTTATCCAGCACTTTTCTTTGGTTGTCGTACAGCATTGTTGTGTTACTTTATTTGCGTGTTAATTCTCATATTTCAGGAATTTCGTTGGAAGGGAATCTTTGCAATACCTCTTATCATTGCATTATTGGCTGTATTTGGTGGGGATACTATTCAAGATATGCTTTACTCCTCTATTGTCGGAGAGCGAGATGCTACAGATATGGATAGCATGACATCTGGTCGATTAACACACGCAGAGACATCATTTTCCTATTTTTTATCTCATCCGCTATTCGGATTTTTTGGTTCCGGTGATGGGTTTGACCTTATGCCGCCTAATGCTCACATTTTCATACTTTTTCGCCTGACAAAATGGGGCATTCTGGGTGCAATACCATATTTTGTCTTGTATTTTTCAATTTTCAAGATTGCATATCTCGGATTTAAGGAGCGTAACTATTTGATTTCATGTGTGTTCTTATTAGCTTTTATTGAGAGCTTTGCGGAATATGCTCCTCCTTTTGGTCCCGGTTCATGTTTCGTTCCAGCATTCGTATTTTTAGGCGCTTACATGCGTCAATGTAATTATAATCATAAGTTATGAAAATAGCCTATTTCTCAAACTTTCTTAATCATCATCAGATTCATATATCACGAGAATTATATAGTCTGACACATGGGGACTATTATTTTGTAGAGATGATACCTATGCCAGAAAGTTTCATAAAATCTGGCTATCCATGCTATTCTGACGAACCTTTCGTTGTGAAGGCTTGGGAAAACAATTCTGAATACAATAGTGCTGTTTCATTAGCTGATGAAGCAGATGTTGTGATATATACACCATATGCATTTGATATCGTAAAACAGAGACTCACAACAAATAAGATATCAATAGATGTGGGTGAACGATGGTTTAAGCAAGGTATCAAAAACATTCTATCTCCTACGCTTTTGAAGATGCAATGGTTCTATCACACTCGCATGAACAAGGATGTTAACTACAAACTGTGTTCAAGTGCGTTTGGAGCAGGTGATCAATACAAGTTACATTCCTTCAAAGATAAATGCTACAAATGGGGCTACTTTACGGCAGTTGAAGATTGGGACATTTCATCGCTTCCTACCCCTCGCAACGCAAAGAAAGTGTCATTGATGTGGTGTTCGCGATTTATTGATTGGAAACACCCTGAACTACCTATTCTTTTAGCCCAAAAACTCAAAGAGAAAGGCTTCGATTTCACAATTGATATGTATGGTGGCGGAGTCCTTGAAAAAAGTGTAAAGACATTGGCGAAAAATATAGGCGTAACGGATGTTGTTAATTTCTTCGGCAATGTGCAAAATTTAGAAATCATAACCGCCATGAGGAAACATGACATCTTTTTGTTTACAAGTGATAGAAACGAAGGCTGGGGCGCTGTGGCAAACGAAGCCATGGCCAATGGTTGCGTAGTTGTAGGAAGTCATGAGATAGGATCGATTCCGTATTTAATCCAAGATCTGTCAAACGGTTGTGTATTTAAATCGAAGGATGTAAATTCTTTATTTGATAAAGTTACGTATCTCATCAATAATCCCGAAACAAGGAAAAATCTTGCTATTAAAGCATACGATACCATAAGTAAGCAATGGTCGCCAGCCAATGCAGCAAGAAATCTAATGGATTTATTAACAGCACTACTCAAGGGCAAAGATACTCCTATTATTGAAGGTCCTTGCAGTAAAGCACTTCCGATGATTGATTATGCCTAAATTACTTCAAATTAGCATAACAGCCAACTGGGGCTCAACCGGTAAGATAGCAGAATCCATTGGACTTGCTGCAATAGAGCAAGGATGGGAAAGTTATATAGCGTATGGCCGCATAGCAAATCCGTCTGCCTCCAAACTAATCAAGGTGGGGGGCAGATGGAATACCTATATCCACTATGCCGGCAATCGCTTGTTGGATCTGGAAGGCCGATGTTCTTCTCATGCTACAAAACAGCTGATCAAGGAGATAGAGCTTCTCAAGCCAAATGTGGTTCAGCTGCATAACATCCACGACCATTTCCTCAACTATCGTCTGCTGTTTGAATATCTTAACCAGACGGATATCAAGGTGGTTTGGACATTCCACGATTGTTGGGCTTTCACAGGCCATTGCTATCACTTCGTGCAGCAAAACTGTATGAAGTGGCAAACGGAATGTGGTAACTGTCCACAACGAAACAAGTTCAAAGATCGCTCGCGTGAGAACTTCAATCTGAAGAAATCGCTGTTTGCTGCCAACAAGAATCTGACGATTGTTCCTTGTTCGGATTGGATGGGAGATTTCGTCAAGCAGTCGTTCCTGAAAGAAATGCGGATCCAGGTTATCCACAATGGTGTTGACCTTAAGACTTTCCATCCACTTTCTTTGCCCTCTCAACACTCTATACCTTCTGAGCAGAACCATAGGTTTCGAATAATTGCAGTATCCAACGTATGGCTCCCATACAAAGGCTACAATGACATCTTTAAGTTGCGTGAAATGTTATCTGATGGCTATGAGATCATCATGGTAGGTTTGAAGGAAGAGCAACTGAAAGAACTGCCATCCGGCATCCGTGGCATCACTCGTACCCAGACGTTAAGCAGCTGGTTGAACTCTATAATGAGGCTGACGTCCTTATCAACCCAACTTATGCAGATACCTTCCCAACGGTCAATCTCGAAGCTCTCGCATGTGGCACACCTGTCATTACCTATAAAACAGGAGGTTCTCCAGAGGCAATCGATGGGAAAACCGGTAAGGTCATCAAACAAGGAGATGTAGTATCCCTCGCCAACACCATCATGTGGATGCGCGAGAATCCCCTCTCATCAGAATCCTGCCGCCAACGTGCTGAACAACACTTCGACAAGGATAAATGCTTCGAGGAGTATGTTAGGTTGTATGAGGATTTGTTGAAAGACAAAATTAAAGAATAAGGATAACCACCGCGCAAGTGGTCTTGCAATACGATATGGTGCGATACCATCAGGTAGTGCAAAAAAAGGTTTTATATGATTGCAGATTAATTATATTCAACACTCTACGATAAACTCCCAATAACGAGGAATTCTGATTCTGACTTTAGGCTTGATCCTTTGAGAAAACTATTGAACGAATACCTCAATGACATAGAGAAGCTTGACAACAAACCTTCGAATTGGGATGAGGTTAAACTTCGTGTAGAAAAGCTTTGCGAAGGTATCAATAGGGCTGTTGAAAGTGAGTTCAGAGGCATGTATTCAAGTGCTTATCGCACCATCAAGAATCAGATGGATGGTTACGAAGATAAAAGCGAGACCATTTCTGCTCTATCTACAAGCACACATATACATAATGTCCAACCTGATACAGAGTTCTTCAGAATGAGACTCGTTTCTAATGAAGAGCGAAATCCTCTGAAACCGAAAGATATGTTTCATATTCCTTTCGATAAGAGGGGTAAAATGAAGACTCAAAGATATAGTGTTCCTGGTCATCCATGTTTATATATAGGTTATAGTATTTATGGAAGTTGGGAAGAAATGTCAAGACCTACATTTGAGAATTGTATGGTTTCTATATTGGTAAATACTGCAGAGATAAAGACACTCGACCTAAGGATACCAACAGTAGATAAGTGGAACCGTGATATGACAGAATGTCTTCTATTGTATCCGTTGATATTATCTTGTATGATTCAGGTTAAGGATTCAAAAGACGATTTTAAGCCTGAATATATAATACCGCAATTGATAATGGAGTGGTTGATTGTTCATAACTTCCATGAAAGGCCGGAACGACGAATTCATGGAATACTTTATACATCAGCTCACAAAAATGAAGACTTCGGTTATCCTATTGAGAAGTTAGAAAATATAGCAATGCCTACTATAGATACACTTGCGACTAAGGGTTTCTGCAAAAAGTTATCTTCTATATTCCGCATATCGAAGCAAACATACAACGAGTTTGAAAGACTAAAGCATGGAACTCAACTTGCATGGGAGCCAGATCCGATGGCAACAGATCCAAACCCAATTCGAATCAATAACTATCGGGTGTCAGATTTTTGCATACTCGAATCTTATGTTCATGATTACCCTACGGAATGTGTTATATAAACATTGGCGTGACTGAGTGTGCCAAAGTAACAAGTGATAGTGATAAAAATAAGCCTCATACTCTATAGGGTATGAGGCTAGAAGGAGATTATATCATACAGCATCTGTAGAACTGCTGATATAGGTTGGAGCATTGCAGGATAAGTTAGTAGTCGCGTATCTCGATGCCGCATGAGGTGAGTTCAATTTTGTAATGCAGAATCTTGTAGTAGCATTGCTTATGGATGTGAGCATGAAGGTTGTCACCTTGAGCAATCTCAATCTTCGGAATAGGGGTTGCTTTAGGCGTTTTTCGATATATAGTTAACAAAACAATAAAACAAATATATGAACGTAATTTTTCTAACTATGCTCAAGACGAATATTGAGCAGAGGTATATCTATAGCGATCTGATGCGCAGATTCAGGAATGAGGGGCATGAGGTTTATATCGTGATGCCTTCGGAACGTAGAGAGGGTAAGCCTACTACGCTGGATAATTCGAATGGTGCCCATGCATTGAGTGTGCGCACGCTGAATGTGCAGAAGACAAACGTGATAGAGAAGGGCTTGGGGCAGGTGTCATTGGAACTGCTGTACAAGCGTGCCATAAAGAAACACTTCAAGGGCGTGAAGTTTGATTTGATTTTGTACTCTACTCCTCCTATCACTTTCACCAATGTAATCAAGTACCTAAAGAAGGAGAATCCGCAGGCGGTGACTTACCTGATGCTGAAGGATATATTCCCACAGAATGCGGTGGATATTGCTATGCTGAAGAAGACGGGTCTGAAAGGGCTGCTGTACAATTCCTTCCGTAAGAAAGAGGAGGAGATGTATCGTATATCTGATTGGATTGGATGCATGAGTCCTGCGAACGTGAAGTATGTGCTGAAACACAACAGTTGGATTGATGCTGCGAAGGTGGAAATTTGTCCAAACAGCATGGAACCGGTGGACGAACCAGAGCAGACGATGGAAGAACGTGATGCTATTCGCGAGAAGTACGGTTTGCCTGTTGGTAAGACTGTCTTCTTCTATGGTGGTAACCTGGGTAAGCCTCAGGGCATCCCATTCTTGGTAGATTGCTTGAAGGCTAACTGCAGGCGTGAGGATTGTCACTTTATCGTGGTGGGTGATGGTACGGAATATGAAAGACTAAATAACTTTATAAATGAGGAGAAACCGCAGAACGTATCTCTCTATAAGCGACTGCCAAAAGAGGATTACGACAAGTTGGCTAATGCTTGTGATGTGGGTCTTATCTTCCTTGACTACCGCTTCACTATACCTAACTACCCTTCACGGTTGTTGGCTTGCCTGATGCAGAAGAAACCTATCATTGCTTGTACTGATCCTAACTGTGACACGGGTTCTATTGCTGCCGCTAATGGTTATGGCATGTGGGCTCCAAGTAATAACGTGGAGGCATTCACTGGATGCGTGAACCAGATGCTCAAGTCTGACATCAAGGCTATGGGCGAGAAGGGTTATCAGTTCTATCTGAATAACTACACAGAGAAGCATACTTTTGGTGCGATAATGAAACACTTTTGATTTATATGTTGTACGCAATTGCTCATTTTTTGAGAGACAAGATGCCATGGTTGTGGGATCTTGTTGATATACTGAATTCATTTCTTTTCACTATTCGATATGGTAGAAAGTTGAAGGCATTCGAGTTTACGACACCACATGAAGGATATGAAATCGTAAAATTGTCTGATGTACCTACGGACAAATTGGTGGAGTTTTTCGCTCGTCAACCAGAGGAGGCGTATACTTTCTTTCGCCCACATGGCTTTGATGATACGGCTATCAAGAAGCTCCAGAGAAACAAGGCATTTCTCGCCTATTTGCTGATCGATAATTCAAACGGAAAAATTGCGGCATATTGCTTCAACCGTTCCTTCTTCCATGGCAAGGGATTCCGAGGTCGCATGGTGGATATCAACTATCGTGGTAAGGGTCTTGGTACTATGATGAACAAACTCTTGAACGAGGTTGGTTTTGGTATCGGCTTGCGTCTGTTTGAGACAGTATCGAAGGATAATGTTGCATCGTATCGTTCTGCAATATCAGCAAGCGACTTCAAGGTTGTGGAAGAGTTGCCTCATAATGAACTTTATTTGGAAATTATTAAAGATTAAAACAATATGGGATTCTTTTTGAAATGGTGTTTTGATCGTATTGCAGCTTTTATCGGTCTTATGTTCCTTTGGCCAGTTCTTCTCATTGTTGCCATCATGGTGAAGGTGAAGATGCCGGGGGGGGGCGTCATCTTTACCCAGAAACGTGTAGGCAAGGGTGGTAGTCTATTTACTTGCCACAAGTTCAGAACTATGATTCCGGTGAAAAACAATGAGGGTGGTAATGCAAAAAGGGGCGACAAAGGTTGGTCATCTGTAAGTGTTGCCGGCGATAGCCGTATCACTCCTTTTGGTGCAACAATGCGCCATTACAAGTTGGATGAGCTGCCCGGATTGTGGGATGTGCTTATCGGAAATATGTCGTTCGTAGGTCCTCGTCCTGATGTTCCGGGCTATGCTGACAAGCTGGAGGGTGATGACCGTGACGTGCTGAAGTTGCGCCCGGGTATCACAGGCCCTGCAACACTCAAGTACCGACTCGAGGACGAAATGATCAGCGAGTATGTAGTCAAGAAGCAGGCTGAGGGCGACAAGCGCCCAATGCAGGAGATAGCTACGGAGTACAACGACAATGTGATTTATCCGGATAAGGTGCGTCTTAACTGTTACTACTACCGCAACTACTCGTTCATCAAGGATATCGAGATGATCTTTGCAACGGTATTGGGATTCAAGGTGAAATTCGCTGGAGAAGAAGTATAAATACCATAATGACAAAAGAACAAGACGTAATTATATCACTCATACGAACTGCCTTCACTGGAAAAGTTGAGACGTTTCCTGCTACTGTAGACTGGCAGAAGGTGATGGACCTATCTGCAGATTTAGGTGTCCTTGCTGTCTGTTTTTCTGCTATAGAATCCTTGCCTGCCAATCAGCGCCCAGACATGGATTGCTTGATGGATTGGCTCGGGCAGGCGGAGTATATGAAGACCGAAAATGGACATCAGTGGGAGGCTGCCCAGAAGTTGGGGGTGATTTTAGCTCCTGCTGGGGTGCAGCTGACGTTACTGAAAGGGAAGTCTGTAGCGCAATATTATCCGGTGCCTGAGCAAAGGTGTTCGTGCGATGTGGATGTGTTCACAGAGCAGTTTGATAAGGCCTGTGAGGTGCTGGAGTCGGAGGACATTGAACTGGAGAAGGCGATGTATAAGGATGTGTCGTTTACGATGGATGGAGTGCATTTTGAGTAGCACAAGTTCATCACTCCGGTGCGTGGAAATAAGAATCTGAAGCGCTTCGAGAAATACCTGAGGCTGTTGCTGGATTGTGAAAAAGAGAATAGCAAGGGGCTGAACATGCCTCCGCTGATGTTCACGGCTATGCTGTGGGCAGAACATGCGTTGGGCGACTTGCTGCATGGGCATCTTACTTTCCGTCAGTTTGTGGATTGGGTGGTGCTGAGGCGTCAGGTGTTTGACCATAACACGTTTGAGTTGCGTTGCCGTGAGTTTGGCTTCGACCGCTTTATGCGTTTAGCAGATGCCATTGCGGATGCGATAGAGGGCAAGCGCACGATGGAGAGCATGGAGAAGCAAGGCGGTCACTCATGGTTGAGGGTTCGCATCCGTGTGATGACAGAGATCCTTGCCTGCAGCTGTCTGCATGCACGCTATGGCTACGAATCCATGCCGCGCTTCCTATGGAACAAAGTGTGTCACATTTTTTTTGAAAAGAACGTTGAACTGTAAGGAATTTAAAAAAATATGAATCTGAACAAAGAATTATATTTGGATCTGATTGAGAAGGCGAAGGAGAATCTTCGTCTTCGTCAGGCAATGGACTTGAGAACATCGGATGCAGATCAGAGTCTGCGATTGCTGAATGCGTTGATTCTGGGTACTTAGGTGCCTATCCACTGGCACATGAAGTCGGTTGAGATGGCTATCATTTTGTATGGTGAAATTGATGAAATGTACTACGACAACAATGGTAACGAGACTGAGCGTCATACTCTGCGCCCGGGTGATGGACTGCAGATTCCCATCGGCTAGTTCCACACGGTAGAGGTGAAGGATGGCGTATATGAGCCAGCTAAGCCGGAAGGCATGATTTTGAAATGAATAAATAACAATAACAAAATATAAGTTCATAATGGAAGAATGTAAAACAATTTACCTTTGTCTCGCCCACATGAGCGAAGACGGAATGGAACAAAAGTACGTTAAAGAAGCCTTTGACACCAACTGGGTAGTCCCTATGGGACCCAATGTCAATGCCTTCGAAGAAGACCTTCGCAAGTTTGTCACTAGCAATGTCGAGAGTGCTGTATATCAGGACTCACGTTGGCCAGAGGCAACCTCTGCCGCATGGAATCTCAATCCAGCACTCAAGGACACAAAGGTTGTTTGCCTCTCTGCCGGTACCGCAGCCGTACACCTTGCCCTTCTCGCCTGTGGCGTGGGCTATGGTGATGAAGTGCTCGTGCAGTCGTTCACCTTCTGCGCATCCAGCCATCCTATCACCTACCTAGGTGCAAAGCCTGTGTTCGTAGGTTCGGAGGCTACCACCTGGAACATGGATCCTGAGCTCCTCGAGGCCGCTATCATCGACCGCAAGGAGAAGACCGGTCGTTACCCAAAGGCTATCGTGCCTGTGGCACTCTATGGTATGCCTTACGACTGCGAGCGCATCATGACCATTGCCAACAAGCACGGCATTCCTGTAGTGGAGGATGCTGCCGAAGGTATGGGCTCACGCTTCAACGGACAGGTGCTCGGAACCTTCGGTAAGTTCGGTGTGCTCTCGTTCAATGGCAACAAAATGATCACTACCTCGGGTGGTGGTGCCCTTATCTGTCAGAATGCCGAGGATGTCAACACCATCATGTGGTACGCCACTCAGGCACGCGATGCATATCCTTACTACGAGCATACTGCCATCGGCTACAACTACCGCATGTCGAACGTATGTGCAGGCATCGGCCGTGGACAGATGACCGTTCTCGACCAGCACATCGCACACCACAAGCACGTGCAGGCACTCTACGAAGAGCTCCTCAAGGATGTACCCGGAGTACATATCCACAAGCAGCCTGCTGATCCTCGTTACGATGCCAACTTTTGGCTCTGTGCAGCCACCATCGATGCAGACGTACACGTTCTGGGTCAGGAGAACGCCTACAAGGAGGTAATCAAGACTGCCGTAGGAGGTGCTGCAGGTGTCATCAAGGCGGTAGATAGCACCACCACCGACTGCCAGCCAAACGAGAACGTTGAAGCCCTCCGTGTCTTCATGCTCGGTAAGAAGGTAGAGTGCCGTCCGGTTTGGAAACCAATGCACAAGCAACCCGTCTATCGCGACAATGCCGTTTACACCAACGGTGTGGAGGAAGCCCTCTTCAAGGTCGGCTTCTGCCTCCCTGCAGGACCATACGTAAGCGATGAGGATGTGAAGTACATTGTGGATTGCATTAAGGAGGCGATTGCAAAGTAATCCTTGGATAGCTTCAGTAACCAATAATGGATAAGCAGGTGCATAGGTGGAACTTCGGTTTATGGTTCGATACCATCACCTGCTGCAAAGAAACAAATAATCATGAAGATTTTACCCGCAATAAAACAATTTATTTGCTACCTCTTTTGGCCACAGAGGACTGATAAGACGAGATACGAAATGCAGAAGATATGAAAATTGCAGAATTACATAACTACACTCAGGCCCAATTTGAGGATTTGAAGCAACTCATGACGGAGCTGTCAGATAGGGTTTCTTTCACTCAAATGAATTTGATGATGGTGCTGAAGGACAACAACTGTCATCTTTATGTCATGAAAGATGGTGACCATATCATCGGATGCGCCCACTCTGCATTTTCCATTCCCCAACGGGTGCCAAAGCATCTATAGAGGACGTAGTCGTCTAGACTGATATGTGCAAGAGTATCAGTTTTCTCTGCGGTGTGGTACACGAGCGTATCAGGAACGGTGATGTATTTATCTTCATAGGCAGCAGCCGTAAGTTGATAAAGTTTCTCCATGCTTACGTCTCTCTAGTGGTATTGGCATTGCTGTGTGTAGCCTATATATTGTTCAAAAAGAAGTATTATCATTTGCACGAAGAGTATCTGCGTGCTAAAGCTAACGAAAGGAATAATGGAAATTAATAACCAATTACTTGATGAATTGTTGTCTCAGGCCGAGAACAATGAGAGACGCCGTGTCAATCTCGATTTGCGTAATGGCGATGGAGACACTTCACAACGTATGCTCAATGCCTTGCAACCGGGAACGCATGTTCCCATTCATCGTCACACAACGACTAGTGAAACTGTAATTCTACTTAGAGGGCATGTCACCGAACTTTTCTATAACGAAAAAGGGGGTGAATGCGGTCGTTATGATTTGAATCCTGCGAAAGGTGTTTATGGTGTTCAAGTCCCCGTTGGAATGTGGCATACTCTTGTTGTGCATGAACCTTCTGTTATCATAGAGATGAAAGATGGTGCCTATGTGCCCATTACCATGGATGATATTTGGCAATATGAATAAGCTGATATTAGGGGGAGGAAATAATAATTTATATATGAAAATATTAATAGATAATGGACACGGCAAGGAAACTCCCGGCAAATGTTCGCCTGACGGTCGTTTGAAGGAGTATGCATATACTCGTGAGATTGCAGACCGAGTGGTAACCGGATTACAAAATGAAGGCATTGATGCTATGCGTATTGTGCCGGGAGAAAATGATGTGGCGTTATTTGAGCGTGTGAGGCGTATCAATGCATTCGGCAAAGAAGCTATATTGGTATCAATCCATTGCAATGCGATGGGGAATGGTGCTGAGTGGATGTCTGCAAACGGATGGAGCGTATTTGATGGTAACAATGCTTCAATGAATAGCAAACGGCTTGCCCAGCAATTGGCACAAGTTGCCTTGAATAGGAAGGTGAAAGTACGTCGTCCGTCTCCGCACAAGTTGTATTGGACTGCCAATCTTTATATCTGTCAGAAAACGAATTGTCCGGCAGTGCTGGTCGAGAATTTTTTTCAGGATAATAAGGAGGATGTTGAATTCCTTCTCTCAGAAGAAGGGAAGCTGTGCGTCACGAATATATTGCTGGAAGGTATTACGAACTATTTAAAGGAATATCAAAGAAATATGTAGGTCCCTGAACTCATGATATATTCATGAATTCCCTGCATTATACGAGTTGGGAAGAATACAGCGGTATATTCCTGACTTATCCCTCATATTAGCGTAAAAGCTGATATGTGTTTGTATGTAAGATATATCAACTGTCTGTGAAGATGGTTGATATATCAGTTTTAGGGGGTATGTTGATTAACGTCCTTTTTTATCGGTTTAAGGGAAAATAATTATGGATTAGTATCTATTCTCGGATTTACTTGTTACCTTTGTGGTATAAAATAATTCATAAAATGAAAAAGAAAGAATCTCATGATATAGAAGAGAAGAAAGAATATCTTTCACATGTGTCAGAACCAACCTCTGAATATGGAGCTTATTCAAGTTCTACATCTATACCAGGTTGTTGTTCAATAGATGAACTTCATACAATTTTAGACCGTGTAGAAAAGAATTTTTCTCAGGGAAAAAAGGTGTGTAATGAAGAAGCCTTAAAGAGAATAATGTCGTGGTAGAGTTTCAAGTTGAATGGGATGAAGAAGCTTTAGATGTTTTCAAGGCTATATTTCAGTGGTATAAGAAGAATTTAGGTCAGAAAGCTGCAGATAAGTTTCGAAATGGCATATTGAATGCTGTTCGTATTTTACAGTCTAATCCTCAATTAGGTAAGGTAGAAGAACTATTGGTAGGTAGAGAGAAGCAATACCGTTCTTTATTAGAGTATCCTCATCATCGTATAATTTATTTTATAGAAGATTCTGTTATTTATATCGCATATATATGGGATAATCGCATGGATAGTAAAATGATTCCTATTGTAGTGAAATAAATGGTTTGAATGTGGTGATATATCTTTTCTCTGTGAAGATTATGGCTTAGTATTATATTCTCGAATTTACTTATTATATTTGTGGTATAAATAGCGTAGATAAGTAACTCAGAGCCATTAAAGAGATATAGAAATGAAAACATTATCAGAATATGTCAGCTTATTGCACCACTATATGCAACAAAATGCATCTAAATATGGAATTCTGCGTATGGGAATATTTGGTTCGGTAGCTCGCAATGAACATACTGCTACAAGCGATGTCGATATTTATATAGAAAGGCAACTCCATGGCTTTTTTGCTTTGGCTGGTATTAAGCAGGAGTTGGAAGACTTGCTGGGTTGCAAAGTGGATATTGTACGATTGCGTGACAAGATGGATTCGTTTTTGCGTGAGAAGATGCTGAAGGAAGGCATTTATGTATGACATTTTGATCGCATACCATACGCTGGAATTGATACAGGAATCTTTAGAAAAGATACATCTTCGTTTTTCAGGTATTTCTTGTCCTGATGATTTTTTGCTGAGTGAGAGTGGCATGATGAAATTGGATAGTATATAAAAAAGAAGAAAATGGCAACAGCATGCTTGAAAATACATAATATCCTGCTTTAATGCATGAGGGATTAGAAGAATAAATAATAATTAAGCAGTGAATAAAGTGTTAAAACACAAAACAGGCGGGATTTTCCCCGCCTGTTTTGTGTTTTAACGAAGAAGATAAATAATGTTTGGAGCTACTTTAAAGCATTGCGACCGCTTTGCGTATTTGTTCCAATACGGCTGAAAGTCGATTGTCACGGCGGGCAGTTTGCATATTATATGCAGTTTACATATTTATCCACATGTATGCTTTAGTACCGGTTGCTGCCTCTATTTTTAGTGCGTACTCTGTTGTTATCGGTCGCTTGCCGTTCAAAACTTCATTCAAAACTGAATAGGACACACCTATAAGTTCGGCAAATTTACGTTGCGATATTCCGCGTGCTTGTAACTCATCTTTGAGCATTTCTCCAGGATGTATAGGTTTCGAAGGTATAAGCTCATCCGGGGCATATATTTTCTTTGTTTCCATATCTTTAAATTATTTGTAATGGTTACTTATATCCAACAATTTGCAAACTTATTATCTGTTCGTTCATCACGTCTTTAACCGTAAATTCAAGACGGTACTTGCGATTTATGCGAATTGAAGAAATACCTGATTTATCACCTTGCAGGACTTCGTAATTTAACGCGTTGTTGCAAAACAGGTCCGTGACACAATTTCCAGACAAGAGCGCAAACACAGCCTTTTGATACCCTCTTACTATCTCTGGCTGGAAACGGTGTTTCTTATCGTCTGTGCGTCCTTGTTCATAAAGTTCCCTCAGATATTCCTTATCAAATTCAATGTACATAAGTTATTGCTTTTTCATTTACAACTGTCTGTGAAGTGATTATTGATACTCAGAAAAATAGATGTAAGAGATTCTAAAAGAAATATATTGTTGATTAATAGTCTATTATGCACTTGATCGAATAAAAAGAGCTCCGCAAGGGGCTTTTTCCTTTTCTATACGAAATAAAAGCCGCACCTTTGCATCGTTGATCAACGAAACGTGAATAAATAACTTGAATTTGAATCTTTAAAAAAAACGTAGTATGAGTGTAATTTACAAAGTCATTACGCGACCGACAGA
>PVML01020052.1_pt1 | contig 32816 bp, 27 predicted proteins | sample 1853371 | NCBI WGS metagenome assembly PVML01 (sample SAMN08533508, study PRJNA380276) | Human gut metagenome, whole genome shotgun sequencing project. | isolation source: participant 1, chromium library | host: Homo sapiens | collected 2017 | reverse complement strand
TTTGCGTGAAACTGGATCTTCAACCGGATTTCTCTGTTTTCACTGCTGCAGCGATAAATCAATACGCCTTCTTCAAGATGATATTTATAGGCAGATGGAATACTTCCCCTGCCTGCGCCCGGGAATCATCATAGTTTTGTTTCGCTGATACCGGTATTCTTCAAGCCACGCTTCATGATTTCCAGCGTAAACCGTCGTTCTGGAACGCGACAGCTTCTTCCCGCCAAAGCAGGGGAAGTATTCCAATTGCCTATTTAAATATCATCTTGAAGAAGGCGTATTGATTTATCGCTGCAGCAGTGAAAACAGAGAAATCCGGTTGAAGATCCAGTTTCACGCAAATGCCAAAGAACTGGAACGGGCGGTGAAGCTGCCGCATAACACACCGGGGAAAGCGGTCGCTTATCTATTGGAAGATCATAAGAAATACTTCATTATCAAAGCGGTTGTGGAAATGGAAGAACGTAAATTGATGGAGAATAAGCAAGACGGTGTGATTGGAATCGATATCAATGCGGATCACATTGCCGTAAGTGAAACGGATCGCTGTGGAAACTGTGTGCTGTTGAAGACCGTGCCGATGCCCTTAAGGGGAAAGAAGAAGAATCAACGGAAGCATCAGATCCGGCAGACAGCGAAAGAGGTCGTGTTGGAATGTGTAAGAAGCCATAAGCCGTTGGTGATGGAAGCGCTGGATTTTGAGAAGAAGAAAAGCAACATGCGATATGGGAATCAAAGGCACAATCAAATGTTATCCGAGTTTGCGACGAAACAGATTCAGGAAGCAATAGAGAGGAGATGTTGGAAGGAGGGATATGGCGTTGTTCAGGTAAATCCAGCGTACACAAGTCAAATTGGGAGAGAAAAATACAGCCGGAAGATGGGCTGTACAGTGCATCTGGCCGCTTCGTTTGTGATTGCGCGACGCGGAATGGGATATCAGAATTAAATAGAAACGCGGTTCTTCAATCTGTCCAAAGATAGCAGCTTCCAGAGGAGAAAGCTGGAATTCGAGGCAGAATGAACTTGAAGAACCGCGAGATACACAATACGCCTGAAGGAAGAAATCTTCGATCAAGCCTTGAACTTTGGGAGCAGAGGGAGAGAAGGAAGAACTCGGAAATCAGGAATACCCTCCAGGCAAGAAACTGACGAGGGGTTCTGAAAGGCTTTGACTTTCAGAATGATGCTTGCATCATTTTCTTGAATCTCTTTCAGTATTTTTTAATGAGGTAATCGAGTTTAATGGTTTGAAATAACAAGTTTTTATGTGTAAATGTAAACTGGAATACCGCAAAAATAAACACCGTTTCGTGTTTGATTAAGACAGCGTACTTATTTTCGCTCCTGAATAAATATTTTGTTCAAACTTTAGTTCAAACGACCCTGGAAGTAGTTGACAACTTTTTTGTTTGAGCATATAATATTAACAGATTTAGACCGTTGGATGATATGATAACGCGCTGTGAGATCATGCTTCAAGAGGTGATTTCGAGCGCGTTTTAGCTTATTGACCCGAAAGTTCTAAATTCAATAAGGAGGGTATTTCATAATGAATACTGGAAAAGTAAAATGGTTTAACGCTGAGAAGGGCTACGGATTTATCTCTGACGACAACGGACAGGGTGATATCTTCGTTCATTTCTCTGGCATCAACGGCAGCGGCTACAAGTCCCTGGAAGAAGGACAGAAGGTTTCTTACGACGTTGAAAACGACGAAAGAAGCGGCAAGACACGCGCAGTCAACGTTACCGTTCTTTAATCAAACCAACCTACTTTGAGGCCTGCGGGCCTCTTTTATTTTATATAAAAACGGAAAAGGAGAATGAAGCAAAGGAGGAACGCTGATGATCAAATCGTTCAACGACGCGCAAATGACCGAGGTCTATCGACAGGCGATGAAACAGGATTTTCCGCCGGACGAATTAAAACCGCTGAGCCGCATTTTGGCGCAGAAGCGAAAGAATATCGCGTTGTGCTTAGGCTATTTCGAGCAGGATAAGTTGATCGGTTATGCCGTACTGGAACAAGACCCAGCGCAGCGCTGCCTGTTGCTGGACTATTTTGCCATCATACCGTCATCCCGCGGACAGGGGTGGGGAACCCGGTTTTTGAACGAGCTGAAAACGATGTTTGCCGACCGGGAAATGATCGTCATTGAAGCCGAAGCCGCGCCGACGGAACAAGCGCGGAAGCGGATCGCCTTTTATCAACGCGCCGGAGCGCGTTTAACCGGGATCCGGCTGCATCTCTATCATGTTGATTACGCCGTATTGGTGCTGGATCTGGCGGTCAGTCTGGATGAGCCGCAGCTCCGCCGCCGTATTTCAGCACTTTATCAACGGATCTACCCGGCGGTTTTCCGCAAACTGTATCTGCGCATGAAATAAAGGAGGGCTTCACGATGACAAAAACGAAAGAGGAAAAACTTCAGGTGTTAGTTCAGCTGGCAGCGCTGTTCAATGAACATGAAATTCAATGGGCTGTCGGCGGTTCGCTGCTGCTCTATTTTAAAGGCCTGGTTTCCGACTTTCACGATCTCGATCTGATGATTGACGAACAGGCCGGCGAACAGGTCGCTCAACTGTTAGAGCCGCTCGGTACCCGCCGTCCGTTTATCCCGTCGCCCGCCTTTCAGACGCGCTGCTTTATGGAATTTCTGATCAACGGCGTTGAGATCGATGTGATCGGCGGACTGGCTATCGTCAGCGAAGGTCACGTTGATGAGCTTCCTCTGCGCAGTGAGGAGATCGAGGAAGGATTCAGTCTGGAGGGACAGCGGATTCCGCTGCATTCTTTGCGGGTTTGGGAAACCTATTATACATTGATGGGCCGGACGGAAAAAGCAGAGATTCTGCGCCGGGCGCAGAAGAAAGCAAAGTTTTGAAGAGCCGGTGTTTTATCAGCTGAATGTAAAAAAATATCCGTCGGTTTTTTTTCAGCAATGACGGCAAAAACGACTGGTTGCAGGATCGGATAAAAACAAGTAAGCGGGCAAAACGCCCGCTTCTTTCGTTGAGGTAATCATTTCCAGGGGTGTTATATCGCTGAAAAAACAGGGAAAACCGGGATGAAAAAGGCTGAACAAAATGCGAAAGGGCTTACAAAAGATGACAAGAAAAGATTGAACTGTCGGGGGCAATGTTGTAATATGATAGTAGATAGAACAAAGGCGGAAGCCGCTCTCTTTTTAATTCAGATCTGGAGGAATGAAGATCATGATGTTGAAAAAAACGCTGGAAGGAATAGACATGTTCAGCGGTTTTCGGCATAAAAGAAAAGAGAGAGAAACAGGAGGAAATCCATGAATCAGACAACACTCATTGAAAGCTTTCATCAAGGGCACTGCATTGACGCTTACGAGCTGTTCGGCGCTCATTTCACGTATGAACGCGTTAACGGCGTGCTGTTTACGGTCTATGCGCCGCATGCGCGCAGCGTTCAGGTCGTCGGCGATTTTAACGGTTGGAACGGCGAGAATGCGAACATGGAGCGGCTGCCGGAGGATCAGGGCATCTGGAGTCTGTTTATCCCGGATTTAAAAGAAGGTCAGCTGTATAAATACCGGATTGAAGATTCGGCCGGCAATGTTTTCGATAAGTCCGACCCCTATGCGTTTTACAGCGAGATGCGTCCGAACAGCGCTTCGGTCATCGTCAATCTGAAAGGCTTTCAGTGGAAGGATCAGATCTGGCTGGGCGAGCGCTCCAAGAACTTCTCCGAGCCGTTGAACATCTATGAGGTTCACGCCGGCAGCTGGAAAAAGAACGGCCCTTATTGGCTAAGCTACCGCGAGCTGACGAAGGAGCTGATTCCGTACGTCAAGGAGCATGGTTTTACGCACATCGAGCTGATGCCGCTGAACGAACATCCGTTCGACGGCAGCTGGGGATATCAGGCCAGCGGTTATTTCAGCTGTACTTCCCGTTATGGTCAGTGCAAGGATCTGATGGAATTCATCAACGAATGCCACCGTCAGCACATCGGCGTTATCCTCGACATGGTTCCAGTGCATTTCGTCAAGGACAGTCACGGACTCCGTTATTTTGACGGCGAAGCGCTGTATGAATATCCGAATGTCAACGACGCCCACAGCGAATGGGGCACGATGAACTTTGATTTGTGGAAAGAAGAAGTCCGCAGTTTCTTAATGTCTTCGGCTTCGTTCTGGTGCGATCTGTACCACATCGACGGCATCCGCATCGACGCCGTCAGCAACATCATCTACTGGGGCGGAAACAAGAACCGCGGCACCAACGAGGGCGCGCTTGCGTTTATCCGCCGTCAGAACTATTATTTGTCGAAGAAATATCCGGAGGTCATGTTGATCGCGGAGGATTCCTCGGATTATCCGAAGGTCACCAAGTCGACGCTCGAGCTGGGGCTGGGCTTCGATTATAAATGGGATCTGGGCTGGATGAACGATACCCTCAAATATTACGGACGCGATCCGATCTACCGCAAATATCACCACAACGAGCTGACGTTCTCGATGGCCTACTTCTATTCCGAACGCTTCATCCTGCCGTTAAGCCACGACGAGGTCGTGCATGGCAAGCATACGATTGTCGACAAGATGTGGGGCAGTTACGATCAGAAATTCGCGCAGGCCAAAAACCTCTATCTCTATCAATTCACCCATCCGGGCAAGAAGCTGAACTTTATGGGCAATGAGATCGGTATGTTCCGTGAATGGGACGAAGCCCGCGAGATGGACTGGTTTTTACTGGGGTATTCTCGCCACGCGGCGTTCGCGCGGTATTTCCAGGATATCAGCCGGATTTACTCCCATCACCGGGCGCTGAGCCGCTATGATTACGATCATCAGTATTTCCGCTGGATCGACGCCGACAACGGCGATCAGAGCGTTTACAGCTATTATCGCGAAGATGAACAAAATATCATGGTCGTCGTGCTCAACATGACGCCGGCGTCTTATGAACATTTCCGGATCGGCGTGCCGCAGGCCGGATCCTACAGCGAGCTGATCAATACGGAAAAAGATATCTACGAAGGCTGCAATATGTGCAACTTCAAACCGGTGGCGACCGAAACACTGCCGGCGCATCACTTTGAACAATCGCTGGACATCCGCGTCGCACCGTTTGCGGGCATCCTGTTGATCTGCAAGAAAGCGGCGAAGAAAAAAACCGCAAAAAAGGCAGAAAAAGCAGGCGCGGAGAAACCGGAGAAGAAAACCGCGGCCGCCGGGGAACCGGCGAAAACTACGGTAAAAAAGAAAAAAACGACCGTCCGAAAGAAAGCCGAATAGGGAAAAAAGCATCGCCCCTGCAGCACACGGAAGTATCGGGGAATTCGCTGCAGGGGCTCTTTTCTTGAAAAAGATCTGATTAAACAGGAATCAGGATTAAAGGAAAAAACGAATAGTAACGCTGTTTTAGGTAAAAATGAAGAAGTAACCGCTTTTATTAACAGGAAGCGATTGCGTTTTAGGGAAAAACTGGTAAAATACACGCGGGAGGAATTTTATGTTCAATAACAAACAGGAATTCGTAGAAGAATTCACCAAACGGATTGAAGAAAATTACGGACGCTCTGTCGAACAGTCCCATCCGACAGAACGGTTTATGGTGCTGGGCGAGATGGTCCGTGATTTTGCGGGGATCCATTGGAAAGAAACCAAAGAGAAGATCGCTGCCGACGAAGCGAAGCAGATGTATTACTTCTCAATGGAATTCTTGATCGGCCGGCTTTTAACCAATAATTTAATGAACTTGGGCATTTACGAGCTCGTCCGCGACGGCTTGCAGGATCTGGACATTGACATCAACGAGCTGGAAGACCTGGAATCCGATGCGGGTCTGGGCAACGGCGGTCTGGGCCGCTTAGCCGCCTGCTTTCTGGATTCGCTGGCCTCGCTGCAGCTGCCGGGCAACGGCAACTGCATCCGTTATCAATACGGACTGTTCCGCCAGAAGATCGAAAACGGCTATCAGGTGGAGGTTCCGGATCAGTGGCTGAAACTGGGCAACGTCTGGGAAGTCCGCAAACCGAAGAGCGCGGTCGACGTGAAGTTCTGGGGACACGTCGAAATGCGCAAAAATGAAAACGGCGAACTGGTTTTCGATCATGTCGATGCGGAACACATCCGCGCTGTGCCTTACGATATGCCGGTGGTTGGTCATGGCACCAAGGAGACCAACACGCTGCGTTTATGGTCGGCGGAGGCTTCCGATATCATCCCGACCAATAAGGATTTCCGGCTGTATTTACAGGAACTGCAGGAAATCTGTCTGAACGTGTACCCGGACGATTCGACCGACGATGGCAAGATTCTGCGTCTGAAGCAGCAGTATTTCTTTGTTTCCGCAGGCGTAAAGTCGATCATCCGCTCGCATCTGCGCGTATATCCGACGCTTGACAACCTCGGCGAAAAGATCGCAATTCAGCTCAACGACACCCATCCGGTGCTGGCGATTCCGGAACTGATGCGCGTTCTGATGGACGAGTATCACTACGATTGGGATCACGCGTGGGCGATCACGAACTCCGTCATGGCGTACACCAACCACACGATCTTGTCGGAAGCGCTGGAAAAATGGCCGATTGCCTTCGTGCAGCGGCTGCTTCCAAGAATTTATATGATCATCGAGGAAATCAACCGCCGCTTCTTAAAGGAAGTCGCGGAGAAGTTCCCGTATGAGCGCGACATGGCTTACCGCGTCGCGATCCTGAAAGACGATCAGGTCCACATGGCTTCGCTGGCAGTTGTCGGATCCCACAGCGTCAACGGCGTCGCGCAGCTGCATACGGACATTCTGATCAACGATTTGTTCCACGACTTTGTCCGGCTGTACCCGGATAAGTTCAATAACAAGACCAACGGCATCACGCACCGCCGCTGGCTGTTGTACTCCAACCCGCAGCTGCGGAAAATGCTCGACGAGCTGATCGGCGAGGGCTATGAGTATGATCTCAACGAAATTGAAAAGCTGATGGAGTATGTTGATGATCCGGCGATTCAGAATCAGTTTCTGGAGATCAAGCATCAGCGCAAGGAAATCCTGGCGAAGCTGGTCAAAGACCGCTGCGGCGTCGAGATCGATCCGAATTCTATCTTTGACGTTCAGGCCAAGCGTCTGCATGCTTACAAGCGGCAGCTGCTCAACGCCCTGCACATTATCTACCTCTATCAGCGGATGAAGGAAGATCCGTCATTTACGATTACGCCGACGACGTTCATCTTTGCGGCCAAAGCGGCCCCGGCGTATTACTTCGCCAAGAAAGTCATCAAGCTGATCAACAGTCTGGGCGATGTGATCAACAACGACCCGGCGGTCAATTCGATGTTAAAAGTCGTATTCATCCCGAATTACAGCGTATCCATCGCGGAAGTGCTGATGAACGCGGCGGATGTGTCCGAACAGATTTCCACGGCAGGCAAGGAAGCCAGCGGTACCGGCAACATGAAGTTCATGATGAACGGGGCGGTGACGCTGGGCACGCTGGACGGCGCCAACGTCGAGATCGACGAACGCGTCGGCCGTGAGAATGACGTGATCTTCGGCTTAACCGTTGATCAGGTGACGGAACTGAAGAAGAACTACAACGCCTGGGATTACTACAACGGCGACGAACGCATTAAAAAAGCGGTCGATTCGCTGGTGGACGGCACCTGGGCAGAGGATCACGATGAGTTCAAGCTGATTTTCGACGAACTGATGTATAAGAACGACGAATATCTGTTGTTAGCGGATTTTGACAGCTATGTCAAGGCACATGAAGAAATTCAGCGGCGCTACGGCGACCGCGGCCAGTGGGCAAAATCCTGCCTGGTCAACATCGCGAAGTCGGGCTATTTCAGCTCTGACCGTACAATCCAGCAGTATGCTTCAGAAATCTGGCATATTACACCGGTCCGGATCGACGATAAATAAGGAAGCCTTCCCGCGTTTTTCAAGAAACGCGGGATTTTCTTTGGCTCTTTCAAAAAAAGTCGGCGGGAAATGCTTGTTGTGTACTGGGCTTGTCCATTATAATAGAAGAACAGGCAATTTCAATACGAGTAAAAGACAACATCAGAAAAGAGGGAACGTATGAAAGAGAATACAAGCATGGAAGCTTTTCTGGACGATTACGGGAAAATAGTTGTATATTTGTCACAGCGGTTTTATAACGGGAAAAGCGACCGGTTTTATCTGGAACGTCCGCAGGGGGAAGCGACGGCCTGCCAGATCCGGGAGCTGGAATCGCATGAAAGCTATACGCGGTATACGCTGACGGGACCGGCTGAGGTTCAGATCGGAGAAGCCCTGGAAATCGTGGAGGAACATGGACACCGCGCGGTGCTGCAATACCGCCGGATCGTTCAGACTGCCCGGTTTGACGAGGACTATGCGTATGAGGGCGAACTGGGAGCGTTCTGTGAGGAAAACCAGACGCGGTTTGCGCTGTGGGCGCCGACGGCCTGCGAGGTGCAGCTGGATCTTCGTTTAGGAGACAGGCAGGTGCTGGCTGCGATGACGCGGGGTGAAAAAGGTGTCTGGCGTTTCACAGCGGACGGCGATTGGGACGGAGGAACCTATCTGTACCAGGTCAAGGTCAACGGAGAACTTCATCTGAGCCCGGATCCTTACGCGCTGTCATCCACGGCCAACGGCCGCCGCAGCGGCCTGGTCAACTGGAAACGGATGGCGCAGATGCCCAAATCCGCACTGCCGCCCTTTACCCGTTACACGGATGCGGTGATTTACGAATTGAGTGTGCGGGATTTTACCCACCAGGCTCAGTGCGGAACGCGCACGCACGGTCAGTATCGTTCGCTGTGCGAAGTCGGTACGACGCTGCAGGGCAAGCCGACAGGCTTGGATTATCTTGCTTCGCTGGGCGTGACGCACGTGCAGCTGATGCCGGTCGCCGATTTTGCGACAGTCGATGAGGAACATCCGGAGCTGTTTTATAACTGGGGCTATGATCCGCTGCAGTACGGCTGTCCGGAGGGAAGCTATGCCAGCGATCCCAATGATCCGCGCTGCCGCGTTCGCGAATTAAAGCAGCTGATCGCCACGCTCCATGCGCGCGGACTGCGCGTCAATCTGGACGTCGTGTTCAACCATCACTATGATATCCAGTTCTCTGCGTTCGGCCAGTGCGTACCGTATTACTATTTCCGCACTACGCCGTCGGGCTTTCTGTCCAACGGTTCCTTCTGCGGCAACGATACGGATTCGATAAAACGAATGATGCGCAAGTACATCGTCGATATCGTGTGCCGCTGGATTGAGGTTTATGACGTCGATGGTTTCCGCTTTGACTTAATGGGCATTCATGACGTCGACACGATGAACGCCGTCGTTGCGGCGGGCCGCCAACTCAAGCCGGAGTTAATGGTCTATGGCGAGGGCTGGGATCTGCCGACGGCGCTCAACGACGATCTCAAAGCCTGTCAGCGCAACAACGCGAAAATGCCGCAGGTAGCGCATTTCAATGATTACTTCCGCGACGTCGTCAAAGGCAAGACCTCCGATTTTGACGTACAGGCGAAGGGCTATGCCACAGGCAACCTGTTTCAGGCCCACGATATGCCGTCCGCATTGTGCGCCAACACGCTGAACAAGGAAATGTATAAGATTTATCAACAGCCTACCCAAAGTATCAACTATGTCGAATGTCATGACAACGCGACAAGCTGGGATAAGATGAAGGACTGCTGCAAGGATGAGGTGCGGGAGATCCGTGTGAAGCGCCAGAAGCTGATGATCGCCGTGACGCTGGTCGCTCAGGGCGTGCCGTTTTTACAGAGCGGCCAGGAATTCTGCCGGACAAAGTACGGCTATCACAATACCTACAACGCGCCGGATAACGTGAACCAGATCGATTGGGAACGCAAGAACCGGCACAATGAGGTCGTTGAATTTACCCGCGACTGTCTGCGGCTGCGCAAGCTGATCCGTGCGTTCCGCTTTGCCAGCACCGAGGAAATCGAAAGTCATGTCCATTTTGAAGTGACGGAAGGCCAGATGCTGCTGTATCAGCTCAACGATGTGGAAGCTTACGGCGGCTATCAGACGATCAAGGTGTTCTTCAATCCGTCGCTGACTGTGCAGTATGTCGAACTGGAGGAAGATTATCAACAGATTTTCAACGAAGCCGGCCTGTTGACCACGCCGGTCATGGTTCGCAATCTGGCGGTCAATCCGATCACCATGGTGGTCGTCGTCAAATAATCCCAAAGCGCGGGCAGCCGCGCTTTTTTCGTGTGAATTTAGAACGCGATAGAGAAGTGTTTATAATCGAATCCTCTGCGAAAGGCTGAGGGAGAGTCTGACAGAAGTCCGGCGGAGAGCAGCTCAGGATTTCTGTTTTTTTGCTTTTGTTCATGAATTCGCAAATTTTCTTGACAGCGGCAAGCGCTTTGTTATAATAAAACAGAACATGTTCGGTTTTAGAAAAGGAGAGGAACTATGAGAAAAAGAATTCAGATCATCTTGGCAGCTTTGCTTGTATTCAGCATGACTGCCTGCGCGAAGACGCCGGGGGCGGAAACGGAAGCCAGCGCGCTCAGCGGCGTTCAGGACGGCGTGTATGAAGGCGTGGGCACGGGCCATGGCGGAGAGGTAAATGTAGAAGTCGAAATTAAGCAGGAGAAAATCACGCAGGTCAGCGTTAAGGAACACCAGGAAACTGCGGGAATCAGCGATAAGGCGTTGGAAACAATCCCGGCGGCGATTGTGGAAACGCAGTCGCTGGCGGTCGATACGGTTTCCGGTGCAACCGAGTCTTCCAACGCTATTTTAGAGGGCGCAGCCGCGGCGCTGACGCAGGCCAAGGCGAATATCGAAATGCTGAAAACACCGCAGGAAACACCGGATACACCGCGGGAAACGATTGAAAAAGAGGCCGATATCGTCGTGATCGGCGGCGGTGCGGCGGGATTAACCGCGGCGATCGAAGCCTCTGCGGATGGCGCCAACGTTATTTTGATTGAGAAAACAGGCAGTCTGGGCGGCAGCACCGCACTTTCCGAAGGACGAATCTTAGCTGCCGACAGCGTGCTTCAGCGGGAACAGGGAATCGAGGATTCACCTGAACTGTTCGCAGACTTTATGATTTCGATGGGCGACGGACTTGTCAACGAAGACAAACTGCGCCTGCTTGCGGAAAATTCCAGCGCGAATATCGACTGGCTGATCGCGCAGGGCGTTTCGTTCTCCGACGAGATCACCACGCCGAATCCGGCGATGAAGCCGAACCGGGGATTGATCGTCGAAGGAAAAACCGGCGTGAATTTAATCAAACCGCTGGAAGCCCGAGCGCTGGAACAGGGCGTTGAAATTCTGCTGGAAACTCGCGGCACTCATTTAATTGTCAATGACGGCGTCATTGCGGGTGTGCAGGCGGAACAGAAAAATGCCGATGTGACGCTTAACGCACCGGCGGTGATTCTGGCAACGGGCGGTTATGACCGCAATCCTGAGCTGATGCAGGAATATTCTCCGACCTATGCCAATGCGCGGACGAATACCGGCGCCGGCAACACCGGCGACGGCCTGATCATGGCCCGCGAGATCGGCGCGAACATCATCGGCAACGACAGCGCGATTGCGCAGATTCTGCCTTATGGCGGCGCGTTGGGCGACTTGTTCACCTATTCCGGTCTGTTTGTCAGCGTCAAAGGGGAACGCTTCATGGATGAATCCAGCCCGCGGCCGGTCCGCACGCCGATCGTTCTGCGTGAAACCGGAGCTCCGGAGTTTTTCATCATTCTGGACAATGCCGGCGAATCAGAAGGCTTGAACGCAGCGCTGGAAGACGGCTCAGCGTACAAAGCAGATACGTTGGAAGCCCTGGCTTCATTGACCGGGATGGATGGCGAGCTGTTGACGGCCTCCGTGAACCGGTATAATGAACTCGCCGCTGCCGGCAACGATGAAGATTTCGGCAAAGCGGCCGAGCTGATGAGCGAAGTGACGGCTGCACCGTATTATGCCGTCAGATGTACGATGAACACCGCCGGAACCTTCGGCGGTCCGCAGACCAATCTGAAGTATGAAGTTCTGGATACGGCCGGTCAGGCAATTCCAGGCCTGTATGCGGCTGGGGAAGTCAGCACCGGCGATCTGATCAATAAAGAATATCCGGGCAGCGGCACCTCGATCGCAAACTGCATCAATTCCGGTAGGATCGCCGCCGCCAGCGCCCTCGCTTACGGCAAGACGCTGAAATAATCGGTTATTCGGATCACGCACAGCGACGCGAAGATGTCGTTAAGCTATTTGGAATACTTAAAAAAAGAAGCTGGCTCACAAGACTGATCAAAGTCTTGCTTAGCCAGCTTTCATTGTATGGGAAAAAAGCGGAAGCCCGGGTTAAAGCGAAGCGTCAGAAACGGCGATCAGCTGGATCAAATGCTCCACCTGACACGATAAATTGCCGCGCAGATCATAATGGCCATCTTCAATGCAGTAGCGGATCATGTTGCCAATGACGAGGATGAAGAAATGATTGACGATGGCTTCGCATTCAAATTCCATTTTCATCTGACCCTGCGCCTGCGCTTTTTCAAGCAGCTCCCGAATGACCGCCCGCTGGCGTTCTAAAGGCAGCCGCGTATGATTGATGTTGTAGGTGTAGATGTATTTCAGCCGTTTTACCGGCGTGTTCAGCGTGCCTTGAATCTGAAATTCCAGGTAGGTCCGCAGCGCGTCCCAGACGGCCAGGTTCTGAAGCTGGTTTTGCCGGAGCGTTTCTACCCGTTGGGCGTTCGATAAGTAAAATTCAATAATCAGATCGTCGATGGATTGAAAGTAATGGTAGAAACTGCCGATGGAAACCCCGGCCGCCTGGCATAACTCACGCACTGTCATTTCGTCAAAGGTGCCCGCGTCTAACCGCAGCTGTGCCTGGGCCAGTATCTTTTCTTTGTTCGATGGTTTTCTCATGCGAAAATTATAGCATAAATTATGGTAAAATAAAGCCGGTACGTTTTGAAAGCCGACAGGGCAAATGCATCAGAAGCGTAAGCTGCCGGGAATTTCAAACGCAAAATAGAAAAGTCAGATTCTGAATTTGATAAGGAGGACCAGGATGATTTCAAATATTCATTCCCATTCCCGCTGGTGCCGGCATGGCCGGGGAACGCTGGAAGAGTATGTGAAGGAAGGGCTGCGCTGCGGTCTGGAAGAAATGGCGGTGTGCGAGCATGTGGCCAGCGAACGGCCGATGGGTCCGCGGATGACCTGGGGCGAAATGCCGGCGTTTCTGGCGGAGGCGGATGACGTCATTTTGCGCTATGGTGATCAGATCCCGCTTTTCAAAGCGCTGGAATGCGAATATTTCCCGGAAGAAATGAATCGGTTTGCCGATCTGCGCGATCATCAGAACGTGAAGCTGTGGATTCTGGGACAACATGAAAGCGCCGATCATCGTTACGATTATTTCGCAATGCAGGACCGGGATCGGGAAACCCGGCAATATACCGAAGATGTGATCGCCGCGCTGAACACCGGCTTCTTTCAGCTGCTTGCCCATCCCGATGTGATCATGGTGAATTACGAGCAGCCGACGCCGCTTCTGCTGGAATGCATGGACCGGATCTTTGCGGAATGTGAAAGACGGGGCGTGGCGGTGGAAATCAACGCAAACGGCCTGCGCCGTTCGGTTGGCTATCCGAACGCCCAGATCTGGAATCTCAGCAAGCGCTACAAGCTGACGACGATCATCAGCTCGGACGCTCACGATCCGCGCAATCTGGTCGACGGCGCGGTGCGTCAGGCGGAACAGCTGGCGGCGGACTGGGAAATCACAGTGACGCCCAAACTGACGTTTTAAACAGGAAGCGAATCCAGTGAAACGACGCTGTTTCGCGGACGGGACTGACTTCGCAGCGTGATTGCCAAAGCTGCTGAAACAGTGTATGATTAAACGGATATCAAGTTGACGCGAAAAGCGAAAGGAGGCGGAAGCCGATGATTTCTGGTTTTTTACGATGGCTGTCGCTGAGCTTCTGCCTGCTTTTATCCTGGAGCTTGCTTGCCATACCGCAGACCTTGCTGCCGCAGCCGGCCCTGACGATTCAGACGGAGGCGGCCGGCGAGAAGGAAGCGCAGCTGCAAAGCGCGGAAACATTGAATAAGAAACGCTCCGGAACGCCTTCAACGCCGTTGATGACCGGCGGGGTTCAGCCGGTCCTGGCTCAGACGCCGCTCAACTTGTGGAACGCCGTGCCGGTTATCCATCGCCGCGCGCAGAGAGCGAAACCGAAAATTTTAGCCGTGCCGGTCGGCCGGTTAGCTCCGCCGGCTCCTGTTTGGACCGTTTAAAAAGAATAAACAAACAGGAGGAAAATCATGAATCTTTTACAATCACTGAGTCCCGACGGCCGCCAGTTAGCCAAAGCTGAGAAGCTGGCGAAGAAAATTGAAGCGCTGAGCGGGGAATACAAAGCCCTGAGCGACGCTGAGCTTCAGGCAAAAACAAGTCAGTTCCGCCAGCGCTTAAGCCAGGGCGAAAGCCTGGACGAGCTGCTTCCGGAAGCCTTCGCCACCGCGCGCGAAGCAGCGGAACGGGTGATCGGCGAGCGGCCGTATCCCGTCCAGCTGATGGGCGGCGTCCTGCTTCATCAGGGCGATATCGCGGAGATGAAAACCGGCGAAGGGAAGACGCTGACCTCAATTCTGCCCGTCTACCTCAACGCGCTGGAAGGCCAAGGCGTGCATGTCGTGACCGTCAACCCTTATCTGGCTCACCGCGATGCCCAGTGGATGGGACAAATTTATCAGTTTCTGGGGCTGAGCGTCGGCTGCAACGACCGCACCCTGACTTCAGCGCAGAAGCGTGCGGCGTTTGCCTGCGACATCACCTATACGACCAACTCCGAGCTGGGCTTTGATTATCTGCGCGACAACATGGTTATGAATCTGGAAAGCCGCGTTCTGCGCGGACTCCATTTTGCGCTGGTCGATGAAGTCGACTCCGTGCTGGTCGACGAAGCCCGCACGCCGCTGATCATTTCCGGCGCCGGGGAAATGCTGGACAAGCAATATTTGATCGCCGATCAGTTCGTCAAGGCGCTGCGCAAAGATGAGGTTGAAGTCGATCACCAGGAACGTCAGGTCTATCTGACGGAAAAAGGAATCGTGCACGCCGAGCGGTTCTTCAAGGTCGCCCATCTCTACGATCACAGCCACGCCGATCTGGTGCATTATATCCAGCAGGCGCTGAAAGCCAATTACGTCATGATGCGCGATGTCGAATATGTCGTCGAGGACGGCGAGGTGATCATCGTCGATCAGTTCACCGGCCGTAAAATGGAAGGCCGCGAGTTCTCGGATGGGCTGCATCAGGCGATTCAGGCCAAGGAAGGAGTCGGCATCAAGCAGGAAACCAAGACGCTGGCGACGATTACCTACCAGAATTTTTTCCGTCTGTATGACAAGCTGGCCGGGATGACCGGTACGGCCAAGACGGAGGAACAGGAATTCTTAAGCATCTACAATATGCGCACGATCGTTGTGCCGACGAACAAGCCGATTGCCCGGATTGATTATCCGGACGCGGTTTATAAGACCAAAGGCGAAAAATACGACGCGATCGTGGAAGAAGTCACACAGCTGCATGCCCAGGGCCAGCCGGTGTTAGTCGGTACCCCTTCGGTGGAAATCAGTGAAATCCTTTCCCAGCGGCTGACGCAGAAAAAGATCCCGCATCCCGTGCTGAACGCGAAGAACCACGCGCAGGAAGCCGAGATCATCGCCCGGGCCGGGCAGAAGGGCGCGGTCACGATCGCGACGAACATGGCCGGCCGCGGCACCGACATCAAGCTGGGCGAAGGCGTTGTCGAGCTGGGCGGGCTGGCCGTCTTAGGCACGGAACGGCATGAATCCAAGCGTATCGACAACCAGCTGCGCGGCCGTGCGGGCCGTCAGGGCGATCCGGGCTTTTCCCGCTTCTATGTGTCGATGCAGGATGATTTCATCATTCAGTACGCTTCCGACTTGCAGAAGGAAAGCATTGCGAAGTTCTGCGAGGATAAACTGCCGGCGGAAAAGCTGCGCAAAACGATTGATCTGATTCAGAAGCGCGCCGAGGATCTGCATTACGATTCCCGTAAGCGTGTGCTGGAATATGACGATGTTCTGATGGAACAACGCCGGATTATCTTTGGTCAGCGCGATCAGATTTTAATCCAGGACGACCTGAGCGAACTGGTCGGTTCCCTGATGGATCAGGCGGCGGCCAGTCTGGCCGCGTCGCTGGTAAACGCCAAACGCGCCAATCCTGCGCAATGGGAAACCGTCCTGCAGGAAGCAAGCAGGACCTGGCTGCTCGGTGAGATTGACAAGGAGCTCGATCAGGCGAAGGATGAGAAGACCCTTCAGGCCATCCTGACGCAGGAATTCCATCGTCAGCATCAGCTGAAAAAGGATGAAGCGCCCGAACAGATCGCCCAGCTGGAAAAGATGATTCTGCTTTCCGTGATCGACCATCAGTGGAACGACCACGTCGATTCGATGAACCGGCTGCGCGAGGGCATCTATCTGCGTTCCTACGCGCAGATTAAACCTGAGGACGCCTACCGTCAGGAAGGCTTTGAGCGGTTCACAAACATGATGGCCAACATTACCGATCAGGCGGTGCTGACGCTGCTGCACATTCAGAAGCGCGAGCCGCAGCCGCCGGTCAATCCGGAAGCTTAACTCTCGAAATCATTTCAAGAAAAAAAGAGAACGGCCGGTTTCCCATCTGGAAATTCCGACCCGTTCTCTTTTACGTTGTCTTGGCTTAAGCTGACGATCACTCTGCGGCTTTAACCCACGCGGTCATCCCAGCATCGCCGCGTGGACCTGGCCTTCGTGGGAATAAATCCGCAGGCAGCTGCCGCCCTCGTCGCTTTTCATAAAGCAGTCGGCGATCACATCGGTTTCCGCATCGGTCCGGGTTTCGATCACCGTTTCCATCAGCGCCTGCAGCGACGGTTTGTCCGTGATCACCCGGTATTCCGCCATTAAGATAAACGTCGGCTTGGATGCCTGCGATCCATCGAAGTCATAATGCACCGTGTTCAGGCAATCGTCGAAGCTGCGCAGCGCCAATTGCCGATACGGCGGATTCATCATGTGGCGCAGGAAATCATACGCCTTTTCCTTATCCGGCGCGACGACGCACAGCCGCATCAAACCCGTCACCGCTTCGGGACACAGGGCAAAATCCGCCGCGGCAGGGCGGTAATCCATCATTTCTTTTAAGGACATGGTTCTTTGAAGCATGAGTTGCGCCTCCTTTGCGTTCTTATTATACAAAAATTGAAAGGGAAACGAAAGAAAGAAATCGGCGGGACGTGGTATACTGAAACCGTGAAAGGGGACAGGCGGTATGAAAAAGAAATGGAAATGGCTTTTGAGTTTATGTTTTATGTTGACAGCCTGTTCCGGAAAGTCGCTTGCACTGCCTGAGGTTCTGGGCGGCAAGCGGGAAACGGTGACGTTCAGCGATTCGCTTTATCGCCCTGATCAGGAATTTGAAAAGATCAGCTGCGATGTCCGCGAGGGATGTTATGCCGTGGACAGCGAAATGGAAGCGGGACTGCTGATCGGCAATCTCGTCCGCAGCGGTCAGCGGGAAGCCGCGATCGTCGCGGATGAGGATCTGGATCTGGATAAAATTTTCATCTATGCCTTAGCGCTGTCGCCTTCGACCTTTGAAGCCCAGTACACGCAGCGGCGGATGATGAACGGCACGCGCCGCACGATCTTCACAGTCACGATGGAGGATGAGCAGCAGCTGCAGCGAAACCGCGTTCAGGCCCGCCGCATTGTAGAGGAAAACGTGAGTGCGGAAATGGATCAGACGGAAACCATCCGCGTACTCCACGACTGGCTGGTGCTGCATACCCAATACGACGAGGAAGCCGTTGCCTTGAATGAAGAGGAACGCCGTCAGAGTCTGGCTTTCCGCGCCTCCGGCGTCTTTGAGCGGGGGAAGGCGACCTGTTCAGGCTATATGGAAGCGATGGATCTGCTTCTGGAGGCCGCCGGGATCGGCTCCATCCGTGTTTTCAGCAACACAATGGATCACGCCTGGAATCTGGTCAGTCTGGACGGGGAAATGCGCTACCTCGACGCGACGTTTGATGATCCGGTGCCGGATCAGCCCGGCCGGGTGATGTACGACTTTTTCCTGATCGAGCCAGATACGCTAAAACAACGAGGGAAATACGAATTCGATCCGGCCACGCCGACGACGATTTCCCAGACGGAATACGAAGCCTTTTTCAATTATTGTCTGCGGTGAAAAGCACGGCTAAGCCGTGTCTTTTTTTGGGTTCAGTGGACAAGCCTGAAAGAGGTGATATACTGAAGCTAAAGAAAAAAGTGGAGGTACAATATGATCATTCAAAGCACTCATGTCTGGATTGAGGATTGTCTTCAGCCGGCTCAGCTGGAAATTGCCGACGGTCTCATTCAAGCGGTTCTGCCCTATGGGGAAAAGCAGCCGGATCACGATTATCAGGAGCTGTGGATTCTTCCGGGATTCATTGATATTCACACGCACGGCTGGAACCGCTGCGAGGCAGGCAAACCGACGCTGGAAGCGATGCGCCGCTGGCAGAAGCACATGCCGGAAGAAGGCGTGACCGCGTTTCTCGCGACCACCGCAACGCAGAGCCAGCGCCAGAACGAACAAGCCCTGCCGGTTCTTAGAGAAGCGATCGAAGCCCCGGGGGAAGGGGCGGAAATCCTGGGCATCAATATGGAAGGCAATTTCATTTCGCATCAGTTTCATGGCGCGCAGGATCTTTACACGATCGTTAAACCCGATTCGGAGGTACTGCTTCACTATCAGGATTTAGCCGGCGGGCATATCATGACGGTGACCTGCGCCGTTGAGTTTGACGAGGATTATGCGTTTGTAAAAACGGCCGCAGCGCATCATATCCGCGTTTCCTGCGGTCACAGCGGCGCCAGCTTTGATCAGGTCAAGGACGCCGTCGCTGCCGGAGCTACCGGCATTACACATTGTGGCAACGGCATGCGCCCCTTCCATCACCGCAATCCTGGAATTTTCGGCGCGGCTTTGAATCTGGACGAACTCTACGCTGAGGTGATCGGCGACGGAATTCATGTGCATTTTGAAACGGCGCATCTGATCGGAACGATGAAAGGCGCGGATAAACTGATCCTGGTCACCGATTCCGCTGAATGCAAGGATGATCCGGCGGCGGAGCAGTACAGTCGGGAAGGCGCGTTCCGGCTGCCGGACGGGACTTTATTCGGCTCTGCTTTATATGTGAATCAGGGCGTGGATAACCTGCATCGCAAAGCCCGGCTGCCGCTGGTAACGGCGATTCATGCGGCGACGATCAACCCTGCGCGCTATTTGGGGGTCGCTGACCGTAAAGGCTCGCTGGAAGCGGGAAAAGATGCGGATCTTGTCGTCTGCGATGAAAATATTCAATTGCAAGCGGTGTTCTGCAAGGGGGTTCGTCAGGCTTGATAAGCAGTTTTCCCACTGCCTAAGATAATTCAAAGAGAACCGGAAAAGACGGCCTTTCCTAAAAGGATTCATTTCCGGTTTTTTTATTCATTTTCCGGATTGACAACGTGAATGGTTGTGCTATGATACTCAAGACCAAAAAGGAATTCATTTTCCAGGGGGATTGTTTTATGAAAGCGCTGAGCTCCAACGAACGTCTGTTAATCCTGATCAACTGTTTCTACAACCTCGCCAACGCGATGTCGGCGGTCTTCATGAATGTTTATCTGTACGCCTATACCGGATCGCTGGTGGTGATGTCGATCTATACGATCGTGCGCATCGGCCTGTATCCGTTCTTCTTCACTATCGGCGGCAAGTGGGCGCAGAAGCACCGCTTCTCGCAGACCCTGACAGCCGGTCTGATTTTCATCATGCTCAGTCTGTTATTCGTTCTGAGCGCCAGCGATCAGCTTGAACGTGTTCCGCAGCTGGTGTACGTCGTCGCGGCGTTAGTCGGGATGGGCGAAGGTCTGTACTGGCTGAGCATCAACAGTCTGAACCAGATTGTTTCGACGGCGAAAACCCGCTCGCTGTTTATCTCGGATATCGGCATTTTCAACACCCTGTCAGCGATCATCGTGCCGTTGATCTCGACCTTGATTATCGAGCTGGCCGGGACGGATACGGCGGGCTATGTGGAAATCTTCAAGATTGTCTTAGTGATCTACGGTCTGATCGCGCTGCTCTCCACGCGCATCAGCGCCCGCAGCGTCAACCGCGGTTTCTCCGTGCTCAAACGCATGCGGCTGGACGATCCGCAATGGCGTTACTGTATGATTTCGACGTTTCTTTACGGAATGCGTGATTCACTGATCTTAACGCTGGCCGGTTTGTTAGTGTATAACGCGACCAACGGCAGCGGCAGTGCTTATGGCAAGCTGCTGGCGATCTTCGCAGTGCTGACGATTCTGGCCTATGCCTGGGTATCGCGGACGATGCGCCGCAGCAACCGGATGCGCTATTATCAGATCGGTTCGCTGTTAATCGCATCCAGCACGATCGTGCTGGTGCTCTGGCCGACGCTGGCCGGGGCGATCTATTACGGAGTCGTCAACGCGATTGCCACGCCGATGTACGCCAATCCGTATACGATCATCATGATGAACGCGATCCAGGACTACGCCGCGCAGGAGAATATCGTCGGCCGCGTGATCGCCAAGGAGGCCTATCTGTCGATCGGCCGCTGCCTGGGCATGGTGCTGATCGTGCTGTGTTCCCTCCTTTTGCCGGAAACACTGTATCTGCCCACAGCGGTTGTGATGTGTTCGCTGTTCCCGGTCATTCTGACGCTCTATGCGACGGTTTATCATCGTGAACGCGACCGGCAGAAGCAGCTGGGTCTTGTAAAGTAGGGGCTGGTCAAGTATGCGTAAGCAGAAATTCACGCGCGATGAAACGACGACGATCCTCATCGCCTGTCTGTTTAATCTGGCCAACGCGATGTCGGCGGTGTTCATGAACGTCTATTTGTACGCCTATACCGGCTCGTTAATCGTCATGTCGATCTACACGATCGTGCGGATCGGTTTGTTTCCCTTGTTCTTCACGCTCGGCGGCAAGTGGGCGCAGAAACACAGCTTTGCCGGACCGTTGGCCACAGGCCTGGTCTTCATCATGCTCAGCCTGTTGTTCGTGCTGGCGGCGCAGGATCAATTTGCCGTGCATCCGCAGTTAGTCTACGGCGTGGCGGCGCTGACGGGAATCGGCGAAGGCTTGTTCTGGTTAAGCCTGAACAGTTTGAATCAGATCGTGTCCTCGCCCCAGTCCCGCTCCCGCTTTCTTTCCAGCGTCGGCATCTGCAACAACATCGCCGCAATCGCTGCGCCGCTGATCTCAACGATGATCATTGATCTGGCGGCTTCGGATACCGCGGGTTATGTGGAAATCTTCAAGATCGTCTTAGTGATTTACGCCGGGATCGCGTTGATCTCGCTGCGCGTCAAGGCCCGCAGCGCGCCGCAGCCGTTCTCCGTGCTGAAACGGATGAAGCTGGACGATCCGCAATGGCGCTACTGCATGATCACGACGTTCTTCTACGGCATGCACAATTCGCTGTCGCTGACGCTGGCCGGATTGTTGGTGTATAATGCAACCCAGGGCAGCGGCAGTACGTATGGCAAACTGCTGGCGTTCTTCGCCCTGATCTCCATTGTCGCGTTCGCGTTGGTTTCGCGCGTCATGCACCGCCGCAACCGCATGACCTTTTACCGGATCGGCGCCGTGCTGATCGCTTCCAGCGCCGTTGTGCTGGTGCTCTGTCCGACACTGGGCGGGGCCGTCTATTACGGCGTGGTCAACGCGCTGTCGACGCCGATGTACGCCAATCCCTATCAGATCATCGTGATGAACGCGATCGCTGATTATGCCGCGCAGGAAAATATCGTCGGCCGGGTGATCGTGCGGGAAACCTACCAGTCGATCGGCCGCTGTCTGGGCATGGCAGCGATTGTGCTGTGCTCCTGGATTCTTCCGGAAACGCTGTATCTGCCCGTCGCCGTGATCTTCTGTTCCTGCTTTCCGATTGCGATGGCTGTTTACGCGACGATCTATCATCGCCGGCGCGATCAGCTCAAAGCGCAGGGATTGGTGAAATAGGACGAACAGTGCTATAATGAAACCGGAAAAAATCCGGTTTTTTATTTTGTCAGGAAGACCCTAAGGAGGAGTACGATGTTTCAGAATGAATGGACCCCGTTTTTGAAAGAGGAATTTCAAAAGCCTTATTTCCAGCAGTTATCCGCTTTTCTGCGCCAGCAGTATGCGACGACGAAGGTGTATCCGCTGCGTCTGCAGGTGTTCTCAGCGTTTGAGTTTACCAACTATTCCGACGTAAAGGTCGTCATCCTGGGGCAGGATCCCTATCATCAGCCCAACCAGGCGCACGGGATGTGTTTCTCAGTGCGCAAGGGCGTCAAGGTGCCGCCGAGTCTTGTTAATATTTATAAGGAACTGCATGACGATCTGGGCTGTACAATCCCACATCACGGCTATCTGATGAAATGGGCCCAGCAGGGCGTGTTTCTGATGAACACTGTGCTGACGGTCGAAGATTCCAAACCGCTGTCGCACCGCGGCAAGGGGTGGGAAGAATTCACCGACGAGGTCATGCGCAAGCTGAACGACCATCCTGATCCGCTGGTCTTTATCCTGTGGGGCCGCAACGCTCAGGACAAGGGCCGCTGGATCACCAATCCGAAGCATTTGATCCTGAAATCGCCGCATCCTTCGCCGCTGTCGGCCAGCTACGGCTTTTTCGGTACCCATCCGTTTTCCAAGGCCAATCAATTTCTGATCGATCAGGGCCGCACGCCGATCGACTGGCAGATTGAGGACTGAAATGACAACAATCCAGGAAGCCGTCGATTGGATTACAGCCCGGCATAATTTTCACCATGGCTTCGATCACTTCCAGCGGTTTATGGCCAGCCAGGGCGATCCGCAGGACCAGCTGCGCACGATTCATGTCGCCGGCACCAACGGCAAGGGCAGCACCGTCAGTTATCTTGCCAGCGTCCTGCGCGAAGCCGGCTATACGGTCGGCACGTTCACCTCGCCGCATCTGGTCGCCCATCAGGACCGGATCCGGATTCAGGAGCGCTGGATTGACGACGCCACGTTTATCCGCTATGTCGATACCTACCGGGATTTGCTGGAACAATGGGATCTGGCGATGTTTGAGATCGATTTCTTTTTCGCCTGTCTGTGGTTTATCGAACAAAAGGTTGATATCGCGGTGATCGAGGTGGGGCTGGGCGGTCTTCTGGACTCGACGAATACGCTGCGCCATCCCCTGTGCAGCGTGATCGTGTCAATCGGTCTGGACCACATGGAACGCCTAGGCAGCACGGAGGAAGCGATCGCCTTGCAGAAAGCGGGGATCATCAAACCCGGCGGGCTGGTCGTCAGCGGCGTGACGCAGCCGGAATGCCAGGCGGTGATCGAAACGGTCTGCGCCGAAAAGCAGGCGCGGCTGATTCCCGTTCCCGCCGTTACGGTTCAGCCGGGATCCGAGGTTCACTTTACGTTGGAGGATCAGACCTATACGCTGCAGACCCGTGCTCAATATCAGGCCCGCAACGCGGCGGTGGCCCTGACGTGTCTGCGGGCCCTGAAGCAGCAGGGAGAGTTGACCCTCAGCGAGGAAGCACTGCGCGAAGGGCTGCGGAAAGCAGTCTGGGCCGGCCGGTTTGAAGTTCTTCAGGAGCATCCGCTGACGATCATCGACGGGGCGCACAATGCGCCGGGAATTCAAGCGCTGTGCACGTCTGTGAAGGATCTGCCCCATCCGCGCGTCATCGTGTTTACGGCGCTGAAGGATAAGGAAACCGAGGTCATGGCCAAACAGCTGAAACAAATCAGCGACCGTCTGATCATCACGCAATTCGACTATTTCCGTGCCCAGACGGGTGCGCAGCTGATGATCGAAGGCAGTGAGTTGATCGAAGACTGGAAAACCGCGGTCCGCACAGCCCGCAACAAGGCCGGGGCTGAGGGCACGGTAGTGATCACCGGTTCGTTGTATTTTATTTCCGAGGTTCGCGCATGGCTGATGAACGCAGGTTTGTGAGAACGGTGCGGCGCTGGCAGCTTCTGTATTGGCTGGAAGTGATTTTACTCGTCAGCGTTTTGGCGGCGGTTTTTATTGTTGAGTACAGGCTGGGCGTTCGCCGCCGGCGCGGCACCCTCGCCGGTGGTTTCCTGCTTGTGTTTGGGTGGTGGTTTGCGATCAAACCGACCCGGCGGAAATTTGCGGGTGTTTGCCATCAGGCTGGGTTTCAGGCGGAGCTGAGCTGGCAGTTTGCGAACGTGAGCGCGGCGGAGCCTTCCACCTTGGATATTGGCTGGGACAGACAGCTTGGTTTGGATCCTGTGTGTTATCGCTGCGAGTGGGACTGGGCGGTTCAGGGCGAAGCGCTAGGTATCCCTTTTCAAGTCGGGCGGTTTACGCTGCGGCGGGAAAGTGAGAAACAGCCGGTGATCAAAAACGGACTGTGGATTCAGCTGAAATGCAGCGGGAACAAGGATGCGGACTGGCGGCATCTGCGCGGCGGCGTTTCCTTTCGCAGAGGACCGGCGCTGCCTGTGTTGGCTGAAACGTTAAAGCCGGAAGAAGGACAAGCGCTGAGGGAAATTGACAAACAGACGCTGCAGGACTGCGGGTTCGGTTTTGACGAGCTGCTAGTTCGGAATCAAAACGATCGGATGATTCTTGTTATCAAAGAAAAACCGGTCCATGACCGGTCGATGCTAAGAAAGCCGGATTTAACGAAGGATTCGGAAGGCGAACGCTGCGCCAGGCTGATCCGCGCCGCGGCCGGATTGATTAAAAGCCTGAAAATACGCTGAAATAACGGAATAACAGCCGTTATTTTATTTTTATCAGCCTTAAATTGGAAGCGGTTACGGTGAAGGTAATAATTTTAGTTGGAAATGAGAGAAATCCGGATAAAATTGATTTTGCCGCAAAGATTGTGAAATAATTAGATAAAAGAGAAAATGAATTTGAAACCGTTTACTTTTTAATAAATTTCTGTTTTTGTCGCAAAATGACAAAATTTTTCCGGAAAAACGTTTAAAAAATAAGTTAAATTCGTTCTAACCCGGATTTTCCAGGCCGTTTCGCAAATAATTTTGATTATCAACTGAAAATGTACGTTTTTAAATTTTGAAGAACAGACGAAATATGATTTTTAATCTTTGAAAAACAGACGCGAACACGCTATAATAAAATCATAGAGAAACTATGGGGGCTAAAAGTATGAAACAAAATAATATGGTTGCCATGATTTTAGCGGGAGGACGCGGAAGCCGTCTTCTTGATCTTACAAAAAAAGTCGCTAAACCGGCAGTCTACTTCGGCGGAAAGTATCGTATTATCGACTTTCCTTTAAGCAACTGTGCCAACTCGGGAATTTCCGTTGTCGGCGTTTTGACGCAGTATGAATCCGTTCTGTTGAACTCCTATGTTGCCCGGGATCACCACTGGGGTCTGGATGCGCGCGACAGCGGCGTCTTCGTTCTGCCGCCGCGGGAAAAGGATAAGACCGGATTGGGCTTATACCGCGGCACAGCCGACGCGATCACGCAGAATATCGACTTCCTGGATCAGATGGAAGCGGAATATGTGCTGATTCTGTCCGGCGACCACATTTACAAGATGGATTATGCCAAGATGCTGGCGCACCACAAAGCCAACAACGCGGATGCGACGATCGCCGTTCTGGCCGTTCCGTTAAAGGAAGCAAGCCGTTTCGGCATCATGAATACGGATGAAACCGACCGGATTATTGAATTCGAGGAAAAACCGGCGAAGCCGAAGAGCAATCTGGCTTCGATGGGCATCTATATCTTCAATTACAAGACGTTGCGCAAGTATTTGACCGCTGATGAAAAGGATCCGAATTCCGAACATGATTTCGGCAAGGATATCATCCCGGCCTTCTTACGCGACAACAAGGTTTTGACGGCTTACCGCTTTAAGGGCTATTGGAAAGACGTCGGAACGATCGACAGTCTGTGGGAAGCGAACATGGACTTGTTGAATCCGGACAACGAGCTGGATCTGGGCGATTCCCAATGGAAGATTTACACCGAGGACGTACCGACGCCGCCGCAGTTTATCGGCGAGGAAGCGGTTGTTGAAAATTGTTATATCAACCAGGGCTGCATCGTCAACGGCAATGTGAAGAACTCTGTGCTGTTTACCAACGTGGAAGTCGGTAGCGGCGCACAGGTCGTCGATTCCGTCATCATGCCGAACGCCGTGATCGGCGAGGGTGCGAAGGTAACCCGCTGCATCGTCGCGGACAATGTGGAAATCAGTCCGGGCGCCGTCGTCGGGCACAAGGACAGCGAACATATCGAACTGATCGCAAAAAAGAGAGTGAAATAAGGGGGACGGAAGTATGTGTGACGCATTAGGAATTATCAACTTTGAAGACGCCTGTGTCGATATCACAGGTCTGATGGATTACCGCCCGGCCTCTGCGATCTCCTTTCTGGGTCGTTACCGTTTGATCGACTTTATGCTTTCCAACATGACCAATTCCGGGATTTCCCAGATTGAAGTGTTCATTAAGGACAAACCGCGTTCTCTGATCGAGCATCTGGGCAACGGCCGGCAGTACAACATCAACTCCAAGCGCGGACGCCTGAGCATCCTGTATGGTGAAAACCGGATTATGTCGGAGGTTTACAACCACGATATCGCCAACTTCATGGACAACATCCAGTACATTGAAGAAGTCAATAAACCGTATGTCATCATTGCGCCAAGCTATATGATTTATCAGATCGACTTCAATGAAGTTCTCAAATATCACGCGGAAAAGAATTCCGACGTCACCGTTATCTACAAGTCGACGGACAACGCCAAGGAAGAATTCATCGGCTGCGACACCTTGTCGATGGACAAGGATAAGCGGATCGTCGCGTTTGAAAAGAACCGCGGCAAATACAAAACCCGCAATGTTTCCCTGGAAGCGTATGTCATGACGAAGAAGCTGTTTTTGGAATTAGTCCGCAAAGCGGCCAACACCAGCTCGCTGTATTGGTTCAAGGATATCCTGGCTGACAGCTGTGATGATCTGCGGATCAACGGTTATGCGTTTAAGGGCACGGTTTACTGCATCAACAGCCTGCGCAGCTACTTCAAGGCGAACATCGAACTGCGCACGCATGCCAAAGCGCGTGAATTATTCAAAGAAGACTGGCCGATCCACACCCGCACCAACGATTCCGCACCGTCTCAATACATGCCTGAAGCGAAGATCCGCGGCTGTTCGATCGCCAACGGCTGTCATATCGAAGGCAACGTGGAAAACTGCGTTATCGGACGGAATGTCATTATCAAGCGCGGCGCGGTCGTTAAAAACAGCGTCATCCTGCCGGGAGCCTACATTGGCGAAGGCGCGAAGCTGGATCATGTCATCGTCGATAAAGCGGCGATCGTCAACCATGTTAAAAAGTTAGTGGGAACCGACGATTCTCCGATCTATGTCAAACGCAGAGATCGGATTTAAAGGAGGGGTCTTATGAAATCAGTATTGTTTGTCGCGGCGGAAGGTTTGCCGTATATCAAGACCGGCGGACTGGCGGACGTTATCGGCTCGCTGCCGAAGATCTTAAACGAAAAGGGCATGGATGCCCGCGTCGTACTGCCGCTGTATAAACGAATTGCTGAAAAATACCGCGGCGAGTTCACGAAGCTGAAAACGATCCCGATCCATGTCGGCGTGATCGACACGGTCGCGACGATTTATCAGTCGCAATGGGAAAATGTTACCTATTATTTCATCGAGCATGCCGGTTATTTTGAAAGAGATGGATTATACGGCTATCCGGACGACGGCGAACGCTTCGCTTTCTATCAGAAAGCGGTGCTGGAAATGCTGTGGGCGATTGATTTCTTCCCGGATATCATGCACTGCCATGACTGGCATACCGGCATGATTGCGGCGATGTGCCACATTCAGTATCCGGATGATCAGCGTTATCAGCAGATCAAACACATGTATACGATTCATAACCTGGCGTTCCAGGGCAATTTCCCGGCCGATGTGCTGACGGACTGCCTGGGAATTGACCGGCGTTATTTCGACGACGGCTCGATGCGTTTCCACAACGGCATCAGCTTCATGAAGACCGGCATTATTTTCTCGGATAAGATCACGACGGTTTCGCCGTCCTATTCCCAGGAAATCCTGACGGCTCAGTATGGCGAGCAGATGGATGAAGTGCTGCGGTTCAGACAGAGCGATCTGTACGGCATCGTCAACGGCATCGACACGAAGATGTGGGATCCGATGACCGATCCGGCGCTGCCGGCGCATTACAATGCGGAGACCGTATTGGAAGGCAAGCGGGCGAACAAAGCCGCTGTTCAGAAAGAGCTGGGGCTGCGGGTGGCGGACGATGTGATGATGATCGGCATCGTTTCACGTCTGACCTGGCAGAAGGGCGTCTATCTGATCATTGAAAAGATGGCGGATATCATGGGCCTGGATGTTCAGTTTGTCGTTTTGGGCACCGGTGAAACGCATATCGAGAACCAGTTTAAGATGATGGAAGACAAGTATCGCCGCCGTGCCGTGTATTACTGCGGCTACAACGACGAACTGGCGCACCGGATTTATGCCGGCTGCGATCTGTTCCTGATGCCTTCACTATTTGAACCGTGCGGAATCGGACAGCTGATCGCGATGCACTACGGCTCGCTGCCGTTGGTTCGGGAAACCGGCGGTCTGCGTGATACGGTTCATCCGTACAACCAGTACACCAAGGAAGGGAACGGATTCAGCTTTACGGCGTTCAACAGCCATGACATGCTTTACACGCTGCGCTGCGCGGCTGACGCTTACTACCTCAACCGGGCGGATTGGGATCAGCTGGTTCAGCAGGCGATGGGCACGGATGTCAGCTGGAACTTGTCAGCCGATCAGTATACCAAACTGTATAACGAGATGGATTAAGGAGCGGAAACGCTCCTTTCTTTTTGAAATTCAGAGGCTGAAAATTCATCGGTTCCCGGTGGGAAAATTGGGCCTGAAGAAGGGGAAAATCGACATTGCCGCACTCTTGTCTAAAGAAAGCGCTATCACCTTGATAAGATGATCACAAGCGGCTTTTTCCTAGTTTACTTCACTTCTTCCGGGTGTTATAATTTGAAATGTAAAAGGAGGAATTCTTAACATGGCAAAACAAACTGTTCGTGACCTTGATGTTAAAGGAAAACGCGTCCTGGTTCGCGTCGACTTTAACGTACCTATCAAAGATGGAAAAATTACCAATGATAACCGGATCGTATCCGCTCTGCCGACGATTAACTATCTGACGGAGCATGGCGCAAAGGTTATCCTGATGTCGCATCTGGGCAAGATCGATCATAAAGATCCTGAAAAGTGCGAAGCAGGCAAGAAAAAGAACAACATGGCTCCGGTTGCCGCACGGCTGCAGGAGCTGGTTTCCGGCAAAGTTACCTTCGTTCCGGTAACCCGCGGCGAAGAACTGGAAAACGCGATCGCGTCGATGAACGAAGGCGATATCGTCCTGATGCAGAACACCCGTTATGAAAAGGGCGAATCCAAGAATGATCCGGATCTGGCTGCGTACTGGGCTGGTTTAGGCGATCTGTTCGTTTCTGATGCGTTCGGCTCGGTTCACAGAGCGCACGCTTCCACCGTCGGCATTGCGACGCATCTGCCAAGCGCCTGCGGCTTCCTGGTTCAGAAAGAAATCGAGAACCTGAGCGCGGCGATCGACAATCCGAAGCGTCCGTTAGTCGCTATCTTAGGCGGCGCGAAAGTTTCCGATAAGATTGCGGTCATTGAGAACCTGCTGAACATCGCGGACAAGGTCATTGTCGGCGGCGGCATGGCCTACACCTTCTTAAAAGCTCAGGGAAAAGAAATCGGTACATCCCTGTTAGAAGAAGACCGGATCGAAATGGCGAAGGAATTTTTGGCTAAGGGCGGCGACAAGCTGGTCCTGCCGGTAGACTCTGTTGTTGCCAACGCGTTTGAAAACGCAACGGAAGTCAAGACGGTCAGCAATGACGAAATTCCAGCGGGCTTTATGGGCCTGGATATCGGACCGAAGTCTGTCGAACTGTTCAAAAAAGAACTGCAGGGCGCTAAGACGGTCGTTTGGAACGGACCAATGGGCGTCTTCGAGAACCCGGCTTATGCCAATGGCACCATCGAAGTCTGCAAGGCGATCTCCGAGCTGCCTGACGCAATGACGGTAATCGGCGGCGGCGATTCCGCGGCAGCGGCGATCCAGCTGGGCTTCAAAGATAAGTTCACGCACATTTCCACTGGCGGCGGTGCTTCCCTGGAATACATGGAAGGCAAGGAACTGCCGGGCATCGCAATCATTCAGGAGAAATAAATCAATGAGAAAACCAATTATTGTCGGAAACTGGAAAATGAATAAGACCTGCGCGGAAGCGGTCAGCTTCATCAATGAAATTGAACCGAAGCTGCACGACGGCGCAGATTACGGCATCGCGGCTCCGTTCACAGCGCTGAAGGACTGCGTCAATACGGCGAAGGGTCTGATCGTTGCGGCGGAAAACTGCCACTTTGAAGACAACGGCGCGTTCACCGGTGAAGTCAGCGTACCAATGCTGGAAGAAATCGGTGTGAAATGGTGCATCATCGGTCATTCCGAACGCCGCCAGATGTTCAACGAAACAGACGAAACCGTCAACAAGAAGGCGAAGCGTTTAATCGAAGCCGGGATCACACCGATCCTGTGCATCGGCGAAACCGAAGCTCAGTTTGACGCCGGCCAGACGGAAGAAGTCATCCGTGCGCAGCTGAAGGGCGGCCTGGAAGGGCTGTGTCCGAAGTGCGTAGCCAAGATGGTTCTCGCTTATGAACCAATCTGGGCGATCGGCACCGGCAAGAGCGCGACGAAGGAAATCGCGCAGAATTGCTGCCACATCGTTCGCGACCAGGTTCGCGTGATGTTCGGCGATGAAGCGGCGGAAGGCGTCCGCATCCAGTACGGCGGATCTGTTAAGCCGAACAATATTAAGGAATACATGGCCATGGAAGATATCGACGGTGCTCTGATCGGCGGAGCTTCGTTGAAAACGGATTCCTTTGAAGAAATCATCAACGCTACAAAATAAGGTAAAATGACAAAATTCCCATCGATCCTCTGTCTATAATGAAGCCAAAAGGAGGCGTCGTTATGAAAAAGAGGATCGGCGGGATTCTGATTGTTTCCGGCGCCATCTTGTTGCTGAATCCGACTCTGGACGTCCAACAGCTGATGGCCGGCCTGGAAACGATGCTGGTCAGCTACTGGCCGGTATTGCTAATCGTTCTGGGCCTGGCGCTGCAGAACGATGGCAGAAAAACAAAGAAAACACACCGTTAGCATTTGACTTTTCCCCGAATGAAAAAGGGAGAAGGAAAATAGAACAGGTAATCACAAGGAGGAAATTGAAGATGCCTAGTATTATTGATGTTTACGCACGCGAAGTCCTGGACTCCCGCGGCAACCCAACTGTTGAAGTCGAAGTAACGACAGAATCCGGCGCTTTCGGACGCGCGATCGTTCCGTCCGGTGCATCCACTGGCGAAAGAGAAGCACTGGAACTGCGTGACGGCGATAAGAGCCGTTTCATGGGCAAGGGTGTAACGAAGGCGGTTGCCAACGTTAACGATATCATTGCCGACGCTGTCTTAGGTATGGATGTTACCGATCAGAATGCGATCGACAAAGTCATGATCGAACTGGACGGCACAAACGATAAGTCCAAACTGGGCGCGAACGCGATCCTGGGCGTTTCCATGGCTTGCGCACGGGCCGCTGCAGATTACTATGATATGCCGCTGTATAAATATTTCGGCGGATTCAACGGCAAGACGCTGCCAGTTCCGATGATGAACGTCTTAAACGGCGGCAGCCATGCGGATTCCACGGTTGATTTCCAGGAATTCATGATCATGCCGGTTGGCGCAACTTCCCTGAAGGAAGCTGTCAGAATGGGCGCTGAAACATTCCACAACCTGCGCAAAGTCTTAAAGGGCAAAGGCTACAACACAAACGTCGGTGATGAAGGCGGCTTCGCTCCTTCCTGCGTTGAAGGCAATGAAGAACCGCTGAAGCTGATCGTTGAAGCGATCAAGGCTGCGGGCTATGTTCCGGGCAAGGATATCTGCATCGCGATGGACGTTGCGGCTTCTGAATTCTACAATGAAGAAACAGGAAACTACGATCTGGAAAAATCCGGACAGGGCACAAAGACCACGGATGAAATGATCGCCATGTATGAAGAATGGGTTGAAAAGTACCCGGTCGTTTCGATCGAAGACGGTTTAGGCGAAAGAGACTGGGACGGCTGGAAGAAACTGACAGACAAGCTGGGAAGCAAGATTCAGCTGGTCGGCGACGATCTGTTCGTTACGAACCCGGCAATCCTGAAGGAAGGCATTGAAAAGGGCATCGCGAACTCGATCCTGATCAAGGTCAACCAGATCGGTTCTCTGACAGAAACCTTTGACGCTATCGAAATGGCGAAGAAGGCTGGCTATACCTGCGTCGTTTCCCACCGTTCCGGTGAAACTGAAGATACGACGATTGCGGATATCGCTGTCGGACTGAATGCAGGCCAGATCAAGACCGGTTCGATGAGCCGTACTGACCGTATTGCGAAGTACAACCAGCTGATCCGGATCGAAGACGAACTGGGCCCAATCGCTGAATACCAGGGCATGGACTGCTTCTACAACGTTAAGAAATAAGCAGAATACACCTTCATTTTTGCGTGCATACTTTTGTTTAGATCAATTGTTCGATATCTGTTA
>PVML01003425.1_pt1 | contig 33162 bp, 20 predicted proteins | sample 1853371 | NCBI WGS metagenome assembly PVML01 (sample SAMN08533508, study PRJNA380276) | Human gut metagenome, whole genome shotgun sequencing project. | isolation source: participant 1, chromium library | host: Homo sapiens | collected 2017 | reverse complement strand
ATCTGGGCGAGGGCGTGTATGCATACAATTTACCGGATGATTTCAAGACCGCAAGAGTTATTTTCAATGATGGTGCTTCACAGTATCCGGCAGCACAGCAGGCGGGACTCGAGTTTACAAAGAGTCAGTCAATGGCATATATCAATGGCAGCTGGACAAAGGTAGAGAAGCAGACATATGATATCAAGATTACTTTTTCAGCCGATACAGTTTCGGCAAAAGTTGGAAGTGAAGTTAAGCTAACAGCGCAGGCAAGTGGAGGAAGTGGTAATTATACTTATAAGTTCATTGTAAGTGACAATAATGGAAATTGGTATAAAATAAGAGATTATGAAAAAGGCAATACAAGTACATGGATACCGGGAGTGGCAGGTAGTAAGACGTTATATGTTGATGTAAAAGATAGTGCAGGTGCATATCAACGAGCTGCATTACCAATAGAAGTAAAAAAAGTCAATGAAAAATTAAGTGTAAAGCTTGCTGCATCACCATCGGGAACAGCAAAAGTTGGAAGTGAAGTTAAGCTAACAGCGCAGACAAGTGGAGGAAGCGGTAATTATACTTATAAGTTTATTGTAAGTGACAATAATGGAAATTGGTATAAAATAAGAGATTATGCAAAAAGTAATACGTGTACATGGAGACCGGGAGTAGTTGGAAGTAAGACTTTATATGTTGATGTAAAAGATAGTGCAGGAGCATATCAGAGAGTAGAACTTCCGATACAGGTTACAAAACAGGCTGAAAAATTAAGTGTTAAGTTGACTGCATCGCCTTTTGGAACAGCAAAAGTTGGAAGTGGAGTTAAGTTAACAGCGCAGGCAACTGGAGGAAGTGGAAGCTATTTATATGATTTTCTTGTTTGCAGTCCGGATAATAATTGGTATAGGCTCCGTGATTATGAGAAAACTGGTACTTATCTATGGGTGCCAAAGACAGTGGGTAATACAATGTTATATGTAGATGCTGTAGATAGCGAGGGAAATTATAGGCGTGAATCATTGTCTATATTGGTAACAAAATAGGTGAAATAAATATATTAATATACAAAGTGAGGATGTTCATAGTATGAAGAAAAGAATATTTGCTTTGATATTGTGTGCTTCGCTTATGACAGGAGAAATGACATTTTGGCAAAATCCTGTTGTTAAAGCAGAGACAGTATCAGGCAGTGAAAGTAAAGATGGCAAAGTAGCTGTTAAAAAGGTTGCAACTCAGAATCCGACAAGTCCGGCAGGCGTTATTTATGCAAATAGCCGTGATGATTTTAGAGATGAATCAATTTATTTCGTGATGACAACACGTTTTTATGATGGAGATTCAGAGAATAATGTTCAATGTTGGGATGGTATACAGTATGATGATCCTGACGATCCGGAATGGAGAGGTGATTTCAAGGGCCTTGCAGAGAAACTGGATTATATTAAAGCACTTGGATTTACAGCAATATGGATTACACCTGTTGTAGAAAATTGTAGTGGATATGATTATCATGGATACCATGCTCTGAATTTCTCTAAAGTGGATCCAAGATATGAATCAAGCGACTTTACATATCAGGATTTTATTAATGCAGCACATGCAAAAGGATTAAAGGTAATTCAGGATGTAGTATTTAACCATACCGGAAATTTTGGAGAAACAAATCTTTTTCCTATGATTGAGAAACAGGGAGATTTAAGCAGTTCAGATTGTATGAAGACGCTTCCTAATAGTGGGCTTCCAACAGATTATAATCAATTGCTTCCGGCAAGGCAGTATGATGCGCGTATAGAGAAGATGAAAAGTGAGACAGGTGATCCTGAACATATTTATCATCATGAGAAAAGTCTCGGCTGGGAGGAATATAGCTGCCAGACAGCTCAGATTGCCGGAGATTGCGTGGATTTAAATACGGAGAACCCAAAGGTTTATAAGTACTTACAGGATGCATATAACAGTTATATTGATATGGGAGTAGATGCATTCCGTGTTGATACAGCAAAGCATATTTCAAGATTAACATTTAATAATGCACTTATACAGCCATTTTATGATGAGGCAGAGAAAAATGGAAATGATAGTTTCTATATGTTTGGAGAAGTGTGCACTCGCGATCGTGATGTGTGGAACAAAGGTGTGCCTCCTCTTTCGGCTCCATTCTATACATGGAAAGAAGCTAAGGATTACGCATGGAGTGATACAGATAGAACTGTAAATGAACAGTCAACTTTAGACAACTTTAATGATAATAAAGATATAGAAGCCCAGCCTACAAGTGATAATGCATTCTTGAACGGTAATGATTATCATACACCGGATTATAGTAAAAATTCTAAATTTGGCGTTATTGATTTTCCAATGCATTGGAATTTTGAAAATGCAGGAAGTGCGTACGGCATTGCGTTAAGTGGAGACAAGTGGTATAACGATGCAACATGGAACGTGACATATGTTGATTCGCATGATTATGCACCTGACCAGGCTCCATCAAATCAACGTTTTGCCGGCTCACAGGATACGTGGGCAGAGAATTTGAGCCTTATGTTTACATTCCGTGGTATTCCTTGTATTTATTACGGATCAGAGGTGGAATTCCAAAAAGGAAAGATGATAGATGTAGGTCCTAACGATGCATTAAGTAATACAGGCCGTGCGTATTTTGGAGATAATATTGAAGGTGAAGTAACAACAACTGACTTTGGTGAGTATTTTGGCGCAACAGGAACAATGAAAAAATCTTTGAATTATCCGCTATCAAAGCATATTCAGAGATTAAACCGTATACGTCAGGCTGTACCGGCTCTTAGAAAGGGTCAGTATTCAACATCAAATATTGATGGAAATATGGCATTTAAGAGAAGATACACAGATGATAAAACGGACAGCTTTGCACTTGTCACAATAAGCAATTCTGCAACTTTTAATAATATTCCGAATGGTACATATGTGGATTGCATTACTGGAGATACAAAAAATGTTACTAATGGAAGCCTTACAGCTGAGTGTTCGGGAAAGGGCAATTTAAGAGTATATGTATTGAATACTGCTAAGACACAGGCACCGGGTAAGGTTGGTACAGATGGTAAATATCTTTATAATGCAACATCTGTTGAAGATGCACAGGAGCAGAGCGTTTATTTTAATAATACACAAAACTGGAATAATGTAACAGCTAATCTATATGATGATAATGGTGCTTTGGTGCAGAGTATTCCAATGTCAAAAGTAAAGGATGGAGTATATGCATGTACATACACAGGAAATAAAACAGGACTTAAGGTTGTATTTACAAATGGCTCAGGCTCAAGTGTAAAGACTGAATTCAAAGATGGTGGATATTATGATACATCTGGTTATAAAGGACAGTATGAAGGAGACATAATTCAGGTACAGTCCGTAACTTTAGACCAGAAAGAAATTAATATGAACACTGGAGAAAAGAAGACGGTTAAAGCAACTGTTGCTCCGGAAAATGCAAAGTATAAAGGCTTGTCATGGAGTTCTTCAAATAAGGATGTTGCAACGGTTGAAAAAGGAATTATCACAGCTGAAGGAGCGGGAACTGCTGTGATTAAAGCGCAAGCGAGAAATGGAGTAGAAGCGTCAGTTAAAGTAACTGTAAAAGAAGTGCCATATGATTATGAGAAAGTTGCAGATGGAAAATTAGCTATTTATTTTAAGAAACCATCTGGATGGGGAAGTTCTGTTAACTGTTATGCATATAATACTACAAATGGAACTAATAATAAGCTTACAGGGGAATGGCCTGGTACAGCTATGGAAAAGCTTCCAAACGGAGTATATAGATGTGTGCTGGATGAAGCAACTGCTAAAAGTGGCAAGGTTCTTTTCAATTCAAATGGAGCTCAGGTACCGGCAAGTGGAGGCTTTGATATTAAATCATATGCTTTATATGATCAGAATGGATATTGTGAAACAATAGTTCCATCAGACAAAATAGTAACCAAATTAGATGTTAAATTTAATACAGATGTGATAGAAACAGCGAAAGTTGGAAAGAAAGTAAAATTAACAGCACAGGCAAGCGGAGGAAGTGGGGATTATACGTATAAATTCATTCTCACTGATAATAAAGGTAATTGGTACAAGATTAAGGATTATTCAAAAGATAATACAAGTACATGGACTCCGGGAGTTGTGGGCGACAAAACATTATATGTGGATGTAAAAGATAGTAAAGACGCGTATGTGAGAGTTGGACTTGCGATGAAGGTTACAACACTCAATGTCAATTTTACTGTATCACCTGAGAAGACAGCCAAAGTTGGCAGTAATGTTAAATTAACAGCACAGGCAAGCGGAGGAAGCGGAGACTATACATATAAATTTATTGTCACCGATAATAAAGGTAATTGGTATAAGATAAAAGACTATTCAAAGGATAATACAACTACATGGGTTCCGGGAGTTGTGGGTAACAAAACATTGTATGTAGATGTAAAGGATAGCGAAGGGTTTTATAAAAGAGTGGAATTTCCAATTGAGGTTATAAAACAGACCGAAAAATTGAGGGTTAAATTTACATCTAAGTCCGATGATACTGTGAAATTGGGAGATAAAGTGAAACTAACAGCACAGGCGACAGGCGGAACTGGAAATTATTTTTATCAGTTTGTAGTATGTAATCCGGATAATAATTGGTATAGAATTCGAGGATATGAGAAAGATAACTCATGTTTCTGGACTCCCAAAATGGTAGGAAAGACAATGCTGTATGTGGATACAGTAGATGGTAATGGAAATTATTGGAGAGATCTTTTGTCTATTAATGTTCAATAAAATGTAATATTCTTATATTTGTAATATGTAAGGAATAGCGTTATAAATATAAAAAGATGATAATTTACATCATGAATGTAAAAACAATTATGCAATAGCAAGAGGTAGTGCTAATGAAAGCACTACCTTTTACTTTGTATAGCATTAACTATGAAAGAGCATTGATAAATATACTATCAATCACATGGTTTGATTTTTATCACGAAAAAAGAAAATAATGTATAATTAAGTCAGACCATTAAATAGTGTGTTTATAAAATCTGTCTAAAATCGTGAAAACAACATCATAAATATTGACAAATAATAAATTATAGGTGAAAATATTTAGTCAGAGAAGACTGCTCATGCTATCGATATATATAAACAAGAAACAATAGTATTAGAATATAAAGCGGTGAGTATAAAAGATTTTAGTGATATATATCTGATATTGGAGATTATAGAATGAAGATAGAAAGAACGAAAAATGCTACAAGGAATATAATATTCGGTGTGATTTTAAAGGCATACCAGATTATAATTCCTTTTTTAATGCGTACAGCTATGATTTATTTTATGGGGGTTCAGTATCTTGGATTGAATTCTCTTTTTACATCAATTCTTCAGGTGCTGAATTTAGCAGAACTTGGTGTTGGCTCTGCTATGATCTATAGTATGTATAAGCCTATTGCGGAGGATGATAACATAGCTATTTGTGCATTGATGAATTTGTATAAAAACTATTATAGGGTAATAGGGTTAGTTATTGCAGTTGTGGGCTGTGTATTAACACCGTTTATTCCCAAATTGATTTCAGGTGATATTCCGAACGGGATTAATATTTATATTCTTTATCTTTTAAATCTCGTAGGAACAGTATTGTCGTATTGGTTGTATGCGTATAAAAATAGTATTTTACAGGCACATCAGAGGACAGATGTTGTTAACAAGGTTATTTTTGTGACAAGCACCATTCAGTATGCGTTGCAATTATTGGTCTTGTGGATTTCACAAAATTATTATTATTATGTTCTTGTAATGCTGGCAACACAGGCTATTACAAATATTGCTACTGCAGTAGCTGCAGATAAGCTGTATCCTGAGTTTAAACCGAAGGGGCAGGTATCAGTTAAAGATAAGAGGGTAATTAATGGACGAATTAGAGATTTGTTTACGTCAAAAATTGGTAGTATTATATACGATTCTGCAGATACATTAGTAGTATCTGCATTTTTGGGATTATCTATATTAGCCGTATACCAGAATTATTTCTATATTTTGAATGCAATTACAGGGATAATAACAGTTGTTTTTTTGTCATGTACGGCTGGAATCGGCAATAGCATTGTTGTAGAAACAAAAGAGAAAAATTATAAAGACTTAAATGAATTCACCTTTATTATTTGTTGGATTGCTGGAGTTTGTTCAGCTTGTTTATTATGTCTCTATCAGCCATTTATGGAATTATGGGTTGGTAAAGACTTAATGTTATCATTTTCCGCGGTTATCTGTTTTTCTATTTATTTTTTTATTAGACAGTTAAATTCTTTATTCAGTACGTATAAAGATGCATCAGGAATGTGGCATGAAGATAGATTTAGACCATTAGTTGCAGCGTTGACAAATTTGGCGTTAAATTTGGTTTTAGTGCAGTTTATAGGTATTTATGGAATTTTAATTTCTACAGTTTTGGCGATTCTTTGTGTTGGTATGCCATGGCTTATCCATAATTTATTTACGGTGATATTTGAAAAAACGTATTTGTTTGGTTTTTTAAAAAATCTTTTATACTATTGCATTATTGTTATTTTAAGCTGTGTTGTTACATATTTTATTTGTTCGAAAATAAATTATGGATTAATTATAACGCTTATTATCAGATGTATGATTTGTGTGTCATTGCCTAATCTGATATATTTCCTGGCTTTTTATAGAAGGGTGGAATTTACGAGTTCACTTTTATTAGTGAATAAAATGACAAAGGGGAAAATTAAAGGATTTCTAATACGATTAGGAATGAGTGAGTGAGAAGTTTGGAAGGAGATTACGAGGTGAATCCAATAAAAATATATGCGGGATATAGTTTGAATCAGAATGTACGTCTCAGTAGTTCTTCAGGTGCAATTTTTTCTGTAATTGCAGAAAATATAATTTCTTGTGGTGGTGCTGTATATGGAGTAAGAATGTCTGAGGATTGCTATTCAGCAGAATTTATGCGAGTTACGGACAAAGATGGTCTTGTACAGCTTCGCGGTTCAAAATATTTACAGGCTAAGGTTGGAAATACATATAAACAGGTTAGAGATGATTTGCTGATGGGAAATGTTGTACTGTTTAGTGGAACAGGCTGTCAGATATATGGTCTAAAGAATTTTCTGGGAAAAGAATATGATGGTCTTTTTTGTATAGATGTCATTTGTCATGGAACACCGTCACCGGCTCTATGGAAAAAATATGTAGAATATCAAGAAATGAAAAATGGTGGCAAGCTAAAGAATATTAATTTCCGCTGTAAAGATGATAGTTGGATGGATTTTGGTATGAAAGAAGTTTTTGATGATACTTCACAGGGAAAAACAAAACAACTGTATATTTCAAAGGATAAAGATTCTTATATGCAGATGTTTCTTAGAGATTATTGTCTTCGTCCTTCGTGCTATGACTGCGTTGCTAAGAAAATAAAAATGGCAGATTTGACAATTGCAGATTTTTGGGGAATTGATGATGTTGCTCCTGAAATGAATGATGGTAATGGTACATCCCTTATTCTGATTCGTACGGTTAATGGAATGATGGTATTTGAATCTATCAGAAGTAAACTGAAACTGAAAGAAGTAGCATATGAAAATGGTGTGAGGAGCAATCCCGCAGAATATAGATCTTGCCCTAGACCGCCTCAAAGAGATACTTTCTTTGGGGATATGGAAACTATGGCATTTGAAGAACTTGAAAAAAAGTATGCTTCTCCAATAAGGGAAACATTTAAACAGTTAATTAAAAGAAAAATCAAGAATACGATTAAATTGGTCATTAGAATAATCAGTAGAGGCAGAGAGTAAACGTATTGATAAATATGGATTAAGTTTTATGTTTTGCGTTTGATTGTCAGGAGAAGAATTTTATGAATAAACTTCCAATATTATATAGAAGAAAAGAAGAATGTTGCGGTTGTACAGCCTGCTGCGCTATATGTCCGAAAGAAGCTATTTTGATGGTTGCGGACGAGGAAGGATTTGAGTATCCTCAAATAGACGAAAATAAATGTGTTCGTTGTTACCAGTGTATTAAAGTATGTCCAATAAAAAGTAATTTATAGGATTAAAGGCAATATACATAGGAAAGATGAGTAGAGCCTGAAATAACGAAAGCAGTCAGTTTATCAATTTTGGATTCAGAAAAATTAGATTTGAATATTTTCTTTAATTTTAAAAATGTCAATTGTGATTATATACGATGCACTTTGAATACTTACAAGTAATAATGCAGAGTACAATAAATATAAGCCTATGTTAAAAGATTTACTGAATTATGGTGCAGCTTCGCAGTTATATTTTGGTTATTGTACAGATGAGCTGGCCAATAGGAGTCTTTCAGAAAGTGATAAAAAAGTCGATAATGTGCCGAGTTCTGTTATTTATCGATATAATTTGATAAAGAAAATGAATATACCGGGATTGACTTATTGTGGTGCAAGTTTGGTTGTTGGAGATAATATTACGGTGAGACAATATTTCAAATTGGATCAGGATAGAGATATATCAAATTATGAGTTTTTGATTTGCATTGAAAGTAAAAAAGATGAAGACAGTGAAACAAAGGAATATTATACAGTGAACCCTGTACCTAAAGATGGAATGTACTATGTAGAAATGACAGGCCCATTAAAATCGTTTTTTGGAAATATGGAGCTCATGATTAGTTCTGGATATGCATATAAACACTTGTATTATAGTTCGTTAAATTATATTTCCAAAGTTTACAATACAGATTCAGTTGATCCAAAATTAAAGAGCTTTGTTGATGCTATGTATTGGTTTCAATATCAAAAACAGCAAACGATATGCTTGAAGATAAGGAGAAAACTCTTACAAAGCAGAATGAGCTCATATCAAAAAACTCAACCTTCAGTGTGAATAACGTAAATGGTATCAAATATTTCGGAAAATCTCTGATACTTAAATCGAAAACAGACATGAGAATCTATTTTGAGCTTACAGATAGCACTAAGAAAATTACTGATTACGCATTCAAATGTGATTGAAAGATATTGAAGCCAGTTCAGAACGGTAGCATATATTACGTGGATATCACAGATATAACACCGGCAGAGTACGGCAAAGTATTTACAGTTACAGTATCAGGCAAGAACTTCGTTTCATCCAGTGTGTATGATTATTGCAGAAGTGCAGTAAGCTCAAGCACTACGGATGGTAAATTAAAGAATTTGAGTGTTTCTATGTATGAGCTTGGAACGACGATTCAATAATATGGTTAATTGATTGTTCGGATGCTTTATATTGGTTTTATATCAGAAACAGCAGCTGTAATAAGTGCAAGTTACTATTGGATGAGAAAATCCGCTATACCGGGTACGGCAATGGTTGGCGGATTCTTTTTGTAAGAAATAACTAATAAAATGTTGAACTTTTTATATATAATTTTCAGAAAAATAATGATAAAATAATATAGTACTAAAGGGCATAATGATTATAGAGTGATTTGGAGGAATTGCTTATGAAGAGAGTAGTTAGTGTACTAATGTCAATAGTGGTTGTTTTGAGTTGCGTTGTATTTATTATGCCGCCAAATATAGTGTTAGCTGCAAATTATACGTGGCCATTGAAGACTTCCATTAATATTAGTAGAGAATTTACTGGAAGTAATTGTAAGACACAACATACTGGATGCGATTTTTCGTGTTCATTAGGAAATGATGTTTATGCAATTGCGGATGGAACTGTAGTTACAGCAACGGACTATGGGTGCACAGGATCTCATTATGGAGGAACACCAGCGTGTTCAAAAGGAAGTAGTTGTCCGGCAGCAAAAGCGAGCAGTGATGGGAAAGGTTCTTATGCAAATAGAATATGTATAGATCATGGTAATGGAGTGTATTCATTTTATGCACATCTGTCAACCGGAACTTTTAAGGTTAAATCTGGTGATAGAGCACGGCAAGGTCAATTAATTGCTAAAACAGGAACGTCAGGAAAATCTACGGGTCCTCATTTACATTTTGAAATAAGAGTAGGTGGAAATTCCACTAATTATGCAAAGAATCCAAGAAATTATTTAACTAAAGTAAATCCGGTTCCAAATACTGTCACAACTACACCATCCATCTGGAAAAACAGTGACAGCTATACGGTAGGAAATTCGGCAACACTAACCTGGAACAGTGTAGATAATGCAACAGGATATTGGTTTTCAGTCTGGTATAAGGGGAAACAAATTGTTACAACTCAGGTTTCAGGAAGCTCGGAGTATACATTAAATAATCTGGGAGAGGGAGAGTATACTGCCTATATAACAGCTTATAATGATAGCAGCAGTAAGCAGGGCTCTGTGACCTTTAGGGTAAATTATGTTTCTGGCGAGCAGACGATTCCAAACGGTAGATATCAGATATGCTCTGCTTTGGACAATTCATCTGTTATATCTATTTCAGGCGCATCAACGGATGATGAGGCAAATGTATTGTTATATGCAAACGAGAGACACGATAATCAGTATTTTGATTTTGAATATTTGGGAAATGGATATTATAAAATAACTGCAAAACATAGCGGAAAGGTGCTGGATGTTTATTGGGAAAAGATGGAAGTAGGAGCAAACGTTCAGCAGTACTATTGGAATAATGGTGATAATCAGCAGTGGGTAGTAAAAGATGCAGGTGATGGATATTTTTACATTATATCAAAATCAAATAGTTTGTATATGGATGTGTATGGAGGTGTAGCGTCGAATGATGTCAATATTGATACATATACGGGACATGGAGGAACCAGTGAAAAATGGAAACTGATTCCAGCAGGTGAGCAGTCTGTTGCTGATGGAAAATACCAGATATGTACTGTTTTGGACGATTCAAGTGTTATTTCAATTTCTGAAGCATCAAAAGATGCATGTGCTAATGCATTGCTTTATGCAAATGAAAATCATAAGAACCAGGTGTTTAATTTTGAATATCAAGGGGATGGATATTATAAAATCATCGCAAGACACAGTGGAATGGCGCTTGATGTTTATAATTCAGAACAGTCAAGTGGTGCAAATGTAGAACAGTATCCTTGGAAAAACAGTGATAATCAGAAATGGGTTGTTAAGCCTGCTGGAGATGGATATTACTATATCGTTTCAAAATGCAATGGATTATATCTGGATGTATACGGCGGAGTGGCTGTGAATGATGCCAATATAGATACATATTTTGGACATGGAGGAGCCAGTGAAAAATGGCGTTTAATACCTGTAAATGAACCAGAGAATCTGCTTACAGTAAAAGGATGTTCGGTATCATTGAAGGAAAACATAGGAGTTAACATGTATGCTTCCTTTTCAGATGATATATTAGAAGATGATGGGGCAAAAGTCAGATTTACATATGCCGATAATTCTTATATAGAAGTGCCTCTTTCAAATTATATGTCAACAACCTATAATAATGAGAATGTAAAGAAAATTACATTTGATACAGTACCTGCAAAACTGACTGAGAAAATCAAGGTAAGTGTAATAAAGAGTGACGATACTCAGACTAATATGTTTTCATTTTCAACAAGTGATTATTTGTATGCGCTTATAAATAGTACTGATAAATCAATTGATGCAAACCAGAAGAATATTGCCAAGGCTCTATTAAATTATGGGGCATATTCACAGATTTACTTCGGGGTAGACACAGCAGACCTGGCGAATAAAAAACTAACTGATAATACCGTAGAAAAGACAGATAGCGATACAGTGATTAAGTCCATTCAAGGTCAAGAAAATGGGCTGTTCAGTAACAAAGATTTTGAATATATAGGTTCATCACTGGTGTGTGATTCTAGTACTGATTTAAAACTGTATTTTGTCAATAAGAGCCGACTTACGATGAAGCAGATAGAAAATCAATATGATATATCTGTGGCAAACAAGAATACGCATGGATTTGATGTAGGAACGGATGGCAATATTTTATGGATTAAGGTAAAAGATTTAAGACCAAATGAACTGGAGGAGATGTATTCGGTAAGAATATTATCGGATGATGGTTCAGTTATCGTTGAAATAAGTCCGAGTGTATATATAAAAAAGGCATTGTTATCGGAAGATGTAAAGTTGGAAAATTTGAGCAAGGCCATGTGGATGTATGGACAGGCAGTGAAGGATTATGGAAAGTGATGATGAAAGAATTGTTTATGAAGAGAATAATTTTTGTATTAATGTTAACTGTATTTTGATGATTACTAGTGTGGTAAAATTATTGCAGATACAGATGAAAATTATTACTATAGAATTATAAACAATAATTAAAGTACAGGAAGGAGAATTTTATTTATGAAAGAAAAGCAAAGAAAGATAATGGGATTGATTATATCGTTTGTTATGATAATTACGATAATGCCGCAGACTATTTGGGCGAGTGATGCTGGAACTCGTGAAGATGCTGTCAAATGGGCATATGCGCAAGAAGGAAAATTTCTTGATTATGATAAGGTATACGGAGCACAATGTGTAGATTTGGTTCATTACTATTATGCCTATTTTGGTAAAGCAAGTTATGCTACAGGAAATGGTTGTGATTTTGTCAACAATAAATTGCCGGATGGATGGACTAGAATAAAAAACACTCCGGATTTTGTACCGCAACCTGGAGATATTGCAGTTTGGGGTAAGGAATTGAGTCAATATGGACATGTTGCTATTATTTTATCAGCTGATGCTCACTCTTTTGTTTCTATGGATCAAAACTGGCCAAGAGGTAGTGCGTGTAAAAAGGTAACACATAATTATAATAAATTTTGGGGCGTTATCAGACCAAATTTTTCGGAACCACCTTCAAATCCCCCAACCTACTCCAACTTTTGGATAGACGGTAATTTTTACGATTTATCAGAAACGATAACATTTAATGTTACTGCATCAGGAGCAGATAGATTTGCTATAGGAATAGACAAAATCGGTGGCGCACGTGTTGTAACGGAAGATTGCGGAAGTACATATTCTATATCTGCGAACAGGCTGGGAACAGGAAGTTATTCTGCATATATGAGTGTTGCCAACAGCGCCGGGTATGTTGACACTTATAGGGTAGAGTTTACTGTTGTAGAAAAAATGACTATTCCAACATACTCTAACTTTTGGATAGATGGTAATTTTTACGATTTATCAGGAACGATAACATTTAATGTTACTGCATCAATGGCAGATAGATTTGCTATAGGAATAGACAAAATAGGTGTTGGACGTGTTGTAACAGAAGGCTGCGGAAGCACATATTCAATATCTGCGAACAGGCTGGGAACAGGAAATTATTCTGCATATATGAGTGTTGCAAACCGCGCCGGAGGTGTTGACACTTATAGAGTGGAGTTTACTATTGTAGAAAAAATGACTATTCCAACATACTCTAACTTTTGGGTAGATCGTAATCTATACGATTTATCAGATACGATAACATTTAATGTTACTGCATCAATGGCAGATAGATTTGCTATAGGAATAGACAAAATCGGTGGCGCACGTGTTGTAACAGAAGGCTGCGGAAGTACATATTCAATATCTGCAGAACGGCTGGGAACAGGAAATTATTCTGCATATATGAGTGTTGCCAATAGCGCCGGAGGCGTTGACACTTACAGGGTAGGTTTTATTGTTGCTGAAAAAAGTAAGTATTTGGATATAGGTACAAATTTTATAGCAAATATCATCAGAACAGATTCCTGGAGTTATGTGGTTAACAATAACGCAAATGCCTGCATAGGCCAGGAAGTGGGGAATGCAAATGAATACTGGTATTTTCAAAAGCAGGATGATGGTTCATATGCTATCAGGTCAATGGAAGATGGAAAATATCTTGATGTTACTGAAGCTGGAAATAGTGATGGCTTAAATGTGTATTGTAATGATTATACAGGGGCAGATAATCAGAGGTGGTTTATTAAGCAGGGTACAAATGGATTAATTTTGATACCAAAATGTGCTATAAACTCATGTTTGGATATAGCTAATGGATTTACGGCAGTAGGTACAAATGCCTGGCTATGGACTCAGAACGGAACAGCAGCTCAGGAGTTTAATGTTTATAAAGAGGATACAATAAAGCTAGGCACGGCAAATGTTACTTTATCAAATAACAACTATATATATGATGGCAAAGAGAAGAAACCGGATGTAACAGTAAAATATGGATATGCTACGTTACAACAAGGCACAGATTATACGGTGGAGTATTCAAATAACGTAAAAGCAGGTACAGCTACCGTTACAATAAAAGGCACTGGAATATATTCAGGTACAGTTTCTAAAAATTTTGAAATAAAAGAAGCTTTATATACGGTGTATGGATATCAGGTTGCTATCAATGGAAATTTTGATTTGAAATATTATATTGATTTGTCCAAAGAAGCTGCAAATGATACCGATGCGTACATTGAGTTTAAAGTCGGTGATAGAATACAAAAGGTAAAACAGCGAGAAATATCTAATGGGCATTATGTTTATACATGTGAAGTGCCTGTAGCTCAGATTGGTGACAAAGTGACGGCAACATTATATTATAAGGATAAATCATATGCTCTTACCAAGTATTCGGTCAAAGATTATCTAAATGCAATAGTTCAAAACAAAGATAAAAAAGAAGAGTATGGAAAGGCTGCAGACATTGCATCAGCTATACTGAATTATGGGGCAAGGGCACAGCTATATTTTGGATATAAGACAGATTCATTAGTTAACAGTGCTTTACCGGATGCTGAGATAAAAAAAGTGGATTCTATTTTGGTACAGGATATTAAGAAAGCTATAACCAATAAGGAAAGTGGCGTCCTTGAAAACAATGATTTCAAATACTATGGAGCTTCATTAGTATGCAAGTCAGATACAGGAATGAAACTGTATTTTGAAAATAAAAATAGCCTTTCTCTTAAAGAGATTGAGAAGAAATATGATATTTCGGTTAAAGATTGTAAGAAGCAGGTTAGTAAATCCATAAACGGAAATATGATATGTATTACTATTAATGACTTAAATGCTACTGAACTGGATGATAATTTTGTGGTGCAGATAACGAATAAGCAAAACAGCAGTCAGAGTATGTCTGTTTCAACAAGCCCGTATATTTATATAAAGAAATCTATGGATTCAGGAAATGCAAAGCTTATAAATCTCAGCAAAGCGATGTATTGGTATAGTCAGAAGGCTATGGAGTATACAATGACGGAAAATAGATAAGTTTTATAATTATCCTTTCGAATTAATAAATTTAAGGAATACAGTTGCAGCAATTGCTTGGAAAATTGAATAATAACACTAGGAGATAGAGGACAGAGATGTCCTCTATCTTAATTTATATTGCATTGTTTAAAGAAAAATAGTAATATAAAACTATAAGAAAAGAACTATATAAAAATGGAATCTTGATAATATAGGGAAGGAGCGTCTATATGAAAAAAATGGTTGATATGTGTATGTGAAAAAGGCATTGGAGTCTGGTGATAGCAGGTTGCAGAATCTGTGCAAAGCAATGTGGGCTTATGGACAGGCTGCAAATGGGTATTTATAGGAAATATATTGAAGGTGAGTTGAATGTTTAGAATGAGAAATAATTATTTGAAAATAGTATCAATTTTGTTAGCATTATTGATGATATTCCAAATAATGCCAGCGACAGAGGTTTGGGCCGTATCAGAATCACAGTTTGATAGCAAAATGAGTGAATTAAAGGGACAGTATCCTAATTATTCATGTTGGAATGATAGATTTGATAATGGAAGCGAATGCTGGGGATTTGCAAATATGCTGGGATATAAAGTTTTTGGAACAAAACCATCAACTTGGAAAAAGGTGTACAGCATAAATAATGTAAAAAAAGGTGATTTGATTCAATACGGAAGCACGAATGGTAGTGGTCATACCGTTTTTGTAACAAGTGTTTCAGGCGATACGATTACATTTGTTGACTGTAATGGTAACGGAAATTATAGTGGCGCAAATAAGGTGCGTCACAATGGTGTGTTATGGGGAAATACTATAAAAAAGGGAAATAAGATGTATGGGAGAATTAACTTTAGCTATATATGTGTTTCACCTGGTTTTGATAATCCAAATCCCCCAACCTACTCCAACTTCTGGGTAGACCATTACCTATTTGATTTATCTGAGACGGTATCATTCACTGCTGTGGCATCGGGAGCAGACAATTATACGATAGGAATCGACAAGACCGGTGTTGGTCGTGTTGTGACAGAAGGTTGTGGAAGTACGTATACTATTTCAGCTGACAGGCTTGGAGCAGGAGAGTATTCAGCATATATGACGGTTGCAAATAGCGCGGGATATGTTGATACTTACAGAGTATATTTTGTTGTAGTTGAAAAATGTAATTTTGGAGATAAATTTTCAGCAAGGATTCAGAATATAGGAACCGGATGCTATATTACAAACAAAGATAGCAAAATCGTTGGAGCTCCTGAGAGCGGATATAATGATCAGATATGGTTTTTTAATAAGTGTTCAGATGGTTCATACACTATCATGAGTCAGCTTGATGGACTCATGATGGATGATGAATGGGACAGCGATGTTCCGGCAGGTGCTGATATTCGCGCATGGAGTGCTACGGGACAGGATAAGCAGAGATTTAATATATATTATATGGATGATGCATTTTATATCCGACCGGCAAATACCAAAACTCTTGTCGTAGATATGGGAGCAGGAGAGCCATATAATGTGGCGTGCTACAACCTTTTAAGGAATGCTGGACAGCAGAAATACAGGTTTGACATGGTTGGCATGGGCGATTATATTCCATACGGACTGGGAGATGAATTTTATGCACAGCTCAGATGTCAGGGAACAAATTTATATGTAACAAATCAAAGTGGTAATGTAGCAGGCGCTGCGGCAACAGCTGATGACAGTCAAATATGGAAATTTATGAGACAGTCAAATGGAGCCTACGTTATTCAGAATACATTGGATGGTTCATATATAGCTGTAGAAAATTCAAATGATGCCAATAAGACCAATTTCCTTTCGTATAATGAATATACAGGCAACAGGAATCAGCAGTTCTATTTTTATGAAATGGACAATGCTTTTTATATAAAACCTTTAATCAGTAATACAAGGGTAATGGATATGCAGTCAACTGCTCCATACAATGTGGCACTATGGGATAAGGGAAACGACTGGGGACCACAAAAGTTTGATGTGATAAAAGTCAGCCATAGTGATGACAACATGAGTAAACCAGTTGAGACGTCGTATTTTAAAGGACATAAATATGAGCTTTATAATGAATCAATGACCTGGGAATCGGCTAAACTCTTTTGCGAGAAAAAGGGAGGACATCTTGTTACTATTTCAGATGAGAAAGAGAATGAATTTGTTAATGGCATGAGATGCCGTAACCTTTCAACCGATTACCAGCAGAGTATATGGCTTGGAGGTTCTGATACAGCAAATGAGGGAACATGGTCTTGGATTACAGGTGAACCGTTTACATACAGTAACTGGGAACCCAACGAGCCTAATGGTGGAACCTCGCAGAATTATCTTCAGATGTATTCATCAGGTAACTGGGATGATGTGCAGAATGAGGCTGGCAGATTTGTGGTATGTGAATATGATTCGGTACAACCAAAGCTGACACCGGTTGCCAGTTCGCTCAGTCTGAGTGATAATATTGGATTTAATATTTACATGCAGATATCCGATGATGTGCTGAGTGATGATGGTGCAATGATGATTATTACAAATTCGGATGGAAAGGCCATTAAGAAGCTGATTTCGTCATATGAGACAACAACATATCAGGACAAACCGGTAAAAAAAATAGTCAGTATGGTAGCTGCGGCAAAGATGTCCGGGAAGCTTTCATTTAAAATTTTAAAATCAGATGGAACAGAAAGCAGTACTTATATATGTTCAGTTATGGATTACGCAAATGAAATGATTAAGAAAGCCGATACTGATAATGAGTGTAAAAAGGCACTTCCTCTAGTAAAGGCAATGCTGAACTATGGAGCCTATTCTCAGATATATTTTGGTGAGGACAAGACTAATCTTGCAAATGCCATATTAAAAGATGACAATACTGCAATGATAAAGAGTGAGGATATAATAAAATCTATTACATACAGTGAGCAGGGGCTTTTTAGCAATAAAGATTTAGAGTATATGGGCTCATCACTTATATGTGAATCAGATACCTCATTAAAGCTGTATTTTAACAATAAGAATAAGCTAACAGAGAAGCAGATAAAGGGTAGATATGATATCAGCACACTTGACAAAAAAAAGCACGATTATGATACCGGTGTTTACGGAAGCATTTTTTGGATAAAGATAAAAGGCATAAAACCGGCAGAGCTTGGTAATGTATATGGAGTAAACCTGGTATCTGATGATGGTTCAGTTATTGTGGAGACAAGTCCATATGTGTATGTGAAAAAGGCATTGGAGTCTGGTGATAGCAGGCTGCAGAATCTGTGCAAAGCAATGTGGGCTTATGGACAGGCTGCAAAAGAGTATGAAAAGTAGTGTTCAAGAAAGGAGAATTTTATTTATGAAAGAAAAGCAAAGAAAGATAATGGGATTGATTATATCGTTTGTTATGATAATTACGATAATGCCGCAGACTATTTGGGCGAGTGATGCTGGAACTCGTGAAGATGCTGTCAAATGGGCATATGCGCAAGAAGGAAAATTTCTTGATTATGATAAGGTATACGGAGCACAATGTGTAGATTTGGTTCATTACTATTATGCCTATTTTGGTAAAGCAAGTTATGCTACAGGAAATGGTTGTGATTTTGTCAACAATAAATTGCCGGATGGATGGACTAGAATAAAAAACACTCCGGATTTTGTACCGCAACCTGGAGATATTGCAGTTTGGGGTAAGGAATTGAGTCAATATGGACATGTTGCTATTATTTTATCAGCTGATGCTCACTCTTTTGTTTCTATGGATCAAAACTGGCCAAGAGGTAGTGCGTGTAAAAAGGTAACACATAATTATAATAAATTTTGGGGTGTTATCAGACCAAATTTTTCGGAACCACATTCAAATCCTGTCACAACTACACCATCCATCTGGAAAAACAGTGACAGCTATACGGTAGGAAATTCGGCAACACTAACCTGGAACAGTGTAGATAATGCAACAGGATATTGGTTTTCAGTCTGGTATAAGGGGAAACAAATTGTTACAACTCAGGTTTCAGGAAGCTCGGAGTATACATTAAATAATCTGGGAGAGGGAGAGTATACTGCCTATATAACGGCTTATAATGATAGCAGTAGTAAGCAGAGCTCTGTGACCTTTAGGGTAAATTATCTTGATATAGGTACAAATTTTATAGCTAATATAATTAAAGTTGATTCATGGAGTCATGTGGTTAATGATAATACAAATGCTTGCATAGGTAAGGAAGTGGGAAATGCAAACGAGTATTATGAATTCGTAAGACAGAGTGATAGCTCATATATAATTAAATCACTTGAAGATGGAAAATATCTTGATGTTTCTGATGGTGGAAATAAAAATGGTCAGAATGTGGGCTTTAGCGATTATACAGGAGAAAATAACCAAAGATGGTATATAAAGAATGGCTCTAGTGGAAAAATATTAATTCCAAAAAACGCAACAGGATCGTGCCTAGATATATCTAATAATGGCTCAGCAGTAGGAACAAATGCACAGCTATGGGAGCAAAACGGAACAACTGCTCAGGAATTTAGTATATATACACAGTCTAAAATTCCAAACTTTATTAATTTTGGAGATGATTTTTATGCAAATATAATCAAAGCAAGTACATGGAGTACTCTTGTAAACAAAAATCCTAATTTGGAAGTTGGTGGAGAGGGTGAAGCAGAAGGAAGCGATATATGGCATTTCAGACGAATGAAAGATGGTACATATACCATACAGTCTCTATTTGATGGAAAATATCTTGATGTTGAGAAATTTAGCAATCAAAAAGGAGCTAACGTATATTGCTATGATTATACAGGTGATAGTAATCAGAGATGGTATTTGACATTGGGAAAAAATGGAAAGGTCTTAATTCCAAAGAATGCTACTGGATTATGTTTAGATGTTTCTAATGATGGTTCGGACGCTGGTACAAATGCACAGCTATGGGAGCCAAACGGAACAGCAGCTCAGGAGTTTAATGTTTATAAAGAGGACACGATAAAGCTAGGCACGGCAAATGTTACTTTATCAAATAACAACTATATATATGATGGCAAAGAGAAGAAACCGGATGTAACAGTAAAATATGGATATGCTACGTTACAACAAGGCACAGATTATACGGTGGAGTATTCAAATAACGTAAAAGCAGGTACAGCTACCGTTACAATAAAAGGCACTGGAATATATTCAGGTACAGTTTCTAAAAATTTTGAAATAAAAGAAGCTTTATATACGGTGTATGGATATCAGGTTGCTATCAATGGAAATTTTGATTTGAAATATTATATTGATTTGTCCAAAGAAGCTGCAAATGATACCGATGCGTACATTGAGTTTAAAGTCGGTGATAGAATACAAAAGGTAAAACAGCGAGAAATATCTAATGGGCATTATGTTTATACATGTGAAGTGCCTGTAGCTCAGATTGGTGACAAAGTGACGGCAACATTATATTATAAGGATAAATCATATGCTCTTACCAAGTATTCGGTCAAAGATTATCTAAATGCAATAGTTCAAAACAAAGATAAAAAAGAAGAGTATGGAAAGGCTGCAGACATTGCATCAGCTATACTGAATTATGGGGCAAGGGCACAGCTATATTTTGGATATAAGACAGATTCATTAGTTAACAGTGCTTTACCGGATGCTGAGATAAAAAAAGTGGATTCTATTTTGGTACAGGATATTAAGAAAGCTATAACCAATAAGGAAAGTGGCGTCCTTGAAAACAATGATTTCAAATACTATGGAGCTTCATTAGTATGCAAGTCAGATACAGGAATGAAACTGTATTTTGAAAATAAAAATAGCCTTTCTCTTAAAGAGATTGAGAAGAAATATGATATTTCGGTTAAAGATTGTAAGAAGCAGGTTAGTAAATCCATAAACGGAAATATGATATGTATTACTATTAATGACTTAAATGCTACTGAACTGGATGATAATTTTGTGGTGCAGATAACGAATAAGCAAAACAGCAGTCAGAGTATGTCTGTTTCAACAAGCCCGTATATTTATATAAAGAAATCTATGGATTCAGGAAATGCAAAGCTTATAAATCTCAGCAAAGCGATGTATTGGTATAGTCAGAAGGCTATGGAGTATACAATGACGGAAAATAGATAAGTTTTATAATTATCCTTTCGAATTAATAAATTTAAGGAATACAGTTGCAGCAATTGCTTGGAAAATTGAATAATAACACTAGGAGATAGAGGACAGAGATGTCCTCTATCTCTGCATTTGTAATAATGCATGCAGAAAAGGAAGTTGACAGACAGTCACAAGATATGGTGTGTTATGTTGTTTCTGAGGCTACTTATGAGAAAAGTTTTTGTTGCAAAAAAGATAGAAAACAAGAACAATGATGAAACAACGGGTGGTTTGGGGCAGACAACGATCTGCCTAAATTTTTGTGTAAATTTACTTGATGGTGGGGGATTTTATATATACTTTTAGTGGAAAATATGATAAAATTTAAAAGTACTATTGGTATAAGAATTAAAAAAACGGAGGATAATTTATGAGAAAACGAATATTGAGCATGCTTTTGGCCTGTGTCATGATGATTACGTTATTCCAGGTCAACGTATTTGCGTATGGAACCGGCTCACGTTTTGGAAACTGCTGGGGTCCATATGTGTCTAGTGAAGAAAACTGTTTTGTAGTTTTCACAGATCAGGATTTTTTGTTTCATGTATATGCATATTTACATGATAACGAACAATATAAATTTTACATTGGAGATAAGGATGTCACGAATTATGCCACGTGGTATTCCAATGGAGATGGTGATCTGACAATTCCGCAAAAGGATTTATCTACAGTGTTTGGTGCAGTTGGCAATAAGAAGATTAAGATTGACATTGTTTCTTCAGATGGTAATGTGCAGGATTCAATAACTAAGGATATTAAATATATACAGCCGTATATTTCTGTTGATTGTTGGTCATTTAAGTCAACTTATCTTGTAGGAGACTTGAAGAATGAATTTAACTACAGCGACCAGATAATATACTGGAAAGCATATAATGGTGCGAATCCTTCAGGAGACTATCAGGAATATTTGACAATAAAAAGTGCTGATGTTGTAAATGATCCTGCCACACCTAATGCTTTTTCGGTAGAAAACAAGGATAGTAGTTTTAATATAGTGGCGAATTCAGTCGGTACTGCTACATTGAATTTGAGATATGATGTGCCGGATGGGTATATAGATCCGAATAATGGCTGCTATAGCATAAAAATAAAGGCAGTTGAAGAATATGCAAATGTGCAGGTAAATAAGCTGGGTGAGGATGAGTATGATCAAGATATCATTCCCGGAGATAGTGTCAGCTTGAAAGCTAAAATTAATACTTACTATGCAGAGTATGGTGCTGATTATGTTAAGGAAATGGAGCATCCGATTCTTTCCTATGAGTGGTCTCTTGACTCAGATTACAAAGGGGCTGCTACTCTTACTCAGGACAGCTCAGATCCGTCTAAATGCACAATAAAAACAACAAAGGCTCTAACAGAAAGCATAACAGTGGGTGTCGTAGTTACATATACTGATATGTATGGAAATAATCAGAAAGAAAAAACATCATATACACTATATTTGCGCAATGAAAAGTATAAGATAAACTGCAACGTTCCGGAATATGTTTTCATGGGTAGCCCGGTTATATTAAAGCCGACATTATCTAGGATTGATAAAAATGAAACAACAACTATTGATAACAAGGATGTTACATTTAGTGTGTCTTCCTCTTCTGAATCAGTTTCTATTGTAGATAATGGAGATGGCATATTTACTCTTTCGCGCAAAGCAGAGGGTGTATTCTGGATTTTTATCAAAGCAAAATATGGAGATAACCAATTTGATGAATCATATCTTGTGGAGAATAGTTATAATTATATAAAGTTTTCAACGGATCACTTGGATTATGAGGGAGTGTATGCTGGCACTATGTGCTTGAAGATACCTAAGACACTTCCGGATGGGCTGACACTCGATTTATATTATACTTTAGGTAATAGAGATTCATCAGTGAAAATTGATCAGTCAAACTATTCCATCAGATATACAGATAAGGGTGTAGCATATATTAATTTCAAGGATGAGTTTTTAAATAGAATTCTATATGGTAATACTCGCGGTCTTATATTATGTGTTAAGTCGTTGATTAATGGAAAAGAAGTATGTAGTAATGAAATCAATGTTTATTCAAATGATAGTGCTATCGCATCCTGGGATGCTGGTTGTTTACTAAATGAAACCCGTTCATTCTCAGAATTGGGCTATATGTATATTTGGGATAATCTTTCAAACGGTATGAACTGTGTATATATGATAGATTCTGTAAAGTCAAACAATACAAATATTGTTTCGGTTAAGAAGGGCGAAAATGGCTGGAACTATACCGGCCGCGGTATAGGCACAACGTACCTTACAGTGAATTATCATTATTATAATAATTCCCAAAAAGTATACCAAAAGAGAATTATTCCTGTAACTATAGACAAGAATAAAAAGACACTAAATGTGTCCATGTCAAAAGGTTATCAGTACTATTTATTCCCGGGAGCGGAGTATGATTATGATATCAGTTTTCAGCTGCAGGAGGCAAATGCTGATGGATCATATAAATATACGAAATTGACTGAAGATTAGGATTACGAGGTAAAGCTGGCATGTGAAGATGGAGTGGCAGCCACATCACAGAAATTATCCGGCAATAAGCTTAGGGTGAAGATTGATCCGAATTCTAAAGAAGGAAACGTAACCGTGCAGGTTACAGCTAAGGATAAAGATGGTAAAGAAATCGGAAACATTATGACAACGAACAGTGTAAGGACGGATGCTTATTATGAGGCTGATTATGATTATCTCAGCAAAAATTATGATGATGATTATAATGAGATTAATAATGTTTATATAATTAAACCTTACTTATACTTGTATAATTCAGAAAATCCATATGGACTGGATGTATCGTCTAAATATACTTATAATGTGGAGCTTGATGAGGATACAGGCTTGGTTTATAAGGGTAAAAACAGTGATGGTTCATTTACCTTAGAGCGTACGTTGCGGAAAGATGAGCGCGCTTGGCTTAAGTGGATTGATAAAAATTCAAATGAACTTGCCACAGAATATATTTGGTTTGAAGAACCAGATGAACCGGAACCGGGCGTGCCGGATGATACTTATAAGCCGCAAATTACCGATAAAAAAATGAATCTTTCTCTTATAGATGACAATTCTATAGGATTAAACATGTACTTTAAAATTGTAAATTGTGATTGCAATATGGTTAGGGTATCATATGCAGATCAGCCGGATAAAGTATTTTATCTTCCTGTAAAACATGATTATAGTGCCGGAATTCATAGCTTATCTGTCAGAGTTAATTCGGGTGAAATCACGCAGGAAATGAAGCTTGAGTTTTTGGATTACAGTAGTAATGTGATTGATACGGTAAACACCTCTGTAGAGAAATATGCAAAGGCTCTTCTAGCAAGTAATGATGCAGCATACGCAAAGTATAAGCCGTTGGTTAAGGCTATGCTCAATTATGGAGCTGCATCGCAGCAGTACTTTGGATTTAAAACCAACAATCTGGCAAACAGCAGCCTGTCGGCTTCTGATAAGGTGGTTAGTGATATCCCGCAAAGTGTTATCGTAAGGAATAATCTAATTAAAAAACTGAATAAAATAAATGGTTTGACATATTATGGAGCAAGTCTGGTGCTGCAGGATAAATGTGTCACACGCTTATACTTTAAGCTTGATCCGGACAGAGATATATCAAATTATTCATTTTCTTTGCGGATTGAAAAACATGAAAATTCAGAAACATATACAGGCATAATACCTAAAACGAAGGATGGCCTGTACTATATTGAATTGAATAATGCGACATTATTTGATAGTGCATATTTTAAAATATATGATGAACGCTATTATTATGGCAGTGATGGATTTTCTTATTCACCATTGAATTATATAGCAAGGGCTTATTCAAGCAACAGCCTTGATGCAAAGACAAAGAACCTGTTTAATGCTTTATACTGGTTTGAGTATCAGAAACAGCAGCTGTAAATGGGGCAATTTAATATTGGATGAAAAATCCGCTATACCGTGATGGTATGGCGGATTTTTTAAGATTATTTTTCTGATTTTTCTTTAGTCAGCTTCTTGTCAGTGTATTTTCAGAGCAGATCATATGTTTTTGAGAATGCAATTTTATGCAATTTTACCACTTTACCGCATTAAAATTTAATACTTTTTTTATAAAATGTGCAAAATATAACAAAAAGTGCTGGACAAAATGTCCTATACGAGGTAAAATGCATATATGTAATCGAACAGCACATTTGAAGGTTGTGCAGATAGTATTGGTTATAGTTTGCGAATTGGGGGGATTTTTCATGAGAATATATCATGCTAAGGATTATGCAGATATGAGCAGAAAGGCAGCAAATATCGTATCGGCACAGGTGATTATGAAGCCTAATTGTGTATTGGGACTGGCTACAGGCTCTACACCTATCGGCTTGTATAAGCAGCTCGTTGAGTGGTTCAAGAAGGGGGATTTGGACTTCTCAGAGGTTATGACGGTGAATCTTGATGAGTACAAGGGACTAAGCCGTGAGAATGACCAGAGCTACTATTATTTTATGCATCAGAATTTGTTTGATCATGTGAATATTCCGATTGAGAATACTCACCTGCCAAACGGCATGGAGCCGGATTCACAGAAGGAGTGCAAGCGCTATACAGAGTTGATTCAGTCTCTTGGCGGTGTTGATTTGCAGCTTCTTGGTATCGGACACAATGGTCATATCGGTTTTAATGAGCCGGGCGAGTCTTTTGACAAGCAGGTACACTGTGTGAATCTGACAGAGTCTACTATTGAGGCCAATAAGCGCTTCTTTGCATCGGCTGATGATGTTCCGAAGCAGGCTTATACAATGGGTATCAAGACAATCATGCAGGCTAAGAAGATTCTTATTGTTGCAAGTGGTGAGGATAAGGCAGAGATTGTGCACAAGGCTTTCTTTGGACCGATTACACCACAGGTGCCGGCTTCTGTATTGCAGCTGCACAATGATGTTACGCTTGTAGCGGATGAGGCTGCACTGAGTTATTTGTAGATGTTTTTTAGTTGAGAAGGTACATGTATATGATAATAAAAAATGCAAGGGTATTTACAGAGGATGGCAGCTTTATGCAAGGTGATGTTGTCGTTAAGGATGGCCGTTTTGACAGTGTTTTGGAGAGAACAGCTGACACGGACGCGGCTAATGACAGCGCACCGCAGGAGATTATAGATGCATCAGGTCTTATCATGATACCGGGTCTTGTGGATATTCATTTTCATGGATGCAAGGGTGCTGACATGTGTGACGGCACCGCAGAGGCACTTGATGTGATTACAGCATACGAGGCTTCTGTCGGAGTGACTAGCGTGTGTCCGGCTACTATGACCATTCAAAGGGATGAGCTTTTGAGTGTCATGAAAAATGCCGGTGATTATACTTATCATGGTGGTGCACATCTTGTAGGTATCAATATGGAGGGACCTTTTATCAGTCCTTCTAAAAAGGGCGCACAGGCGGCAGAGAATATCATGCGATGTGATTATGATTATTTCTGTGAGCTTCAGGATGCGGCCAATGGCTTGATAAAGCTTGTAGATATTGCTCCGGAGGAGCCGGGCGCGATTGATTTTATAGACAGGGTAAGAGGAAGTGTTGTGGTTTCAATAGCACACACAGCGGCTGATTATGACACAGCGGTAGAGGCTATTGAGCATGGTGCAAGCCATGCCACACATTTGTATAATGCGATGCCACCGCTTCATCACAGGAATCCGGGAGTTATCGGGGCTGTGAGAGATTCAGAAAAGTGTCATGCAGAGCTCATTTGTGACGGTGTGCATATTCATCCGTCGGTTATCAGGGCAACATTTGCCATGTTTGGTTCGAAGCGCATGATTTTAATAAGTGACAGCATGAGAGCCACAGGGCTTGAGGATGGAGAGTATACACTCGGTGGACAGGCAGTGACGGTCAGAGGTCCGCTTGCCACACTTCATGATGGGACAATTGCCGGCTCGGCAACCAATCTGATGGATTGTATGCGTTTCACAGTAAGGCAGGCAGGTATTCCGCTTGAGGAGGCTATTATGTGTGCTACAGCCAATCCGGCTAAGGAGATTGGCATCTATGATGAAGCAGGCAGCATTTCTGCAGGAAAGAGAGCAGATTTTGTGCTTCTCAATGATGATTTGGATATTGTGAGTGTGTATATCGACGGAAAGGAGATATCATGTTAGGTTTTTTTAAGAATAAGTCAAAGGGAAAGGTGATCTGTTCTCCGTGCAACGGCAGAGTGGTTCCTATTACAGAGGTTCCGGATCCTACTTTTTCTGAGAAGATATTGGGAGACGGCGTGGCCGTGATTCCTTCTGAGGGCAGGTTTTACGCTCCGGCGGATGGTGAGGTGACAGCTGTATTTGATACGCTTCATGCTTTTACCATGACGACCACTCAGGGAGTCGAGCTGCTTTTGCACATTGGTCTGGATACAGTGATACTAAAGGGTGCTCCTTTTAAATCACATATTTCCGTTGGTGATCAGGTGAAGAAGGGTGACCTTTTGATGGAGGCTGACCTGAAGCAGATTAAGGCAGCTGATCTTAATGTCATTACTCCGGTTTTAATTGGCAACACTGCTGATTATAGTGAGATAAAGATGCTCAAAGAGGGGAATGTATCCGCCGGTGATGAGATTTTAAGTCTCGCGTAGATTTGAATATAATTATATAATAATAACGAACTTTATTGGAGTATCTCCAGTTTAGTATACATAATGTAAAGGAGGGGAAATTTATGAAATTTCTTCAAAAACTGGGTAAAGCTTTAATGCTTCCCGTAGCAGTACTTCCTATCTGTGGTATCCTCATGGGTATTGGATATTATTTATGTCCTGCAACCATGCAGGGTGGTGACATCGAGGGTGTACGTAATTTAATAGGTCTGTTTTTAGTTAAAGCAGGGGGCGCTTTGATTGACAACATGGCCATCCTTTTTGTAATCGGCGTTGGTGTCGGTATGTCGGATAAGAACGACGGTACTGGCGGTATTGCAGCTTTAGCTTCATGGCTGATGATGACAACACTCCTGTCTACAGGCTTTGTTACCACAATCATGCCATCTATCGCTGACAGCGCTACAAAGACACTTGCATTCGACAAGATTGCAAACCCATTTATCGGTATCTTAGCCGGTGTTATTGGTTCTTTGTGTTACAACAGATTTAAGGATACAAAGCTTCCTGACTGGCTGTCATTCTTCAGTGGCAAGCGTTGCGTAGCAATTATCGCAGGTGTTGTTTCAATCCTTGTATCTGTAGTATTACTGTTTGTATGGCCATTACTTTTCGGTGCTCTTGTAGCTATCGGTAAAGCAATCGTTGGTTTAGACGTAGTCGGCGCAGGTATCTATGCATTCCTGAACCGTCTGTTAATCCCTACAGGATTACACCACGCATTAAACAACGTATTCTGGTTCGATACTATCGGACTTGGAGACCTCTCTCATTTCTGGAATGGCGAGACATCAAAGGATGTTTCATGGAGCCTCGGAATGTACATGTCAGGTTTCTTCCCATGTATGATGTTTGGTATTCCTGGTGCAGCACTTGCCATGGTTAAGTGTGCAAAGCCTGCTAAGAAAAAGGCTGCCATCGGTATCCTTGCTTCTGCAGCTATCTGTGCATTCATCTGTGGTGTTACAGAGCCTTTCGAGTTTGCATTTATGTTCCTTGCTCCTGTTCTCTATGTGATTTATGCTTTACTTTATGGTATTTTCACAATGATTACAGTAGCTCTTGGATTTAGAGCAGGCTTCTCATTCTCAGCCGGTGCGATGGATTTATTATTCTCATCTTCACTTCCGGCTGCAGCAAAGACATGGCTCATCATTCCTCTTGGAATCGCAGCTTTTATCGTATTCTACATTGTATTCTATTTCGCTATCAAGAAATGGGATCTTAAGACCCCTGGTAGAGAGGATGATGATGTCGAGGCAGAGAAGAAGGCAGTGCTTACTAACAATGACTACACAGCAGTAGCAAAGACTATTCTTGAGGGCTGCGGTGGCAAAGACAATATTGCAAGCATTGACAACTGCATCACAAGACTTAGACTTGAGGTTAAGGATATCACTCAGGTTGATGACAAGAAGATTAAATCTGCAGGTGTTGCAGGCGTTATGAAGCCTGGCAAGAATTCTGTTCAGGTTATTATCGGAACCAAGGTTCAGTTTGTTGCGGATGAGTTTTCTAAGCTTTGCGAGTAGATTTGTTCTGCAAGATAGCAGTGTTGATTCACATTAAGTGATTCATATAATTTCATAATACATAATTAAAAGCCACACCGGGTGTTATGCCTGGGGTGGCTTTTTTGAGTTCGGGCCGTAAGCTCTGCCCGGTCGTGGTGCACACGGAAATGTATAGCTTTACAGCAAGGGTTGAAAAACAAACAAATGTTTGCTATAATAAATGAAGCGAGGAAATAAAAGTATATTAGGTTTAGTAATTTAAGTATTCATTTAATTTATTGTAATTAGGGAAATCCAATATAAATCGATTGATAGAAAGAGTGATTTTATATGAACATATGGCTAAAGTTAAGGAAAACAGCAGCAATTGCACTATGTGAGTTACTTGCAATTGCTACAATTTTTACAGGCTGTGCCTCCACTGATTTATCAGGCACTGAAGGTGCCGGGCATGCCGTAGGAGCTGTTGTAGCAGATGAGGATTCTTCCGGTGCTTTAGGCAGCAAGGATAAAGTGGATGGGCCGCAGGAGGATCTTGTAAACAACAATTCCTACGTTTCCCTTGATGCTATTCCGGCATATGATGGCAAGGCATATGTGGCTATCAACAATAATGAGCCTTTTTTTACGGACAGCGATATGACGACCACTGCTTTTGAAAATTACAGTGATTTGGATTCACTTGGCAGATGCGGTGTGGCTTATGCCAATATCTGCAAGGATATCATGCCGACTGAGGAGCGTGGCAAGATAGGCATGATAAAGCCATCAGGCTGGCATACGGTGAAGTATGATGTGATAAAGGACAGGTATTTATATAATCGCTGTCATCTTATTGGCTATCAGCTTGCTGGGGAGAATGCCAATCCGAAGAATCTTATTACCGGCACGAGATACCTGAATGTAGAGGGGATGCTGCCGTTTGAGAATCTGGTAGCGGATTATGTAAACAATACAGGAAATCATGTACTCTACAGAGTGACTCCGATGTTCTCGGACAGCAATCTAGTTGCAAATGGCGTTCTCATAGAGGCAAAGTCGGTTGAGGATAACGGTGGCGGCATACTTTTTAATGTCTATTGCTATAATGTGCAGCCCGGAGTCGGAATAAACTATGAGAATGGTGACAGCTGGCTGGATGGCACCACAGGAAGTGCATCATCAGGCTCAGACAGCTCAGCAGCAGAAAATAGCGCTGCAGATTCTTCAAACAGCGAGACGATGGTTCATATCACTGCAACCGGCAAGAAATACCACCGTGCGGGCTGTCGGACCTTGAAAAAGAGTGATACAGAGGTAACGCTTGATGAAGCAAAATCCATGGGCTTGTCTCCGTGTGGCATCTGCAATCCGCCGCAGTAGATGTGCATTAGCATTTGTAACCGTTCACAGCAGATGCTCGTTATCTTTGCAGTCCGTATAATTACCATAAACCCTTGACGATTGCAAAACCGAAAAGTATAATAGAATAGCTAATGAATTCAATATTTTAATATAGATGGAGGAAACCAAATGGCACTGAGCAAAAAGCCGGTCAACGGCATGAAGGATATATTACCTGCAGAGATGGAAATCCGTGATTATGTGACAAGCGTGATCAAGGATACATACAGAAGCTTCGGATTTACACCGATAGAGACACCATGCATGGAGAATATAGCAAATCTCACAAGCAAGCAGGGCGGAGAAAATGAGAAGCTGATCTTCAAGGTAATGAAGAGAGGCGAGAAGCTGAATCTGGAGACAGCAAAGGAAGAGTCGGATGTAGTAGACTTTGGAATGCGCTATGACCTTACAGTGCCACTTTCAAGATATTATTCAAACAATGCCAACAACCTGCCATCGCCGTTTAAGGCACTTCAGATGGGCAGTGTGTGGAGAGCAGACAGACCTCAGAGAGGCCGCTACAGACAGTTTACACAGTGTGATATAGATATACTCGGAGAGCCAAGCAATCTGGCAGAGATAGAGCTGATTACAGCAACCACTACCACAATCGGCAGACTCGGCTTCGAGAACTTTGAGATAAGAATCAACGAGAGAAGAATCCTAAAGGCAATGGCTGCTTACAGTGGTTTCGCTGAGGAGAACTACGACAGCGTATTTATCACACTCGATAAGATGGACAAGATAGGAGTGGAAGGCGTTGCAAGTGAGCTTGCACAGGATGGCTATCCACAGGAAAATATTGACAAATATCTTGATTTGTTTAAGCTTTTGGAGCAGACAAGGGATGTCACTGAGGGTGTAAATATTCTTTCAGAAAAGCTCGGTGAATATTTAGACGAAGAAGTGGTTACAAATATGACAGAGATAGCTACTGCTGTCAATGCCACAAAAGGAGCAAAGTTTGAGCTCGTATTTGATCCTACACTTGTTCGTGGAATGAGCTACTACACAGGAACTATTTTTGAGATATCAATGCCTGAGCTTGGCGCAGCCTGTGGCGGTGGCGGACGATATGACAAGATGATTGGAAAGTTCACCGGAAATGATGTACCGGCCTGTGGTTTTTCAATCGGTTTTGAGAGAATTATCCTGCTTCTCATGGAGAGCGGCTTCAAGATTCCTGAGAGTCCAAAGAAGGTGGCTTATCTGGTTGAGAAGAAATATCCGGCAGACAAGCTTGTTGATGTCATGAACCAGGCAAAAGATGCAAGAGCAAACGGACAGCAGGTGCTTGTTGTGCGCATGAACAAGAACAAGAAATTCCAGAAGGAGCAGCTTATGAAAGAGGGCTACGAGGAGTTTGTTGAGTTCTTTAACAGATAGAAATCTGATAAGCAGCAGATTAGCTGTGCAGCAGCGGTACCAGACAGACATTAGAATAAATATATAGTAGAAATATAAGGAGCATAAAATGGCAGAATCAATGCAGGGCTTACATAGAAGCCATAGATGTACAGAGGTATCAAATGCCAATATCGGTGAGAAGGTCACCGTCATGGGCTGGGTACAGAAGAGAAGAAATTTAGGAAGTCTCATTTTCGTAGATTTAAGAGACAGAAGCGGAATACTTCAGATAGTATTCGGTGAGGAAAATGTAGGTGCAGAGGGCTTTGAGAAGGCAGGCACCTTAAGAAGTGAGTTCGTCATCGCAGTTGAGGGAACTGTCCAGAAGAGAACAGCTGCTGTCAATGAGAACTTAAAGACAGGTGATATCGAGGTTATCGCTACATCAATCAGAGTGCTTTCAGAGGCACAGACACCTCCATTCCAGATTGAGGAGAATTCAAAGACCAGCGAGGACATCAGACTTAAATACCGTTATCTGGATCTTCGCCGCCCTGATATCCAGAGAAATCTCATGCTCAGAAGCAATGTGCTTCGCGTGATGCGTGACTTTATGGCAAACGAGGGATTTTTGGAGATAGAGACACCAATCCTTTGCAAGTCTACACCGGAGGGCGCCAGAGACTATCTCGTGCCAAGCCGTATACACCACGGACATTTTTACGCGCTTCCACAGTCACCACAGCTCTTTAAGCAGCTTCTGATGGCTTCAGGTTATGACAGATATTTCCAGATTGCACGATGCTTCCGTGACGAGGATCTGCGTGCAGACAGACAGCCTGAGTTTACACAGGCAGATATGGAGCTTTCATTCGTAGATATCGATGATGTAATCGAGGTAAATGAGAGAC
>PVML01016879.1_pt1 | contig 33271 bp, 29 predicted proteins | sample 1853371 | NCBI WGS metagenome assembly PVML01 (sample SAMN08533508, study PRJNA380276) | Human gut metagenome, whole genome shotgun sequencing project. | isolation source: participant 1, chromium library | host: Homo sapiens | collected 2017 | reverse complement strand
ACTTTAATTAGTGTCTGCTGATTAAGCAGATATCCGCAACTTCCAGCTCTTATATCTGTTCCAGTCATGCCAGAAGCGGAACAGATGTAAAAGAGCGTAAAGTATTCGCCTCTGAATCCTGAAAAGATTCGTCACGAATACAGATAATGCGATAGAAGCCAACTGCGTTTCTTCCAGTTTTGTGGTAATGCAGCTCATACCATAACAACGTTTGCTCAGGCTGAAGGTGCGCTCCACTTCGATTCTATCGGTATTATCCTGATACTCCTGTTTTCCCTGGTCCGGTATATCTGATCTGCCAGAACACGTTCCGGATAATAACCGGTACGCTCTCTGAATCGTTCGATTGCTTCAATCAGGCAGGTACTCTCGTTGTATGCCTCGAAAGATATTTTTTCGATACGCCCATAACCTTCGCTGTCAAGACTGAGATCAAATTTTGCACCAAATTCAACAGGTGCTTTGACCTTACCTCTGACGATCGGCCGGAGCCATGGCTGCGAAATACTTACAATGCGATGCTCCACAGAATGGACTCTGTTATCATACATATACGGTTGCTGTTCATACAGCCTGATGATGGTAAGATACAGACCGATATCCTTACCTGTCATGGCGTATCCATCACTCATGAACTGTTCCAGATAGCCAAGATCTCTTTTTACGTAGCCAAGCTGTCTGCGGAGTGCGCTGCGGATTTGCTTTGCCGTGCGCTTCCTGCTCTTAGCAAATGCAAGATACTCTTTTCTGGCACATTTACGGTATCTTCTTGGCAGTTTAAGACCATAGCATTTACAAAAACGGTAAATCATGGTCTCCAGTTTTTCTCTTGCTTCATTCAACAGTGAGATATCCTGCGGATAACGTATGTTTGCAGGCGCACAGGTTGCATCAAGGGTCAACGTTCCTTTGTGTGTATCTTCTTTTGCAGTACCATCATCATTGGTTTTTCCTCCGGATGGCGGAGTATGGTCATCTTTGTCATCATCCTTATGCGCAAGAAGATACTCGTTTACTTCCATCAGCATTTCTGCGGAAATGCGTTTACGAAAAAGAACCAGTGTACTTGCATCAAACGGAGCTTCTTCCCGAAAGCCGGGAAGTCCGATAAAGTATTGCAGATACGGATTCTCAGCGATCTGCTCCACGAGTTCACGGTCAGAATACTGGAACTTGGTCTGGATGATCAGAGCTCCTAACGCCATGCGAAGAGGCTTGGCTACATTACCGGTATCACTTGGGAAAAGTTCAGCGTATTTGGCTTCAAACGTATCCCATGGGATACGGTCAGCCAGTTTAATCCAGCGGTTATCCGGATTCATGTGGAGACCCAAAGGCTGGTTGAAATCAAGGAAGGAATGCTGTAGCTTGTCGATCGGTTTGTACATTGTTTTAGCTCCTATATGCTCAAAATCTGTAAAAAACTGCAAGAAAAACGATTTGTTTTCGTCAAAATCTTTGCAATCATTATACCAGAAAATGGGGCAAAAGTCAGTAAAATCATCACCACCGGCTAAGCCGGTGGTTTGTTTTTCGCCCTATAAGGGCTCATTCCCTGTGCTGGAGTCTAAAGACTCATCGAAAGGTTCGCCAGCCACAACATCAGCTACTTGCTAAGCCCCTTGGGCTTATTACTTTTTCTTGCTTTTAATTACCGGCTCACCCGTAAACGGGTCAATATACTCTTTCATAGACATCTGATCATATTCCAAATCTTCCTTCAACTGATTTCGAATATACTCTTCAATCTTTTTCGCATTTTTTCCTACTGTATCAACATAATATCCTCTACACCAAAAATGTCTATTTCCATATTTATATTTGAGATTCGCATGCCTTTCAAATATCATAAGTGTGCTTTTTCCTTTTAAATATCCTACAAACTCTGACACACTCATCTTTGGTGGAATTTCAACTAACATATGGACATGATCTGGGCATATTTCTGCCTCTACTATATGGACCTCTTTTCGCTTACATAGCATGCTTAAAATATTAGCTATGTCCTGTCTCAATTCTCCATATATAATTTTTCTTCTATATTTGGGTGCAAAAACTATGTGGTACTTACAATTCCATGTTGTATGTGATAAACTATTATTGTCCATTTGGACTACCTCCTTTGATTAATAAAATGGTTGGCGAACCTTTTTTATTATATCATTGGAGGTTTTTTGCACAACGCTAAAGCTATTCTAACCACCCGCAGAGCAGGTGGTTTATTTGTTCTCCAAAGTTCCGTTTTTCGGATCAACGAAAAACTCCTCAATGGAGAACAGGGCCCTGCCCTAACAATCAAGTGTTTGCGGCTTAATCAGCAGACACTAAGTACCTTACTTTGCTATCTGAAATGAGTATACAAAGGCAACCTTACAGATATAAGGGATTTATCTTAATATTTTTGTAACTATTCAGTACCCCATTAAGTACATCTTAATTTTTCGGCAAAACAGAGAAAATAAAATTTCTCTTTCGTCATCGTTTTAGTGCAAAGTGTGGATAATTTTTCAGTTTGGCTGCCAAGTGCTTCGGGTTTGTGGATTACTGAAACATAACTCCTTAGTTTTATCCAGATAACAGCATTTTTGTGGATTTTATCCGGGTGTTATCAGCATTTAATCTCTGATTTTTTTTGGGTTATCCACCGTCATTTTGACAGTATGCCAAAATCTTACGATTCGCTTTTTACCCCATTTTCCGTTAAAATAGAAGTATCAAATTTTAACGGAAGAAGGTGGTCTGATTGACAAAAGATGAAATAGTTACATATTTTTTAAGGTTTGTATTAATAAAAAACCTTGTATTTCCTAGGTTTCTTGTTTTATTTGTGACTTTATTGTGACTAATAGGGTTACGGGTAGGAACAATAAAACTATTGCCTTAGGTAGTTCATTTTTCCTTCAGCATATATCCTTTTCTCACATTTTCTAATGTCCGTTTTCCCAAATGATACATCAGATCATCATACCGACGGCATTCCACTACCTGCAGACTTTCCGGATCACAGATGACTTTCACAAAATGATAATGACTGCCCCAGATAGCCGCATTTGCCATCTGTTCATTAGAGATACGCAGATAACGCCGGTAACTGCTGTGTATGGTGCTGGTTTTCACCTCATAAAGTTCATCCAAACATGTTTCATCCCCATTGTCCATTCCCGTATCAGAACTTCTGCGCACCCGGATATCCCAGCCAGCCTGATGGTAGTCTTCACTGTCCGGCCGGTAAACTTCCGTTTTATGCCCGTCTTCATTTTCCAGTCGGCAAAGTTTATCATCCTCATAGGTCACATGATACCCCTGATTTTTCCATTCACAGATCAGTTCCTGATTAAAATACAATTCTCCCACCAATCCGATCTTTCGGATCTTTTCATCCCGTTCTGCATGGGAAAGACCATTCAGATATTCATCCCCCCAGAAGTCTACATCATTTTCAGGATCATCGAAAAATTCCTGTTCTGCCCCCCTTTCCTCTGAATTCCGGATCATCTCTTTCAGTTTCTCTACCGATTCAACTCCCGTTTCTTCCAGTAATTCCTGGATCACTTTTACTTTGTGGTTCAACTGGACAGCTGCTTTCGGCGTCAGAAGTCTCATGCGGTCTTCCTCTTTGGAAAATGCTGGAAACAAAGATAATGCCTCTTCCTCATGATTACTGATCCAGCCCATAAGACGGCTACAGGCATCCTGGTATTCTTCTCTTGCCAGAGAAAGGCTCTGTTCCGCCAAAAGCTGCTGAACTACCCTATTAATGATATCTGCAGCATTTCTGTTGTCCCAGGGATATATTTCCCAGCGTAACAGGCAGATACGGCGGTCTGCCAGCTGCGTTTTCAGTTCCATCTTTTCAAATTTTCTATACAGCACGCTTGCGATCTCCCGCAGATCTACATCCATATGGTCTTCATTAATATCCGCTGCCGGACGAAAAACACCTGTCTGATCCAGGACCAGCTTACGTTCCTTTACTTTATGCAGCGGCAAATAATCCGCAGCAGCCTGGTAAAAGCCATTTAACCATTCAATCGCACCAGACACATCCTGTTCAGCCTCCCTGCAAAAGTCCTTTAATGTATGACATCTGCTGATCCAGTCACTTATGATCCAAAGTACAGCACGGTACGTTCCTTCCCACATAGTACACGGATAATGGGGATCATCCAATGGTTCCGCCAGACTGAAAAGATCTGTTTTCCAGAAAATTTCCGCGATCTTTTTCATGTTCTCATCTGGTCCGCAGGAAACCATGATCTTCCAGTAACTGCTGTGGTACTTATGAAATGTCTCCGTATCCAGGGCCAAAACATTATAAATCTCTCCATGACTGGAAAAATAACCCGACAGCAATGCTGTTTCATACTCTCCCGGCTGGTCTTTTTCAAAAACCGGAAACTTTGGATGTAAAAGACAAGAACGGATCAGAAGCCGCTCCTCTGCAGGCAAAAGCACATCTACAAATTCAGAAGCGTCCTTCAGACATTCCGGGATCCCCGGATCTTTCCTGATCTCCCCAAAACGTTTCAGAGTAAATTTACCAGAACGTCCATACCTCTGGTCAATAAAGATCCGGTGTTTTCCCGCCATGATCTCATTTGCCAGTTTTGGCTGCCCCATAGACGCACAATACAATCTTCCCACCCATGAAAGTACATCTTGCCGCCCTGTATCCAGACAGTATTTTGCGTTATATTCCGCATTCTGCAAAAGCAATTCCAGACTGATCCACTTTTCCTGTCCGATCTCATACCCTGTAAATGCCAGATCCCAGTCTGTATCATCCACTGGCACCAAGAGATCCCCAAAGGGATCTGCCAGTTCCTGTACCACCTTGCGCTGCTGTTCATCCCGCTCCCGGATCAGGCACAGTTCTTTTGACTCAAAACAGGTCATTCCCACTCTTGTCTGAAAAATGGGTTCTTTTTTGATCTGTTTAAAACAGCCATTATAAAGTCTTGCTCGCACCCACTGGGCAGACCATTCTTTATTTTCCTGATAAACAGGCACAGCGATCACATTCTGCAGCCCTCCAAAGCCCTGTTCCACCAGATTATGGAGAAACTGACCATACAAAGCCACTGCCTGTTTCATGATCTTTTTGTTGCACAGCGCATCCTGGGAGCTTTGATTGTCAACCAGGCTGATGCTGCTTCTGGGCTCATTTGGGCAAAGCATCCGGCAGTTTACTACTGTTGGAAATGGAAACTGCTCTGATCCAACAAGAGGGAAATCAATATAAAGCCGCGGCATCTGTGCTTTTACAGGAAGGATCTGTCCATCTTTGTATTCACTGGCTACTGTGATCCGCTCTGCGCCTTCCTGTACATATTGATACACCAGATGCCGTATTGCTTCTCCCTGACTAAATTCCATTGTGCATAATCCATTTTCCCGGCTTTCCGGTTCACCGTTGGTATAAATGATCCGTTCTTTGCGAAAGCAGGTGTCATAGATCAGCTCTACGGTGCTGATCTGGGGAGAAAACAATAAAATATACAGGATGGTATGATCTAAGTCTTCCATGCCGGTCCTTGCGATCTCCCGGCTTTTTTCCTGATTCAGATGATAGAGAAAACGGGTATTATAAGCAGACCTGTCAAAGTTATCTTCGGGAACTCCTTCTGCAGATTCATCTGCCTTAACAAGCTGATCCATGGCCTCCTCGATTGCCTCCAGGATCTCTTCCTTGCCACAGCCGCTCCGGTCCAGACAAATAGTAAAGGGCAGATATGGATTTTCCCCGTTTTTCAAGTACGATGTTAATTCTACTTTTTCACTAAGCTGATACGTAGACATAAAACCTGTCCCAAACTGCCCGATGCCTTCTCCCGGCTTTTTAGAGGAAACCTGATAAATAATAGAAAGGATATCCTTTACACTAAATACCTTCCCATTATGAGAAAATTCCAGTTCCGTATCTGACATGCGGATGCGCACTGACACCGGTTCTGTGATCCCCTCCGGTGTTTTATAAGCCAGATCCCTGGCATTCTGCATCAGTTCGATCAAAAAGCGCCTGGCCTGATCCATGTCAGATTCATTGCGGATCCGCTTGATAAACTGTAAGATCTTATTCGCCGCGTTTGTGCGGTAAATACCCGTAATACTGTCCTGTATGATTTTTGTGTAAATTCCCATGCGTTTTTCCACTCTCCCTTATATTCTCACATTTTCCACCTGTTAAAAAATGGGTCATGGCCTTCTCTTTTCATTTCCTGAAAACAATCATTTATCATCTGACACATGGCTGATATATCAAACATTTTTTTCTCCAGGCATCTGCAAAGGATCCTGTCACCTATGATCCTCACATAACACATCATTTTCAGAAGTTCCATCTGTGTGCAGCCAATCATATCATAGATTCTGTGATATGTATTTATCACTGTCTGTGCATCTGCCCCGAATTCCTTTCCAAGTCCTTTAAAATCCATTGCTATATCATCCGAAAGCCAGATCTCCTCCTCGCTATTGCCCGTATTGATAAAATTCATCCTGGGGAGTCCAAGCTTATATTCCTTATCCAGATACGTCATCAGATCCATAAGTCCCTGCATATTTTCCGCACAGGTGTTGGCAGAGACCAGATACCCTTTATCATAACGAAGCTGTTTCCTCTGGCATCCATTGGTCCTGCAGACCTCATCCAGATATGTTTCCAGCCAGACCATTTTATTATTATGCAGCACATCAAGCACTTTATAGCGCCCGTGTTCCTGAAAAACTTCGATCGCATGGTGAGAATATATATGATCTGTTCCATCCAGCTCACTGTGGATCGCAATGGGAAGAATAACCTTATCTTCAGATGATCCCGGACGCATCTTTAATACGATCGTATTGGATAAAAATCCATTTTCCATGTAATATGTTTTCAGTTCAAATGCCGCCCGGTAACAATTAGCGGGACAATGCCTCCGGATTTTTTCCTGTGCCTCTTCTGCCATATCTTTCTGATACTTAAGGCCATGAAGCATCTGGTATTTTCCATACCGGTACACATTTTGCTGCTGACACGCCAGGATCAGATCCGCGATCATTATTTCCATATCTGTCATTTTTTCTCTCCTCATAGGTAACTTTTTCTGTTTTTATTATAAAAGTTTTTAACATCTTAGGAATGACACCTGATGTCGTATTTGTTATAATACCCTTGTTGATCCCTTCGGTCTCTGGATCCCTGGAAACTCGGTGAAGGAGGTGAATACATGGATCAATTCATTTTTGCTGATAATCTATGCCGGCTCTGCCGGCAGAAAAGGATCAGCGTTGAAAAACTGGCTGAAGCAATTGAAAAATCCCCCCGTCAGATCAACCGATACCGAAATGGGCAATGCAAGAATATTTCACTTGCCACACTCAGTAAAATTGCTGCGGCACTGGATGTAGATCTGGCTGATCTTTTCACAGCTGCTTCCCGGTAAAAAAAAGACACGACATCCATATGTGATCACTCATATGTACGATAGTCGTGTCTTTTTTGATTTTGAAATACCATTTTATGATCGTAATACCAGAATGAATCCCGGATCCTGTTAAAATCCCGAAATACAAATTCTTCCGGCTCCATATCCAGAAAAATAGAATTTAAAAAACAGGTTTCTTCTGCTGTCAATCTGCGTACCTGATAACTATACGCCTGATTCCAGTAACTGAAACAGGGTTCAAACAGGCTCATACGAAACGGCGGCCAGATATGTTGACGAAACTGTTGTTCAAAAAGAAGCGGTTTTCTCCCGCCGCCCTCATACGCCGGATTTCTGAGAGAAAAATATGCCCGAAAATAGGGTGAAATACAGACCAGGGCTCTGGTTGGCGAAATGGGATAGATCTGATAATTAGCAGGAAATTCCATGCCTGCATACTCCAGCCAACGCAGTTCACGCAACAGATTTTCTCCTGCTTTGTCTCTTTCCGCTTTCTTTCTCAGCTTTCTGATCACAAAAGACTTATAACAGATCCCCATAGGATCATCCGCCTGTATTCCCTGCATTTTCGGCAAAATAAACTCCTGACCGGACTCTGTACAATCCCAGAAAACAATTGTTCCTGCCACTACATTGCGTACTGACATCCACAGCGGAACTGATATCTCTTTTCCCATAGGCAATCCAGGATATAATTCAGAAAGCGCCTCTGGAACTGTTCCTGAAATAGTCTCAAGCGATCCAATCTCCATTGCCTTTCTCAGATTCTCAATATACCGCTCCTTTGAGGGTTCCATCTGCTTTAAAAATTCCTCTGTCTCTGGAAAATAACGTTTTAAAAATTCCAGACCCTGTACGGACGGATGATCCTGCAGCTTTGTCCGCTTGATCGTTTCTTCCATACTTCCGTTTATAAACGGCGAACGCAGTGCATTGACCAGAATAAACTTTCGTATCAGCAGATTTTCTTTTCTTTCCAGATAAATTGTATCCCCCTGCAGCAGTTTATGATTCAGCAGATCACCAAACGGGCCTTCCAGCTTTGTGGCAAACAGCCGTTCCATCTTTTCATCAAATAGATTCTCCTGCGCAAAGGTATTTTTCAATTTTCTGGTAGAAAATTTCAATGCCTCCACATCACACACATTTACTTTGTCCTGAACGGAAAAATGTTTTAAAAGCAGACGGGGTATGTAATGATTGATCATGTTTTACCTGCAATATGCCCGCAGAACCCGCTCAAATACCCGGTAATTGCCTTCATCCCGCGGCGTGCAATACACGGCAAATTCTATATTCTGGAAAGCGTACAGATAGTCTACCAACACATTTTTCGCTGCCAGCGCTACGACCTCCGGGTTATTTTCAAAAGCTCCGCATCCAAACGCTCCAAGGATCACTGTTTGTGCGCCTTTTATCAACGCTACATCCAGCATCCGGCGCAAACGCTTTTCGTGGATTGCAAGCAGTTCCTTGTTTTTTATAGAAACAGCACGATTTCCATCACCGGAATTATAGCGGTTGCTCGGATTTACCCGCAGGTTTGGCGCTGCGCAGGTAATGACATCTACAGGATACCAGTCACTTTCGTCCATACGCCGCGGCATGGCAGTATCTGTCTTAAATACCAGTACATCCGGCGTATAAATAATATCATCATTATGCAGGGGATCCTGCACTCTGCGGTGCGCGTTATAAAACCGCTCCTGCATATCTGGCGTTTTCAGACAGAAATACAGATATGAACATCGGCAGAGGCACTCTTCCTGCGCACTGGATCCCGTGGTAACGCCACCACCTGGATTAGTAGCTGACGCAAAATTATGGACAGCCACTTTCTGATCCGCATATCCCCGTGCCGCCTCCAAAGTCCTTTTTTTAGAAACCACAATATGAGTTTTTTTCTCATATTTATTCCTGGCAGGCTCTGGCAGCACATCCTTTTCCAGAATCAGTTCCTGGGACGCTAAAGATGTTTTTAGACTCTCTGCAATCTTCTTATTCGTGCGGCACAATGCCTGTGTATCTTCAAATACCCTTATGTTATCTTCTCTTGCCATATATTATTGCTCCTCTATCATACATACATAAAACCACCCAGTGGCATCAGACCGGCTCCCATTTTTTCCGTCCTAATCTCCGGGATCTGCAGCCATACAAATACTCCATCTTCTTTGAAAAAACATGGAAGCAGCACAATCTGAACCTCTTTCTCGCGCAGAACCGGCACATCCTCCGTACATTTGATCCTGACCCGTTCCGGTATGTGGTACTCTTTTCGCCAGCGGTATTCTTCTCCTTCCGGTCCGTCCGGGAACTCAAATGTGGGACACTGGTAAAAGGAAACATACATATAACCGTCCCCATTAGTAGTTACCCGTCCTTTCACACTTTCCGCCTGAGGTAAAAAAAGATGATTTTTTACATTTTCTTTCTCCATGACCTCATAAAACAGATCCGGCAATCGGTCTGATTCTTTCTCAGGCTCATATCCTGGTTCATACCATACTGTATCCAGATTTTCTTTCTTTAACTGATGAAACAGATCCGTATATTCCATCAGGTCAATAACCTCTCCACTTTCCGGGTCACAAATTATACGCAGCCAGCGTATTTTACAACTTTTCTCTTTAAATTTGATCAGACTTTCCTGTGGTATCCTGAAAATATGCTTTGCCTTGCTGTCCTTTGTGCTAACTTTAATGCAAAAGTATTCATAAGCCTTATAACGCTGATAGTTACATAGATATATATTTCCCAACTCAAGATCATAGCCTTCATGACCATACCAACAAATATCTACCTTTTCCTTTGTATCTTCTTTTTCCAGGCGACAAATTTCCGCCTCTTCTAAGTACACAGGCTCATCCTGCCACATACAATACCCCTGCTTTTTAAACTGACCGATCAGCCACAGCACAACAAATAGTTCCGCGGACTTACGCATCTGACGAATTTTCTTATCCAGTTCTCTCCCCTGGAGTTTGGTCATATAAGTATCACCCTCATAATCCAGGTTCCGCTCTGCATCATAGCCCTTGTATGCTATTTCCCTTATCATTTGTGCATAATTTTTCATAGCTTATTCCTTTAACAGATAATCATTGTTGACTACCTTCATAGACAGCGGGCCATCAATGATCTCTGAATAAACTGGTACCAGAGGCCTGATCACGATGCCTTCTTTGGTAATGCCAGTAGGATATTTTCCTTTAGCCCGCTCCAGAAGTTCTTCTACACTATTATATTCAAATTGATCTTTTATCTCTTCCACCGGCACCATGTTCAACTCAAGCAGCCCGCATAATTCCTGCATTTTAGCAAGGGGAAGTCTCTCATGGGTTTTCAGATCGATCATGGTAAATACATACCATTCCGGGCTGGTAAGACGCAGCCGGTTTCTCTGGATACCAGCGCCACAGAACTCGCCCTGGATCGCAATATCTCCCATATGATGCTCTGCCATTTTTTCAGGGATCTGGTGTTTGTGTGCATAAGTCCACATGGCGCACTTGTCATTATCCACATATTCATAATTTCTACCGCATACACCAAAATGTCCGTCCCGCCAGTACATGGTTACGCTGGTTCCATCCATTTTTGTACTGATATAATAGCCCTTTACCTTTTTGAATGCTTCGATCAGCTCCGGATAAGACTGAACTCTCAGCTCGTTGGTCTTTGGAATATCCCCAGGGAATCTGCCTGCCACAGTACCGTTGGTGATCACAGTCTCACCTACTTCCCATTTTCTGATACCCAGGATCTCCGTTACATCATCACCGATCTGGTAATCTCCTTCCGGCAGGATCGATAATGGCTGGACCATACCCTGGGATATCTGTCCCCTGAATTTCCTTGTTCTCAGCCGAAATCCTTCCCCAAGAGCTTCATCTTTCTTATAACAGCCATCTCTTAAGAACTCAAATTGTTCGCACACTGGAAGGAACGAATCCACTTCCATATAAATGCATTTATCCCCTGGCTTAAACTCCCCCTTATTAGCTACACACTGCCATCCAAGAACATGGACACATTCGATCCGGTCAGCTCCTTCAATAGAGGTGACGCCATTGATGTATTGAATAGATGCTAATTTTCTGACTTCCATTTGAATATCCCCCACTTTCATTTTTCATATCGTAATAGAGCGGGATTCTGACGAATCCCACCCCAACTATTGACCTAGCGTTCTTTTCAAATGTAGGATTTCGTCTATGTTTTTTCTTCTGTGTTTTCTCACCTTCCTTCCATTCTATTTTTTTCATTGGGTCTGCAAAAAGGTTAATAGCATTAGAAATATGTCTATATCATAACACAATTTGAGTTATTTTGTCAAGTTTTTTTGTTTTTTTATTATTAGTCAATGTCTAAAAGTCATGTGTGATACTCACTTCTACTCTTCCCATATAAAGCTCTCCTTATCATCAAATTCACGTTTTTCATTCACAGCCACAACTAAATTCTTATCGCAAGGCTCTGACCGACCAGGGTAATTTTCTACACTAATACAATAATACGTTTTATATTTTCCCCACCCATAAGAATCTGTCTTCATCCGTTCTTTGATCTTAAAATTTATGCAACCAGTTTGGTCCCTTAATTTTATATCCAACCACCTCAACGCTTTTTCAATGTACACGTCTGTTTGCTTCCATATAAAATCCTTCCCCCAGCCCCAATCTAAGTAATCGAGAAGCATTAATGTTTTATTCATAATGCATTCTTCTTCCGGATACATTCTACTGGGTTTTTCACCTTTGCTCGTCATTCTTTTTATATATAATCCACTGGGTTTATCACCTATACTCATCATCCTCACCAACAAGATCAGATACCAGTCCGCTTCTTCATACGCAATGTATTCATAGAGATTATCCCTTAAACGTGCCGGAGAAGTTCCCGGTTCTTTCAAAGCTTCTCCAAATTTTTTTACCAATTCTGTCTTTTTATAATTCATATTCGCATCCGCTGGAATAAACTCACAGGGGACCCAGGTTTTCCATTTTTCCCTCATTTCATACATCATTTCTGTACATTCAAACAATCGCACATTTTTTACAATATCGCGATTGTTTAAAGAAACATTATTCTCCAATGTTTGCAGAATTATTTTTTGCTTATTTCTTGGAACGAGATAAAATCGCCGCACAACTTCATGTTCAGAATTTTTAATGTTACAGTACGCTTCCAAGTGTTTTAATATGAACGCCTGTTTATCCTCCTCCAACAATGCAAAAACCGCACAAGCTTCATCTATATCTCGCTCTCGTTCCCGTTCTTCTTGTTCTATTTCCTGTCGATCATACCACTCATCATCCCAATCATCATCCCAAGCATCCCCTCGTCCGAGTTTTTTATTTATAGCAATTATATCCTGTAAAACCCCCGGAGTGCCTCCCAACGCTTTGATCAATTCCCTCCTTTTTTTCCGCTCCTCCGCTTCTTTCTTATCTTTGATCAACAGCTCCAATGCCTTTTTAATTTCTTCCTGTCTGCCAATGTCTGCTGTGCTCTCCCCTCTGGCATACCGGCTGATTGTTTTTTGCGCCACACCTACCATATCTGCTATTTGCTGACCTGTGATTTTATATTTTTTCATCGTAGCTTTTAAATATCCTGCAAATTCATTTGCCATTTTGTAATACTCCTTCCTTATCATTTATAACATAAAAATCTCCATCTGTTATAATAACTGCATAAGGGATAGCTAAACTATGTAACAGTTTTACATATGGTGTAAAATTAGTACAATTGATGTTACATACAATAATACCTTTCTCATCAAGAGGCTTACCTAGCAATTCAGCAAATCTAGGAACCAAGTACTCTTCCGCAATACCTTCTACCAATAGTACCGCTTTACCCAAATATATTTCTCCCCTCTTCACATCCAAATATCTTTCTACATCCAAAAACTCTCCCTCATCCATCGGCATTGCTGCTGTAGCATGAATTTCCGTTCCCTTCGTGCCATCATTATGCAAATGAACTATGGAATTAATCGGAGCTATTGCAGTTATATGTGTAGAATGAGTTGTCAAAAGTACTGAATTATTACTATTTTGTATTACGTCTTTGTATATCACCTCGAACAATGCAATCATCATTCTATCTTTGTTCTCATTTAAAAAGTAATAATTGATCAGAGCCACCATTGTTCCATCTTCACCATATACTTTTTCAGTTACATCCATATATTCCTTTTCAAGCAGTGTCCAACCGCTTAGTAACAAATCTTCTCTGTGTTGTATTGCCTGCAACTCTTCATAAGAACATTTTTTAAATATAAACACAGCTTTCTCCTCCTGTTGCATCATGTCCCTCAGCTATCAAGTTACTACAACCCATGTATTTCTTCCTGCAACTTTTCAAGGAACTCAAGAATCTCTTCAAATTCCGGTATATTTCCATATATCATATTCCGCATAGCCTGATAATCATCTTCTAATTCTTTATGTATCCGCTCTCCCGGTACAAGCATAATGTTTTCTAAGGTTGCAGTTTCATAATGTGCACCTTTGGCATAATAGAATTTCTGCTTAAATGCCACATCTTTTTCTAACAACTCTTTTCGTTTAAATGCTCTTTCCTTTACCCATGAATTGCCCATATTATACACATCATATAGATGTCTTGCATATCTGGCAGGCAACGGCTTTCCCTCCGGGAAATTTGCAATTTTATGTAATATGGTGAGTTTTTCCCAGAAAGTTCTCTCAACATCAATGGTCAAAACCGAAGTTTCTTTTTGCGAAAAAATATCCGGATATTTTTCGGCTGCAAATGGAGTTACGCTTGTCTCATGAGATGGCATCCATTCTGCCAATGGTCCTATTTCCAATCTTACACAAGATCGTAAATACTCAGCCTCAAATATCTGCGGATAATAAAAATTAACCACCATCTCATCTTCTGTATCAACTGAAATCCATTCTCCATCACCCAGTTTTTCTTTCATTTCTATATTCAACTGGGGTATCAATTCCTCTTTATAGAATTTTGCTGCTTCCGAATTAATTTGCTTATTAAATATATCCTGCTTGGTTTTCGATCTTTCTTCCCAAGGATTCACCTCGTCATTAATTATTTTTCTCCAGTCCAAAATCAAATCTATATCCTCGGAAAACCGCTCAATAACATGGTATGATTTAGAAAGGCTTGTTCCACCTTTAAATACGAAAGCATTTTTGTACCTGCAATCATGGAATAAATGATCCAACATAAAACATACCCAAAAGTCTTTCTCGATTACATTAGGTTGCATTCCCATAGAAATTGCAGTAGCCTGAAACAATTCTGTTCTATCCTTTATCTGTAATTTAGCAACTTCTTTCACTATTCAGCACACACCTTTCTGATCACTGCATATATCCATTCACTTACACCTGTTGATTCCTCTAACATCTTTTTCTTTTCCGCCTCAGGTAATCTATTTTTTAAGCTCAAGATAATACTCTCATCAATCCGCTCTTTTCCCAATGTCTTTAATGCCTCAACAACCAAAGTGGTCGTCTCAGACATAAATGAAATCTCTCTATTTGCACGGTGCTTAAAAGACAATGTAACATTATCCCACGAAAATTTTCTATAAGGACCGTCACTGATATAGGACCAAACAACCGGAACCTGTGTAGATAGTCCCAACTTATTTAATGCTACATCTCCGCACGGAGCAATGGTCCAATGAAAACTTCTGGCAATAGCATAAGCTACCAGCTCAGGATTTGCCGGAATATACTCTTTAAGCAATTTACTATATACAGGCTTCTCATACACTCCGTCCATAATCCTTCGTATATTTTTCTCTTCAACTTGCCGAGCTAGACATTTTCTGACAGTTGTTGTTGTCGCAATGTCCGTAAAATCAGATGTCAAAAAAACCGTTCCCGACTCAGCCAACTCTATTCTCTTCTTTATTTCTGTATAAATGCCGCTTGCCATAAAATCACGCTCCTTATTTTGTCACGATTATTATATAATTTTCGTGACACTTTTTCAATATCATTTATATATTATTCCATAAAAAAATAGAAAAAGATGTTTCATCTCTCATTTTTTGATGAAACATCTTTGATAACTCGTAAAAAATTCAAATTAATTTTGCATTCTCTCCCCTGCCTCTTAAAAGTCACAAGCGATTATATGGTTCTCAGCACTCTTCAAAAATTTTGCGCCACGACGAATTTCGTTCACAATTCCACTACTTCCACTCTCTTCCATCCCTGTATATTGCGAAGCTAAACGGCCGCATTCCGTTTCTGAACAGCCGAATTTCTACCAGTCTCTGCAATCCAATCCTTATAATGATAGTAGCCATCCCAGTGGTGGTGAATAGATCATCTTAAGGAGGATAATGTATGCAGTTAGATTACTCATTAAATTGACATAGTAATAAAACTATATTCTGTTCATTTTCTTTCTTTCCAGTTTTCCCCAGTTCAGTTTGTTCGTAAACGCTCCATATCGAGTACTGAACCAGTCAAAAGCCACTTTTGCGGCTTGGCTTAATTGCTCTTCTTTGGTTTTCGAATACTCTCCGGCAGCTTTTCTGACCATGGAACCAGATCGTCTAAAAAGGATCGGTCTGTTTCACCCATGTGTTTCGGAATCTCTGTCAGAAGATATTCAAAGTACTCATATGGCTTTAAATGGTTCGCTTTTGCTGTCTCTGCAATGCTGTAAATGATAGCGGATGATTTTGCACCATTGATGGTATCGATCATCTGCCAGTTTTTCTTGCCGACACAGAATCCACGGATTGCACGCTCTGATGCATTGTTGTCCATTGGAACATCTCCATCGGTCAGGAAAACCCGAAGGTATTTTTCCTGATTTAATGCATACGTGAAAGCTTCTCTCAGTTTTTCTGTACCGACTTCACTTTCGTGTTGTTTCAGGTACACGAACAAAGCATCTACCAGTGGTTTTACAACCACCCGACGCTGAACGAGTCTTTCTTCTGATGAAAGTTCTTTGAGTTTCCCTTCCTCTCGGTAGATTGCCTGGATCTGCTTTATAATCAGGAACGAGGCGGATTCTTTCTGGCCTTCTTTTGGAATCACGGCAAGTGCTTCATCAAAGCGTCTGCGGGCATGGACCCAGCAGCCGGCAATGATCAGATCTTCACGTTCTTTTTCCAGCGTGTGATAAACCTGATAGCCATCCGTCACGCAGATCCCGGAATAATCCTTCAGGAATTCTCGTGGATGGGACGCATTTCTGGTCCTCTGGTATTCGTAAAGAATGATCTGTTTTTCCGGATACATGTGGCCGGAACGGTATACCCACATGTAACTCTTGGAACCAGCACTGCGGCCGTCACGGTTTACAAGAACCGGTGTCTCATCTGCCTGAATGACATGGTAGCCGTAAAGAAGCGTATGCAGATGGTCATACAGAACCGAAAGGTATTCTTCTCCTAACCGGATCATCCAGTTCGCCATGTTCTGCCTGGTGATAGCAAGGCCATATCGGATGAACTCCTGTTCCAGACGGTAAAGCGGAACCGCATTTACATACTTTCCATTCATGATGGCTGCCGCAAGAGACGCTGAGACCGGGCTTCCATGGAGGAGGCTCTTTGGATGCTCCGCCTTTACCATGTGTCCATCCGTTTTGCTTGCATATACACCCACATGATGCTCGTCCACTTCGACTTTTGCCGGAATGAAACGATAGCGGCGCGCAATAGCATCTGGAAGTTGTTTCCAGCCATTTTCACCGAATTCAGCTGTTAATTCTTCTTCGGTCATGTAGTGGTCAATCCGGTTTGTGGAAAGTTCAGACATATCCTGAGCCTTTTTGCCTTTTGATTTTTTCTTACGTTCTGGTGCTGCTTCCAGAGTTTCCGGTTCTGGAGCGTCCAGATCGCAAACAGCTTCTGCTTCATTAAAAAACACAAGGGTTCCATCCACTTCGATAAAACGCATCTGCTGGGTATCCTCCATTTTTTCAGAGGAACGTCCAAAACGGTTTTTATTAGCCAGGATCAGCTGCTCCATCATTGCCTGCATCTTAGTATCAAGGGAATGCAGATCGGCACTGACCTTTTCTAACTGCTCCTGCTGGTTCAGAAACATCTGGATCAGCATAGACTTGTCAACGCTATTTCATTGTTCTTCTGTGTACTTGATCGCCATGGCAGGAACTCCTTTTCTTCATGAGTTCATTGTACCAGATTTATACAGTTTCCGCCACCTGGCAACTGTTTCCCTTTCGTCATTATGACGGTGGATAACAATACAGAACACCTGGGATATTTCCATGAAATTCCAGATGCTCTGTACTGCTATCCACAAATCCGGTATGCTTTTTCTCTGAAAAATCATGCTGCTTGATTTTTGAGAACCGGATGCTGTGGATAAATGCAGTAAAATAAAAATATTGCTTTTTTGACAGAAAAACATGGAAAAATTTTTCTCTATCATGCACAAACATTACATCAGTCTCTTGGGATTGTCGTTTGGCCGGATTGGATGCTTCGGTATAATCTCCAGGCCCTGCATGAACATTGCGTACTGCTCGGATGATATTTCCAGAGCTTCTTCCGCAGAACGCGGCCAGCTGAACGCACCATTGTCTAATCTCTTGTAGAGAAGCAGGAAACCATCGCCTTCCCAAAGAAGACCCTTGATGCGGTTTGTTTTCCTGCCACAAAACAGAAAGAGCGTATTTTTATCATAAGGATCAAGCTGAAAACGAAACCGGATCATCGTTGCCAAACCGTCTATGCCCCGGCGCAGATCCGTATAGCCTGCTGCAAGGTAAATCTTTTTTAACCCGGCGTAAGCGATAGTAATAATTCGCTTTGGTAATGCCATGTTCACTGCACCAGGTTTCTACTTTCATATCTGCGGGACGGCTCTGGCATTCTGTATCTGTGCGGCCCACTGCCGTAGCCGAACCTGCTCAGCTACCAAACTTGTTTGACTGCTCATAGTCTGACCTCCATAGTCGGTCAAAAAAGTTAAGTGCTCAACTTTTTTGACTCTGTGTTGTGTGAGACTATTATTACAGAAAATAAAACGTATAAACAGGTACTTGCTATGGAGCGTTTACTGTCTATCATGTGGAGTGACACATAAAATCCGAATTTCTCTCAAACATATCCAAAATACATTCCACTGACATTAAACCTTTTTGCGGATAACTGCTTTTGGAATTCTTGTAACCCACTTTATCCCACTATTTATGAAATTTCCAAAATGGAGCGATTTGAAAATGTACTTTATTCTGTTTCGAAATAAAATACATTCTGAAATAAAGTACATTTTGAAATTTTTGTACTTTATGCTATAATCCTTGTATCTAAGCCATTTATTAACCACTAACTATAAAGTACAAAATTTTTTACTTTTAGGAATAAATTACTTACTGTGAAAAATGGAGTGTTATGACCCTTATCGTGAGTCATACACTCCATTTTTCTAAACATCCTAAGTTATGAAGCAAAACAAACAATTCCGGCCTTATCCAGAGAAGCCATTACTACCGGAATTAAAATAAGCTGAAGAATAATTGCTGGAATAGAATTCACAAAAGCTATGGTAATAAAAGCCTGGAATGTAAAAGCCCCACCTGTTACTCCTAACATAATGACCTGCGCAATTCCCCATACGATACGTCCTGCTAACATTGCTGTGATTAGACTGATATATACAGCCATTGTATTCTTGCGTGGAAAACGACTATATACCAGAGCAATTACGAAACCATAAGTTCCTAATTCAAATGCCATACCTGTTGCGCTTGGGAACAGAGCAGGCATTCCAAACAGGACGGAACGCACTAATGGAAGCAAAAAGCCGACGATCAGGCCATATTTCCATCCTACGATCAGGCCACAGAACAATACTGGAATGTGCATCGGGGAAAGCATCTTGCCAATGGCTGGAATCTGTCCGATCAAAAATGGGAGCACAATTCCAAGGGCGAAAAACATAGCGGATAAGGTTAACTTTTTCGTATTTTCTCTAGTCATAATAAAACTCCTTTATGTGTTCTTTTATCTTTTGTCTTCTAACTTCTTGTTCCATTGCAGTCAGTTTAGCAGATACACAGGCCTGTCAAACATTTCCATCATTCTATAGTAACTGCTCTGCGGCAGCTTTTACAATACGGAATGTCTGATCAAAGGTTTTATGATGCTCTTTTGCCAACTGTCTGACGCAGTCATATTCTGGATATGCTTTCTTCATTCCTTTATAGGAACAGATTTTCACCATTGCTTTTCCCAGTTCGGTCTCTACTTCTTTCATTTCTCTAGGGAGTTCACAACGTTTTAAATCAAAACGGCGGATTCCGATGGTGGTCGTCTCGTAGAATATAATCTCTTCCATCTTTTCTACATCATCTTTTTTGCAGATCACATTCAGCTGATAGGCTGGACGGTTCTTTTTCATAAAGACAGGTGTATAATGAACATCTTTGGCTCCGGCATCAAACAACTGATCCATCACATATCCTAACTCTTCCCCACTACAATCATCAATATTGGTCTCTAATTTCACAGTTCCTTCTTTTTCAGCAGGGGCTGCTACTGCGTCTGTTCCAGACTCTGCTTTTTCACCTTCTGTTGTTTCAAGAATCATCACTCTCAGGACACTCGGACGATCATACGCACGTTTTCCAGCACCCAGACCCGTTTTTACGATTTTGAAGTGTTTTGGAAGCTTTTCCTCTGTGCGGATTGCTGCTGCAATTGCTGCACCGGTTGGTGTTACCAGCTCTCCTTCTGTCTCCGTGATCTGCAGATCTAATCCATGAGCCGCTACGATATTGGCAACTGCCGGAACCGGGATTGGAAGGAGTCCATGCTGACACCGGATCATTCCATGTCCTTCTGCCAATTCCTGGATCACAACATCCTGGATTCCAAGATTATCCAAACAAACTGCCGCTCCGACGATATCCACGATGGAATCTACTGCGCCAACCTCATGGAAATGGACATTTTCCAAAGTTGTACCATGCGCTTTGGCTTCTGCCTCGCCTAGAATTGTGAAAATCTTCACAGCCAGTTTTCTTGCAGTATCGGAGAGCTCCGCTACTGCGAGAATATCCATTACTTCATGCATTCCACGATGCTCATGCGCGTGATGGTGTTCATGATGGTCATGGTCATGGTGATGATGTTCGTGTGTATGATCTCCAGAATCAGCGTCACAAGCATGGACGTGGGAATGCTCATGATCCTCCTCGTGGCTATGTTCGTGATAATGCTCATGGCCTTCTTCATGACTGTGTTCGTGATGATGCTCATGGTCTCCCTCGTAGCTATGTTCGTGGCTGTGATCATGAGCATGGTGATGATTGTGGTCATCATGGCTATGATCGTGACCATGAAGGTATTCCATATCATGATCATGGTTTTCATGCTCAGCATCCAGAATGACATTAAAATCACAGCAATCAAGCCCAGATTTGCTTACGCGGGAGATCTCAATCCCATAACCGCTTAACGGAAGGCTGGCCAACGCTTTTCTTAATACAGCTTCATCGGCTCCCAGATCCAGAAGCGATGCAACTGTCATATCACCACTGATTCCTGATGCACATTCAAAGTACAGTTTTTTCATATTCTGATACTCTCCTTTTTTGATTTATCATTCCAGGCAGAAACAGGAAACCTGATCTTCCGACCGCCTGAATATTCCAATAACTTTTAATTTCTTCTAACTTTACTCATAAGTAATTCCTCTCCAAAAGAAAAAGATCACCAAAACAAACAGAGTTCTCTCTGTGTCTGGTGATCTTCCTGATCACAATCTTATCTGTCGTATCGATTGTATATTGACATCAAATCATAAGATTTGCCTTAAATTCGATTTATGTGATATGCAATACAGCTTCTACTGTCAAAAAACACTTCTGTGCCTTCGTCAAATCAACTTTCTCAAGTATAACACAGAACGAATGTTTCTGTCAATCATCGGCACAGTTCCTGATCTGATCCTGATAGTATCCAATCCAGATCCGATCTTAATTCGAACACTTTTTTACTTCCTGATACATTACCGTCAGATAGTTTCCAGCATGAATTGTATCATCTTTTAAAGAATTCATCTGACGGAGCTTTTCTACATATTGTATGATTGTCAAATCTGTATCTGGCGCATACTGCTCTGCAAGATCCCAAAGAGTGTCCCCGGTTCTTATTCGAACACTCTTATAATAGGTAAGACGTACCGTCTCCTCCGGTCCCTCTGCCATGGCGTTACCTAACGCATCACCGCACATTCCAGAACCCAAAATCAACAATACCGCTAATAACAGGATTATCACTTTCTTCATACTCTGTCCTCCTCGGCATATATGCCCATTCACGAACAATATTCCTCTATCGTTTCTTTGTCGAACACGTGTTTGCTTACAATCTTATTATAGGATGCGAACATATGTTTGTCAATGTTTTTTTCGTATTTTCTCGAACAAAGGTTTGCATTTTTGTAAAACCTATGGTAGTATAAGAATGAAAGAATATATGTTCGTGAAACGGAGGTTATCATATGGCACAGGGCAAGATTACGCCTAAGCAGGAAGAAATATTAGAATATATCAAAGACTGTATTTTGAAGAAAGGATATCCGCCGTCTGTACGTGAAATATGTGAAGCGGTCTCCTTAAAGTCCACATCTTCCGTACATTCCCATCTGGAAAGTCTGGAAAAGAACGGTTATATCCATCGCGATCCGACAAAGCCTCGTACCATTGAGATCATTGACGACTGCTTTAACTTAACCAGACGTGAACTGGTGAACGTTCCTTTAGTTGGTACCATTGCTGCCGGTGAACCGATTCTGGCGCAGGAACGAATTGAGAATTATTTCCCGATTCCAGTAGAGATGCTTCCTAATGAACAGGCATTTATGCTTCGCGTAAAGGGTGAAAGCATGATCAAAGCCGGTATTTTTGATGGTGATCAGATCATTGTAAAACAACAGAATTACGCAAGAAATGGGGAGATTGTTGTTGCTATGATCGATGATGGCGCAACCGTAAAGCGCTTCTACAAAGAAAATGGGCATTACCGCCTTCAGCCAGAAAACGACGCTTTAGATCCGATCATCGTAGATCACGTTGAAGTTCTTGGCGTTGTAATCGGTTTATTCCGAATCATGCAGTAATCATGATAATAAAAGCAAAGCAGGCGAGTTTACATAAAATTATTATGTAAACTCGCCATTTCTAAATTCTATATTTCCTAATGGAAATTCTATGTTTTATTTGCACAAATAAATAAAATAACCGGCATAACACAATAGCATAACGATTCCGCAATTTTTACGAAGTTCTTTATAACGAATGGTTCCTGCCCACAGCAGTACACCACTGAATATCGCAACGATTGTATCTATCACAAATTTCTGATCAAACGGAACATTACAGATCAGTGCAGTTGTTCCAATTACAAACAGAATATTAAAGATATTACTTCCCACAATATTACCAATGGCAATATCCGCATTTCCTCTTCTGGCTGCAGTAACGGAAGTCACCAGTTCTGGAAGTGATGTTCCGAAAGCAACAATTGTAAGACCAATAAACCGTTCGCTCATTCCAAAATATCTTGCAATCTCGGTTGCTCCCTCTACTGCAAAATCGCTTCCCTTAACCACCAGAATTCCTCCAATTATGATACCCAATACTCCCTTCCATAGAGGAAGCTCTTTTATCTCTTCTTCATCCTGGACTGATCCTTTTTTAGCGATCACGAACAAATATCCAAGAAATATAAGAAACAACAACCAGAACAAAATGCCCTCCAGGAAAGTGATCTGATTTCCTGTTATTCCAAATGCCATAAGGATTATGGTAATACCGATCATAAACGGAATTTCATAGCGGAATGTGGTTTTCTGTATCCTTACATTAGTAAGAACTGCAGTAATTCCAAGAATGATCAGGATATTTAAAATATTACTCCCGACCACATTTCCAATGGAAATCCCCGCGCTGCCGCTTAACGCTGATGTGATACTGACTGCCGCTTCCGGCATACTAGTTCCCATAGCCACGATCGTTAGTCCGATGACCAATTGGGGAATCCCAAGTTTTTTAGCAATTCCCGCAGCCCCTTCCACGAACCAGTCTGCGCCTTTCACCAAAAATACAAATCCTACTGTTAGTAACAATACATGTAACATCATTTCACGCCACCTCTTTCTTGTTTTTTTGCCTGCGGTAGGCATAAAAAAAGAGACTTCTACTGCAGACATTACAGTAAAAGTCTCGCTATTTAATCACTTTCCGAGTTATTGTCTCCAACAACTGTATTGACGGATAAGCGAACACGTATGGCTAGCTACTCCCTTTTCTTTAATTGGATTTTATCAATATTTTTTTCAAAAGTCAATCATTTTCTGCTCTTTCCGTCTCTGTTTACTATAATCTACCGTTCTCTGATTGAGATTATTAACCATTTTGTGTAAAGTCAATAAGTAATTCGCCCATTGCTACAACATCATATTTTTCCATTACTTTACCTCAATATCATATTTGGTTACATCCAAATGTGTGTTTCCATTACTTGCAAAGCTAATTCCAGAAGCATCTACCGGTGTATAAATCAGTGAGGTCATTACCTGTTCCCCATCATTTACGAATATCTCCACAGAAAATCTGTCTACTAAAATTCTCAGGTTTATCACATCTTTTTTATCTGAGACATACATACTGCGTGTACTTATTGTATCCTTCTTGAAACCAGAATGGGTCCGGTCAAATGTAAGTGTTTTTTCATCCTTGTCATAGATTATTTCTGAATAGTGCTTTTCATCCGCAGCCAGTTTTATTCTAAATTTTCCATATTCATTTCCTTTAAGAGCTATTTGCAGATCGATACTTCTTCCACTAATGCCTTTCAATTCTGTCTCTTCGTGAATACAAACATTATCGTAACTTATAACATTGCTGCGATAATTTTCAAGCTCACGTACTGGCTTCTGACAAATTCTTCCTCCCTTCATTGATAACTCTCTCGGAACAGTCATCATACCAGAATATCGCTGAGTATCCGGATACATCGGATTATCCCATGACTGCATCCAGCCAATCAAAATCCTTCTTCCATCCTCTGTCTCCATAGTCTGCGGTGCATAGAAATCAAGTCCATAATCTACGCACTGAACTTTTTCTCTCGTAAACTTCAGCATTTCTTTGTCATAGTTTCCAATCAAAAATGCTGTATTGTTACCATTGTGAAATTCCAATCCTTCTGCTTCCATTTCCTGTGGTGAAATCATAAGAACCTGTTTTCCATCTAAAGGATAAAAATCCGGACATTCCCACATCCTTCCTATCTTATTTTCACTACGATCTAAAATTCCTGCAAATTCCCATTTTTCCGGTTTTTCTGCACAAAATAACGCAATTTGACCGCTTCCGTCACTATGGCGGCTTCCGGCAACCATATAGTATTTTCCATTTTCCTTCCAAATCTTCGGATCTCTAAAATCTTCCAGACTACTGCCTTCTGGTAACATATCCGCAGTCACAACCGGATTATTTTTAATTTTTTCATATTCAATACCATTTCCTATTGCAACACATTGATTCTGGCGGATACATTTATCTCCATTTTCAGCCACTTTTTCTTCTACACCTGTATAAATCAGTATCTGCTTTTCTCCATCTTCAATGGCACTACCGGAAAATACACCAAAATTGTCATAGTCCTGATCTGGAGCCAATGCTGTTGGAAGGTATTCCCACTTGATAAAATCAGTACTTTTTGCATGTCCCCAATGCATAGAATCCCAATGTGTTGCATACGGATAATACTGGAAGAATAAGTGATGTTCCCCTTTATAGTCAGAAAAACCATTCGGATCATTCATCCAGCCAACCGGATTTGAAAAATGATATACCGGTCTGTTCTCCTTTGCTATTTTCATGCTTTCTTCCATCTCATATTTTCTTGCTTTTTTTACCATTTCACTCATGTTTATCACTCCCGTTGTATACTAATTTTCCTCTGATAATGACTCTATATATGCATCAAAATATTTCTGTTTGATCTCCAGATACTCTGAAAGTCCATAGTCCTCCATTTTTTGCAGATAGCTTTCCCATTCTTCTTCAATTCCACCATTTAAAATCCAACTTGCTTTCATTTGTTCTGCATATTTTTTGATATCAGTATCAAGCTGTGAGACTCTGTTCGTATCCTCCATACTCATAAAAACATTTGGGAATACATATTTGCTGTTCATATCAGAAAGATATGTTTCATGCATATTATCAAGACGCCATTTTGCGTCATCAGGTTCTGTTACATACACGTTGTAGTACTCATTCAAAATAGCAAGTGGTCCATTGACCGACTGGTTCTCACGGATTTCCACCGGAGATTTGCCACTGAGATCCATATGTCTTAACATTGGCCCTCCATCTGCATTTGTACTCATTTCAAAAATGTTATCACTATTTTCCTCACCATAAGTACCCCAGTTATTCTGTGCAGATTGGATAGGGTTGTACATTTGATCAATCCACGCAGCTGCAAGTGCTGTATCTCTGCAGTTTGAAGTCAGAACGCAACGTCCCCTGTCAAATCCACTTGTCTCACTACCATTCTGTCTTGTTATGTTTACAAGACCTTCCGGCCCTGCAAGCGCCGGCAGCATTACATAATCTTCATAATTATCAATATTCGCTATATCCCAGGAAAAGCATAATCCATATCTGTGATTCTTTCCTTTTGCCACATAAGTAGACCAGTCTTGCGTAAAAGCCTCTGGATCCACCAGATCTTCCTCTACCAAATGATGCAGCCAGATAATTCCTTCTTTATATCCCTCCTGTACGGAAGTATAAATTACCTTTCCTTCATCTGTTACTGCAAAATGGTCACCGGTGTCTCCATATCCTTCGCCAAATCCATTAATCAAAATAGCCGGATCCTGATCACCATTGTTAATAATAAAGGACATTGGTATCACGTCACCTGTAATATCAAATTCTTGTTGTAGTTCTTTTGCCTGATCACGAAAAGCAATCAAAACCTTCTCTAATTCATCTGTTGTTTTTGGCATTTCCAGCCCCAGATAATCCAACCACTTCTTGTTTATATATGGAATATCACCAATTGCCTGTATGGCTTCTTTTCCTGCTCCCAGCTGCTCAATCCATGGGAAAGAATATATATGTCCATCCGGAGCAGTACACATTACCCTGTATTCCGGATATTTTTCAAAAACAGCTTGTAAATTCGGCATATATTTATCAATCAAGTTCTCTAAAGGAATAATAATTCCCTGTTTTGCATAGCGAAGCAAATCATAATCACTCATTCCTGCTACAAACAATCCGTCAGGTAATGCTCCAAACTGTGCTAAAGCCAGATTTTTCTTGTCTCCAAACTGATCAGCTACAAAACATGTCCAATTGATATGTACATTTGTCTGTTCTTCCAATCTCATAAATATCACTCTTTTATTTGGATCCTGATCTGTTCTGGCAGGTGCATTCGTAATAAATGACAATTCTTTTGTTTCAGCCAATGGGAAAGTCACTTCCTCTATCGGAGTTTCTGGATTGATGTCAGCCTGCCCTACTGCCGCTTCTCTACAACCAGCTAATGATATACAACTAATAGCAGTCAGTAATATACAAATTGTTTTCTTTATTCGTTTTTTCATCTGCGTTTTCTCCTTCCTACTATTTTTACCCTTTAACGGAACCTACCATAACACCCTTGTCAAAGTATTTTTGGAAAAATGGATACATCACAAGAAGTGGAATACTGGATACTACAATCGTTGAATATTTTAACAATTCTGCCATTTTTGCCATTTCTGCGGTACTTTGAATATCAGCAATCATTCCTGATTGTGGTGTATTTTGTACCAAAATGGAACGAAGTACTAACTGTAAAGGCTGCAAATCAGCATCATTTAAATAGATCATTGCATCAAAGTAACTGTTCCACATTCCAACAAATCCCCATAATACCAGAACTGCAATGATTGGTTTGCAAAGTGGAAGTAAAATCTTGAAAAAGTACTGTATCTCGTTTGCTCCATCAAGCTGCTCAGCTTCCCATAATTCACTGGAAACAGATTGATAATAGGTTCTTGCCAATATCATGTTCCATACATTAAATGCCCCCGGCAAAAGGATCGCCCATACTGTATTAACCAGACGAAGCTGGTTCATCAGAATGAATGTAGGAATCAATCCTCCTCCAAAAAACATAGTAAAAACAAATAATGCATTAAAAAACTTTCTGCCTACCAAATCTTTTTTAGACATTGGATAAGCTGCAAGAAGTGTAATGAAAACGGAAATTGCTGTTGCTGTAATGGAGTAAAAGAAAGAATTTGCAAATCCCCTCCATATCATTTTATCTTCAAGCACTCTTTTGTATGCTTCAAGTGACCAGTCCCTTATACGAAAGCTGATTCCCTGATTATTCAGTACATTGGGATCCATAAAAGAAGCAACTACAACATAAGCAAGCGGAATAACAATTGCTATTGTAAATAATGCTAAAAGACTATAACCCAGAGAAAGAATGACTCTGTCAGCTGCATGCAAGTTACGGTAAAACGGGACAGCTGCTCCGCGTAAGCGGTGCAGCCGTTCCATTTCGAACGGTGCGGAGCACCGCTATGTTGGCACGCAGTGCCACTGGTGAAGTTAATACAGTTATTTATCTGTATCCCGCATGCTGATTCCATTCATTTCCAAACGATAACAGTGCCGTTTGTCAGTGATCCGGGCAAGGCATGCATCTGCATAGGTATGTTCCTGAAAAAGGTCAAACCAGGATTTTACTGGGAACTGAGAAACAATAATCGTTGATTTCCGTCCGTCCCGACCATCGATAACCTCGAAAAGATCCCGGCATTTATCAAGGTCAAGTTCCATCAGACCGAAGTCATCGATCACAAGCAAATCCAGTTTACTTAAAGCAGATACATGCTCAAGATATACGGTTTTCAGACGTGCCTGTTCAAGTTCAAGCATAAGGGTATTGGCTCGAACATAACGTACTGTTTTCATTTGACGAAGAGCAGCTACACACAGAGCATTACTGAGATATGTTTTTCCACTGCTGGTCATTCCTGTTATGATAAGGTTCTTCCCTTCATCAATCCAATGGCATTCCGACAACTTCAGGATGGAAGCAGCATCCAGCTTTCTTGCCGGATCATTTATCGTTTCATCGATATCAGCAGATGGATAGCGGAGTCTTGCAAGTTTCAGCAGACGATTGAATTTTTTGTCATATCGTATCTGCCATTCCCGTTCAACGATTTCTGCAAAGCGTTCTTCAAAGCATGTAAGGTCAGCATTGGGATCGTTCAGCTGCTTCTCATATGCATCTGCCATCCCAGACATTTTTAGTTGACGGAGACGTTCACAAGTGACGATTTCTCTGGTGTTAGATGATGTCTCTCTCATTGATAGCAGTCCCTCCCTCTGATGTTTTCATGCTCTGGGAGATGACTGGTTCTGTCAGCAGATGAAGCGTGCTTATCCGTAACCTTACTGAGCGCTTTTTTGAAGTAAGAATACTTGCAGGCATTTGCATCGATACACATCTGAGCCGCTTCCGAAACCAGATGGCGTGGAATCTCATTGCACATGTGCAGCATGCCTTTACAACTGTTGTAGGCCTGCTCCTCGTGCTTTGCACTACGAAGCACACGGTCAATCAGTGTGACCATTGATTCGCCAAATACGCTCGCCCAGCGCCGATAATAAGCACCATCGTGAGCGTTCAGTTCCTTGTAGTACTGGTGATGTTCAGGCATATGTGCTACATCTGTAATGTAACGTGGAAAATCTTTGTAGGAACGAGGATGCCTGCATATAAGACGGTTGTTTTCGTCGCAGATCCTGATTTCCGACATCGTTGCTTTCAGGATTGCAGGTTTGCCATGGTATGTATACAATACAGAATAATAGTGACCATCATACTCAAGATGATAATTATCCGGTACACGTGCATAATACCTGTAATCACAAAGCGCATAGCAGCCTCCCGGCAGAGGACGCATTCGCGGTTTGTCATAGGTTTCAAACGCGTACATCCTTGTTTTACGGATGTCAGATTTCTGGCGGAATTCATCCTGGTTGATGGTTGCTATTATTTTTTGTGTTGCCCTGTTGAGTTCTTCCAGACTTGTATAGATATCCTTTTTCAACCGTTCAATCAAGTGGGTCTCAAGAAATCGCACATGATTTTCAACAGATGGTTTCCCTTTCGGCTTGCGCGGTGGTGGCGGAACCACAATGACATCATAAAAGTCCTCAAGGTCAGAAAACACAGAATTCAGTGTCAGTTCATCCTTTGAGTGCTTTGTAACTGCTGTCTTGAGATTATCTGGAACAAGATACTTAGGAACTGCCTGATAATACTCTAGCGCATGCACAACACCGTTGATGAAACTTGGGAGCTTTTCATCCAGAAAGATCTCAGCATACACACAGCTACTAAAGCCTAACGTAGTGGTAAATACATGAACCTTGCGGATTTCTCCGGTAGACGGATCTGTCAATAACTCTGGCTGATCCCCAACCCAATCGATGTACATCTTTTCACCTGGAATCCGCTCGACCGGCATTGAGACTTTTTCCAAGCCGAAATTTTCATGGAGAAAGTCTCGGTACAGCTTGTAAAACTGAGACAGCTGATAACCATCTGGATGGGCTTCTTTGTATTCCAGCCAAAGGAAGGCAAGATCAGGATGTTTCATTGCCAGCATACGCTGATGGATCATGTGGAAATCCGGAAGCGGCTTCTCTGCCTGTCTTAGATTTTCCGGTGGGTAGAATAATGCTTCTACTTTTGTTGGTTCCATTGTTTTAAGGTCATCAAGGGTAAGACCTGTTTCCTTAAAACGATTCATGATGAGTGTGACAGTACTGTTTCCGATACCATAACGAGCTTTTGTGGTGCGGTATCCAATACCACTAAGGCGTAATTCAATCACGCCGATGATTGTTGAGTAACTTTGCATACATTTGCTCCTTTCTCAACTGCTGATGAATAAGTTCCATCATTCAGTATACAGAAAGGCGCACCGTTCGTTCAGAATAAATGCACCGTTACATCGGAATGGCTGCACTGTTTATTTCAGAATGAGTGCACCGTTTGGCCGGAATTTGCACAGCTGCACTTCTTTTTATCGCCTTTGTTTTATTTTTTTTGCCATCATTGTATGCCTCCCTTCTATAATCCTTCTCCATCGTTTAATTTTGATACAATTCCATTTACAACAAGCAATAAAATCACATTTATGATGGAATTAAATATACCCACTGCTGTGGAATAACCATAATCACCATTCAACAAACCGATCTTATATACGTATGTTGAAATGATTTCTGACGTTGGCAGATTCATTCCTGTTTGAAGTGCATATGCCTTTTCAAATCCAACACTCATAATGTTTCCCGCAGAAAGAATGAATTGAATCACAATAATATTTTTAATAGCGGGAAGCTGTACATACCATATCTGTTGCAAAACATTTGCACCATCAAGCATAGCGGCTTCCTCTAACTCTTTACTGACATTGGATAAGGCTGCGGTATACATGATGGAAGCCCATCCGGCACCCTGCCATATGCCACTGGCAATGTAGATTGTTCGAAATGCCTCCGGCATTGTCATCCAGTTTGTTGATGTTCCCAGAATTTGATTGAGCGGTCCTACCGGAGATAAAAACACATATTCTTATTACACGTTGTAACCGGTAAAGTAACCGGTTACTTTGTTTCTTTTCTTAATCATAACTTTTATTACTTTAGAAGTCAAGTTACAACTATTTTTTCATGATTTTAGACAAAAATTGCAGGTAACTATTTAGCAAATGTGCATAACCGGTAAAGTAACCGGTTATTTTTTGATTGAATAACAATTCCGAATCTGATATAATCATAGAATATAAAGGAGCTGACTATCATGAGCAAAAAGAAAGTAACTTTTGATGACATCGCACGATATACTAATTTTTCAAAGACTACTATTTCACGCTATTTTAATGATCCGGATTCACTTACTTTAAAAAATCAGGAAATCATTGCACAGGCATTAATTGATTTAGATTATAAAGAAAATAAAGTTGCAAAAATACTTGCAAGCGGGAAAACGGAATTTGTTGGTATTATTGTTCCAAATCTGTATCTGCACTACTATTCTGAGATGCTTAACCAACTTCTTTCTTCTTATGAAAAATTTGGATACAAGTTTCTTGTTTTTACCGGAAACTCAAATGAAGCTATAGAACGGCAGTACATTCAGGAATTACTAGCCTATAACATTGAAGGAATGATTGTATTAAGCCATACCATTCCTTCAAAAGAACTGGCCTCCAATAACATTCCTATTGTCACGATTGAACGGGAAGATGAATATACAAACAGCGTCAATACCGATAACTATATGGGTGGTGTTCAGGCGACAAGTCTGCTAAAGAAATGTAATTGCGATATATATATTCATATAAATGTAGATGTCCCTAAATATATCCCCGCGTATGGACGTATTCATGGTTTTGTTGATATTTGTAGAGATTGTAATCTTTCCTATGAATTACTTCTTAAAGATTTAGGAAACTCTTATCAAGATAACCAAAAGTCCATTCAGGAAATTGCCAGCTATCTGGATAAAACTTACACGGGAAAAAGAAAAGGAATCTTTCTTGCCAATGATACATATGCCAACATGTTTTTAAATTCACTAATTCGATCATACGGTTCACTTCCAGAAGATTATCAAATAATTGGATTTGACAATTCTCCAATCTCCAATGAAGCTGTCATTCCTACCAGTACTGTCGGACAACAAATTGATAAAATAGCCGAAACCGCTATGGAAATACTGGTCGAACAAATGAACGAAAGAAAGAAAAGAAAACCTGTTATTCAGACAACACCAGTTCATAAGGTTATTACTCCGGTATTAATTAATCGCGACACCACATGCATTGTCAGTCAATTATAATTTCAAAAAAGTGCAGGTATGATTTTTTTGTTACATATTTATCATATCTGCACATAGACCATCCATCTGATCTTTCATGAGCTGTGCTTCTTTTTCCTGAAGCGTTACAAGGTCTTGTTCATAAACATATTTACATCTTCCGGGAGAATCCGTATAAGTGTATACATATCTCCCGTCTGAACGTCTCTGTGAGTCACCTTTCCGCAGGACTCTGACCCGCATACGCTGTAAGTTTTCTTTTCTTCTTATCTTTCTTTTTCAATTTCCATTACTTCATTATCAACATACACAATGTACGTTTCCTGTATTTTTTGTCTTGTTTTTACGGATATATCCGTATACCCGGTCAAGGCGTGGGACACGGTCGCAACACTAACTCCCGCTTCCCTTGCGACGTCACGTATGGTTACTGCCATAAGCTCTCCTCCGGTTATTTTTTTCTTCTGGATGATACGGTGCCTTCCACTCTTTTGGAATCCAGAAAGCTGTTCATCTGCGCCAGCAGACCGATCATTCCATCCATCTCCTGTTCGGAGAAATCTTCGTCATGCCTTTTACGTTGCTGCGGATCCGGTTCCGGTAATAGACCACAACCTCCATCCCCTTATCCGTAAGAATGAGCCATTGGGATCTGGCATCGTTCGGGTTCGTCATCTTGGTGATATATCCTCTCCGGATGAGGCTGCTGGATGCATGGTGTGCCGTCTGTCTCCTGACACGCAGGTAATCACCGGCCTGGGTGATGGTTCTGGGATGGCCCCCTTTTCCTACGGCGGACAAAAACCGCATATCCGAGCTGTTTAAGTTACCGGTCATTGGCCGCAATACGGTCTTCCGTCTCGATAAAGTTATAGAATAAATCTGTTAACTGGTCATTGAT
>PVML01017693.1_pt1 | contig 33312 bp, 33 predicted proteins | sample 1853371 | NCBI WGS metagenome assembly PVML01 (sample SAMN08533508, study PRJNA380276) | Human gut metagenome, whole genome shotgun sequencing project. | isolation source: participant 1, chromium library | host: Homo sapiens | collected 2017 | reverse complement strand
GGTTAATAGCAAGGATGTGTAACCATGCAATATAATTTTACAGTCAGGAAGAAAGACAAAGGTTACCAAATTATTGTCAGTTATAAAGACGGGATCAAATGGAAACAAAAGTCTAAGCAGGGCTTTCCTACTCAGAGAGAGGCAAAACTCTATGGGCAACAAATTGTCGATAACCTAAAAAAGACTGTCACCAATCCTCTTGATGACAGTCTTAAAAATATTACATTTATTGAATTGTGTGAATTGTATATGCGTGAGAAAACAAGCATATCAGAAAATACAAAATTAGTATATCATTATATCATTAAAAATCTATCTGTATTGCATCAAAAACGTGTTAGAGATATATCACATCAGATGATATTTAAAACGCTCTCTGACATTAAATTTGCCAATCGTACAAAGAATATGCACATCACCTTCCTAAAGTCTGTTTTTAATTTCGCCATTAAACCGTATCGAATTATACAATCTAACCCGGTATCAGAAATCAAACGGTTCACAACTAAAACATATAAATCATTAACAACTTTTACCATGGATGAAATGGATCTATTGTTAAAAACATATATAGATAATAAAAAACTATACACCCTACTATCCATTGCTCGATATACAGGGGCTAGATATGGCGAAATTTTAGCCCTAACGTGGCTTGATATAGACTTGGCTTATAATACCATTCGAATTAACAAACAATGGTCTAGGACGTCAAATAACACATTCGGAGTAAAGGAACCGAAAACAAGAAATAGTATTCGAACTCTTCCTATCCCTCCCATTCTATCCAATATATTATTAGAGTATAAATCAATTTCTAATACCGAGCGATTATTTAATATTAATACTAGCAGTACTGGTAATGTAAATTATGCTATTAGAACGGTAATTCCCAATAAAACTATCCATGCATTCCGTCACACCTATGCAACAACACTTCTTGCAAATGGTGTTGACATTAAAACAGTAGCAAGTTTACTTGGCGACAATATCAATACTGTAATGAATGTCTACGTCCACTATTCAGATGAGATGCGCAAGAACGCTGCACAGGATGTATCAAAAATTTTTGGATGAATTTTTGACGAATTTGTGACGAAACAAAAATAAGCCTTATAATATCAAGGCTTATTGGCTTAAATCTCATATCTAATTTATTATAACGAAAATGCCTTGAATAGTCAAAGAATTCAAGGCATTTCACGATTATTTATAGGTTTTTATAAAAAAGGTGGATGACTCAAAATGGTCATCCACCTTAGTATAATAATCGGCTGATTAAAAAAGTAGAAAGGAGTTAGGATTATTGTCAGCCGACATTATAGGTTATTGTAATTCTGGCTCGATCAAGCCATAGAATCCATCATGTCTACGATATACTACATTCATTGCTTCTGTTTCAGCATTGAAGAACATAAAGAAGTCATGACCAATAAGATTCATTTGTAAAATAGCTTCTTCTACATCCATAGGGCGTACTGCAAAGCGTTTGCGTTTAACAACTTCGATAGTTTCCTCTTCTACAGGAGCTGCTAAAGCTTCTGGATGGAAAGCCTCTTGTTTTTTAAAGCGTTTAGCTAAACGAGTTTTATGTTTGTGAATTTGACGTACGATTTTGTCTATTACCAAATCAATAGCCGCATACATATCATCGTTTGTTTCTACACCACGAAGAACAATTTTATCGACGAAGCATGTAAGTTCAATAGTAGATTTATCTTTTACAACGGATAAAACCGCTTGTGCATCTAACTCATCATCGAAGTAACGAGTTAATTTGCTCAATCTCTTTTCGATGTATGCTCTTAGAGCATCTGTCACTTCAATGTTTTTACCTCTGATTGCTACTTTCATATGTCAACACCCTTTCTAAAAATCATCCACGAGATACGAGTGTGTAGTATTTTTTTACTTATCTCTCGTGTTATATTTAGTATTTCTACATTCACATATAAAACTCCTCTTTTTTTCAAAAAATTTTTATATTTTTTGTAGAATTATAAATATTACTTTCAGTAGTAGCAAAAAAACTCTGATATCATGCGATATCAGAGTTTTACTATATGTTGCTTTTATGTATTTTTTGGTATGTAATTACGCTTTTACAACGTTAGCAGCTTGAGGGCCACGGTTACCATCAACGATATCAAACTCTACATTTTGACCTTCTGTCAAAGATTTGAAACCTTCGTCTTGGATTGCAGAGTAATGTACGAATACATCGCTACCGTCTTCGCGTTCTATAAAACCATAACCTTTTTCTGCGCTGAACCATTTTACTTTACCTAACATGGTAACATCCTCCTAAAAATATATATATTGTCTTACTGTCTTGCACTACACTTGTATCATAACACAGCATGTATAAAATATCAAACAATAATATTAACACTTTTAATGAATATGCAAAGATATCTTATTTGTATCCCACCCTACAAAAATCACATAAAACCCTTGATTTATCAATGTTATAAATATTTACGAACAGCATATTAATTTATTGTATAATTTTATAATAATAAAATTATATGAATTAAAAATTATTATCATAAGATATATATGTATAAAATATTTATATATCACAAATATTTATGGCAATAATCGTATTTCATAGATTAATTAATACCTAGAATGGCTTATTTATAGGGGCTAATTGAATGAATTGACATCAAGTTATCAAATATATTAATAGATATAAATAGATTCATATATCATAAAATCTAATATGTACAAATTCAGTTAACTTTAAAAAAGTCAAAAAAGGAAGCAAACTCTATAAACAGAATTTACTTCCTTTTATGTTAGAAATTATTATTATAAAATTTTCGATAAGAACAATTTTGTTCGATCATTTGTTGGTGCATCAAATACTTTTTCAGGAGTATCATCTTCAAGAATTAATCCACCATCTACAAATAATACTCGGTCCGCAACCTCTTTAGCAAAGCCCATTTCGTGAGTAACAATAACCATCGTCATACCTTCTTCGGCTAGAGACTTCATTACATCCAGAACTTCGCGAACCATTTCTGGATCCAACGCAGAGGTAGGCTCATCAAAGAGCATAACCTTTGGTTTCATTGCTAAAGCACGAGCTATAGCAACACGTTGCTTTTGACCACCAGATAAAGAGTCAGGATAAGCATTTGCTTTATCTTTCAAACCTACTCGATCTAATAAAATTTGACCAATTTTTTTAGCCTCATCACTAGATGTTTTGCGGACCTTAGTTTGTGCTAAGGTCAGATTTTCCATTACAGTCATGTGTGGGAAAAGATTAAAGTTTTGGAATACCATTCCTACTTCCGTGCGGACTTCATTAAGTTTAGATTTATCTGAAAGATCCATACCATCTACAATGACCTTACCAGATGTAGGCTCTTCTAAGTAATTCATAGTACGCAATACTGTACTTTTACCAGAACCTGATGGACCAATAATAACTACAACTTGACCTTTTTCGATATGTAAATCAATGCCCTTTAATACTTCATTTTTACCAAAGGATTTATGTACATTTTCTAACTTAATCATTTAATGCTATATTTCCTTTCAAGGTAACCAACCAATTGTGAAATTGTTACTGTCATAATAAGATAGATAACAGCAACTGTCCCCCAAATTTCAAATGATGCATATGTTTTGGCAATGATTAGTTGACCACGGCGTGTCAATTCTTCAAAACCAATTACAGAAACCAATGAGGAGTCTTTCAACATAGCAATAAATTCATTACCCAATGGTGGAATAATTGCTTTGAAAGCTTGTGGCATGATGATATAGCGCATTGTTTGACCCCAAGTCAAACCAAGAGATCGACCCGCTTCCATTTGACCTTTATCAATAGACTGAATGCCAGCACGGAAGATTTCAGATACATATGCACCAGAGTTAATACTACAAGCTGTAACAGCAGCGATAAATGGATCAATACGTTGGCCAGTAATCATTGGCAATGCAAAGTAAATCAAGAAGATTTGTACCAATAATGGTGTACCACGAATGATATCTACATAACATTTCGCTAATAATCTAACTACTGTAAATTTAGATAAATTTGCTATGGCAACTAATAGACCGATAAAGAAACCACAGCCTACAGACATGGCTGTAATTTCAACGGTTACAAGTGCACCTTGTAATAAAAGCGGTAAATTATCCGCAATTAACCCCCAATTAAAACTCATGATCTCTCCTATTATTTAAATTCTAACACTACTGGCATATCAGCTGGTGCATCTACATTAAACCATTTTTTATATAATGTATTAAATTCACCATCGGCCTTCATATCGGCGATTGCTTTATTAATTTGTTCTTGCAAGTCTTTGTTGTCTTTATTGATTGCTAAGCCCAAATATTCTTTCGTATTTGGATATGCCATAAATTTAATATGTTGGTCTGGATGTTTAGTACTATAATATTGAGCTACCGGCAAGTCAATTACAGTTGCATCAGCACCGCCATTTTGTAATTCTAACAAAGCTTCATTACTATGGTCAAACTCTTTTACAGTAGTACCTTCAATTTTATGAGCTAAATCAGCACCAGTTGTACCTAATTGAGCAGCAATCTTTTTACCTTTAAGATCATCAAGGGATGTAATATTGGCACCATCTTTATATACTACAGCAAGTGCATTTTCATAATATGGAGAAGAGAATAACACCTTTTCACTTCTAGCTTTTGTAATAGTCATACCAGATGCTGCTACATCAATATCATGTGTATTTAACGCTGGAATTAAAGCATCAAAGGCAATATTCTTAAGCTCTACATCTTTATTGATACGCTTACCGATGGCACGAATAAGATCAATATCAAAGCCTGTATAGTCTTGAGTTTTTTCATCTTTAAATTCAAATGGAACAAATGTGGCATTAGTACCAACGATTAATTTATTAGAAGTTGTTTGTGTAGAAGTTCCACAACCACCAATTACAGTACCAGCCATTACTAACATACAACCACCAATGATTAATTTTTTTAACTTCCTATTTAACATCAAATCATCCTCGTTCACTAAACTAACTATTTTTATTACACTAGTATATCACTTAGTATAATTATGTCAACAATTTTGTATAGAAAATTCTTAGATATCAATAAATCACTATATTTGCATTTTATTTTTATGCACTCATTGTATAATTATAACATTAATGTATAATAACTTTCCCATAGGTAGTGGTTTTCTATAGATTTTTTAATATACAGATGTATAAAAAGAAAAAAGCACATGAGAAAAGCCTCATGTGCCCGTATACGGCTGACCTGGTCTTTGCCCCCACACTCGCCTGCTGGAAGGTTCGCTCATAAGTCCGAGACTCCCCACTACTACTCCTCTCGGTTTTACCGGCAGGACTTACACCTAAGCCGCACCATGCTCACAACCCCTTGGGTTGCTTATGTGGATCGTTTTGCCTGCGACTGGCATCGACTTTCAACCACAGACCCGTATAGACGTATTATAAAGAATAACATAATTCATGTCTAGATTAACGAAAACATATAATTTAATAAAATATACAAAACTTGTATCTTTATCGAACATATTAACGTTTATTTCTCATTGAAATGAGAACAAATTTTGCAACCCCTTTTTTCCGATGTATAGAAAATTGTAATAGAAAACCTAAAATATTCTTCATATTATTTTAATATTTATAAAATTAATTTTTCAAGGTACTATATTTAGTGCATTCCTAAAATGTCAATTATTTTTAGTATGCTAAATATGAATACAACATGTATAACAGAACATACGTATCATACACAAAACATTATTTATGGTGTATAATTTGTATACTATTAAATAAGAACGGCCTAAAGTTGTACGATATGAACATAAGTACGAGGGGTTGTACCATATGTTCTACATGTTAGTTAAAGGGGTTTATTATGTTTATGTTATCATTAATGCAACCATCAGGGTTGTACGAACTGGAGAAGGACAGTTTAGAAGCCATTAGTGCTCAGCTCTTACAAATGATACAAATGAAGAGCTATCATTTATACACTCATTCTATCCAAGTTTCAAACTATGCAGTTAGTATTGCTGCTAAGATGGGGTTACCATTAAATGAAATTGAGCAAATTCGCCACGCAGCTTTACTTCATGACGTAGGGCTTTTAATGGTACCTAATGCATTAATTCAAAAATCTCCATATCTTAATAAGCAAGAAATGTCCAAGTATAAACAACATGCTGCTAGTGGTGCCAATATGATTGAAAACTACCCATGTTGTCAACAAATCTTACCTTATATTCGTTATCACCACGAAAAATGGGATGGATCTGGTTATCCTAAACATTTACGTGGTGCTAATATCCCATTAGGAGCTAGAATTATCGCTGTAGCAGATTATTACGATACAACAGTGAATCCTTCTACTGAATTTTGGGCAAAAACTAAAGCTAAAGCAAAAGAAGAACTCTTTAGTGCATCTGGCTCCCTTTTCGATCCAGATGTAGTAAAAGCATTTATCGATGTTCTTGGTTAGTCTCATGATTAAGCGTTCACCATAAGGTGAACGCTTTTTTATATACTTAAAAACTACCACTAGCTAATGTTAATGCATCAATTTTACAAGGTTTATATGTTCTAATGACCTTTGCGACGGCTTCAATTGTAGCCCCTGTAGTATATATATCATCTACGATGAGTATTGTCTTATCCTTTAATTCAATATCTTTATAGTTAGCGCCAATGACAAAGGCCTCCTCAATATTTTGATGTCGTTCCTTATTCGTTAACGCCCACATATCATTAGAAGTGTCAAATTTGTACAAACAGTCTAACCAAGCAAAATGTTTATTATCTATATTTTGTAAAGATTTAGCCCACTTGGTAAAAAATAAATCAACTTGGTTATATCCTCTCTTAGCTTTTTTCCTTTCGCTAGACGGAACAGGAATAATATAATCATAAATAACAGAGCACTTGTTATTAACAATATGAAACTCATCATATTTCATGTAAAGGTTGTACGATGCTAAAAAAGGAGCAGCCCCTTTGGACTGCTCCTTTTTTTCGTTGAATTTTACATCGTAAATTATAGACTTTAAACCACCACGGTATTCAGCCAATACACATACATCCTCTACATAATGTAGAAATTTGTTTGGTACATGACGAATATGCAGTAGATCAGTAAAACAAGATTTACACCAATCCCCTTGTGTTGCTACAGAGGCCCCACAGTGAGGACATACAGGTGGAAATAGGAAATCCCAAAGACTCATTACGAATCACATCTCCCTTGTAGTCGTTCTTTAAACAATGTATATCGTTCATCACCGTTTACAGTACGTACAGCACGTTCTATAGCGCTCGTTGTACCAACAATAATAACCTTCCGTTTAGCTCGTGTAACAGCAGTGTACAACAAATTACGTTGCAACATACCACCATAACGTGGAACAAATGGAATGATAACCACACCATACTCGCTACCTTGGCTCTTATGAACCGTAATAGCATAAGCTGGCATAATCATATGTGCTTCGTCGATAGGTAGACGAACCTCTTTATGGATAAATCGGATACAAATATCTGTCCGTGTAATGGCATATATAATTCCAATCTCACCATTAAAGACTTCTAACTCATAATCATTGAGGATTTGGATAACTTTATCCCCTACACGGTATGTAATACCATTAACGCGTGCTTCCCCTTTTAAACTATCTGGAGGATTAACTGCTTGTTGTACATACTGAGAAATGAGTGTACTTCCAGCTTCACCACGTCGCATAGGAGAAATAATTTGAATATCTAATTCATCCTCAATATGCTCCTGTTCTCGCTTATATACATCTATGATAGCTTTCATCATCATATCGTAAGACTTAACAGGTATAAAGGAAAACTCTTCACTTAGACTATCAAGTTTTGGCATTTCACCACGGTTAATAGCATAGGCGCTTTCTACAATAGTATTACCAGAACTTTGTCGATAAATCTGGTTAAGTCGCGTATAAGGCACACAGTCACTATCGAGCAAATCTTTTAATACAAAGCCTGCTCCAATAGGTGGTAATTGATCTACGTCACCTACGATAATAACATGAGCTTCCTTTGGAATAGCTGCCATTAACGAATAGAATAAACGTACATTGAGCATAGATGCTTCATCAATGATAATAACATCTATATCTAAAGGATCATCTTCATTCTTAGTAAAGTCATAAGAATCACTGCCCTGAACAGGCACTAATAAGCGATGTATCGTTGTTGCTTCAAACTCGGTAGCCTCTGTAAGTCGTTTTGCAGCACGCCCCGTAGGGGCACATAAGATAATACGACCTAATCCACCAAGTTGGAACCCTTTTACTAAAGCCTTAATAATCGTTGTTTTGCCCGTACCAGGGCCACCAGTAATAAGAGAAAACTTTTCAAAGAAGGATAACTGAATAGCCTCTTTTTGAGCATCACCAAATGTAATATGATTATCTGCTTCAAATTTCTCTATAAAACTTGGAATATCTAGAGAAATTGGATCTGCCTCTAATAAAAAATCCTTTGTATAATGAACGCTTTCTACTTCAGACACGTACATTTCTGGAGGATAAATATATAAGATATCTTCATAATAAGTACTATATAAAGCACCTTGCTCCAAAAGACCTTCAATAAAGTTAGCAATATCATCTGCATCAGTTTGTAACAGATCATCTAAACGGCCAATAAGTTGATCTACGGGCAAACAAGTATGACCTTGATTATCTAAACTGCGTAAAATCCATTCTAAACCAGCCTCTAAACGGCGAGAGTCACTGCCAGTAATACCTAAATGTTCCGCCAGTGTATCAGCCGTACCAAAGAGCATATCTGGTGCTACACGTAACAAAGTATAAGGATTATCTTCAATAACAGCCACAGACTGAACACCGTAATAAGTGTATACAGTTCGACTCCATTTAGACGAAATATGGTGACTTTCAAAAAAGTGATTTAAATCGGATAAAATACCTTCACCAAGTAACGTATTAAATAGTTCATCCTTAACACTTTTTCGAAGACCAGGAACATCCTTAATTTCTTCAGGACGTTCCTCTCGTAAAATTTCTAATATACGAACACCAAAATAATCAAGTACCTTTTCTACGGACTTTTCACCAAAACCTTTAATCCCTAAGTTCATTAAGTAGGTCTTTGCAGCACCCATATTATCAGGTTTTAACTTCTCTACACTAGTAGCATCAAATTGTCGACCATATTTTTCATGTTCTACATAACGGCCGCGAACTTCGATATCTTCCCCCTCTTTAGGAGACTCAAATTTACCAGTACAAGTAATGTATTCCTCATTATAATCTTTAAGGACAAACACGCAATACGTACGTTGTGTATTTTCATATATAGTTCGGTATACAAATCCTCGTATAGCGTCCATTATTTCTCCGTATTAGGTAAGGCTTCAATAATTTCTTGTACCGCATCGGTAATACTGCCTTCATTACCGATTTTAATATGTGCCACTTTTTCATATAAAGGGTATCGTTCTTCATATACATTAAAGATATACTCGATACTTTCTTTTACAAGTGGGCGAATTTCAAGATCCAAATCATCTAGGATATGATTTACATCGCGATTAACAAATACAACAAGACCATTATTACGCATTAACTTTACTGTTTTATCATAGGTAACAGTGCCACCACCGGTAGCAATAACAGATGGTTTATTGTGAATCAATTCTTTGATTGTAGTATATTCGTATTCAGTGAAAGCATCTTTACCATCATAAATATAAATATTTTGTACAGATTTCCCAACCTTATCTTGAATTGTTTGATCTAAGTCGTAAAAGTCTCGGCCTAATTCTTTGGCTAACATTTTACCAACTGTAGTCTTACCAGCTCCTGGCATACCGATGAGAAAAATATGCTTATGCATATGCTCTTTTAAAAACTCATTGCTCATAGAAACAACAGTCTTTATATAATTTTCAACATACGGTGATAACGTTTTATCTTTGCAATTTGCAGTATGCAATGCAACAATACTTTCATCACGCGCTTCATCTACTAAGGGTAAATGATGTTCATCTTTATATTTACCAATTTCTTTGATTAAAGATAGTCTTTTTTCAAATTCAGCGACTAATACAGCATCAATGCTATCTATTTGTTTACGAGCTTCTTTAATATCCATGAGAACCCCCTTTTATGCATTAGCCAAAATAGCTAAAGCCTGTTCTTCATCCACCTTCATTTGATCAATAAGATCTTGTAAGTTATTAAATTTAACTTCTCCTCTAATATAGGAAATAAATTGTACAAGGACTACTTTTCCATATATATCTTGGTCAAAGTTAAACAGATGTACTTCGCATCTATGGTACTGATTTTTAAATGTAGGATTATCCCCAATATTACCTACCCCATCATACCAAATGCCATCGATACACACGCGATTAGCATACACTCCATCTGGAGGTGTAGCCATTTCATTAGGAAGTAATAAATTTAATGTAGGAAACCCTAATGTACGCCCTCGTTGATCACCTTTAATAACAGTCCCTTTAAATTGAAATGGTCTTCCTAGCCAACCAGTAGCATCTTCTAAACGCCCTTCTCGAATCGCTTTTCTGATTTCAGTACTTGAAATAGGTGTACTAAGACCATCACAAGGCAATAAAGGCTGTACTAGGACTTGTATATGTTTATCAGCCAATACTTGTTTCATATATGTAGGATTACCTAATCCTTTTGCACCGAATGTAAAATTCTCACCTATTACGATGGCTTGAACATTCATATCCGTACAAAGAGCATCTAAAAATTCATCAGCACTCATTTGAAGTAGTTCTTCATTCATAGGTAATCGCAAAATATAATCTACATTCAAATCATCAAGAACGGTATCCATAACCTCTTCTTGAATAACCCTCTTCGGAACACGTTCTGGATGTAGAATTGTCAACGGATGATGTTCAAAGGTAATGATAATGCTAACACCATTAACTGATGCAGCTTCTTCAACAGCCTTCCGTATAACTCGTTGATGACCTCGATGAATGCCATCAAAGGTACCTAGGGCATATACTTTTGTATCTTTGATTTGACGTAGTTCATCAAACGAATGTAATTGCTTCATACTTATCCTTCAATAAAAATATTTTTTTCCACCTTTAATGTGTGGTTTGTTCGTTTCATAATACCAATGAATCCATGAGGACCATAGGCTCTATAATAATGATCTGGTTTGGTATAGGAAAATTCACTATCAATAGATAATTGTTTACCTTGAACCATCATCTTTAATTGTACACTATTTACCGTTACTTTTGAAAGATGTGAAACTGCTGTATCCGTTGGTAACAATAGGCTTTCACCATGAATCATCAGTTCCTCAGCCATTTTTGCAGAACCAATATCAAAGGACCCTACTTGAGTACGCGCCAAAGATGTCATCGTTCCTGGTATACCTAATGAAACACATATATCACGTAATAATGAACGAATATAAGTGCCTCCAGAGCATGTTACACGAACTGTAAAATATGGAAAGCCATACGCTACAAGCTCAATATTTTTTATATGAATTTTCCGTAATGGCAATTCTACAGAAATACCTTTACGGGCATATTCATAAGCACGAATACCATTTACTTTAATAGCGGAATATTTTGATGGTCTCTGATTTTGAACTCCAGAGAACGTATTCAATGTATTAACTAATTCTTCAAAAGTTGGTTTTACTATAGCATCAGAAAGTTCTGAACTTTGAGACGATTCATTTAATAGAACACCATCTCGCAATACCATGTCATTATCAGGCAATACTGGTTTACCTGAACTATCTTCAGTATCTGTAAAAGTCCCAAATTTACATTCTGCCACATAGGTTTTATCAAAACCATCAGTGTATTCAATGAGTCGCGTAGCCTTACCAAGAAATACTGGCAATACACCATATGCCATAGGATCTAAAGTACCACTATGCCCTATGCGCTTCTCTTTTAAAATGCGGCGACAAATGGCAACAGCATCATGGCTTGTTATTCCAGGAGGTTTTAAAAATGGTAAAACGCCATCCATTATTTAATCACCTCAATAAGAGCTTGCTTTGCTTCCTGTAATGGTAAATTAATGGTACAACCGGAAGCTCGAATATGTCCGCCACCGCCAAAATTGCTAGCGATAGCATTCACGTCAGTTCCTTTAGAACGCAAGCTTACCCGCGTTCTATCATCAGCTTCAGCTTTTAATAAAATAGCTATATCAACAGTATCAACGTTTCTAATAATATCTACAAAACCATCCGTATCATCCCCAAGAATTGTCATGGCTTCACGATTCAACTCGATTGTAGCCACGGTGTTATTCTTGTAAAACTCGATAGTTTGCATAACTTGTTTTGTTAATTCAAGACGACTGGCAGACACAGCTTCAATCGTTTCAGAAATAACATTAGCTCTAGCACCAGCTGCTACACATTTTGCAGCCATTTCTAAAGTATTGGCTGTGGTATTACTGAACTTAAAGAAGCCACAGTCTGTAGCAATAGCCATATATAATGCAGTGCCCATAGACTCAGTGATAGGCCAATTCCATTTTGTACATAAATAGGTAATAATTTCACCAGTAGCAGCAAAATTAGGCTTTAAATATAGATGATCCGCAAACTCCGTATTAGAAATATGGTGGTCTATATTAAAAATAGGTGCACTCCATAGTGCACCTACTTTGCCAATTCGCTCATACGTGCTAGCATCCAATACCATTAGCATATCAATATCAACAGGATTTGTTTCAAAATACGCTACATCATGGATGTGGTCCGTATATCGTAAGAATGAGTACTTTTCAGGAACTACATCATCCACTACCATATATACAGTTTTACCTTGCCCTACAAGGGCTTCGTAAAAGGCCACCATGGACCCGATAGCATCACCATCGGGTCTAACATGGACGGTTAGCATAATAGAATTAGCTTCACACAGAGCCACATGTAATTGATTGATAGTAATCTTACTCATGTTCTCTATCCTTTGTGTTAATTTTTTTCTTCGTCCTTTTTGATTTCATTCAAAAGGGATTCAATATGCATGCTATAGTCTAAAGACGTATCCTTATCAAATGTGATAGAAGGAATATGGCGCAACTTAAGTACTTTGCCAAGCTCAGTACGAATATGGCCTGCTGCATGCTTTAAAGCGATAAGAGTATCTTCTTTTTCCTTATCGGAACCAAACAAGGAAACGTAAATTGTAGCCTCTCGTAAATCACCGGTTACATGAACATCGGTAATAGTAGTAAAGCCGATGCGAGGATCTTTCAATCCACGCATCAACATTTGACTTACCTCTTGTTTGATGAATTCTTGTAGTTTTCTGACACGAACGTCACTCATATAAACCTCCTATATTTGAGGTGCAACTTCTTCCATCAAGTACGCTTCAATTACGTCGCCTTCCTTGATGTCGCGGTAACCTTCTAAGGAGATACCACATTCGAAGGATGTTTTAACTTCTTTTACTTCGTCTTTGAATCGACGTAAAGAGTCAACCTTACCTTCAAATACAACAATACCATCACGGATCAAACGTACTTCAGAATCGTTAGTAATACGACCTTCTGTTACATAAGAACCGGCAACGATAGCTTTAGGTGTAGAAATAACTTGACGTACCTCGGCACGCCCAACGACAACCTCTTTAAATTGAGGAGCCAACATACCACGCATCGCAGACTCAACGTCATTAATAGCATCGTAGATTACGCGATATGTACGAAGGTCAACTTTTTCATTCTCAGCAGCGCGACGTACATTAGCATCAGGACGTACATTGAAGCCCATAACGATTGCATTAGATGCAGAAGCCAACATGATATCGGATTCATTAATAGCACCTACTGCAGCATGAACGATAACGATACGTACTTCAGGGTTTTTAATGCCTTCCAAGGATTGACGTAATGCTTCTACAGAGCCTTGAACGTCTGCTTTAATGATGATATTAAGATCTTTTAACTCACCTTGTTGAATTTGGTTGAAGATATCATCCAATGTAACTTTGTGAGTAGCTTGCAATTCTTGAACGCGTTGTTTAGCAATACGTTTTTCTGCGATTGCACGTGCTTCGTTATCATCCATACCATTGATGATTTCACCAGCTTGTGGAACTTCTGAGAAGCCCAAGATTTCAACTGGCATAGAAGGACGAGCTACTTTTACCTTTTCACCGCGTTCATTTGTCATGGCACGTACTTTACCATAAGCAGTACCAGCAAGTACAGTATCACCTACACGAAGGGAACCTTTTTGTACTAATACGGTACATACAGCACCACGACCTTTATCAAGTTGAGCCTCGATAACTACGCCGTAAGCTTTACGGTTAGGGTTCGCTTTTAATTCCATAACCTCTGCTACGAGTAAGATATTTTCGAGCAAGTCGTCGATACCTTGTTTTTGTTTAGCAGAAACTGGAACCATGATTACATCGCCGCCCCATTCTTCTGGTAAAAGGCCATGTTCAGACAATTGTTGTTTAACATGATCTGGGTTAGCACCTGGTTTATCCATTTTGTTGATAGCAACAATAATTGGTACATCTGCAGATTTAGCATGGTTTATGGCTTCAATTGTTTGAGGCATTACACCATCATCAGCAGCTACTACAAGAACTGCGATATCTGTAGATTTAGCACCGCGAAGACGCATAGCTGTAAAAGCTTCATGGCCTGGAGTATCAAGGAATGTAATTTTATTATCGTTGTAACGAACTTGGTAGGCACCGATATGTTGAGTGATACCACCTGCTTCGCCAGCTGTTACATTAGTTTGGCGAATTACGTCCAACAAGGATGTTTTACCATGGTCAACGTGGCCCATGATAGTTACTACTGGTGGACGAGGTTTCAATGTTTCTGGTGCATCTTCAATTTCAATAATATCAGTAGGATCTTCTTCAGGTTCTACTTCAGTTACAGTTACACCAAATTCTTCAGCTACGATTGTAGCTGTATCAACATCAACCTCTTGGTTAATGCTAGCCATAACACCTAAAAGCATCAATTTTTTGATGATTTCAGATACTTCACGGCCCATTTTTTCAGCTAGTTCCTTAACAGTTAAAGGACCAGACAATTCAATTTCTGTAGCAATCGCTGCTTCAGCCTTACGTTCAGCCTCAGCTTTTTGTTGTAAGTACTGTTCATTACGATGTTTTACGCGATTCTTTTTCTTTTGCATAGATGTAGATAACAAGGATTGAGGGCGGTTGTTACCACCTTTTTTATTTTTCTTGTTACGACGATCATTGTTATTAGAATTGCGGTTATCATTGTTTCGATTGTCGTTATTGCGATTATCATTATTACGCGCATCATTAGGACGACCGTTATTATTGCGGTTGTCATTATTGCGGTTATTATTGTTATTAGGGCGGTTATTAGCGCGGTCACCACCATGTTGGTTACCATCGGATTTACGTGTAGGCTCAGAAATTTGTACGTGACGTACATTGCCTTTTTTGCGGTCGTTTTGTTTAGATTGATCGTCTTGTTTTTGACCACCTTGTTTACGATTATCCTTTTTCTGTTCGTTAGAACGATTTGGATGTTGTTGTTTATGTGGCGCAGCGTCTTGTTTATGAGCTGCAGTTGGAGCAGATTTTTGTTCTACTTTTTGTTCTGTTTTTTGTGCTACTTTAGGTGCTTCAGATTTCTTACTCAATTGTTTTTTTACAATTTCATAACCGGAATCATCTACAGAATTAACTGCTTTCGTAACATTTACATTATGTTGTTGCAAAATAGAAATAACCTGCTTACTTTCTACGCCGAACTCTTTGGCGATTTCATGGACACGCTTTTTGGACATCTACATACCCCCTTATTATCGATCAATCTCTTTTAATATTGCCTTTGCAAATCCATCATCTAGTACGGCAACTACTACCCTAACTTCTTTACCAATGGCAGTTCCTAACGCCTCTTTATTGGCAATACTATGAAGTGGAATTTGATGTGTCTCTGCTAATTGAGTATATTTCTTTTCATTGTTGGCTGCACAGTCACCAGCGAGAAGTACCAATTTCGGGTCCTTTCTCTTCATAGCCTTTTCTACGATGAAATCACCGGAAATAACTTTGCCTGCTCGTTGTGCTAGACCTAAGAGATTCAAAATTTTATCTTCATTCATGTATATCAGTGATTACTCATTCTCTTGTAAATCACGTTGTAACGCTTCGTATATCTCTTTCGATACACTATGCTTTAATGACCGTTCTAATCGTTTTGCCTTATAGGCTTGCTCAAAGCACGACATGGATTCACATAGATAGGCTCCACGTCCTGGTGCTTTACCAGTGCGATCAATACTGATATTACCGTCTGGGCTCAAGGCTACGCGAATCAATTCACGTTTTACCTTTGGCTCACCACATCCTACACAGGTGCGCATAGGTTGGGATTTCGGTTTCATGACTATTCTCCATCCTCAGCATTGCCAAAACCTGCAAAAGGTTCTTCAGCTGCTTGAGTTTCACTCTTAATATCGATTTTCCAGTTAGTTAATTTGGCTGCTAATCGAGCATTTTGACCAGCTTTACCAATTGCTAAGGATAATTGATAATCAGGAACTACAACGTAAGAGGATTTTTCTTCTTCACTTACATCAACAGATACAACCTTTGCTGGACTCAAAGAGTTTGCGATATAAATTGCTGGATCTTCATCCCATTTAACGATATCAATCTTTTCATCATGTAACTCATCAACGATATGTTGTACACGTTGACCTTTAGGACCTACGCAAGCACCTACTGGGTCAACATTTTCATCGCGACTATATACAGCGATTTTAGAACGCATACCTGGCTCACGAGCTACGGATTTAAGCTCTACCACACCTTCATAAATTTCTGGTACCTCTAACTCAAAGAGGCGTTTTAATAAACCAGGATGTGTGCGGGAAATCATGATTTGAGGCCCTTTCGTAGTTTTCTTAACCTCTACGATATAGCATTTAATGCGATCTCCTTCGCGATATGTTTCTGTAGCAATTTGCTCAGTAGGAGGCAAGATTGCTTCTGTTTTACCTAAATTGATAAATACATTTTTACCTTCAACACGTGTAATAACGCCAGTAATGATATCGCCTTCACGGCTATAGTATTCTTCGTATACTACGCTGCGTTCAGCCTCTTTCAAACGTTGAATAAGCATTTGTTTTGCAGTATGGGCAGCACTACGGCCAAAGTTAGCTGGAGTAACATCTACTTCTACTACGTCGCCAATTTCAAAACGTTTGTCAATTTTGCGCGCTTCTAACAAGCTAATTTCTGTTTCTGGCAATTCCACAGTTTCTACTACTTGTTTTTTAGCCATTACTTTATAAACGCCTGTTTCACGGTCAATCACAACGTACGCATCTGGATTAGATGTAGGTTCTTTGCGATATGCTTGCAACAATGCAGCCTCTAAGGATTCAAAAATAACCTCAGGAGCAAAACCTTTTTGCTTTGTAAGTACCATTACCGCTTGAATTAATTCTTGACTCACTCGTATGCCTCCATATATTAAAAATCAAGATGTAATCGAATTTGAGCAATGGCAGACCGTTCGAATGTCATGCTTTCACCATTGATAGTAAAATCGATAGTTGTGTCTGTAAAACCTTCTAATACACCAGTAAATTGTTTACTGCCATTAATCGGTTTAAATAGCTGGATATCAACATCACGACCATTATAGCGAACCAAATCCTTATCCTTCTTAAGAACTCGATCTAGGCCTGGAGAAGATACTTCCAATAAATAGTTTTCCGTAATTGGATCTTTTTCGTCGAGCACAGCACTTAGTTTTTCGCTAACCAACTGACAGTCATCCAAATCCACACCACCTGGTTTGTCGAGATAGACACGTAAATACCAATCGCGTTCACGAACGTAATCTACATCGACTAGTTCCATTTCGGTGCCGGCTATAATACCTTCAACTACAGAGGATACAAATTCCTCTACTGCTTCTCTCTTCATAGCCATCGCCTCCTTTATTACTACATCTTGTATATATCTCTTGATTACAAACACCTTATAATTAGGCTAATCATAAATGAAAGAGTGGACATAAGCCCACTCTTTTAAAAGATTTATATAAAAGTCATATATAGTATATCACATTTACTATGTATATACAAATTCTACGCTTTCTTATGGGCTTTAACCAAACATTCCCACTTAGATTATTTCATATAATATAAAACAACTCAAAAAATAGCATAGTCACACTTTACAATTATTAATCAACCCGCTCATTTAACCCTTTTAATATAGGGCCTAGATGCTCACGAAGAACAGCGGTTAAATCAACTAAATTTTTAGCATCTAAATGATGGTCTATTTCAGGATAGTTTTTATAACGAAGCTCTGCAAAGTACTCATCACGTAATTCGTTATAATATAGCAATAATCCAGTACATTCATCCATTTTACGATATTCACCGATAATAAAAGAACCATTAATCATCCGAATTCCGTGAGCTGGATCAACATCACATATAAAACCTTCCAGTTCTTTAGGCATAACCTCGGAAAAATACCATTCAGGTATGCCTCGACGACGATATGTAAAGGTAAAGTTATTCGCTGGCTCGATTAACATATTAGTTAAACCTTTGACACATCGATCTTGTAACCCCTTCCAGAACGACTCTAAATCAGCCCGTACAAACGAAATGTCCACAAAGGAAAAGAGTGGCATTTCAATATGAACCGTATAGTCCTCTACTTCTTTATCATATAAGGCAGACCATCGCCACCCTAGATCATTTTGATAATGGAAAATAGGTACCTTTAATACCTCTTTACCTGCTGCAAGGCGTTCAAGTAGCGCAGTGTAATCGGATTCATTGGATGCTACTAAGGTAAATCCTCCTATCTGCTGAGGCAACCATGAATAATCTAATGCTTTACAAGCTTCAATAATCGTTTCCATATAATGCCTCATATTTCTGTTGATACTGTAAAACAGCTTTTACATAGCTACGTGTTTCTGGAAATGGTATAGTATCAACCATGCCATTCCATTTGTTCTCATTAATCCAGGATTCAACATGGCCGCGTCCCGCATTATACGCAGCTAACGCCTGCACCTCATCGCCATTAAATTCTTTTAACAAATGGCCTAGATACCATGTTCCTAACTCAATATTTGTTTCAGGCTCTTTTAGCTGACGATCTGTATAATTACCATGACCAACTTGTTGAGCAACCCAACGCGCTGTATCTGGCATGAGTTGCATCAATCCAAGAGCACCTGTTTCAGACTCAGCAGTATTCTTATATTTACTTTCAGCTAAGATAACACTAGCTACCAAGGACGGTGGAACCTGTTCCTTCTCAGCTGCAGCCATCACTACATCTCTATAGTTAAAGGGGTACGCCACTTGACGCGCTAAAGGATCATCTAAATGAGCAAAATAAAACCACCCAAGTACGACGCACGATAACGCCGTTGCCGTTGCACGTTTCATAAATCCCCCTTTCTACATATAACTACTATAACATTTATCATAATCTAGCTATAACCAAATGCTAGGATACTATAATACTAAATTTCATGGGCTTATTATACCATTTAATACTATTTTTTATATACCAATTTTGACACATCTATTGTTATTATTGAGTTTTTTGTAAAAGCAGCTCTAGACGCTCACTCCAAATTGTATCTAATTTTGCGGTCAAAGCCTGAGGTGTACCATTATTATCAATAATTACATCTGCATAAGAGCGTTTATCGTCGAGTCGCATTTGACTATTAATACGAGCCAAAGCATCCTCTCTGGTATATCCATTGCGACTCATTAAGCGATCTATCTGAGTAGGCTCGTTTACATAAACAAGCCAAACCTCATCCATCATGGTATACCATTCCCCCTCTATGAGTAATGGAATATCATAGATTAAAATCGGTGTATTAACCGATTCATATTGAGATGTTAGTTCCAAAATACGATTGCGAATATGCGTTTTTAGACATCCATTTAATAATTGTCGTTTTTCTTCATTGTGAAAGACAATAGCGCCCAATGCTTCACGATTTAATGTACCGTCATCATGCAATACATTAGAACCAAAGGCATCCACAATTGCTTCTAAACCTTCAGTACTAGGCTCTACTACCTCACGAGCGACAATATCTGCATCGATATAAGGTATTCCTTTGTCCTTAAAATAGGTAAGGACTGTACTCTTGCCCGATGCAATACCACCAGTTAATCCTATTTTAAACATATATGCCTTCTATTTTTAATAAGCTAATATAAAAAAACTATTATTTAACTAACGCCCAATTTTCCGCATGATGTACATCTACAGTAAGAGGTACTTGTAACTCCACAACGGATTGCATAGTAGAACGTAATAATTCTTCTACTGCTTCTAATTCAGAATTCACCACTTCTAATACAAGTTCGTCATGTACCTGTAATAAAAGACGAGATGTAAAGTTTCCATCTTCTAGCTTTTTCTCGACTTGGTTCATAGCCAACTTAATAATATCAGCAGCTGTGCCTTGAATTGGTGTGTTCATTGCCGTACGTTCTGCAAAGGAGCGACGGTTAAAGTTACGGTTGTTAATATCAGGCAATTCACGTTGACGACCGAACATAGTACGAACCTTACCAGTTTCATGAGCTTCTTGAACCATGCGATCCATATACTCTTTAACCTTTGGATAACGGCTAAAGTATAAATCAATATAGTTTTTAGCTTCACCTCGTGTAATACCGAGGTCACGAGATAAGCCAAAGTCGGAAATACCGTAAATAATACCAAAGTTAATCGCCTTCGCATGGGAACGCTCTTCACTCGTAACATCCTCTTGAGATTTTCCTAGTACCTCTGCCGCAGTAAAACGGTGAATATCCTTGCCGTCAACAAAGGCTTTGATTAAAGCTTCATCACCTGAAAGATGCGCTAAAATACGTAACTCAATTTGAGAATAATCGGCACTAACTAATGTATCGTACCCTGCACCTGGAAAGAATAAGGCACGAATTTCACGGCCTTTTTCAGTACGAACCGGAATATTTTGTAAGTTAGGGTCAGAAGAGCTGAGACGTCCTGTAGCCGTAACCATTTGATTAAAGGTCGTATGAATACGCTTAGTCTTATCATTAATAAGAACCGCCAAGCCTTCACAATACGTAGATACTAGCTTAGCTACAGAACGGTATGCCAAGATTTTCTCTACAATCGGACTTTCATGACGAAGCATATCAAGTACTTCAGCATCTGTAGAATAGCCAGTCTTAGTTTTCTTAATGATTGGCAAGTTCATCTTTTCAAACAAGATAACACCCAATTGTTTAGGCGAGTTAATGTTGAAAGTTTCTCCTGCGATATCGTAAATCTCTTGCTGTACTTGCGCTAGTTCCTCTTTAAAACGAGCCGTAGTTTCAGCTAATTTTTCTGTATCAATGTAAATACCATTTTTCTCCATTACTACTAAAGTATGAATCAATGGCAACTCAATTGTTTCATATAGAGACCAAAGCTCTTCACGGCGTGCAGATTCACAAGCTACTTCGTTCATAGCGAGTAAAGCTTTCACCATAGACACTCATTCTACATCTACACTACCACTAGCAATGCTTGGCACGGAGAAACGTTCCGTTAAATATAGATAACCATAGTTGGTACGCGTAGGATCTAACAAGTACGCAAGAAGAGACATATCATGGACACGAGCGGTTTTATCATCGTTAAATAAAGAAATCTCAGCTGGCGCATCTTCACCAAAGGCTTCAATAATCTCTTTAGTTTGAGTAGTAACGATAGCATTTGCACTTTGTAAAACAGCTAATACAGCTTTAGTATCATCTGTTTTTACAATAGTATCACCATTAGATAAATACGCATTCGTTACTGTTCTAAATGGAGTTTTACCATCTAATACAACATGTATTGCCACCGTTTTATCTGTATAGAACTCAGAGGTTAAAGCCTTAGCATCTGCTAAATCATCTAGAGAAATTTCCTCTTGTGGAGCAAATAAAGAACCAGGATCACCAAAAGCTGCTTCCTCTCCACCCATTACTTGTACGATACGAGGCGTTAATTTAGTAAATCCCAAGGTTTCGAATAAAGGCTGTACCTCAGAGGTATGGAAATTTTGTACAAAATCTTCAACCTTGTAAGATAAATCCATATCTGTCTTAATGGTTGCCAATTCACGAGATAAAAACGCTAAGTCTTTATTTTCTACGAGTCGCTCTTTTAATTTCTTACCGGAAATATCTTCGATATGGTTATATACGGACTCAAGATTACCGTATTCTGTAATCAATTTAAGGGCCGTTTTTTCACCTACACCTGGTACACCTGGAATATTATCAGAGGAATCACCCATAAGAGCTTTCATTTCGATAACCTTATCAGGACCATAGCCATAGAGTTCTTCCATGTTATCAAGAGTAACCTCTAACATATCAGAAATACCTTTTTTAGTTAAGAACACGTGACTATGCTCTGTAACGAGCTGGAGATTATCGCGGTCACCAGTAATAATTTGAACAGCCATCTCTGGTGTACCAAATTTCTTACTTAAAGATCCTAGGATATCGTCCCCTTCAAAGCCTTCTTCTTCAATAACACAAATACCTAAGGCTTTTAATACATCTTGAATAAGACTAAATTGAGGTCGTAAATCCTCTGGTGCATCTGGACGATTACCTTTATATTCGCTGTACATTTCAGTACGGAACGTCTGACGACCTTTATCAAAAGCTACTGCAATATAATCAGGGTTAATTTCTTCATACAATTTGATGAGCATTGTTAAGAAACCATACACCGCATTCGTTGGAGTGCCCAAAGCAGACTTCAACGGTGGTAACGCAAAAAATGCACGGAATAACAAACTACTGCCATCTATAATCATTAATTTTTTCATAATACACCTCGCTTAATTCTATCCTTTATTATAACATAATGGAGCTAACTAACTTTTAAAATCAAAATAATTAACTAATTACAATGCTAGCAAATATATTAATAATCTTGATTTCATAAAACAGACTTATATGCTATAGTTAAAGAATAGTAGAAAATGTTTTATACTTCATACTACAAGGAAAATATTGGGCTGAAAAGTCCTTGCGTATCAATATGTGGTATGATATAATCATTCAGGTATAAGAAACGATTTTTAAGGAGGTGACTCAATTGCCAAACATTAAATCCAGTATTAGAAGCGTAAAAACGGATGCTGAACGTCGTGCGAAAAACGCCGCTGTAAAATCTCAAATCCGTACAGCAAGTCGTAAAACCGTAGAAGCTGTTCAAGCAGGCGCAGTAGAAGAAGCAAAACAAGCACTTGTTCATGCTACTAGCGTAATTGATAAAGCAGCCTCCAAAGGTGTACTTCATAAAAACACTGCAGCTCGCAAAAAATCCAACCTTGCAGCTAAAGTAAACGCTTTATAATTTTAAAAGCAAGTAAGACAGTCTCTCGGATTTCCGTTGAGGCTGTTTTTTTATGCCCTTTTTCATTTTATATATTATGATTGTTTCGTTTTTTATACAGTTATATTTTATTACGCCCTATGGGCAGATTAGAGGACTATTACTATGAGAACACTATTATTAATGCGTGGTGCTCCTGCTAGTGGTAAGTCTCAGTGGATTCGTGACAACAATCTTGAGGCTTACACCTTAGAAGCCGATCATTTCCGTATGCTATTACGCAGCCCTTCCCTTGGTGAAAACGGCTGGTATATTTCACAAGAGGATAATGGTCCGGCCTGGGAACTCCTATTAGATTGCTTAGAGAAACGAATGAGCAATGGCGACTTTGTCGTTTTAGATGCTACCCACACTGCATCTAAAGCTGTTAATGCATATAAAGAATTGCTTAACAAATATAAATATACTGTATATTACTACGAACCAGATACATCATTAGAAGAATGTTTAGCTCGTAATGCTACACGAACAGATTATAAACGAGTGCCTGAGCAAGTTATACACCGCATGCACAAGATGATTAAAACAACTACATTACCAAAGTTTTGTAGGAAAATAAATTCTATCGATGAAATCAACAATTACTTTACGGTAAATTTAACGAATCGATATGAACGAGTACGTATCATCGGTGATATTCACGGTTGTTACACGGCATTACAACAAGCTATAACTCCATGGGATGAAAAAACACTTTATATCTTTTGTGGCGACTATTTGGAGCGCGGTATTGAAAATAAAGAAATGATATATGAAATGATGCGCCTCAGCACATTACCTAATACGATTATGTTAGAAGGTAATCACGAACGACATATTGCAAACTTTGCATTCAATTCAAACTTAGATCATTCCAAACGATTTATGAAAGAAGTAGTGGCACCTATCGTAAAAGATATGACGAAAAAAGATGTAGAATCACTTCAACGAGAATTACGCCTCTTTTATAAATCACTTCGTCAATGCTATCCTTTCAGCTTTCATGGCAAAAAATATTTAGTATCCCATGCTGGTCTTTCCTATGTACCTAACATGACCTTTATAGCTACCTCTACCTTTATAAATGGTTTTGGAGCTTACGAAACAGATATTGCTAAAATATATGATAATAATTACGAGAAAGGTATGTGTCAGAACTTTATTCAAATTCATGGTCATCGTGGTGTTCCAGATGGTAAATATTCCTTCTGTTTAGAAGGAGAAGTAGAGTTTGGTGGAGAACTTAGATACATTGATATTACTGCAGATGCTTTTACTAAAAATGGTATTAAAAATGATGTGTACGATAAAGAGTACATGCGCCATGAATACCAAAACATGACACAACATGTCATTTTCACGCAAAATGAAGATATTAATATTTTAGGTAATTCTAAATTAGTAAAAGTGAAAAAATGCTCTCCTAACCTATATTCCTTGAACTTCACCTCACGCGTATTCCACAAACGATTATGGAATGAAAATACAGTACAAGCTCGGGGATTATTTGTTGATCGCATGACAGGAGATGTAAAATTACGTAGTTATAATAAATTCTTTAATCTCAACGAACGACCAGAAACTGAATTAAATAATTTAGCTAACACTCTCTCCTTCCCTGTAGAAATTCGAACTAAAGAAAATGGATACCTCGCTATTCTTGGTGTCATTAATGATGAGTTAGTCTTTGCTTCTAAATCTACTACAGAAGGTATGCACGTAGATTTGTTTAAAAATTTATTCCAAAAATTACCAACAAGCCTACAAGAAGAAATCAAAGAATTATTAAAACGTAATTGCTGTTCTATGATGTTTGAAGTCATCAGCCAAGAAGATACACATATTATAAAATATGACCAAGATCATCTTTATGTACTTGATATGATTCAAAATACGTTAGATGTAAATGGTAAACATATTGATGTATCTTTCTCTAGGGAAAGGCTAGCAGAACTAGACTCCATCCTTAAGAAATATGATACACAATTGATATCTATTGTAAAAACAGTTCAACAAGTAAATACTATGGACGAACTGACAAACATCATAAATAAAGAACTCAATTCACATCATGAGTCTGAAGGCTTTGTATTAGTCGATAGCAATGGCTTTATGACAAAATTTAAAGGTCCTTATTATAATACTTGGAAGCACCGGCGAAATCGAATTCTAGAACCATATCAACAAAATGGTAAAATTCCTTATGAAAACTGTAAAAACGAAGATGATAGAAAATTTGCAGATTTCTTGAGTACACTAGAATATGATGTAGTTTGTAAGTCTACCTTACTAAATATTAAAGCAATGATGGAAAGTAAAGGCTTGCTATAATTAAATAAGAAATATATTTCTATAAAGTAAAAAACGACCAACTTATGATGTACATAAGTTGGTCCTTCATTATGATGTAACTGCCTATTTTAAAGATACTACCAGTTAAAACTATTTATTTTTAACTGGTAGTATCTCATATATAGCATATTATCTTTGTTATTTTGAAATTATATCATTCTCGTACATAGGTAGTAATATAGATTCTGACCCTAAAAGTACGAAAAACATATTAGAAAATTATTTACTCAGTTTTTCCAAGAACGATATTCCAATATCCCATTGTTTTAAGCCAAAGTTTTCTAGAATAGTTTCTCCAATATCTGCAAAGCTTTTTCTATCGCCTAGGTCTATAGGCCCATTCATTCTTGGACTATATCCAAGTATAGGTACTAATTCACGAGTGTGATCTGTTCCCTTCCATGTTGGATCATTGCCATGGTCAGCAGTGATGAGTAATAAATCATCATCATTAAGAATTGGTAATAGCCCACCATGTTGATAGTCAAAGTCTTCAATAGCACGTTTGTATCCCTCTACATTTCTGCGATGACCATATAAGCTGTCAAATTCAACGAGGTTAACCATCATGAGACCACGCTCAAAAGAGGAACCAAGTAAGTATGGAACCATATTCATTCCATGGGAATTAGTCTTTGTTGGATAGCTTTCATTCCATCCTACATGGGCATAAATATCGCCAATTTTGCCAACTGCTACAGTTGGAACATCCGCATCTTGTAACTCTTGTTGTACCATCTTTTTCTCAGGCATGCGACTATAATCATGACGGTTAGATGTGCGTACAAAACTACCAAGTTCACCTACAAATGGACGTGCTATGATACGGCCTACATAGTAATCTCCAACGCAAACCTTATCACGGGTAATTTGGCATATACGATATAGCTCATCTAAAGGAATCACATCCTCATGTGCTGCAATTTGAAATACAGAGTCTGCCGAGGTATATACAATAGGTTTTCCCGTTTTAATATGTTCCGCACCTAGACGTTCAATAATTTCTGTACCAGATGCAACTTCATTACCTAAATAACCATAGCCCGTTTCCTTTGTGAAAGTATCCATTAATTCTTTTGGAAAACCTTCGTAAAAGGTTGGAAATGGAACAGTTACGGGATGCCCCATCATTTCCCAATGGCCACTAGTCGTATCTTTACCGGTACTGAGCTCTGCCATACGGCCAAAAGCACCTTTGATGCTTTCACCAGTATCAGAAATATCAGCAATGCGACCTAAACCAATAGATTTTAAATTAGGACAATGAATTTTACCTGCCGTCGATTCAATATGGCCCAAAGTATTAGAGCCTTCATCACCAAATTTTGCAGCATCTGCGGCATAACCAATACCAACAGAGTCCATAACTAATAGGATAATTCGTTTGAACATATATCCTCCTATTACGTACTATTATTTGAGGTACGGCATTGCAAGCATAAGCGCTGCCAAAGATTTGCTATCCTTAATTTGCTCCGCCTTAATAGCCTCTAATAATTCAGGTAAAGTAAAGTATTCAAGTTCCACATATTCATCTGGATCCCAATTAGTTTCACCCATAGTAAGATCTTTTGCTAAATATAAATGTAGCACTTCATTACAGAAACCTGGGCTTGTCGCAATTGTACCCAAAGGAATCCATTGGTTCGCACGATAACCTGTTTCCTCTGCTAACTCACGTTTCGCACAGTTAAGAGGCTCTTCATTAGTATCAAGCTTACCTGCAGGAATTTCAAGTAAAGGTTGTTGCAAAGCATAACGGAATTGGCGTTCCATTACAATCTTATTATCTTCCGTAACAACCACAATAGCTGTAGCACCAGGATGATGAACAACCTCACGCCACGCTTCATTACCATTTACATCAGCTATATCATAAGTAACTTTAATTAGTTTACCATCAAACTTCATTTCGCTTGATTTTTGTATTTCTTTGCTAATTGCCATATATAAATCCTCGTGAATATAAAATAGTTTTACACCATAAAATTTATACTATATTATAACACAAAATAATTTAGCAAATTAAAGTCACTTTGCACTCATAACATAAAATCTAATAAATTAAAAGTCCGTTTCAAACTCTAATTCTTAAAGTTATATATCATACCCTAGTGAATTCAAAGTTTCGAATAAGCCGTTTTTCTTATTATTACTTTTGTTTTGACGATTTTCTTTATTAGATGTAAATTTACCATTTCTAAGAAAGAGTTTACCTTCATTTGTTTTAAGTTTTAATTTACAATTTCTATTTATCTCATTACCGTTTAACCAATAGATTGCAGCATTACACCAATCATCCATCATATCCTCTGTAAAGCCAAAAATGTCAGCAGCATCTACAACATAATCCAAATATTTATCATACAAATCCTTATCCAATGCTAATACTACTAACCACCAATAAATTAATTTATATAAATGATGTCTATAACTTTCATAACCATAAGTAAATTCGTAGTTCTTTGAATGTATTGATGACTTTCGAGGTAATTTATTAATCTCTTTTAAATATATATATTTGTTAGAGCTACTCGAGACAAGATCAAGTAAAGAATCATATTTCTCTACATTACCTAAACCACATGACGTTCTAAACTTATCTGGATCTAATTCACTTACTATTACTTTAATGAATTCATTATTGCTCTCATGTATCCACGTTGGCGTAAAAACATTATAATAAAACTCAAATGAATCTAGTTTACTAGTAAAAAAACTATCTAAGGTATGTTGTAATAATCCAAGTCTAACTCTAAAATTATCTAAATTAGTATTTTCCTTTAATGCGTCCATCAATTTATCCTTTTATTCATCTATAACATTTGAAAACTAACTCTTCCATAACATGACTTACTTATTAAAGAAAAATTTTATTCCTTCTCTACTTTTCAAATTTAAAGTAGCTTCATTATTAATTTCATTACCATTTAACCAATATATAGCTGCTTCACACCAATCTCCCATCATCTCCTCTGTGAAACCTAATATATCAGCAACATCAACAATATAATCTAAATATTTTTTATATAACTTTTCATCTAAAGCTAATATAACAAGCCACCAAAATATTAATCTATATTCATAGGTGTCTACTTTATTTTTATCGAATCGATAAATAGTTGTACTTATATTTTCTGGGGATTGACCTAAAGCTTTACTATATATCGTACACGAATCTCCCGAAAGTAAACTTTTTAATGAAGATAACCTATCTATATTAGTACTATTAAGTACTAATACACCAAATGATGACTGCAATTCATTTTCAGGTACGAGTTCTTCTAATATAATTTTTACAAATTCATTATTACTTTCGTAACACCAATTTGGTGTAAAAACATTAACATCAAAATATATCTTATTTAAATGTGCAGGTTTTTTATTATACCATTTAAACCACTCTTGCATTAAACCTACACGATATCTAAATGATTCTACGCTACTTTTTTCATTAATATTAAGCATTTAAATTTCCTCAAATTTACTTTCTATTATTGATTTTAATTTATTTGTCCTAACTCTTAAATCAATGTTACTACTTAGAATAATAGAATTAACTTTATCCTTTAAATTTCTAGTTCTACATTCAGAATCATAAATAAAATCAAGAAATTTCGATTGAACTATTTTGTGTAATTTTTCAGCATTAATTATATTTACATCAATATCAAGATCAGCACCTTTATATTCAATCTCAGCTCGCAACCCTTTTTGTAAATGTTCTGGTAATATAACATCTTTAAACTTAATTTCAAGCTCAAATAATTCTCTTAGATTTTCGGCTTCAACCTGAATACTTGGTTTACCAAAAATTCCAATATATCTAATATTTTTAATTTTTTTATTGATAGTATAAATTTGGTTTTCATCAGCACATAAATAAATTAGTTCGGGTTTCTGAATAACTAATTCATCTAATTCTTGTTGATTAAATACTATATTCTCTACATTAACTAATATATTTTCATCAGATGTTAAACGACGCAATCGCTTTAACTTTTCTTCATTTTTCTGAATCTCATGTACTTCTATATCTAGATTTTCATACTTAATACCAAGAATATTGCATAATGTATTAACATAGGAGGTATCATAAGTATCAATCGAGAGAATCTGAGATACTATATCATTATAATCACGTGCATCTAACCACGTTTGTAATTTACCATTATGATAATATCTCAATATACTTTCAACATCAGCATATTCCTGCAATTCTTCTAAAGTTCTAACTTTTACACCATTAGAAAACTCTAATGGGAATTTTATTTTTTTAGCCATATATCTTATTACCTTTTAAAACCAGTTTAATGGATTTAAAGCCTTCGCTATAGATTTAACACCACTACAAATTGTACTACCAACTGATTTAACAGTACTTAACGCACCTTTTACAATTCGTTTTGCTCCATTATATACTGCCTTACCAACAACTGACCCAGCAATAGCACCAACAATACCACCTATTACATTACCAATACCAGGAGCAATAGATCCTAATGTCGCACCTAATTCGAAACCAGATAAAAAACCAAAATGGCTAGCTACTCCTATAGTAGTAGCTTCTCCCATGCCATCAATCGCTTCTATAGGTGTAATATCTCCATTCCCTAATTTATATAATACTTTTGCATTTTCAATAATTATCGCACCAGCTAATCCTAATGATGCAGCAGAAGTATTCTTAGCTATTGGTAACATGCCTTTTCGTGTTGCAACTACAAGTGCTCCTGTTGTCGCAGCTTTAGCACCCGAATCTGCACCGGTAACTAATGCTGTTTCTATAACTTTATCAGATTTAATATCTTTACCGCTCAAAAAATCGTCCATAACTTGAATGGAAGCTCCTAATGCTGCACCGGTAACACCAGCAAGCATAGTTTGTTTTCCAATATTAGTAATCAGTTGCTTATTTTCGTAATAGCTCCAGTCCTTTTTTCGTAAAGATTTTCCATCTTGCACCTTATTTTGCAATGTTTTAGCTTGTTTTTTACTTAATGCATCAGAAGAAACCCCATCATCTGTTTGAATTTGATCTGATACTGTTTTCTGTTTACTAAGTTTAGACTTAACGACATCAGTTTGATTTTTAGGGACTAAAATACGTTGATTATTATAATTTTTATCATTTACCATATTGGCAGTTGCATTTGCATCTTTACCAAATTTTACTTGGTGTCGCTGTATATTCTTTTGACCCCAAAACTTATCATCAACAGCTATATCTACAGAGTTTTTACCATATGTTTGTCCTGCTTCTGGTTGCAAAACACGTGCTCTAAAATTAGAATTCTCTAATGCTGCATTGGCATTAAATGTATTTACTAACTCTTGTTCAGCTATAAAACCATCTAAATTAGGATTTTGATTAATAGTACCTGCTTGTGTAGTTACTACATTAATCATATCCACATTACATCTTGCAAGTGTATTGTCAATCTCAGATAAATATTGTGTGAATCTTTCAGCACTAAAAGCTTCTCCACCTTTTAAAATTGTATTATTAAGCCATGCACTTCTACTTACATTATTGGATTTAGACTTTTTATAATCATCTTGAGCTTGATCATAACGTTCTAGTGATTCTATACTAGACCTTGCAAGTTCATCAGCCTCTTTTTCACTTATTTCAGGCATTTCTGATTTAAAATAATCCTTTAACCAGACTTGGTTAGATACACCTGATTTATTTACAGAATTATCATAAGAGATAGTAGCTTTTTTAAGTAAACCTTCAAATGCTTTCACATTAATAGTATTTGCCATGATTCCTCCATTATTTTGAAGCATTCTTAAATTTCTTTTCTTTATACATCTTAATCATGTCATCTATAGATTTACTCATTATAACCTTCAGTGAATGTGTATTATCAATAGATTTAATAATGTCTTCAGTTGTAACTACGTTACGTTCAGATGTGAAAGCTAGCTCTATAGCATCTTTTACAACACCTTCAATATCTGCACCACTATATCCATCCGTTTTACTAACAATTTTCGATAAATCTATATTAGCTAAATCTGTTGGTCGTCTTTTTTCTAGATGAATCTTAAAAATTTGTTCTCGTTCTCTATTATTTGGAAACTCTACAAAAAATACTTCATCAAGGCGACCTTTCCGTATCAATTCTGCTGGTAATTTATTCACATCATTTGCAGTCATAATAACAAAAACTTGGCTTTTTTTCTCCTGTAGCCATGTTAAAAAAGATCCAAGTAATCGATTAGTAATATCACCTGTAGATGAACCTCCACTGACACCAGAAAAAGCTTTTTCAATCTCATCAATCCATAAAACACATGGAGATATATCTTCAGCTATCTTTATTGCTTTACGCATATTTTGTTCAGATTCACCGACATACTTCCCCATAATGCGTCCCATATCTAACCGTAACAATGGAGTATTAAAAAGTTTAGCAGTCGCTTTAGCACTTAAAGACTTACCACAACCAGGAATACCTGCTATTAAAACACCTTTTGGCATATCTACACCAAAAGCTTTAGCTGCATCAATATCTTTATATATCTTTGCCTTATTTTGAATCCATTCTTTTAAAACCTCTAAGCCACCAATATCATTCATCGTTTCATCTAATGCAATCATCTCAAGAACACCAGACTTCTTAACAATTTGTTTTTTTTGTTCTAATACTAACTCAAGATCATTAGATGTGATTTCACCATCATCTGCATAAGATAATGCTAGAATATTTTCTATCTCATATTTTGATAGCCCTCTAAATGCATTAACAAGTTTTCCCTTTAATATATTATCAACAGGAATATCTTGCTCATTACAAAATTGTTCAATACATAAAGCTATCTCATTTGGTTTAATTGCATCTTCATCTATAATTGTTACAAATGGCTCCAACTCAACTGGTAGTTCAATATTTTCCCCCAGTAAAACTAATGTACACTCTTCAACGCTACCTGTAGTAACTAACTGGGCAATATATTTTAAAAGACCAATCACTTTTGGATTACTAATATGATGTCTAATATCTTTCAAAATAACAATAGAGGAATTTAAATCCTCAACACCAGTAGATACCAACAGTTGTAACATGGAATCTAAAGTTATATCATTAGCATCTGATTGATTTACTACCATACCAATCTCTGACCATTGAATAACAGTTCTACTATCATCCAAACTTGCTAATGTATAAATAGCATTAGGCTCATCATAAGTGTTATACATTAAAATAGGGAAACCTGCATCCATATATCTAGATAGTTTATCTTTTGATGTGTTCATAATTATCTCCCTTACACCTAAAAATAATACCCCAAATACAATTTCATCTAAAGTTCATGAATTATCATATCATATAATCATATATTTGAACACTTTATTATGAGTTGAAAAATTCACATAACATATTAATACAAAAAAAGCCGCCCAACATATGTTGAGCGGCTTTCACCATTCTATTTAGAATCGTATTTAGTTTACATAGTCCCAGTGCTACCAAT